>FKKE01006313.1_pt1 | contig 13567 bp, 23 predicted proteins | sample 1106331 | NCBI WGS metagenome assembly FKKE01 (sample SAMEA3931202, study PRJEB13176) | freshwater metagenome | biome: Drinking water system; feature: drinking water; material: freshwater | place: China | collected 2013-02-06 | reverse complement strand
CGCCCCCGCCGCCGCCCGCGCCGCCGCCCACGCCGCCGCCCACTCTGCCCCCGCCGCCGCCTCCCGCGCTGCCCTCAAGTCGGCGTCAGTAGCTTTGCCTCTGAGCCAGAGCTTCTTGATTTTGAGGGCATTCCATGACCGCTCGTCCGTCACATTTGCGGCCTTGAGCGCACGTGTCGCTTCATTGATGGCGAAGAGATGAAGGGCGGTTGTAGCATCAGCCATGCTCAGGACTTTACGTTCGCGAGCACAGGCTTTGTCGTCTTCATGGAGAATCTCTCCCCGCAGCTCCACTCGACACACTATGGGTCCTGGTGCATATCGCAATGCATCGATAGCCCGCTTGCTCGCGTGCATTCCGTTCAAGCACAAGGCTAGTTCGCCTTCGGCTCTGTAGACTCGTCCCACTCGGACGACTTCTTTCGTTCCCCACCGGAGCTTCTTATCTTCACGGAGGAAGTGCCAGCCGATCCAAGGCTCCGCAGTCATGGCGCAAACTCCGCCTGGATCGCCGCCGTGTGCGTCCCGTAATTCGGCTCCCAGTGCTCAGCCAGGGCAATTTGAGCTGGGACCGTCACGCCGTGGTCGCACCGAGGGCACCGGTAGAGGTCGGTCGAGACCATGTAATAGGGCCGCCTGCCGTCCATCAGCATCTCAACCACCAGTCCATTCTTGGCCGGGACCATCTCCACCGCGCAAGGGAAGCAAATCATCTTTGGAATGTGCATCTGAAGCCTCCTTGGTTCCCTTGTAGCACGGCCCGGCCCGCTTGTCAAATTAATTTTCCGCCCCTCTTGATTTTTCTTTGGGACTACGTTACGCTTCCCTGGGTATGAGATCCGACCGCCAAAAGCAAGTGCGCCGCGTTTCCCGCTGGAAGCGCCGCGTCTGGCGCTGGGTCCGTCTCCTGCGGAGCAACCAGCTAGATGACCTAGAGAGCCGCGAGATTGCCAACCGCCTGATCGACTTGGGCGAGACCGGCGAGCGCATGATGGGCACGTCCATGGACGTGCCCATGTCGAAGCGCCACACCATCGCGATTCATGATGCGCTCCGCCTGATCCAGATGGAAGTCTCCCGCGTCACCAAGAAGTATGGGGGGATGGACTACATCGCTCCTGCAACATGGATGGAGGAGACCCGCATTCGGGACGCGGAGCTGTTGGAAGAGGTGGATCACCTGTTCCAGAGTGTGCCGGAGGACTTGAAGGAAGGTGGGCCGGAGGCCCGATGAGCCGCAAATTGCTATCCATCACCGCGAACTTTGAAGTCTCGGACCATGACGACAACCCGCCCGACCTGGGCGAGCTCATGGCCGAGATCGAGCACAGGCTGGCCTGTTTGGACGGAGTGGACTACGCATCCGCCGACGTAGGCCCGGCCTCCGGCCGCTACTCAGTGGTGGTGGAGCTGGAGGGCCATGATCCGGACGAGAACGCAGCCGCGCTCGAGATGGTCGAGGCGATCAAGCACGTGGTGAAGCGCCTTTACGGCGAGCCGTACGCAACTCCGGCGCTGATCCTAGATGAGGTGGATGACTGATGCTCCGCATCCTCTTAAGCTCCCTCCTGTGGACCGCGCCATTTGTCGGCTTCGCTTGGATGATCCAGGACCAGCCGCACACCGACGATCCTGCCAAGTGCGTCAAGTTCTGCTACCCCAAGGGCGGCCCTGATGAGCGTCCCAAGGGCATCCCGCCCGAGGCGACCGGCTACGAGTGCCAGGGCGATCGCTGCGGCCGCATCAATGACCCGGACTCGGGGGAGGAGGAGCCCTGCTCGGAGCATGGCGGGAACCGCGGCATGAAATGCACCAGCTGGTGTGCGAAGGTGTGCTGTAGCTGTTTGGCAACATGTTTATGAACGACTCAGACGAAACGAAAATGCGGATGGTAAAGGCACTAGCCCATAGCTTTAAGCACATGGGCGAGAAAATCTTCTGGGAGATCGACGGCTGCGAAGAGAACCAATGCTCTTATCAGGGGAGGACGCAGCTCATTCACGAAACGGAAAGATTTGTGGAACGTCTGAAGCGCACGAAATGGTTCTGGGAGTGGTGAATCTAGATCGGAAAGAAGGAAATTGGCTAAGTTGGCTGTGCGTCCTTTTTGGCCATTCTGCTCTGCATGGGCAACGACGGGAGAGGGACTCTACTTACATTTGGTGGAAGTGCTCTCGCTGTGGCGAGGAACGGGAGCTTAACATCCCATGCATCTAAACGAATCCCGCTGCCGCACGGCCGAGCGCTGCCTCCGCGCCTACTGGTTCTACTTCTGCGCCGGGCCCGGCGGCCACGGCTATCGCCACCGGATGGTGGACAAGAAGCTCGCCTGGGGCTCCATCATTCACGCGGGCCTGGCAGCTCACTACCGGGGCCAGCCGGTCCGGCCCGCCCTTGACACCTCCCTGGCCGAGGAGTTCCCGACCTTCCAGGCTGAAAGCTACGCCTTCAAGAACGAATGGCTAGATGAGCTGGACCGCATCGAGCGGATCCTTGGCCGCTACGCGCAGTGGGCCGCGCCTCAGGACAACTTCGTCCCATTCGGCGTGGAGCAGTCCGGCTCAGCCATCCTGGGCGAGTCCTGCTGGCGCTGCGGCACGCCCTACATCGTGAAGGACACGGCTGAGCCCTGCCAAGCCTGCATGGCCGAGCGCCATCATTTCGTCTTTCGCCTCGACCTCCTGGTCCGCAACGATTACGGCCTCGAGGTGTGGGACCACAAATCCACTGAATCCTCCATCGACGACAAGTACTTGGCCCGGTGGGACCACAGCTACCAGATGTTCGGTTATTGCTACGGAGCCGGGAAGCGCTCCGGCCTCCCCGTGCCCCGCTACACCGTGAACATCATCAGGAAGGTGTTGGCCGCGGAAGCGGCTCCGGATATGACCAAGTGCTGCCCGGACTGCAAAGCCGGGAAGCGCAAGATCCTGACCTGTGAGACCTGCTCGCAAACCGGCCGGGTGCCGCGCGCCGAGCGCCCCGCCGACACTCCATTCGTCCGCAAGACCTTTGACTTCTCCCCCACGAAGCGCGACCAATTTGTAAGCGCCCGGGTCCGCCTTGCGAACAAGCTAACGGAGCACACCTTGAGGCTGCGGGAGGGGGATCTGACCGCGTTCCCCCATAATCCAAGCAGCTGGAGCTGCCCGGAGATCTGCTACATCCCAGCCGGGGCGGACATTCGCTCGGCTTTCGTCAGTGACGAGAAATACTTGACAAAAGGACCCGACTACGTTACCTTGAAGGCCATGGCGAGGGAGGAGGTAGCTTGATGATCCACAAATTGACCTTGAAGGGATGTGATGATGAAACCTCCATTGAGGTAGATCTGACTGAAGAGGGATTGAAGCTGGTAACCCGCTTGGCGGTTCAATTCAACCAGACCAGCGAGTTTAAGTGTATGCCAAGACTACAGATCGATGGGAAGACAGTAGGGAGTAATCGGGCGGAGGAGTCCTAGAGATGGCCCTCCGCATCACCATCCTGGTGAACGACAGCCGCCATGGCCGCAGGCCCATCTTGGCCGACCTCGTGAAGAGCAACCAGAAGACCATCTGGGTCCGGCTGCCGGACGGCAATGTGATCAAGCGAAAGCGATTTAGGGACATCGCCAACTAATGAACCAACTAACCGGACTGACCGCCGATTATCTCGCTATCCTCCTGTGGGCCGTGGTCCAAAAGCACGGCAAGGACGGTGTCCTCGTGGTCGAGGACGCGGAACGGGTCCGAAAGGAAGCCTTGGATCGAATGGAGGCGGGCGACAAGCTGGTTGTGGGCGCAACGCCCCTCGCGGACGGCGGCCTTGCCATCGGCGCAGTGATTGTAAGCGGAGAGGAGGAGCTTTTAGATGCCGACCCTAATGCGACCGTCCACTGAGGGTGCGAAGCACCTCCACGGCTTTGCCTACGGCAAGTCACGGGTCGGCAAGACCACCCTGGGGATCCACTTCCACAAAGCGGGCTTCCCCCTCCTGGTCGTGACCATGGAGCCCGGCCCGGTCCGGGCCGCGATGGACGCCGCGGGCGTCACGGACGCCCCGATCATGGTCCCCGCCGATGCCGATGACCTCTTCCTCTTCCTCGAGTATCAGATCCCCTACCTGGACCGGCACCTCAACAGCTACCGGCCCGGCATGGTCCTCCTGGACAACATCCGCGGCCTCCAGACGCTCCTGATCGGCGAGCCAGAGCGCAAGGCCCAGACCATTGATGGGATCAAGATCGAGGCGCAGGCCGCGACCGGCCTGATGCGCCTGCCGAACTCGCGGGACGCGGGAGCCCCTGGCCTCCCAGCCTTCAAGGACTACCGGATCCTCGACCGGGAAACCCGGCGGCTCCTCCGCTGCGTGGACGGCATGGAATACCACACCTTGATCACCGCACACGAGGATCTTGACTACGACGCGAAGACTAGGCTGATGACTGCGGGCTTGGAGGGAAAGCAAGCCGCCGGGAAGCCCCGGGTGATCAGTGGCTTCCCTTCCATGGAAGGCTTCGAGACCAAGAAGGACATTCCGGGACTCATCAGCGGCCCCTTCCTCCACATGACCCGATCCGAAAGCGGCCGCTACCAAATCTGGACCCAGTCCCATGATGAGTGGTTCGCGGATGGCCGCGGCATTAACGCCACCAGCGCTAATCCGATCGACTGGACCGACAAGGACGGGTGTGCTATCTTGGTTGGCGGGAGGACCAAATGACGATTTGGATATGCCTGGTTGGGTTGTGGGTGGTCAGTGGGGTGTTGATCGCTGGTTGGGATTATGCTTACCTGCAAACACCACCATCTAAGATCTCTCGCGAAGCCGACACCTTTTTCGCTTGGACAGAAGCGCTGTGGGGGCCTATAGCCCTAATCGTCTCCAGCGTCTCATGTCGTCTGTCCTGCGGAAATTGGCCTTGGGCTTACGGCTGGAAATTCCCGGGGACCAAATGAGATTGAAATTGGACGGGGGCGGCCTCCTTTCTCGAGGAACCTCCCCGGGCGCAATGCGTCCAACGCCCCCGTCCAAACCACGTCTGCCTCGCGAGGCGGCGGATTCCATCGCGCGGGGTGGAGAACTTGATCCAGGGCCGGTTCTGCTTCGGGGCAATTCCGTCCCGGCGCGGACTCTTTGTCAGGATCACCAGCTGTTTGGTAGACAATCGAGCTACTACCCGGCCCTGGATCAAGTGAATTAAACAACCGAAAATGGGAGAACAATCTGATGACTGAACAGGACACGAACCAGGCAGATGTGACTCGATGGGACGCGGAAGGGTTCCAGCGCAAGGGGCTGACGCCCGAGGGCCGCTACCGATTCACCCTGGAGGGGAACTACGGCCTGATGGAGACCCAGAACGGGAAGCCCTATATCAAGGCCATGTTCCTGGCCGACCAGGAAGCTCACTACAACGAGGATGGGACCCTCGCTCGGACCGAAACGCTTGAGCGGCCGCACCGCGTCTTCGTCAAGTTCTGGATCGGCGGCAAGGGCGACGATTTCCTCGTCAACTGGATCCGCGCCACCTTGGGGAAGGCCCCGGAGGGCGTGTTCAACCCCGTGACCGAGCGGTATGAGATCGACAAGGTCGCGGCCTTGAACCAGACCTTGGGCAAATCCGCCTGGAACACGCTGACGCACCGCGAGAGCGACTACCAGGGCCAGAAGAACTGGGACGAGAACCTGAGCTTCAACTGGTACAAGAAACCGGCTCCGCGGATCCGGGTCGAGACTGAGTAGCGGGGGCGCAGGTTCCGGCAAGCCGGAATAACCAAGCGGTCGCCTGTGGTGGCCCGCCTGCATTTCTTTATGCGAAACTGTTACATAGCAGGCCCCATGCGGGGTATACCCGAGTACAATTACCCAGCCCTCCATGCTGCTGCAACGGCCCTACGCGAGGCGGGTTGGTTTGTCTACTCTCCGGCGGAGATGGATGCCCCGGATCCCGAGGATTGGGCTTCGATTCCCGTGGAGGATCAGAAGCTTCACGACAATGCCATCAACGCACGTCGTTTTGCTCGTCGCGATATTGATGTCCTGCTGAACAAGCTCCATGTTGAGAACGGGGATGCTGTAGTGGTGTTGCCTGGTTTCGAGCAGAGCGTTGGCGCTCAAGCTGAGACTGCGGTAGCAAAGTGGGTCTATTTGCCGATCCTGACCTTAACGGAGGCGCTGGATGACTCTTCCTGTAGACGCGACTGAGCGAAAACTATTGCCCATCTGCCGCGGGGTGCTAGATTATTTTCCCCTAGCGGTAGCTGAAGTAGCCAACGTGAGTCGTGTAGGTAGTGATCAGCATAATCCGGGGCAGCCGATGCATTGGGCAAAGGACAAGTCCACCGATCATGCCGACTGCATCGTGCGCCATCTGATTGACCGCGGGAAGGTAGACTCTGATGGAGTACGGCACTCGGCCAAAGTGGCTTGGCGTGCGTTGGCTCTGCTTGAGACCGAGCTAGAGTCCGATGCCAAAAGCAACCCTTGAGTTCACCATTTTGTTCAGGAGCCAAGATTATGAGCTTGGACGTTCGTCTATACAGCGGAACGCCTTGTCCAACCTGTGGCACGAACAGCGGGGTTGAACTTTACTCCGACAACATCACGCACAACCTTACGAACATGGCTAGCGCTGCGGGGATCTACGAGGTTGTGTGGCGGCCAGAGGAGAGCGGGATTGAGCGAGCTGCGGATCTGACCGAGCCTCTCACGCTGGCTGTCCGCGAGATGCGAGCAAGGCCCGAGCACTTCGAGCAGTTTGACTCCCCAAACGGTTGGGGCCTATACGAGAACTTTCTGCCGTGGCTGGAGAGATACTTGGCCGCGTGCAGGAATCATCCAGACGCCCATGTTGAAGTATCCCGGTGATGACTGGATCTCTGTTCCGCCTCTGGTGCCCACACCATGTCAAATTCTGGGAGCGGGACAAGTTCTCCAAGTGCCCAGTTTGCGATTATCAGACTAACAAGATGCCTAACCGACACCCTCTCTCCGAGCGCTTTCACACCACAGTCGCCGAGCTAGCGCATCTCCATGATCGAAAGCAGGCCGACTACGGCCGGGATTCGGATCCGTTCGCGAACGTCCGCGCGGCGGCACCCTCGTGAATGAAGGGATCGTGGACTCGTTCAATGACCTCGCGGTCTATGCCATCATCGGCCGGATCTTGTGGGAGGAGCGCGATGCCAAAAGCAACCCTTGAGTTTACCCTCCCGGAGGAATCCGAGGAGCACCATGATGCGATCAACGGGTGGCGTTATCGGGTGGCAATCTGGGCGGTGGACGAGTTGCTTCGCAAGGCGCTGAAGTACGAGAACCGCGAACTGGTCCCCGTGGACGAAGTCAGGAAATGGATCCGGGAGGAATTGGATGACTTACCCATCCCTTGATCTGGATCAATGCGCCAGCTGCCGCGACTGCTGGGACGCGAATCGCATCGAAAACGGCCTGTGCCCCGCGTGTAGGAGATCCGAATGCCCCGAAGAATCGGCCCACCCCGCCCCCGTTACGAATTCGGACCCGAGTGTGGAGCAAACGCTGCTGGCCGCGAGCCATGCCGCTACAGACCGATCTGCACTGGATATGCTCCAATCGAGTCTCCAACGGTTAGTCTCAGCGATCGAGACGGAACAGTCGAGGAGCGAGGCGTTCCTGAAAGCGACTTCCTCTTCATCCTTGAGGCGCTCGGACCCGATGAAGTGGCTCTTGGCCGGAACGCTGTTGGGCCTACTGGCGGGATTTTCGATAAACTCCTGCGTGAGCAGACCCCTCTCCGCCGCCGGGACATCACTCTCGCGAATCCAGTTCGATGTAGGCCCATCGTTCACGAAGCCCATAGCGACTGCGGCGGACTAGGCTGTTCCAAATGCGACTCGGGACAGATTCCGTCCCTTTTGGACTATAACGGCGACCACATTACCACCAAGCCTTCCCCGGATCAGGTCCGAGAGTGCGCGTCCCGCTACATGGACCGAATCCTCGATGAAGGCAAGTTCAAGTACATAATCGCCCTCGGCGGCACTGCCGCGCACTACATGCTCGGCCGCCAGATCCAGGTCAACAAGATGCGCGGCACGATCTTCGAGCCGGGCGAGGACCGGGCCTGTGACCTCTGCCGGGGGGAGAAGACCCTACCGGGGAAGCCCAAGAAGTGCCCAGCCTGCAAGGGCCGTGGCCATGGGAAATGCGAATGCGGCGGCGCGACCAAGCATCGGAAGAAGTGCGAGATCGGGGCGTTCCCGACCTGTGCCAATTGTGCTGGGCTCGGAACGAGCCCGGGGAAGCGGAAACGCTGCTACAGCTGCGAGGGCGCTGGCGTGGTCCCGGTGGACCCAGACAAGCCCCACGTGTGCCGAAAGCTGAAGCCCGGCCAGCTGATGATGATCACTTACCATCCGGCCTACCTGACGCGGAACCCGGGAATGTGGCCGGTCGTGGAGCGAGATTTCCAACGCATCACAAAAATGGAGGAGGAGTTAGAGTATGCAAGCACGGCAAGATATGACGAGTACCCCCCAGTCGGCAGCGACGGACTCTATGCAGAGATATGCGGACGAGTTGATGAAGTTCTATCAGGATGTGCACGCGATGATTTATGGGACGGTGCCCCCCCACCCCTCATCTTCGACCTCGAAACCACCGGACTCGACGCCGAAGACGGACGAATCACCCACTTCGCCTTCACCGATCGTCCTGGATACGGGTGCGTCCTGCGTCCTGATGACGAGCGAGTCCCCGGACTGCTACGGAGTCCCGTCCTTGTGGGCGCGAACCACGTGCTTTTCGACTGCTGGTGGTTGCATCGTCACGGAAGGGAAATTCCAAAAACCACGCAGCTAGTGGACATTCGTTTTTTGGGAAAGGTCGCGAATCCGGACACGCCCAACGATCTGTTCTACCTGTCCAGCGAGTTCNNNCCGATGCGTGGATACTGGAAAGCGCGGGCAGATTACCGTCGAGACAAAGGCCGAGTCGCATGCTTGGACGTGGACGCCACGGCTCGGGCTGAAGTGGGCCTGTGGAATCACTTGACCAAGACAGGTCAGGCGGAATTTGTCCGCTCCTACATCATCCCGATTTCTCGCGTCGTGTTCGAAATTCGACAGGCCGGGATGAGAATCAACCGGGACCGAATGGAGGAAGCGGTTTCTAAGGTCCAATCGTACCTGGATGAACGGCGCTTAGAACTGCCTGATTGGGGCGGGGCTCGTAGTGAGGGCCAGCACGCCAAGGTCCAAGAGCATTTGTACAAAACCCTGCGGTTGCCGGTCCGAAAGAAGCGGGGGACTTGGAAGGTTACTGCGGATCGAGATGCCCGGATGGAGTTGCTGGGGTATCTGGGGTCAAACCACAAGATCGTTGCACATCTCAACGACGAGGAGAAAGAGAGCGCGATTGCTTTCGTCGAGCTTCTCGACGACCTGTGGGACACTTCTCTCCTGAAAAGAGAGTTCAAGCAACTGCGGTTTCGTCCGGACTCTTTCGTCCATCCTGAGTTGAATCCAGTTCACACCGCAACGTTGCGGCCCGGCGCAGTCCGCCCCGCGGTGCTGAAAGTTCCCAGCTGTAAGTGCAAACCCGCCTGCCATGGGACGGAGAAACACAAATGTGGGTCGGGATGTCCCGGTACCGCCGCGCCAAAGTGCAAAAACGCCCGTTGGGTGTTCATCCCCGACGAGCCCGATTGGGAGATTATGTCCGTAGACCTGAGCCAGGCCGAAGTGATCGGCTTCCTCTGGTACGCGGAGCAGTGGGACGTGCTGGATCAGATCTTGAACAGGGGGATGGATGCCTACCAGACGATCGCGAACAAAATCCTTGGAAGAGAAGCCAACGCGGCCGAGAGAGATCGTACTAAAGTCGATACGCTTGCCTTCATCTATGGAGAGGGTGAGCGTACGCAGAGCTTGCGGCTGCGAATTCCGGTGGAAGAGATCCGGACTAGAAGGGCAGTTTACGTTACGGCCTTGCCTGGCGTTCAAGACTTCCGCGACGAACTTGTCCGGTCCGCAATGCAGCGAGGCTTTGTCGAAAGCCCTTGGGGTGTTAGACGATATATTAGAGTGGACTCTCCTCGGGGACGAGCCGCCAACGAAGCCTGCAACGCCCCGATCCAAAACATCTGCCCGATGATCACCGGCCATGCCATGATCAAGCTCCACGCACAGCTGCCGAAACCGGCCCGGCTCTGGCCCCCTTGGGTCTACGACGAGATCAACCTGGTCTATCCGCGCGAGCAGCGCCGCTTGGTTTACGAAGCCGTCCGTGATATCCTAGGCGCTCCGGTTCCGCAAATGCCTGCGTCCCCCCTGAAGATGGGCTCCGGGCTGCGGTTCCGGCTCGATTTCGCCGTGGGCCGCGATTGGGGACATTTGGAGAAGCTCAATGAAGCTCAAGTTGGCTGAGTGGGGCTGCTCCGCAGCCGAGCCTCACCTCCTCAAGGTCCCCTATCGCGACCTAGACGAATTGGCCCAGGAGCTTGCCTCCCATCCGGGATCAGCGCCGGAGGGCCTGATCCCCCCCTTCGACCATGCCAATCTTGCTTGGTCCCTGCGCTGCCTCGCCAGCGTCCAGGACCGATTCGCACCAATCCCCGCCTACGCGGTGGTCCCGACGCAGATCCCACGGCCATTTATCCGATCCGTTTGCGCCGCGGGCTACAAGCATTTCCTCCTCAGGATGACCGCCGAGTGGCCCATGTTCGTGCAGGAGGTCCGAGATATGATGGATAGGCGGGCAGTTCATGTTGCGGGCGGGGATCCAGGGATCCCCGAGTGGACCTGGAGTGAGGAGCAATTATGGTTTGGGTGGTAGATCCCGATTCTGGCCTGACCCCTCCGGCCGATCCAGAGGAAGACTCCTCGGGCTCGATCGAGGTGGTAACCTGTCCCGACTGCGGCCAGCCTTACTTCAGGATGGCTGGGAGCGACACCGAGCACCGCTGCGATGATGAGGATTAATGAGTGCGCCTGCCGCTCCAGAAGTTCGTTTCACACTTGAAGCGCGGCGGCCAGCTGGCCGACCCCGAAACTGTCTTCGACTTCCTCAACCGGCTCCAGATGACCGAGGAAGAGTGGGGGGACCTCTCCCCCATCCTGTGCGAGGCTTATGGGGTGAATGACGAAGAGGCGCTCCGCGCCTTGGCCGGGAAGCGCGTCCCGCGCAAGCCATTCGTGGATGTCCTGAATGACCTCGAGATCACCGGCTGGCTCCGGAGCGTCACCGATTACGCGGATGGGATGGAATCCCCGATGGCGTTCAACTTCGCCTCCGCGCTTGCGATTGAGGCCGCGGTCCTGAGACGCCGCGTCTTCATCGATCACCGCTACTTCGAGATCTACCCCGCGATCCAAGTCCTCCTGGTCGCGCCCGCAGGGATGTCCAAAACGACCGGCGCGGACTTCATGCTCAACCGCATCGGGAAGCCCACCAAGGCGTTCAACATCCTGCCCGAGGAGGGCTCAACCGAGGGGCTGAAGAAGCGGCTCTCCACCCTGGCCAAGCAATCCGGGGAAGCCTCCGGCATCACCGTGATCGGCGAGCTGTCCAACTTCGTGGGGAAGATGGAGTATAACTCCACCCTCGTGCAGAGCCTGTGCGACCTCTTTGACGCTCGAGAGCACAAGGATCGGGAAACCGTCTCCCGCGGCTCGGAGAAAATGCAGAACATCGCGGTCTCAGCGATCATGGCGACCAACGAGGAGCTGCTGGCGGCGGCGATACCGCCCATCGCGCTCGGGTCCGGCCTCCTGAGCCGGATCGTGACCTTCCATGTTGAGTCCGAGCCCAAAGAATGCCCCTTCCCGGGTGACAACATCGCGGACCCCAAGGAGGGCGACCGGCTCCTCGCCGACCTCGCGGCCATGCAATTCGTGAAGGGCGCGGCGGAGTGGGCTCGCGCAGCAAAGCCCCTCTACACCAAGTTCTACTCCAACTACAAGAAGCTGGCGGTGGAGCCGGATGACGTGAGACTCTCCGGCTGGTACATCCGCTGCGCCAAGGTCCACCTACCCCGCCTGGCCCTGCTGCTCTCCGTCTCGGAGGATCCCTACCGCCGCGAGCCGCCGCTCATCACTGAACGGCACATCCATCAAGCCGAGGGGATCCTGAAGTGGATCTCCCTGGGCCTCCCCGGTGTCTACGACTGGATCGGGACTTCATCTTGGGGCGAGGTCCGCCGCACCATCCTGAAGGTATTCAAGGGGCGGCGCGGCCGGGTCCCGGAGGCAGATCTGGCCCGGGTCCTCGGGTCCAAGATGTCCCGGAAAACTTGGATGGAGCACTTGAACGACATGGCCATTAGTGGTATGGTGAAACGAGAGACCGGCCAGGATTGGGAGGGCGGCGTCGTGTGGAAGTTGAGTGAGAGGTTGAGGCGATGACCACCACCGCCACCCCCTTGCCAAACGGCTCCTTGTGCATCAAGGAAACGCTCGCCGATGACCAGGCCGAGATCCAGGTCCACATTCATCAAACTGGATCCGGGAAGGACAAGATCGCGGCCCTGATGGGCCTGCGGGTCAAGTCGGCCCGGCTAGGGGTGATCTTGGAGGAGGGCTACCTTGGGTGCAGTTGACCGCCAGGTCATCCGCGAGGACGGCAGGATCGAATGGCTCTGTGACCATGGCGTCGGCCACCCAGTGGGCCACACCCACGAGCGGGGCTGGAAACCTTGGATGTCAATCCACGGCTGCGATGGGTGCTGCGCTAGCGCAGCGGAGAGTCCAGGATCACCCCGTCAACTTCCACTGCCCCTCGAACTACCGGATGAAACCTAGCGAAGGCGGCCTTGGCCCCGTCATGGATGACCGTCCCGAACCCCAGCTGCCAGTCCCGCAGCGCCTTCGCCTGATGCATGTAATCGACCTTCTTCACGTCGCCTAGCCACCCCACGTTAAGGCAAAAGTGCGCCGAGCCTTTGGCCTCACCCTGGTAGTAGACCCCCCCGCGGTGGCTGTGCCCGACCACAATGTTACCCCCAAAATCGACCACCGTTTGACGAGCGGTGTTAACTCCAGCTCGTCCGATGTCGTGAGTGTAAGCGACGTTGCCGATCCGGTGGACTCCCCGGTACGGAACATGCTTCCATCCGCGCTCTCGCAGCCGATAGAGACGCGGGATAGAGACCAAGCCCGCCAGCTCGGGAACCTGTCTCCAAACCTTCCTGCGTCCTCGATCTTCGTGATTTCCTTCGATGAAGACGGCATTCGCGTCCACAAGATTCTGGACCTGGTCCAGCTCGCGGTTCACGGCCTCGACTTCATCGAGGAAGGATACCTTTCGCTCCGGGTCCTTATCAAACTCGCTGATCGAGTAGCAGTCGCCGAAGTCCCCGATGAAGACCACCTGATCCGGCTTCCAGCGCTGGATGGCTCGGAGCGCCAAGCCCCACGCAACCTTGTCCTCAAACGGGACGTGAGTGTCCGGGACTACAAAGACCTTCAGTGGCCCTCCTCTCCCTTCGGCAGCTTGATCACAACCGCGACTCCGGCGGCTCCATCCTCCATCGGATGAAAGCCGGAGATGATCCCGACCACATCTCCATCGGCGTTGAACAGTCAGGAGCCGCTAGCGCCCCGCTCCG
>FKKE01006550.1_pt1 | contig 13589 bp, 11 predicted proteins | sample 1106331 | NCBI WGS metagenome assembly FKKE01 (sample SAMEA3931202, study PRJEB13176) | freshwater metagenome | biome: Drinking water system; feature: drinking water; material: freshwater | place: China | collected 2013-02-06 | reverse complement strand
CTCGACCACGTAGCGGTCGCCCACCGGCGCGCGCACGACCTCCAATCCGGCTTTTCGCATCGCCAGGTCCAGCCCTAGATTGCTCATCACCGTCGCAACCACCCCACCGCCGCGGAGCGTCCCCTTGTCGAGCATATCGAGCGCGCTGATCGCCAGGATATGATCGCCATCGAGGATCTCACCGGTCTCGTCGATGACCACCGCTCGGTCCGCATCGCCGTCCAGCGCAATCCCGAGATCAGCCTGATGGCGGAGCACGGAATCTTGTAGTTGTTCAGGATGGACGGCCCCACAGCCGGCGTTGATGTTCATCCCATCCGGCTTGTTGCCGATGACCTCGATCTTAGCCCCCAGCTCTCTGAGGATCGCCGGCGCCACTTTGTAAGCGGCACCGTTGGCACAATCGACGACGAGCTTCATTCCTTGAAAATCAAGATCTCTGGGCAACGACCGTTTCGTAAACTCGATGTACCGTCCATCCGCATCGTCAATACGGTAGGCTTTTCCGATCAGGTCCGCCGTCGGACGCAGATGACTGATTTCGTCTGACACAATCAATTGTTCAATCCTCGCCTCGACGTCATCAGGCAATTTGAGTCCATCGCTCGAAAAGAACTTGATCCCATTGTCTTGGTACGGGTTGTGCGACGCAGAGATCACTACGCCGGCATCGGCCCGGAGGCTGCGAGTCAAGAACGCGATGGCCGGCGTCGGCATCGGCCCGACCAGCAGTACATCGACGCCCATCGAGCAAATGCCTGACGTCAACGCCGACTCCAACATGTAACCCGATACACGCGTGTCCTTCCCAATGACGATCTGGTGTCGCCCGGCCCGCCGCATGAAAATATGTGCAGCGGCCCGTCCTAGTTGCATGGCCAATTCACTGGTCATTGGATCGAGATTGGCCACACCTCGGATTCCGTCAGTCCCAAAAAGTTTACGCATCATGCTCCTAACCGCCCTGAGGCATATTGGATCTCACGGCTGCCGCCACTTTGACGACGTCAGCCATCATCGCCACATCATGAACCCGAAGAATCGCGGCTCCTCGATCGACCGCGAGCGCAACTGCCGCAGCAGTTCCCCATTCCCGATTCTCAACCGCCCGATCAAGCAATTGGCCGATAAACGCCTTGCGAGAAGGACCGACAAGCACAGGACAATTCAGTATTGTCAGATCAGAAAGTCGATTCAAGAGTTCGAGATTATCCCGTAGCAGCTTACCAAAACCGATACCTGGATCAAGCACAATATTCGATCGAGAGATGCCTGCGGCTTCAGCCGCCTGAATCTGCGTACGGAGAAACGCGGCCACCTCTTTCACCACATCGCCGTATACGGGTGCAATCTGCATGGTCTGAGGCGTCCCCTGCATATGCATCAAGACGACGGCTGCTCCTGATCGGGCAACCACTGACGCCATTTCCCGATCCCGACGAAGGGCACTGACATCATTGATGATGCACGCACCGGCATTCAGAGCCGCTAGTGCCACCGACGCCTTTGTCGTATCTACCGAAATGGGAACCGTCACCCGACGGGCTAACTCCGTAATGACAGGCACCAGCCGAGCCAATTCTTCCTCTGAAGTGACCTCCTGAGCCCCAGGCCTAGTCGATTCAGCCCCAATGTCGAGAATATCCGCCCCTTGTTCGACCAAATCCACCGCATACGCGACAGCCCGTTCAGGAAGGTTATGGCGTCCCCCATCGTAGAACGAGTCCGGCGTGACATTTACAATCCCCATCACCAGAGGCCGGCTGCAGGAAATTTCCCTGCCGACAGCTGTGAATCGATCTCTGCGGGAGAGCCCTTCCACCGTCAACCCGTCCATTTCAGATCCCTCCCCTGCCGAGTCAAAAAAGATGACACCATACCCTCACAGGCACGGCGCAGCGCGGACATAGGTTATCAATCGAGTGGTGTCGTAAGAATCACTGCGGCACAACGACTCCCTTGCCCGGGGAAGTCGTTGTACGATGAAACTGCATCACACAGGAACTGTCGGAGAGGAGGACTGCATGAGAATCTGATCGATTTCCGGTGCATCCAGCACTTCTTTTTCGAGCAGGGCTTCAGCCAACGCCTTCAAACTGGTCATTTGCTCGGTCAAGACACGCTTCGCACGTTCATAATTCTCAGTCACAAATCGCTTGATCTCGAGATCAATTTCCAGCGCCACTTGATCGCTGACATCACGCTTCGTCGCAAAATCCCTTCCAAGAAATACCGAGTCTTCTTTCTGCCCAAAAGTCAACGGTCCCAATTTTTCGCTCATTCCCCATTCACAGACCATCTTACGGGCAAGATCCGTCGCACGCTCCAAGTCATTGCCCGCACCAGTCGTGACGTGCTTGAAGACGAGCTCTTCCGCCACCCGACCTCCCATCAGGATCGCCAGCGTATTGTACAAGAACTCTTTCGAGTAATTGTGCCGGTCATCGGTCGGTAATTGCATGGTCACACCCAAAGCCCTGCCCCGCGGGATAATCGTGACTTTGTGCACAGGATCTGTTCCAGGCAAGAGCTTGGCCATCAACGCGTGACCCGCCTCGTGATAGGCCGTAATGCGCTTTTCCTCATCCGTGAGGATCATGCTCTTGCGCTCGGCACCCATCATCACCTTGTCCTTGGCCATCTCGAAGTCGATGTTTTCGACTTCCTTCTTATTCTGACGAGCTGCCCACAGTGCCGCCTCATTCACCAGATTTTCCAGGTCGGCACCGGAGAAACCGGGCGTTCCACGTGCAATTTTTTCTAGCTCCACATTGGTCGCCACGGGAACCTTCTTGGTGTGGACCTTGAGAATATCCGCACGGCCCCGGACGTCTGGCCTGTTCACCACAACCTGCCGATCAAAACGGCCTGGCCGTAACAACGCGGGGTCGAGCACATCCGGACGGTTTGTCGCCGCCACCAAGATCACCCCTTCCGTCGTATCAAACCCGTCCATTTCAACCAACAACTGATTGAGCGTCTGCTCCCGCTCATCGTGGCCGCCGCCGAGGCCGGCCCCGCGCAAACGGCCGACGGCGTCGATTTCATCGATAAAGATGATGCACGGTGCGTGTTTTTTCCCTTGTTCGAACAGATCGCGCACCCGTGAGGCACCGACTCCAACGAACATTTCGACGAAATCAGAACCGCTAATGCTAAAGAACGGCACGCCCGCTTCTCCCGCAATCGCTTTGGCCAGCAGCGTCTTGCCCGTTCCCGGAGGACCGACGACCAGCACACCTTTGGGGATCCGCCCGCCGAGCTTCTGAAACTTCCTGGGGTCTTTCAAGAACTCGATAATCTCAAGCACTTCTTCCTTGGCCTCGTCGACTCCGGCCACATCAGCAAAGGTCACTTTTTTGCGTTCCTCGGTCAACATGCGGGCACGGCTCTTCCCAAACGACAGAGCCTTGTTGCCCCCGATCTGCATCTGGCGCATGAGAAAGAACCAGAGGCCAAGGAACAGAATGAAGGGACCCCACGTCACAAGAAACGTGATGTACCAGGGACTTTCATCTGGCGGCTTGACTTCGATCTGGACTTCTTTTTCCCGAAGCATTTTCACCATGTCAGGATAATCCGCCGAATACGTGCGGATACGGGTCTTATCCTTCAAGACCCCGCTGATATGGTTGCCTTTGATGATGACTTTTTCGAAATCGCCCTTATCGAGTTTCGCCATGAAATCGCTGAAAATGACCTCTTCTTCCGGCGCGTGGGTCGGAACGCTGAACAGATTAAACAACAGAATCATGAACAAGCCGACCACGACCCAGAAAAGCAAGTTCTTGACCCTGGAATTCATCCAGATCTCCTTCTCGTGCTAACGTGAACCAATCAAAACGGATCTTATTAAAATCATGATGATGTTAACACAGCCACGTTTAGGTTGACAACAACGCTCCGTTATCTTAGTCGGTCTCTCACACTGACCTGCCTACTCATCCAAAAGATCTTTTTGGTCGAGTACCGCCAGGTAGGGAAGGTTTCGGTATTTCTGCCGATAATCGAGCCCGTATCCCACGATGTATTGATTCGGCACGGTGAACCCGACATATTCAACATGCACGTCCACGACACGACGCTCATACTTAGCCAAGAGCGCGCAGACATTGAGGCTCCTTGGTTTTTTCTTTGCCAGCACCTTCAACAGATGTTGCGCGGTCAAACCCGAATCCACAATATCCTCGACCAATACTACGTCCTTCCCCTTGATCTCCTCGGTCAGTTCGGTCATCACCTTGATTTTCCCAGAGCTCCTGGTGCGAGATCCATAACTGGTCACCACAATGAAATCGACCCGTACCGGAATTCTTATTGCGCGCGCCAAATCGGCATAAAATGCATAGGCACCTTTCAGCACGCCGATGAGGACCAGATCCTTACCGGCATAGTCCACACTGATCTGACGGCCCATCTCACGGATGCGCGCCCGCATCTGTTCTTGGGTCACGATAGGCTTCCCAAACATGCGTTCCATCTGGCTAACTCCACTTCTCCGTCGGCGCAGGATGCACAGTGAGAGCCATGAACCGTTTCGTGTCCGGTGTAACTGACCACCGTTGATCTTGCCGATAGCCAACCACCCATACAATTCCCTCTGAAGCGACGACGAGGGGAGTCCGTCCCCGATCTGTCCGAGACAGTTTCATGTCCGTAAAAAAGTCCTGGAGCTTTTTTGATCGTCCCCTCATGCCGAAAGGGCAGAACCGATCGCCTGGCTGCCAGGCCCGCACCACCAACGGTTCGGAAATAAGGTCGGCATCGACCAGAATCAAGCCCTTGCTTGGTACTATTGCACTAATCTGTTGCCGCGTCACTGTTTGTACCTCAATCCGCTGCCCCGTTCCAGCCCATGCGATATCACCTGGTACAGTCACGATGGTGGGGCTCGGCTGGCGGCGATGAGTTCGTTCCTGCCGATTCGAACACACGAAACGCACCAAGTCTTTTTCAACCATAACCCTACCCGAGGGAAGCGCAAGCCGTGAGCAGGTGGCCTTCTTCACCACAGCCCGAAGCACCTGCTCAACTGCGTCACGCCTTGGTGATCGCCTCTGCGACTCCCCTCGCATCAACAGTTCCCGTACGAAACGCCGTTGCACGGCGACAGGGACGTTCCGTAGGAACTGCCGGCTGATCTCCCACCCGCCTTCATCAAGCGATCTGATCCAAGGATCGCACAGTGTCCGAACATGCTCCCCGAGATACCGGTCGTCGTCTCGACAGAGATCGGCCAGGCGGCAGAGAGCCTTCACGGCCGATGGCACCAGCCGTTGCAACACCGGGACCACCTCCTGCCTAATTCGGTTCCGGAGATAGATCGGTTTGTCATTACTGGAATCCTGCCGAAAAAGGACGCCTTCTGTCGAAAGATAGGCGAGGATCTCATCCCGTCTCGTCTCGTACAATGGCCGGACGACGAGACCATCTCGACATGCAGGCATACCAGAGAGACCGGTCAGTCCGGCTCCCCGAAGCATCCAGAGAAGAACCGTCTCCGCCTGATCGTTGGCCGTATGCCCGACGGCGATTCGGTCCACACCGCACCGCCGAGCGATTTCGTGCAAGGCACGATACCGCAGGTCGCGGGCCGCTGTTTGCAATGATACCCCTCGGGTATGCCTCCGTACATCGAGCCGCATCGTCTGGACGGGAATATCCAATTGTCGGCACATCGCTTCCACGAACGTTTGGTCGGCATCAGATTCGCTCCCGCGCAGTCCATAATTGAAATGGGCTGCCGTCAGGGTAAGGCGCCACGACAGACGGAGTCGATGCAAAAGAGATAACAAGGCAATCGAATCAGGCCCTCCCGACACCGCAACGAGCACATGCTGCCCACGGTCGAACAGACTACGCGATCGGATCGTCTGCACCACCCGGTGGAGCAGGGCAGGCCAGGTTCGCCGCCCGGCCTTTTGACCCGCCGCTGTCGCCGTGGCCGTCATCGTTCCCCCATCACTTCGAGAGACTTGCGCAATACCGTTCGAGCCGTCTCCACATCACGCGCGATCTGACGGCTCAGCGCATCGGCTCCCACAAACTGCATTTCGCCGCGAACCGATTCGACAAATTCGACTGTGATCCGTTGGCCATAGAGATTCTGTGATTCATCCAAGAGATGGACCTCAAGTAACCGCTCTCCCGCATCGAACGTCGGTCTTGTTCCAATATAAGACACCGAGTTGTATCGTTGCTGATTCCAGACTGTCACCGTCGCATACACCCCATCAGGTGGAATCACGCGATCGGGCGGTAGCCGCAGATTGGCCGTCCGCCATCCCAGTTCCTGTCCTCTCTGAGCGCCGGCCGATACCTCTCCGGCGACCGCATACCGCCTCCCAAGGAGAAGCGCCGCCTGTTTGACATCCCCATCGTGAATGAGCTGTCGAATTCTTGTCGAACTCACGATGCCCCCGTGAGCCATGACCGGCGCCATCGGATGCACAGCGAAGCCGTGCCGATTGCCCAATGCCGCAAGATCGGTAATTGTTCCTACTCGCTTATGCCCGAATGCAAAATGCTGTCCGACAAAAAGTTCTTTCAGCCTGAGCGCCTCACACAATACCTGCCTGCCAAACGCCTCCGGGGACAAGGCGGCAAAGGCTCGATCGAACTCCAAGAAGACCACCTCATCAATCCCTGCATCGCGAAATCGGTCAAGTTTCTCCTCCGGGCTGGTCAGGAACCGAAGATCAACCTGAGGCGCCAAGATCTTTACGGGATGCGGATCAAACGTAATCCCCATCGCTGTGCCCTGAGCCTTGCGCGCGGTGTCGACCACCGTCCGCAAGAGGGCATGATGCCCAATGTGGTGCCCGTCGAAATTACCGATCGTCGCGACGGGATAGGGCCGGATCGCCTTGCCCTGATATCCGCGGGTCACTTTCATGGGATGGTCAATGCAGGAGTCTCGTCGCGTCTTTGGCAAAATAGGTAAGAATGCTATCGGCCCCCGCCCGTTTGATGGCCAACAGCGACTCCATCATCGCGCGCGATTCGTCGAGCCAGCCGGCTGCGGCAGCCGCTTTGATCATGCTGTATTCCCCGCTCACGTGATACGCGGCAATAGGCAGCAGCGTCCGCTGCCGAGCCGCGGCAATGATGTCCAAATACGGCAAGGCCGGCTTGATCATAACGATGTCGGCGCCCTCCTCGATATCGAGATCGATCTCGCGGAGCGCTTCACGCCCGTTTGCCGGGTCCATTTGGTACGACCGCCGATCACCGAACTGAGGGCTGGAATATGCAGCGTCACGAAACGGGGCATAGAAACAGGAGGAAAACTTCGCCGCATAGGCCATGATCGGCAGATCGGGATATCCGGCCTGATCCAGCTCGGTCCGAATGGCGGCCACCCGGCCATCCATCATATCTGAAGGAGCCACCATATCGGCACCGGCGGCGGCATGGGTACGCGCCATGGTTCGCAGGCACTCCAACGTTTCGTCATTGAGAATCTTCCCGTCCTTCACGATCCCGCAATGCCCATGGCTGGTGTACTCGTCGATACAGACATCAGTAATGACGATCAGCTCCGGAACGTGATCTTTGACCGCTTTGACTGCCCGCTGCACAATGCCGTTGGGGTCCAAACCGGCGCTGCCTCGCTCGTCCTTGTGCGCCGGAATGCCGAACAAGATGACCGCCGGAATCCCAAGCGCATGGATCTCTCCAGCCTCTTTGATGAGCAGATCGATGGACCATCTGAACTGCCCTGGCATCGAACCGATTTCTTCCCGCCGGCCCTTCCCCTCGACAACGAAGAGGGGCGCGACAAAATCTGCCGGCGATAACGTTGTTTCACGGACCATCCGCCGGAACGACTCATGTTGTCGAAGACGGCGCAGCCGCTGAATCGGAAACGCCATACGCGCCTACTTCTTCCTCGGAAGATTCGTCAAGAATACGACAAGATCCCGGACAGAGATGACCCCCACCAACTTCCCATCGCGGGTCACGCCGAGATGACGCAGATGGGATCGGGCCATCAAGTCATTGGCATCCAATAACGTCTTGCTTTCTTCAATCGTGACGATCGGCGCGGACATGATCTGCTCCACCGTGGTCTTGGTCGCCTCCAACCCGGCAGCGACGACCCGGCGCATCATATCCGTATCGGTCAAAATGCCGATGATGTCCCGCCCATTGGTCACGAACAGACTTCCGATCCCCTTGTCGCGCATGACACGAGCTGCGGTCTGCGCGTCCGTATCCCGTTGCACCGTCACAAACTTCTCTCGCGGAATCATGAATGACTTCACCGGAACCATGCCATGTCCCTCCTTATACGGAACGTAGATGACCTCTCACCCTGCGGTCTGTTGTTTCTACCCACTACCCGTTGCCACCTGGTCACAGTTCCCATAATGCCAGACAATCGCATCAACCAACGCCGGGATCGTATTCTCTCCTGGCATGACCGAAACCGTCAAACCATATTCTTCTGCCGTCTTCGCCGTGATCGGCCCGATGCAGGCCACTGCAACGGATTGCAGAAGCGGTCGGGCCTGATCCATCCCACCAAGCATCTCGAAAAAGTTGCGGACCGTCGACGAACTTGTAAACGTCACGGCATGGATTTGCCGGTCGATCAACTGTTGACGCCATCCCTCTACCTCCGCATCAGGGATGACCGTCCGATAGACCGCCACCACATCGACATGCGCACCGCGGGTGCGGAGTTCCTCTGGTAACAATTCTCGCGCCACCTCCGCGCGGGGAATGAGGATACGGGCGGTCGCAATCTCCTTCGCACCCACCGCCGCCAATACTCCCTCGGCCTGATACTCCGCAGGTACAATATCGGCCCGCACGCCGAACTTTTCAAGCTCCCGAGCAGTACGCGGTCCAATACAGCAGATCCGCTTCCCGGCCAAGCAACGAGAGTCCACTCCATTGGTCCAGAGCCTGGTCATGAATGTTGCCACGCCATTGACACTGGTGAAGATCACCCATCCGTACGAGGCAATGGTACGAATCGCCCGATCGACGGGAGCCCAATCAATCGGGGGCACAATCTTGATGGTCGGTGCCTCGACCGGTTCAGCTCCATACGAGGCCAGCCGCTCCGCCAACTCCACCGCCTGTTCTTTCGCGCGCGTCATCAAGATACGTTTGCCGAACAATGGCCGTTGCTCGAACCAATTCAGGTGGGGCCTTAACCGCACAACGTCGCCCACAACAATCACGGTCGGCGGCTCCATATTGGCGGCTTGGGCTCTCTCAACGATATCGGCGAGCGTCCCCACCACCGTCCGCTGCGCAGCTCTGGTTCCCCAACGAATGATCGCTACCGGTGTGGTGGAGGACCGCCCTTCCGTGGTCAAATTGGCGACGATGGACGGAAGATTTTTCATCCCCATGAGAAACACCAGGGTCCCGTGGCTCGAGGCGAGCCTCGGCCATTCTACCCCTGGGGAGGGCTTATCCGGATCTTCATGACCTGTCACGAATGTGACTGTAGAGGCCAGGGTCCGGTGAGTCACGGGAATACCGGCATAGGCCGGAGCCGCGATCGCGGCGGTGACGCCTGGAACAACCTCGAACTCGATCCCGGCTGACGCCAGGGCTTCCGCCTCTTCGCCGCCCCGTCCGAACACGAACGGATCGCCGCCCTTCAGCCGCACGACCGTTTTTCCTTCCCGTGCCCGTTCGATCAACAACCGGGTGATTTCTTGCTGTTCCGGATACTTCCCTCTGCCACGCCGTCCGACATATAGACACTCAGCCTGATCGGATGCATGGGCCAGCAGTGCGGGATTGGCAAGATAGTCGTAGAGGACCACGTCCGCCTGCTCAAGACATTCTTTCCCGCGAAGGGTCAGCAGCTTAGGATTACCTGGACCAGCTCCAACCAAATAGACCTTTCCCATCGATTGCCGATGCCCCATCAGGCTCTTCCGTAAATCTCGCGAAGAATCTTGTCGCCACCACGCGCCAACAGCCGTTCGGCCAGCTGCACACCCAGCGTATGAGCCTCGCTGCTCTTCCCTCGAATCTCGTCGCGGATGATGGTCTTGCCATCGATGCTTGCCACAAGGCCGTCCAATGTCAATTGCCCCCCCGACAAAGTTGCATAAGCGGCAATCGGTACCTGGCATCCCCCTTCCAGTCTGTACAAGAACGCCCGCTCCGCCTTGACCGTCGTCCCAGTCGATTGATCATTGAGACGATCCAGAATTGATCGTACAAAGTAGTCTTGGCTGCGCCCTTCGATGCCGAGGGCTCCTTGGCCGATGGCGGGTAGGCTGAGGACCGGATCGAGGTATTCAGTAATCTCGTGACCCCACGCCAACCGATGCAACCCGGCGGCGGCCAGCACGATGGCCTCGAACTGTCCTTCCTTGAGCTTGCGCAGCCGCGTGTCCAAATTACCGCGTAGCATCTCGATGCGGAGATCAGGACGGGCATTCAGCAGTTGGGCTTGCCGTCGTAGACTTGCCGTCCCGATCCGAGCTCCCTGGGGCAAATCCTTGAACCGGCGCCCATCCCGGCTGATCAACGCATCGCGCGCGTCTTCGCGGGGAGGCACGCAGAGGATCTCCAACCCGTCCGGCAATTGTGCCGGAACGTCCTTTATGCTGTGAACGGCCAAATCAATCTCGCCGGCCAGTAACGCTTCTTCGATTTCCTTGACGAAGAGCCCCTTCCCGCCGATCTTCGCCAACGGCACATCGACGATTTTATCGCCGGAAGTCTGAATCTTGCGCAACATCACCTGAACATCAGGTGCCACCTCATGCAGGCGAGCTTGAAACCATTGGCTCTGCTGCAATGCCAGCTTACTTCCCCTGGTCCCCAAAATCAGGGTCGCGCGCGGCCCATTGGGCAATGGCACGGGCACATCCTTTCTCGCGTAGGCAGAACCCGAATCACCGGCCGCGTTTGCGCAACGGCGATTCTTGCTCGTGGTGCTCGGACTCTTCGGAGACCGGATCAAGATACTTGGCCCGTTCACCGCACTGTCCGACATCCGGGCCGTCCAATGAGGACGGATCGAGGTGAAAAAATCGGCGGGCGGCTTCGACAAATGCCGGCCCGTTCGACGAGTTGACTTCACTCTTGAGCGTGACCATGGTGCGATGAATCAATTTATTGACGATCGCTGACGCCAGGTTTTCAACCAATTCCTTGTCCTGTTGCGAGAGATGGCCGAGACGGCCGAGCGCTTTCTCGACTTCTGCCCGCTTGATATCATCGACACGGTTCCGCAACGCCACGATTGTAGGAGTCACCTCGAGTGATTTCATCCACTCGAGGATCGCCCCGACCTCCTCCACTACCATACGCTCCGCTTTCTCCGCTTCCTGCAACCGCTCCGCGCGGTTTTGTTCTACACGATGCGTCAAATCGTCGATATCGAACAGAAAGGCGTTGTCCACATGCCGCACGGCCGGATCGATATTCCGCGGCACCGAGATGTCAATCAAGAACATGGGGCTGTTCCCTCGTTTTTCGACCGCACGCTCCACATCTTCCGCCCCAATGATATAGTGCGCGGCCCCCGTGGACACGAGCACGATGTCCGCCGAGGCCATTTCGGCCTTGAACTGCTCAAACGGTACCGGTGTCCCACCAAATTTGGCCGCCAGATCGACCGCATGCTGCGGGGTCCTCGTTGTAATACGCACGTGTTGGACACCCTGTGCAATCAAGTGTCGGGCCGCGAGTTTTGCCATTTCACCGGCACCGACCAACAACACGGTCTTCTCGTCCAGGTTTGAGAAGATTTTCTTGGCCAGCTCCACGGCAGCATAGCTCACCGACACTGCCGTTTCGGCGATCTTCGTCTCTGTCCGTACCCGTTTGGCCACCGAGATGGCTTTCTTGACTACCTTGTTCATGATCACGCCGGTCGTCTTGTGTGCCAGCGCCACCTCGAACGCGTCCTTCAATTGTCCAAGGATTTGAGACTCGCCGATGATCATCGAATCAAGGCTGGCCGCCACCCGAAACAAATGGGCGATCGCCCGATCACCAGTGTGCCAATAGAGATGCGGTGTGAGCTGCTCGGAGGACAGCGACAGATGCGTATCGGCCAAAAATTCTTGGATCCGTCCATACCCGGCTTCGACATCGTCGACGATGGAGTACACTTCGACACGATTGCAGGTGGAGAGCAATATTCCTTCTCTAATGCCGGGATAGGTACACAGCCTGCTAAGAGCCTCGCCCAAACGGCTCTCCGGCACGGCGAGCTTCTCGCGAATCTCCACCGGCGCCGTTTTATGGCTCAATCCAACGACAATTAGATGCATGTTACGATAGAACTCCGCGGTCCTTGAGCAGGACCCCAACCAACGTCAGGATGACGCAGGCGAAGCCGACCACCGTCAAATAGGCGGCCCGTTTGGCCCGCCACCCAACCGTCATCCGTCCCAACAACACGCCAAAATAGAACAACCACGTGATCAGCGCCCCCGTTTGTTCCGGATTCCAGCTGACGTACGATCCCTGGGCGAACTCAGCAGAGATCGCGCCCGTCACAATCCCCATCGTCAGCAAGGGAAATCCCAGCACGATGGATTGCTGATTGAGGTGATCGAGAAAATCGAGGGCCGGCAATTTGCTATATAACACATTGAAGCGTTTCGACTTGAGCAATCGCTCCTGAATCAGGTACATCACACCGGCGACAAACGCGACGGTAAACCCAACGGTTCCCAACATGCTGAGCGTCACGTGGAACCACAGAGTCTTGAATACCGGCTGCAGGGTGGGTGCCGTCTCCGGCAGCGCTGCAGCAGAAACGAGAGAAACGAGGGCTAAAGGAACCATGAACGAGCCCAACACGTGAATGCGATGGCGAAACTCGACCACCAGGAAGACAAGAATGATCATCCAGGAGAAAAAGGACAAGGCTTCATAGAAGCTGGGTTGCGCAGGCGAAGCGGCCCCAGCCATTCGCACAGCCAGAGCAATCGTATGAGCCAGAAATCCGCCGGCTGTGATTCCCAACGATACGTTCGAGAGGGCTTCGGATCTCCGCAGTAGATAAGCAAGAAACGACACCGTGGCCGCAAAATAGAGGACCATGGTAATCATGAAACAGACAGCTGCCATCGGGGAATTCCCTGCTACGGTTTAGGAATTGGAGCTCACAAAATAAACGATAAATTATATAGATGCGGCAAGAACGGAGTCAACAAACCATCGAAGGATCAGGGACTTTTGCCAGCCCACCGGGCAACACAGGAACCCTCTCGCTTGTCGGGGTGCCAATTGGGCACGTCCACGATCTGACCGTCCGTGCACTCCGAACGCTTGCCGAAGCCGACCTGATCGCCTCGGAAGACCCGTCAGCGACACAAGACCTGCTGACTCATCATGGACTAACCGCCAACATCACAAGCTACGGCCCTTCCCATATCAAAGAAAAAGTCGCGGTGCTGATTCACCGGTTGCGCGAGGGGGCGCATGTGGCCTTGGTGTCTGACAAAGGATCTCCGGTGATCGCCGATCCAGGATGCCTGCTTGTGGAGTCCGCCCACGCTCACGGGATCCGAGTAGTTTCAGTTCCCGGCCCCTCGGCTCTGACGGCGGCAGTTGCAGCTGCGGGACTGTCATCAATCTCCTTCGTTTTT
>FKKE01000634.1_pt1 | contig 13590 bp, 14 predicted proteins | sample 1106331 | NCBI WGS metagenome assembly FKKE01 (sample SAMEA3931202, study PRJEB13176) | freshwater metagenome | biome: Drinking water system; feature: drinking water; material: freshwater | place: China | collected 2013-02-06 | reverse complement strand
CTGAAGTGATCGTTGCGGTAAATTCAAAAAACCTTCCTCAGCAGGAAGGTTTTTTCATGACCGTTGATGGGATCATAGATTAGCAGCACGAATTATAACTATCTTATTCATCTTTTTTGATCAGTTTATTTATTTTTTCAGAGTAATCCTGTTTCACTTCACCTACAACAATAAAATCAGCCGGTGAGCCATGCTCACTGATAAGATCCTTATATTTTACTTTCAGATTTCTTTTAAAAGTACCGAGATACCCGGGTTTGCAAACTCTTGCCGGGTCCAGGTTCACAGATTCAATGTGATCGTTCCCTATGTACATCATTAATTGCATTGGTGGTGTAGTGATTCTGACAACAAAAAAACTCCATTTTCTTAGCTATCGCAATACCAACTAGTACTCGATTTTGAAAGGTAGGTTTACGAATAAAACTGCGGATTACCGGTGTACATAAATTACTATGACGGCGGAGACACTTACTAAACCCCTCAATCAAAAAAAACATAAGCAGCCGGCAATAAAACAGGCCCCGGCCATTCTACAATCCTGATATTTCTCAGCCAGGTTTACAACCTGCATCATACTAAAAGGCAAACAGTTTAGCTCATTTTGTATGCATGAAAAAAATTTTTTGCTTTTTACTCTTAAGTTTACTGGCATCCTCAAATACCAGATCACAACACACGATCAGCGTGGATGCCGGGTATATAAAACAGGTGAATCATCATATGCCCGGAATAAACACCAGTGCTTTTTATTATTTTAATGAACATTTTGCAGGGGGTATTGAAGTAAACAGGTTTTTTTCAAAGCTAGATGTTCATAGTAAATATTCTGCCTGGGATATTGAAATGAATTTTCATTATCTGCTTCCATTTATAAATAATCTTAAAGTTTATCCTATTGTTGGAGTTGGCCACACTTCGGAAAAAGAAATAACAGAAGAAACACATGAAACAATTTATGAAAGATTTTATTCTGCAAATACCGGTGCCGGGCTTTTGATCAGGTCGGGAAGATGGGTGCCCCATATTGAATATACTTTTTCATGGGGACATATAAATCAGCAATTTTTTCTTGCAGGAATCAGCTATGAGCTGGAATTCAAACATCATTAATACACTACCGTTTTAAAAAATCCGAATATACTTTTTGCATTAATGCCTTTGCAATTCTTTCCTGGTCACTGTTTGTTTTTCCTTCTTCAAAAACAATTCTTTTCCCGGCATTGTCAAAAAGTATGCGGCTGCTATCAGTTACAAAACCAATTCCATCATTGTATGTAAAAAAGGCCCAATGTTTTGATGTGGAATCAAAAACATTTTTACTAAACCGGAATGGATTATCAGGAAATTTTAATTGATGAACAAGGCTGCCAGCCATATCAAGCTGATCAACTGTATTACTAATGATCACGTTTTGTTTCTTCAATGCACCGCCCAGCCATAAAACGGGAATGCGATAATCATCGGCCCGCTTACCTGTTATTGGTAAATAATGCCCATGATCAGCAGTAATGATCACAATCGTATTCTTCCAGAAGGGTAATCTCTTCAACTCATTGATAAAAGAATAAACAACCGAATCAGTATAATGAAGAGAATTGAGAAACTTAGTTTCTTTATCATCACCGCTAAAAACTTTTTTTACCGGTGTTTCAAAAGGTTCATGACTACTTAGTGTAAGCCAGGTTGTAAAAAACGGTTCTTTGGTTTTTGAAAGATCATTCAGCAATCTTTTCATTACTACCTCATCATGAGCACCCCATTTGGAATTCATATCCTTATCATCAAAATCATCTTTTGTAATTAATTGCTGAAACTGTTGGGCATTCAGATAACTTTTTATATTCATGAATTCAGACTCGCCGCCATAATAAAAGCGGGTAGTGTATCCTTGCTGCAAGAAAAGGTTTCCTAATCCGGGAAGCTTTGCCGTTTTCTCACTATAATTAATGATCGACTCTTTTGGAAGTGCCGGGTAACTGCTTAAAATAGAACCTATGCCCTTATCAGTCCTGTCACCCGAAGAATAACAATTACTGAAATAAAGGCCTTCCTTCTTTAACTCCTGAAAATACCGGATAACCGGTATGCCATCTATATTTTTATTCAATGCTTTTTCTGTAAAGCTTTCCCAGGCTATCACAATGATATTGGGTTTTCCAGGCAGGCTGTCATTTACTATTTGTTCCGTTGTTCCATTTGCCTCAAATAAAAAATTGACGATCGAATCCACTTCTGCTTCGTTAAGGTATTGATAAATATTCTCATTCAAATACTTTGCTTTTGTTACCGACCGCATAAAGTTCCAGGCGCCATTAATAGCAGCATTATTTGCATATTGATTATTAGAAAAGAATACATGGCTTTGATTGAGCGGGGCCAACTGCAATCCACCGCGTATCGGGATTATTAAAGTGAGGGAAAAGCAAACAAGCAGTAATACCTGCAGCAGTTTGTATTTATTATTTGAAAGAAGAAAAATAGATTTTGAAATAATTAATTTGAACATCCAAAGCAGCAGTAAATAAAAAATAATAAACCCGGTAATAAGCCATACTATCGGCAAATGACCTATTGATGCTAAAGCCTCTTTTGGTGTTGATAAAAATTTTATCGGGGTATAATCAAGCCGGGTTCCCCATGCCTTAAAACTTTCGGCATCAGCAATAGTTATCAATAACAAAATAAAAAGAAAAAATCCTGTATATATTATATAGATAGTTCGTTTCCTGAAAAACGGGACAAAAACAGAAACAATTACAAAAAAACAGACCAGTGCAGTAAGGTAAGCGGCCATGGAAAGATCCATCTTTAATCCATACCATAAACTTTGGAATTTTAAAGAAAAAGAAACTTCCTTACCATAGGCCGATGTTGTTACAAGAAAAAATATCCGGGCTATTTCGAAAAACAACGCCCAGCTGAATAAAAAAACAAGCAAAAACAGGATCTTCCTCAGCATTGCATAAAATTAAAAAAGTCCCGCCGCCAGCAGGACTCTTCTTATAAGTCATGAACTAATTAACTGATCTTCTCAACCTGCATATAATTCAATTCTACAGGAGTGGAACGACCAAATATCTTTACGGTTACTTTCAGCTTTTTCTTTTCATCATTCACTTCTTCGATCACACCATTAAAATCATTAAATGGCCCTTCAATGATCTTGATCGTTTCACCCACAATAAATGGCTCACTCATGCTTACTCCACCTGCTTCAGCCATTTCATCCATTTTGCCCAGCATCTTATTCACTTCGGCCTTACGTAATGCAATAGGATGTTCCTTTCCTAAAAAATGAATGACATTTGATGTATTCTTTATCGTATCACGCAGATCATCAGAAAGCTTACCGTCCTGTATCTCGATCATTACATAACCGGGATAATAGTTTCTTTCACGCATCACTTTTTTTCCATTCTGTACTTTATATACTTTTTCCACCGGCAGGAAAACCTGTTTTACTACCTTATCCCAACCACCACGTGATACCTCTTTATCAAGATATTCTTTTACCTTTTTTTCCTTACCACTAACAACCCTAAGCACATACCATTTGCTTTCGGCCTGCTGTACGCCGGGCTGATCCGGTTGGGCAGGTGTGTTGGATGTATTTGTTGTTTCCATTAGAAAATTTTATAGATCTGGTTCAATACAACATTTGTTACAAAGTCCATTCCTGCTACCAATGCAGTGATCACTAAAGTAGCCGCAATAACGATCAGTGTGGACTGCTGGAGCTGTGCCCATGTAGGCCATGTTACTTTCTCCATCAATTCTCTGTAACTCTCTTTAAAATAAGTTGTGATCTTGTTCATTTTTTTAGGTTTAAAGGTTTAAGGGTTTAAAGGTTAAAAGGTTGTTTGTTCCATTTTTAAAACTTTCAACCCTGAAACATTAAACCATTAAACGTTCTTGGCACGGGTACTAGGATTCGAACCCAGACTGAAGGTTTTGGAGACCTCTGTACTACCGTTATACTATACCCGTAGAAAGCTAAAAGCTATCCGCCTGAGGCGGACAGCTTTTAGCAATATGTTGCAAAGATAAAAATCTTTTGCCTGAAGCCTAACGGCTCGTAGCTAAAAGCTCGTAGCTCGTAGCTTTAGTTTTATTTCAAAATCTCTGTTACCTGGCCTGCACCAACTGTTCTTCCTCCTTCGCGGATCGCAAACTTCAATCCTTTTTCCATCGCAATAGGCTGGATAAGTTTTACAGTCAATGACGTATTATCACCAGGCATTACCATTTCAGTTCCTGCTGCCAATTCTACTTCACCGGTTACATCTGTAGTTCTGAAATAGAACTGGGGACGATACTTCTGGAAGAAAGGTGTATGACGACCACCCTCTTCTTTGCTCAACACATAAACCTCACATTTGAATTCAGTATGAGGAGTAATAGACCCAGGCTTACAGATAACCATACCCCTACGGATATCTTTTTTCTCAATACCACGGAGCAGAAGACCTGCATTATCTCCCGCTTCACCTTCATCAAGAAGTTTACGGAACATTTCAACACCCGTTACAACAGAAGCCAATGGCTGGGGTATCAAACCTACTATTTCAACAGCCTCACCTACTTTGATACGACCTCTCTCTATACGACCTGTAGCAACCGTACCACGACCTGTGATAGAGAATACATCCTCAACTGACATCAGGAATGGTTGGTCAACAGGGCGGGGAGGTAGTGGGATATAGCTATCAACTGCAGCCATTAATTCATCAATTGCAGCCAGCCATTTTTCCTCACCAGCTAATGCACCGGTAGCAGAACCCTTAATGATAGGTGTATTATCACCATCAAATCCGTAGAAAGTTAATAACTCACGGATCTCCATTTCAACAAGCTCAAGTAATTCAGGGTCATCTACAAGGTCCACCTTGTTCATAAAAACAACCATACGAGGTACACCCACCTGGCGAGCCAAAAGGATGTGTTCTTTTGTTTGTGGCATTGGACCATCAGTAGCCGCAACAACGAGGATAGCTCCGTCCATTTGTGCTGCACCGGTGATCATGTTTTTAACATAGTCAGCGTGACCAGGACAATCAACGTGGGCATAATGACGGTTAGCTGTTTGATATTCCACGTGGGCCGTGTTGATCGTGATACCACGTTCCTTTTCTTCAGGAGCAGCATCAATTTCATCATATTTTTTTGCTGTCGCCAAACCTCTTTGTGCAAGAATGGTTGTAATAGCTGCAGTCAGAGTCGTTTTACCGTGGTCAATATGGCCAATGGTACCAACGTTAACGTGGGGTTTGTCCCTCTTAAAGGTCTCTTTTGACATGTTATCGGTTTTTAAAGTTGTTAGTTGTTATTATAATTATGTGCCCGGCAGGGTTACTACTATTGAGCTTCCGTTGCGTCGCACTCTTGTACATTCTGTTCATTTTTCAGCTGGGAGTGGTCAGTTGTGATTGTAAGTTTGAAACTCACCGATCACCATTCACCATTCACCTTTTGAGCCGTTAAAGGGAATTGAACCCTTGACCTCTTCCTTACCAAGGAAGTGCTCTACCACTGAGCTACAACGGCTGGTATAGCTTGTTTGGGCTTCCCTTTTTTTATTCTTTTAAAGAACTATTTGCGAATTGAACTCCTTGCACTTTTACATCCATTGTGATGCTCCGCTACTGTGCTACAACGGCAATTGCTCAGCCTAAAGTTCAAAGTTCTTAATCCGCAGCCGGACTCAGGACTCCACACTTTTGAATTTAGAGCGGGAGACGAGGCTCGAACTCGCCACCTATAGCTTGGAAGGCTATCGCTCTACCAAATGAGCTACTCCCGCAGATTAATTGGGAAAAGTGCAATTGGGAAATTTAGAAATTGAGAATAGACTCAATTTCCCAATTCTCCTTTCCAAAATTTCAAAATAAAGAACTGTGGGCAAGGATGGATTCGAACCACCGAACTCGTAAGAGGGCAGATTTACAGTCTGCTGCCGTTGGCCACTTGGCTACTTGCCCCCGCTAAAGCTAGTAGTCTGCTAGCTATTTAATGAGCCACCTGCCAGAATCGAACTGGCGACCTACTGATTACAAATCAGTTGCTCTACCAGCTGAGCTAAGGTGGCATAAACAAATTACACTTCACCCAGGCTATCTTCCCGATACAATAGGGATGCTCTGCCTGCTGAACTATACGTACCTGGTTTTCCGCCCTTGCTGGTTTTTCTTTTGCGGAAAGACAATAAAGAACTACCCCCAATTATTAGGGGAGGCAAAGGTAAGGGAAATTGATATTTGGAAAAATCTTTGGACTGATTTTTTGTCCTGATAATGAGAAAGAAAAATCCCGCCGAAGCGGGATCAATTAAATTATGCTGCTTGTTTTCCTTTTCGTTTTTTTATTTGGTTTAAGAGGGAATCAAATGCTTCGTCAAATGATTCCTCGAATGATTTACTTGTTGTTTTTACAAAAAAATAATGCCTGGGTACGTGTACTCTGATCTCTGCGATCTTGTCTTTGATCGTATGAATCACGTTATCGAGTTTCAGAAACACATCAACTTCTACAATGCGGTCGTGAAAAATTTTCAGCTTTTGTAACTTCTGATTGATATAAGCAACGAGCTTTTCGTCCGCATTGAAATGTACAGTTTGAATCTTAACATTCATAACAATCGCATTTTTTAAGTGAACAATAAATAAAGAGCTTTAAGTCGGTTTTTTTAGTGTTTAACTACATAGGCTGTATATTTTGTGGTTCACTACAAGTTAACTCCAAAATGATTTTTTTCCAAAATTTTTTGACTGAGTTTTATTGCAATTTTATTGTTAAACATCAGGCTTTGGGATGAGCTTTTTTGTACACATTTTTTAATTTTTCTATTGTATTATGTGTATAAACCTGTGTGCTGGCAAGGCTGGCATGACCAAGCAGTTCTTTTACTGCATCAAGGTTGGCACCATTATTCATTAAGTGAGTAGCAAATGTGTGTCGTAACACATGGGGGCTTTTTTTATCCAGGGTTCTTATTTCTTGCGACAACACATTTCTTACCAGATTATAAGCATATTTAGGATATAGTTTTTTCCCCCTGGAACTTACCAATAGCACATCATCTGCTTTTTCAAATACTTTCCTTTTCTCCTGCATATATTCTTTTACTGTTGTTAACAACTCCTCTCCTGCCGGTATAATCCTCTCTTTATTCCCTTTACCCAAAATCTTTATTTGTTTCCGGGAAAAATCAACCTGCCGCTCTTTCATGTTTAGTAATTCACTTAACCGCATACCGGTTGAATAAAAAATTGTGATCAGCATTTTTGTATTTAAACTATCCCAATCTTCAGTTCTTGCTGTAAGGGTTTTTGTAAGATCGCTCAGGTCTTTTTCTTTTATAAAAACAGGCAGCCGTTTGCTGATTTTTGGTGCCCTGATATTGAACATGGGAGTGTTCTCAATTTTCCCGGTTTTCAACTGGTATTTAAAAAAGGATTTCAAAGTAGATATTTTCCGGTTGATAGTTCTGGCCGTATTATCATCATCTTTCAATGAGGCCAGCCAGCTGCGGACAAAACTTTGAGATATCTCTTTGATCTTATAATTGCCAAATTGCGTTTCCAGGTAATCGAAGAATTGAACCAGGTCATCGTGATAAGAACGGATGGTGTGGACAGAATACCGTTTTTCAAATTTCAGGTGATCAATAAAGGACTGGATCTGGTTTTTCATTTACACCTCTAAGCTACAAAACTAATAGCGTAAAAAAACTTTGGCAAAGTTCGCATTGCAGTTGTTGCAGCAAACTTTGCCAAAGTTGAGATTATTTAGCGGGTATATTAACTTTCAATTTTTCCGCTTGCGATCTTTTGCTTATACACCGCTTTCAACACCTCGCCACGACGTTTTACAGATGGCTTTGTGTATGATTGGCGTTCACGAAGCTGAAGAAGGATCTTACTTTTTTCAAACTTCTTTTTGTACTTCTTCAGAGCCTTGTCTATGTTTTCGCAATCTTTAGAATCAATGATCAGCATAATTAATATACCTCCTTGGTATGTTTTTATTGGGCAGCAAAGATAGGCTTGCCAATTGAAAATTGGAAATCGAAAATAGAAAATAGGCTAAATTGCCCCAATGTTTACAGGAATTATTGAGACCCAGGGTATAATTAAAAAGGTATCAGGCCAGGGAACCAACAAATCCTTTTGGATAAAATCGCCTGTTTCTGCAAAATTAAAGGTTGACCAAAGTGTTTCGCATGATGGTGTTTGCCTGACTATCGAAGCTGTTAAAGGCAGCCGGCACCGGGTAACCGCTATTGCGGAAACTTTAAGTAAAACAAATCTTACAGATTGGGGTGAAGGAACTGTGATCAATCTTGAAAGATGTGTAAAGGTAAATGACCGGCTCGACGGGCATTTTGTTCAAGGCCATATTGATTCCATTGCCATTTGCATAGAAAAAAAAGAAAAAGAAGGCAGCTGGGAATTTAGTTTTCAATTCCCTTTAAAATTCGGACCGCTGATAATTGAAAAAGGATCAGTTGCTGTAAACGGAATTAGCCTCACCGCCTTTAATGTAAGTGAAAAGACTTTTGATGTAGCAGTTATTCCATATACTTATGAGCATACGAATATGAATACAGTAAATGTGGGACAAAAAGTGAATATTGAATTTGATATGCTTGGGAAATACATCAATCGAAAATTATCTTTGAGTAAATAAATAAGCCATTACTAACCCCGATTCAATACCGGTAAAACCTGCAACTATTGAACGAACCCATTACCCGGCATTGGATGGGTTGAGGGGGGTGGCTATTCTACTCGTTATTTGCTATCACAATTTTGGTTTTGTAAAATATTTTTTCTTTGGCTGGCTGGGCGTAGACCTTTTTTTTGTGCTATCCGGGTTCCTTATCACTGCTATACTTTTAAATACTGTAAACACTCCTGGTTATTTCAAAAATTTTTATGCAAAAAGAGTGTTGCGGATTTTCCCATTGTATTATTTAAGCCTTATTATTTTACTCCTGGTACTCCCCCGCATCAAGGGTTTTCCGCTTGATTTTAGTTTTTACATCGACCATCAATGGTGGTTCTGGACCTATATGCAAAATTGGTTCCTGATCTTTTATGATGTTGGGCATACGACTACCGCCATACAGCATTATTGGTCTCTTGCAGTAGAAGAACAATTTTATATACTATGGCCTTGTGTGATCTTTCTCGTTAGAAAACCAAAAATCCTGTTGGCAATCGCTGGCTTATTGCTTATTGCTATTATCTGTACACGTTTGTATATGTGGACTATCCAAATCAAAGACCTGAACTATTTTGGACTTTATACGTATACACGCATTGATGGAATATGTATTGGAAGTATGCTTGCCATTCTGCAATTCATGAGATCAGGATTTATTAAAAGATATTTTACCATCCTGATATTGTTGCTTGCAGCCCTGAATTTTGTTTTTTATTTTATTAATAAAGAATACAACTTCACTTATCCCTATTTTGCCATTGTTGGATATACAACTTTTGCCATGCTCTTTGCTATCATCGTTCATGAAATTGTCCAGGGCGGTAACAAAATACTTGAATTTATTCTGAACATAAAGCTTCTGCGTTTTTTTGGTAAGATCTCGTATGGTCTTTACATTTTTCACTGGCCCGTTTACCTGATACTATATAATTGGCTAAATGAGAAAGTAAGCTCTGTTCTTAAATTCTCCGGTAATGATCTTGCCCTGATTGTATCTGTATTGCTTACCCTCATCGGGATATTGATCAGTATAATTAGTTATTACACGTTTGAAAAATATTTTTTAAAAAAGAAAAAAGCATTCAATTAACAAATGCTTTCTTTACTCGCCACCCATATTATCATTACAGCCAGCAGTTTGCTCAGCGGAGTATTGCTTTACAGCCTTTTCGATAAACCCATTGCCGCTAAACCAACAGTGTTTTATCTTATCAGCGGCCTGGTGCTATTGACTTCTGTTACCCAGCTGCTGTTATTATTTTTCCCTATTGGCTCATATATCCAACTTTTTGTTTTTACAATACTATTCTTCTTATTATTATTTAAATGGGATACATATAAGATTATATTCAAAAATATTTTATCCGGGTTGTCATCATGGTCTGTATTTTCTACTGTTCTTTTTTTTATTTCATGGGCATGTATCCTTCTTATCAATGCCGGCCCGGTACTAATGGATGATACGGAAAGCTACCACCTTCAATCAATAAAATGGATACAGGAATATGGCTCTGTGCCGGGGCTTGTAAACCTGCATGAAAGATTTGGATTCAATACTTCCTGGTTCGGCAGCATTGCATTATTCAATCTTTTTCCAAACACAACTGGCGGTTTTACAGCTTTAAATAGTGTTATATCATTGTGGCTTTGTTATTATTTTATATCGAAATATGAACAATACAAAAAAGAAAATAATTTTTCAGCAGCATTCGCAATACTGGTAATTTTTATTTGCTGTCTTGTCATCTGGCCTTTGATACGGGGAAATGCAGCAACCGCTAATTATGATTTTATCACTACATTGATCGTATTAATTTTTTTTACAGAAATATATTTTTCAAAACAATTCTCTCCTTCAGCAGAATGGATCATCTGGCCTGCTTATTTATTTACAGTAAGAATTATAAACTTTCCGCTTTTATTGCTCAGTTTTATCGGGGTGATCTATTTTATGAAACAGAAAAATACCAGGTCTTTACTTTTTCCAATTGCTTATTCCCTTTTGCTTATTATTCCATTTGTTGTCAGGAATATTATTATAAGCGGCTATCCTTTTTACCCTTCCACAAGTTTTGATATGATAAGTTTTGACTGGAAACCTGATCCTCAAATGACAGAAAGATTGCTTGAGTATATTAAATATTATAATCGTGTCAGCACAACCTATTTGGAAATAGAACAAACAAAAGCTTTAGGCCCAAACTGGATACCCTCATGGTTCGGCTACCTGTTTCTCTTTAATAAACTATTAGTAGCGGGTGGTACAGCAGGTATCATTTTATCAATCATAAAGCTGTTTATACAAAAAAACAGAACAACCCTATCAGTCATATCAGTTTGTATTGGCAGTATCATATGCTGGTTTATTCTCTCTCCTGATCCAAGATTCATTTATGGTATTCTTGTCTTTGGTATCTTTCTATTAGTATATCATTTTATTTCATGGCTAAGAAATGAACAAATTATAAAAGCGGCTTCAACTATTTTACTTATCGCTATGTTACCTGGTTCCACTTATTATTTCATTTCAAAATTGTGGAAACAACCCGAATACAGGAATTGGGTGTTGCCGTCAAAACTTCCGCAGCCGCCGGTAAAAGAATTTATCATAGACGGGATCACATTTAAAATTCCTGAACCGATCAATAATAACTGGAATGCCCGATGCTATGGAACTGAACTCCCATGTTTATATAAACCTGACCCAAGATTAAAACCAAGAGGAAAAGACATCCGGGATGGGTTTCGCTTAGAAAAATGAAATGGCTGAATTATCTTCACCGTTAATTGGATAAAATTGAAAAAAATAAGCATCATCATACCCTGCTACAATGAGGAAAAACTGGTAACAGCAGTTCTGGAAAAAGTTTTGCAAACAAAACTTAATTACAATTTAGAAAAACAGATCATCGTGGTAAATGATGGGTCAACTGATAATTCTGCAAATGCGATCAACCAATTTTGTGAAAGAAATCCTTCTGTCAGATCGATCCATCAAACCAAAAATTCAGGGAAAGGCGCTGCGATAAAAGCTGCATTGCCAAAGATCGAAGGCGATATTATCATCATCCAGGATGCCGATTTTGAATATGATCCAAATGATTACAATAAAATGATACAACCCATCTATGATGGTCATGCTGATGTTGTGTATGGTTCAAGATTCATTGGTGCCGGCCCTCATCGTGTTTTATTTTTCTTTCATACAATAGGAAATAAATTTTTAACCTTCCTTTCTAACCTGTTCACGGGTTTGAATCTCACAGATATGGAAACAGGTTATAAAATGTTCAAAGCTGATGTATTGAAACAAGTAAAATTAAAAGAGAATCGTTTTGGTTTTGAACCTGAAGTAACTGCAAAGGTCAGCCGTATTAAAAAGATAAGATTTTATGAAGTTGGCATTGCTTATTATGGAAGAACATATACTGACGGAAAAAAAATTAAATGGACAGATGGCTTCTATGCCATTTGGTGCATTTTAAAATACAATATCTTTTCCCGCAAATGAGTGAAACATCAACGAAAGATCCCGTTGGGTTGCATACGTTAGAAGTGATAGCAAAGGCCGATCGCTTCAACCGATGGATGTACGATCAATTCAAACACCAGTTAAAAGGCGAGATACTTGAATTAGGAAGCGGTATTGGAAATATTTCAAAGCTGGTGATCGCTGAAGCACATACCATTACACTTTCTGATTACAATGTAGAATATTGCGAAGAACTCAAAAAGAAATTTTCTCACTATAAAAATGTCAGAGGTGTCATCAGCATCGATCTTCTTCATCCTGATTTCAAAAATAAATATGCTGCTTTTCATGAAAGATTTGACAGTATCTTTTTATTGAATGTGATCGAACATATCGAAGACGATGAATTAGCAATTAAAAATTGCAAATACCTTTTAAAAAAAAATGGTCATCTTATTTTATTGGCCCCGGCCTACGCATGGCTGTATTCAAGATTTGACAAACTATTAGGACATTACAGAAGGTACTCTTTGAAATCACTTAAGCAACTTTTGCAAAAAAATAATTTCAGCATTTTATCAGGCTCTTATTTCAACTTTGCAGGTATTGGGGGCTGGTTATTGTTTGGGAAAATTTTAAATCAGAAAATGTTAAGCGGTGGAGAAATGTCTGCTTTCAATAAAATAGTGCCGGTAGCAAAAGTCATTGATAAACTGTTTGGAAAAATGTTCGGGCTTTCAATCATTGTTACAGGAATGAATAAATAATATGCTGGCAACACTTTTAGCCTGGTTGTACATTAGTTTCCTTTGCTGGACATGGGGCATTCTTTTTTTGCAATTGACAAAAAGAATTACCAGGACTGAAATGTTATTTCCTCATTTCAGCATCATTTCCATTATTGGTCTTTCCATAATTACAATTCTTGCAGGTATTTTATCATTGTTCATGCCGCTTGGTGATTGGTGGGTTCAGTTCATCCTCATCATTCCGGCATTGCTTATATTTTTTATAAAAAATGTTCCTTACTTTTTTTCTTCATTGAAAAAAGAATTCTCATCACTTCATATTAGCTCATTGGTGCTTTTATCATCGTTGCTTCTTTTGATTTTAGTGATGAGCACTTGGAAGATCGTACATCCTGATACATTGGGATATCATGCACAAACAATGCAGTGGATAGAAAAATATAAAGCTGTTCCCGGTCTTGTTCATTTGCATGTCCGTTTTGGTTACCAGGGGCTCTGGTTTATTGATTCCGCTTTATTTGATTTTAGTTTTACAGGCAAACAAGGCATTACTTACCTCAACTCAACAGTACTTTTCTGGTTTTTAATTTTTATAATTAATCGTGTCAATCATAATTTTTTTAAGGAAGGAAAAAAAATTTA
>FKKE01003180.1_pt1 | contig 13592 bp, 17 predicted proteins | sample 1106331 | NCBI WGS metagenome assembly FKKE01 (sample SAMEA3931202, study PRJEB13176) | freshwater metagenome | biome: Drinking water system; feature: drinking water; material: freshwater | place: China | collected 2013-02-06 | reverse complement strand
GAGGAGTCTAAACCCCTGCTGTCACAGATCTCGATGATGGCGCCGATATGCTGAAGTTGCACGGCATCGGGTTTGAGCATGACAAAGGTGCGTTCCATACGGCCTCTTATTCTGTAAGCTCTATGGCGGGAATGCGATGATACCGGGTCTTTCGGAACCGCTTCCAATTACGGTTGGTACGCGCACGAACTGGGAGATCATTCCAGCTTGTGGGGAGTTGGGCGGGACGTCGAGCTGGTCGACACAGTGCGCCAGTATTAGCTCTCCGTTCGGACATGGTGCGTGGGCGTCGAAACCAGCTCATGGTGATCCTCTATTTATTGACGAAGGAGTCCGGCCGTGAGGGCAGCGTGGCACAGGGTGCGATATAGCCGCCGATTGAATGCCGGATATTGTTGGATTAACACGGTGGTGGTTGGTTGTGTCTTCATCCATTCGCTCAGGGCGATCGCCACGGCGGGGCTTCGTGAGATGCCGGCGTGGCAATGGAGAGTCAGCGCTGTCATGTGAGCCTGTTCACGAAGGAGAAATTGGAGCAGGGCGTGTGCGTCCTGTTCGCGAAGAGGAATAAGCGGTCCCTGGGGATGGTCTTCGATCGTGTAGGGAATGTCCCAGTCTTGAAGATGATAGATGGCGGCATACGGACGATAGGGTGTGACCGGAGGGGATCCGGGTTCGGTGATCGAAATCAGGACTTCACCAGGTTGAGGAATGCGACGTTCTTCGATCCACTGTTGGGAAAAGATTGAGACAGGAATACCCGCGGTCGTGGATGGGAGTTGGCGTTGTTCAGCGGCCATCATGGCTGACTCCATTGGGTATCGGGGTGCTGTGATGCTGCGGATGATGGTCATCTATATAGGTTGTGCGATGGGTGTGGCTGTGTGGAAAGAAGATTAATTGCCAGACAGGCAGTGTGATGGAGTCGTTCCAGTGCCGGGGGTGTCCATTGATGTGGACGGCATGTTGTTCACACCACCGTCGTAGTTCGCTTCGGGTGGGTTGATGCCCGGGTGTCCGTTCGCGAGTCGATGGCAGATAAAACCGTAACAGAAACTTTAGGACATTCATGGGAGGCTCTCAATCAAGATCAGCTAATGTGCCGGATTCGTGAAGGGTGGTGTCTCTGATCTGGAATGGCGGCAAGGAGTGCAGTGAGGCACCCATGACGTGATCGAGCAGAATCGTCGCGTCCTCGGATCGGCCTTCTTTGAGATAGCGAAAGACACTGCGAAGTTCTTCCCGCAGAATCAAATCGTGCCCGCCTGGATCGATGGCCATGCGTTGGGGGCCATCGAGCCCTTTACGAAACTCGACCCGTTCAGCTTGGTAGGTGCCCGTGCCGGCGGAGGTGCGGCGAAATCCGAGTTGATGGTCGATGAGCCAGTCTTCGAGTGAGAGGAATTCTCCTTCCAATGCGAAGGGGTTATAGAAATGGAGATGCCCATTGGCATCGTGGGCGCTGAGGAGGTCGGCTTCGGTCTGTGGAGTAAAGAGCCGATCGTCGTAACTGAGGCAGACAGAAGCGCCATGGAGGACACTGAGAAATTCTGGGATCAGCAGGCGATCGAGCGTGCCGCCGATCTCAATCTCAGCTGGAAATTGATCCAGTGGAGGGGGAGGCGATTGAGTTGGTGCGGTCTCGGTTACCTGCCGGACACGTGAATGGGGTGCGGGTGTCTGTCCGGCTAATCGGTCGCAGATAGCTTCGAACAGATTCAGGAGGAGGTCGAGCTCAAAGAGGACATCCAGAGGATCACGTTGAGATAAGTCCTGGAGCGTTTGTTTGACCCACCAGGACGTCGCAGGATCTTCAAGGAGCAGGGTTTTTGCCGCGTTGGGGTTGGTCGCGAGGAGGTCTTTCAGATGTTTTGTCATATCAAGGTATTACGATCTTAGATGGAATCGTGATTAGGCAGTGGCCGGCCGGCTGCGAATCAGGTAGAGGCGATTGCTCCGGGCTGATGACCGGTCGGGAGTTGTTGGGCTGGTGGGGATCGGTGGCTCAGGGGTCGGAACAGGAACATGGGTGATCGCTGGTTTAAGAATTCTGGCGGACGGGATGCAACTATCCAGTCGAATCGTGGCTTGGAGCGCGTCACCCAAGAGATTGTCTGGTGTATGGAGTAACGTCGTGATCGAGGGGCGGTGTCCGATAATAATGAGTTTACTTTTGCTCCGGGTGAAGGCGACGTTGATCAGTTTCGACGGGGTACGATCATGATCGCACCGGCCGAGCATGGTCTTAGTAAGGTCGCCGGTGACCGTGGTATCGAAAATGACGATATCGTGTTGCTGACCTTGTACGCTGTGAATGGTCCCAACATGAATCCGATCGCTGAGATTGGCTTTGCTGACCAGGTCATGGAGGAGGCGGACTTGATGCCGATATGGCGCAATGATGCTGATACTGGGTGGCGTGGTTGAGGGATCCTGGAGAGCTTGTGTGGCTAAGGCGACAGCGAGGGTGGCGTGGTAGCGGTTGCAGGGTGACCCTTTGTGATCTTTTTCAACCCACGGCTGGGCGTCGCTGGTATCCACGAAGGCGAGTGCTTTTCCGGGGATGGGTGCTTGCTCGACGATGGGTTGTCGGACGGCACGAATCTGCATGTCGGTTCGATACGAGAGGCCGGCACGCTGATACAACCGTGCGGCGAGCGCGGCGATGTCTGGGTGCATTCGGTATTGGGTGGTCAATGCGGCCACCCGCGGGTCGTGGTCGTTGGCGATGCCGGTCAACGTGTAAATATCGGTACTCAGCCATTGTTTGGCCTGCGCGGTCCGTGATTCAGCAATAGGGGAGAGCTGAAAAAAGTCGCCGACGATCAACACCTGTTTGCGAGCGAGACAGAGGGCGGTGAAAAGCGCGGGCGGGGTGGCCATCGAACCTTCATCAACAATGACGAGGTCGAATCGTTCCTGTTCGAGCACGGCAGCTGTGTAGGTACGGGTAATGGTTGTGGCAAGGACACGAGCCTGCTGAATAATCCGCCGCTCCAGAGTGGAAATGGCGTGCTGGAGTGCCGTGATGTCACGATGCAGTTGGTTGGCTTGTTGCTGCCGTTCCGTGAGTCGGTGTGAGAGGGTGTCTAGATCATAGGGACCGAGTTGGGTGTGGAAGGATTGTTGCAGCAGACGGTGGGTGGTCTTGATGTTCCGGAGTTGTTCTTGGACCGTAGCGTGCTGAGTGCGGAGACGCTCAAGGGCCTCGGCTTCATCTTGATAGAGGAGCTGGGCGTTGAGGAGATCGGCTTGGATGGCGGTGTGATTTCGAAGAATGAGTCGGCACCAGCGAGAGGCTGACCAGAAGTGCTGTAATTCAGTGTCGTACCGAAGGACCTCCTGTTCATAGGTCGCACATCGTTGTTCGGTTCGAGTGAGGGCAGTTTGCAGGTCGGCCAGTTGCTGGTGACATGAGTCGTGTTGAGTATGGGAAGACTGGATTTGCTCCTTGAGAGAGGTAATTGACGTGATCCTGATTACTTCTTCTTCGATCGGAGCGGCCTGACGTTGAAGGGTTGCGAGTTGCTCAGTCAGTCGGTGTAACTCGTCCGAGGAGAGCCGGTCTAGGGTAACGGGGGCCAGGCTGGGTGGGGCATCTTCGGCTACGAGCCCGTAGCGGACGATGTCACCAGGGGTGTGACTAGGGCTCTGTGCGAGAACCGCTTCGAGCGCTTCATCGACGGCCGTATTGGTGTTGGAGCAAATGAGGACGCGATCGCCACGTTGCATGGCGAGTCTGGTGATGGCGCCGATCACTTGGGTTTTCCCGGTCCCTGGTGGTCCCCAGAGATAGAGGAAATCATGGGTGAGCGCATGCATGAGTGCGGCAAACTGTTCGGGATTGAGGGTAGGGTCTGGAGTGAGATCCAGACGATCGGCGATAGGGGTGGGGCGTGCCGAGGGAGTAAAGCATTTGAGGGCCAGGTCGGTTAAGAAATCGTGAGGATGGGCTTGGATGGCTGCTAAACGTTTATCCAGAGCGAGCAATAGGCGTATGCGGTCGATCGTGAGTCGGGCTCGAGGGATTTCCGGTTGTAGGTCGCCAATGAGGGAGAGCGTTAGTTCGTCGACGGAGAGCCCAAGGATGACGCAAGGATGAGGGGTGCCGTCGATAATCAGTTCGCCCTGCGTATCGTCGAGGGCGCCGGTCAGTGGCCAGTGCGCGGTACGGAAGGTGACCCGCTGATGCCGGCCGTATCGGCCTTGGAGTCGCCCATCGTGGAGCGGGACACTGAAGGGACGGCCATCGTTGGTGCATTGACGAGAGTGCAGTTCGTCGCGGAGAGCCGATCGGAGGGTCTTGAGGAGTTCATGGAGGGATGAGGGGACGGAGATCGTCTGAGGACGTGCGGGGTCCGGCATACACACCTCCTGTCGTATTGAGCGCGACTGATCATGTTGGACACCCCTGCGCTCGTTTCGAGCGCCGGACGAGCGGGGTGTGACTGGATCTGAGACGCAAGAGAGGTCATGGGCAGAGCGAAGCAAGGGATGGTCGCGCGGCAAGGGGCTTGGCTTGGAAGGGGATCTGGTGTAAACTTTGTTCAGTTATTCATTTTTGGTAGGCTGTTTCTCGCCGAATTCTCCTCTTTTCTTTCACGTCTGTTTCGTCTTCGTTCGTCTATTTCAGGATTTCCTTTGCTGAAAGTTGTTGCGGTGTTCACTGCGACCTGATGCGCGTGAACGAGAGTGTTTGTCCTGCCTGATTCTTTCACCCAGCGTCATTGGCGTGTGTATCAGTCTGTGATTCACATGTCGATCGCATGCTGCTCGCCTTGTGTGTCTGCGTGGTCAGTCTACCTGTCATTGCCTGAGTCATTCTGATCGGGAGTGTGTCGTTTTTATTCATTTCATGATGCCGTCGAACAGGATGTGTTCGAGGGTAGGAGGAGGTGTGTTATGGAGCAGGTGAGGATTGAGGTGGAAGTTGTTCGAGAAATCGTGTTGGTGTCATTGCATGTTGGCCATTTGTCATCTCGGATGGCGCAACTCGTGCATGACGATGTGTTTGATCGGTTAGATCAGTTGATTGATGCAGGGATGGCGCGCTGGATTAAATCACGGCCGGATCATTATGTGATCATGCCACAACGCGACGTGCCTGCGATTGAGTTGGCGACTGAGATAAAGAAGCAATTGCGGCTGTGAGACGTGCGACTTGTTGTCTTTGAGTCGGCGTGAAACGGTGCGTGCGCTTCAGATGTTTCAGTCTCGCCTCTAACTTCTTCAGTGGATCTCCCAGCTTCAGATATCTCACCGAACCAACGAACTCCGCATTTGCCGTCCAGAAGCGTTTGCGACTGTCGGTGAAGCGGTTGACCTGCCGTTGAATCTTCAATAATTCCCTATTTGGCATCTCCAATCCTTGTTGAATGTTTGCATTCTAGCACAACTATTTTGTGTGTCGCATCTACATGTCTAAATTGGAGGATGATCTCATGCACTATTCTGACCAGACACAATTGAAGTCCATGTCTGCCTATTTACTCGCGTCATTACAACCATCTCGTGATACCACATCGCGTTCGAAAACAGCAGTGTCTCGTGAACAGTATTTGGCTGCATCTCTGGTCATTTGTGACTATGAGGGTGCTCGCTATACGGTTCAAGAACTGATGGATCGGCTGACTGCACAGCTTCTGGATGATTCGGAGCAATCCCCAGATAAGCTGGAGCACGACATCACTCAATTAGTCGTCTCAATAGCACACAGTTTTGGTCCGGTCAGTCGTGAGGCCTTGCTGGATGTGCTGTGGTACGAGGAGTGGGGATTCAATGATTCAAATGAATTGGATATCTATGAGTCTCCCAGTTCTTTGCTTACTCGGTGGAATGCATTATCTCCACAGGAACAAGCATTGGAATGGGAAGAATGTATCGAACTCTGTGAACAAGGGATTGGGGATATGCAGCAGTTCTATTCGATCATCATGCCGCAATTACTTGTGGGCTATGTTGGCGACTAGACTGGTGGCTGTTCTCGATATCTCTGTGCCTCTCCCCTGACAGCACTGTTTCAGTGCTTGTCGTCTGTTTTCATTTTCTTTCATTTCATTCTTCATTACTTACACTGGCACCCTCTGAGGTGTCCAAGAAAGGATGTGTCTCATGCAGAACGTAGCTACATTGAATAACTATCAGTCGTTGCGTCAGGTGTTGAGTGCAGTGCGGATCGTTCGTCGGTCAACCATGGTGATGACGTCTGGTCTTCGTGCCATGAAACCGGTGGAACGATTGGATGAACAGCAATTGACTGAACTGATTGCATTGATGGAGATGGGACGGTTTCGCATTTCGCCGGCGAATTGGGTGCGGGTGCGAGAACGGGCTCATTTCATTGCTGTCCATGAATATGGGAATCGTCAGCTCCGGAATCAACGGACGTCTGATGAGAACCGTTATGATGATGACAATCGCCCAGAGTCTCCGAATCTCACGTGGAAAACCGCTGGAATTCGGGGCACGGTGATTGGATTAGAGGATGGTCGACTGGCTCGTCGTATTGATGCGGAACGGGCTATTCCATTCTGCGGCGTCATTTCACCAGTTTGGTTATCAGAGGTGGAGCGTCGTCAGGATGGGGTGAGTCGTGTGCGATGGGTAACTGGTACGGTACAGTGCTCGCGATGTGATGGCTATCATCTGTCGCCGGTATCTGTATCGCCTACCGTGTCATCATCTGCGTCGGTGTCTTCGGATACTGATGTTGAGATTACTTGTCCGCATTGTCATGGCGTGTCGATCCGATTCGAACGTGAGGGGTTGCTGTTGACTGCTCATTGTCTCTGTGGGTGGGAACAGACAACGTCGCTGATCGGATTGGATTCGAATCTTGTGGAGGAGAATACCCGGAGTATCTTGTCTGCGTCTGTTCGCGATGTTGAGGAGGAGACTGATGTGCTCATTCCTGATATCGAGAGTGGACGGGCTGATATGAATGGGGAAGTGGTGTCTGAGGATGAGCTTGAGGAATCAGAGGAAGGGGATTTGATGGAGACTTTAGTCGGCATGACTGAAGGATCTGATGTCCCATTGCCTGCTGAGGACTCAGGGATGGTGGCTTCACAGGAGGATCTCGCTGAGGATGGGATAGACCTGGAAGCGGTGTTGATTCGTGAGATGGTGCAGTTCTGGACCTCGTGGGAGCAGTTGGATTTACGTCGATTGCTCTTGGATTACACGATGCGAGGTGCATTGACGCCATCGATGAGCTTGGATGAGACGGGTTGTGCGTCATGTGACCGTCTTGCCTTGATCTGGATGGTGGCTGCCACATTAACGCAAGGTTGTGGACGAATGTCTCCGCAACAGCGAGAGGAGTTTGCGTTGTGGTTGGTCCAGAGTTCTGATGAAGCGTTGCGTCAGTTTTTACCTGACGGCGCGGAAGAAGTGTCGTTGCCGAACGTCTACGCCAAGATCAGGTCTTGGATGCGGTCGTGTCGGCAACGGGTGGTGAAGTTTCGCTCAGAATCGGCTGGTGTGCGGTTATTGTCGCGCCAGTTTGGTGTGAGTGAAACCGCCTTTCGTACGGCTGTTCAGTTGATGGCCGTCGCGTAAGGTTGAGAGGGGTGTCAGAGGGGGATCTGGTCTGTCGACGCAAGTCGGAACCGGATCTTCCCTCTGACATGGGGAAAAGGGAACGTCGGATTATCTCAATGAAAAGTGACCAAGTCGCTTGCATTGGAACCCGGGCGTTCCCTTTTTTTTATTGATACCCGGTTATGCCGCGGCGGGCATAGCAGTGGCCGCGCGCTCGACGTCCCAGTCGACTTGATGCCCACGGACCTCTCCAACGGTGATCCGTTTCCCTTCGATCTCGCGCTTGCTGAAATGCAAGGCGCCTTCGACGCAGACCTTCTTCCCCTTGGTGACGTTGGCTGCGACGGCCTCGCCGCGTTTCCCGAAGACACTGACGGGAATGTATTCAACGGACCGTTCCTGGCTGCCCTTCTTGGGAGCGCCATTGACTGCAACCGAGAAGTTGCAGATCGATACGGGCTTCCCTTCGATCTGGAGGCTTCGAAGGGTCGGATTGTCGGTGAGACGGCCAATGATGGTGACATGGTTCTTGCTGATCATGGAATACTCCTTGGTGATGGACTGAGAGATGTATGTGGATGGGACAACGGTTACGGCATTGGGGCGGACCTCCTGGCATGGTGGGCGAAACACGGTCTCTTTCTACACACTAGCCGCTAGGGATGATGGTTATGCAGGGACCTAGGCTTTGGAGTGGTTCGGCGCGGGCAACTGCCCGCTTTGAACCGCGATGGCTCGTAGGGTTTCGACGGCGAGTCCGTGATCAGCCGCTTTGACGCGGCACCCGGTTTGTTTCTCCCGGAAGCGCTGAAGCCCGTTGGCTAGATAGGTAATCAGTCCGGCCATGAGCGTGTCAGTGCCTTCGAAGACCGAGGGATCCGGGTGATGGAGAAATGGATGGGTGGATTCAGGATCGCCGGCCAACGTGGCTAAATCGTCGGCGGATAACTGGAGGAGCCATTCGACGATGGGTTGTACATTGGCCTTAGCTTGGGCTTGTTGATCGAGGAGGAACTGTGTCCGAGCTTCTCTGTTCGGAGGCATCGCAGTTCGGTTGATAGAAAAGGAGGACAGCCATGGCAGTTGGCATTCTTTGACGAGCCGTCCGGCTGCTGCCCAGACCGCCATCCGAGTGTCCGGATTGTCTTTTTGTTGCAAGGCCTGGTCAATGAGGGCCTGTCGCATAGGGGAGTGGGCCATCTGAAATAGATTGTAGGCCGGCTCATGCAACAGATCGCTGAGACTGGAGATTTCTTCAGAGACAACTTTCCCAAACACCTCTTTGAATTCTTCGTGGCTGTTCAGATCGGTCATCCGATGTTCAGCGAGGGCAATCAGGTGTTGCACCACAGACGGTTGAGAGATCTGACTGTCACGTTCTTCCGGATGGTTCAACAGGTGAAAGATCTGTTGCAGTTCGTCCATGCTGATGGGCGTGGTTTCTGGGAGTTCTGCGACCGTGACATCATCGTCATAGGGTGAGATACCGTCCTGTTCCGTCCCTTCTTGTAATGAAAGAAGGTCGGGGTCCTCGCTCAAGTCGACGGGAGACTCTTCGAGAGGCTCGTCGAGGAACGTGGTGTCGTCGGAAGGCTCATCTGCCTCAGGTCGTGAGGTGTGGCCGTCTTCGTGGATAGCGTTAGTGTGGAGCCAATCCGTGATGACTTGGTCGTTGGCATCGGTTTCGATGGTGGTCAGCGACTGGAGCGGCCGGTGATAGCGCATGCCACAGCAACGGCAGACCAGAGTGTCTTGGTCTTCAAAATAACTGGAGCTGAGGAGATCGGCGTGGCATTTCTGGCACGGGATAGGCTGGTTGGAGGGTCGGTCGGTGGGTGTAGAGGAGAGACGTGTGGGAAGATGTTTCCCGCCACAGGAAGGGCAGAGCCGAGTATGCCCTGGGCGTTTGCGCAAACCCTGCGCCGTTTCGAGGGTCAGAATCTCTTGGATGCCACAGCGGGTCTGAATGCGTTGGTGATCGAGCATGGTGGCGCGTCGTCCGTCTAAGAGGATGATGTCAGGGCGCGCCTTGAGAGATTGCTTGGTGTGGGAGACGAGGATAGGGAAACTGGGTTCCGGGTGTTCGCCGTCGTAGCGGGTTTCCCGCGTATGAAAGCGATCGAGTTCTTGGGCCTGCCATTCGTCGATCAGTTTGGTATAGCGGAGGGCGAGTTGATCAATGACTAACTCTTCTTTGTCCGCAGGTTCCAAGATGACGGTCGTGGGCATCTTGAATGGATGTTCGTCCAGGATCATGAGTTCACGGAATTCATCAAGACAAATCATGAGGAGACTCCCTTCATTGAGTCGAATGGTCAGAACCTGTGAGGTCCGATGTGGTTTAGGTTGTTGGGTCCGCGTCCGGTTGTCGGCCAGCGGCAAGCTCGTGGAGGTAGATTTGGTCAAGTCGACAAAACAAGTGGTAGCTTTCTCGCTTGGTTTTTGTTGCGGAATCTTCCCATTGTTTCATTTGCAATTCGGCATTATGCACCGTGACTTTGCGTCCAATGGGGAGGCGTTGGGCAAAGTCATCAAGTTTGGTCCGGTCCGTCGCGCCCGGGACTTTGATTTCCATGAAGAGTGGTTTTTTCGAGTGGAGGGAGTGAACGGCAATTGCGAAGGAGAGAAGCCAGCCGTGGCCATTAACGGAGTAGATGCCTGGGGCATGGGTGATCCGTCCGCCCATGGTAACGAAATTCTCATCTTTCATGTGTGCCCTCCTGTGTGCCAACCGACAACACTCAGAAGAGCTTACTGCGCGAAGCGCCCTCTCTGATGGGCGTGTGGAAAATAACGATGGCTTTACTGTGAGAGACAAAGGTGTGGAATAGGGATATGGTCTGGGGATGAGATGATCGGAAGTGGGTCTGGATATAGCCGAGAGTAGTGGAAGCTAGTGGTTGAGAATGTGGAGAACAGGTTGGGCTGGAGGGGTGGTTGCGTCGAGGACTGCTTGGGCGCTGTCGATAATTTCCTGCGCACTGGTTAGGGGATGGGTACGTGTGGTAGCGGGTTACGACGAAACCGCCGAGTGATGAACCTAATAATACTCATGAGACGTGATGAGGATCGTGGTTGGGGCATGATTGAGGAGGATGCTCTGGAATGCCCGAGAGGCCCCAGGACCGAAACAGGGTTAGTTTCAATTCTCGCCGTCCGGCAATGTCTTCATTAGGCAGGACATTGAGCTCGCACAGAAAGTAAATAGCCGCCTTGAGATGGCCGATTCGCTTCACCATCCGGTCTCGTAAAGGACCTTTCCCATCAGGATGGGGGATAGCGGGATAGGCAATGGCTTCGCTGGCGACCTGAAGAATAGCTCCTGCTTCTTGAATGACGTATTGCAGGCCTATCCATTGCTCAGACGATTGTGTGGCAATGGGACAGGATCGTAATAGCGTGAGCTTTGCGGTGTGGTGAGCGGTAATGCCCATAACTGACAGTTCGTTCATCTCCGATAGATAGTCAAGACTGGCGAGGAGATCGCCCAGTTCCATTATAAATCGGTCACGCAGTGGACCTTTTCCATCAGGATGGGGATCCGTCGGAAAAGCCATGGCCTTGCCGGCGATCTGAAGGACTTCGCCGGCTTCTTCTACGACCTTTCCGATTCCTCGCCAAAATACAGTGGACACGGCGGTGATCGGCTTGGTGCTCGTCGGTTCTGTCTCTATGGAGGTGCCGGACAGCATGGGTTACGAGTCCCGGTTGATCGAGAGCTGAATGTGTTCAGGAGTGCTCCGGTGATGTTGGGGATGCTCACCGCACCGTTCACATAAGTAATGATAATCCGGTTCGACACAGCGAGGGATAAGCAATGGATCCGGAGGCCGTGGATTGTAGGCCAGGCAGGGCATCAAAGGGTCTCGGTGTCCTGGGATGCCAATAGGATGACCGCGGTAGCCGTTGCCCCAATGTCGAAAAGCAAACAAGGCAATGGTACGCCAGATTCTGGTTGTAAACGAGAGCGAGTCGTCGTGATGTTCAAGCATCTCGTTGCGAAGTTTGGTACGGAGCGGAATGGACATGAATTGTGACTCTTTCTGATCGATCACATGGACCATGGAAATGGACTTGGGGCGCAACAACTATGTGTGCACCCCAAGCCGAAGGTGACGCAGTAAGTGTGACCGAGCGTCACCGAATGTCTTCATCCTCGTCCTCTTCATCTTCTGGTCCGAGATACTTGAGGTTCATGGTCTCACCCCCTTTCTGTCTGAGTTACTGTGTGAATTGCGTTGTTCGGCGATGCTGAGCGTGTCAGTGGCAGCACATCGGGATTTGGTGGCTCGAGCTCGAAGACGATGTTGTCGCCCTCTCGGATTACGGTCATTGACAATTCATTTAGACAGGCTTGGATAATGACTTCATCAACACTAGGCTGGCGTTGTCCGTTCATTAGTGTCGGCCAGACGACGAGTTCTTCCCGAATGTAGGTGACGAAGGGCTCTAGGATCGTGGTACGTCCCTCTGTGAGCCGATCGACTTCACGAAGGAGTAATAGGATGATGTTCGCGACCGTGACCTGCTCTGGATTCAGGCCACATCGGTGTGCGGTGATGCGTTTCAGGTCTTGAATGAGGTTCGTCTGAACATAGTGCCCCTTACTGTACAGATAGAAATGTGACATCCCAGTTTCGATGGCACTTCGATGTGCTGAGGGCATATGAGCTCCTATGCGTGATGGTGATGTCAGGCGTCTTTGATCCAGGATGGTTTTTGCCGCTCGCCGTGCACAGTCGGAAGCCCGGGCCCGGCTTCGACCTGGTTTTTGAGTACCATGCCGACGAGTTTATAGTCGGCAGGTAACCGCTGCCCCTGCTTCATGCGCATTTTGAGTTCCGTTTGATTCGTGTAAATGAGCTGTGTGATTCCTAGGCCGAGCAGATGAAAGAGTTCTCCGCCTGGAACATACGGAAGCGGGAGATAATTTCTGTCAATGGGTACGGAACGGGACCCCGCGAGCCAATTGAGCGCGCCGGTTGGGGTGAGCAGTAATTGGAGATGCGCACGAGCAAAGATGAATTCGTCTTCGTGGTAGAAGGCGGCACAAAAATGCATAAGCGTATGTTCTTTATAGAGTGGGTGTTCATGTTCATGAGGGGTGCCAAACTCGTAGAGTTCGACTCGATCGACGCTGACTGGAATTGAGGTGACACAGGGGGGTTCCTCTTCCTCCTCGTGCGAGTTATTGTGGAGATGAGGCTGAGTGGGGACGGACGTCTTGGGTATTGGGTCTTGAATAACTTGAGAGGCATCGTTGGGCTGGGTGAGGGCTGATCTATGGCCATGTGTGAGATCAGCGAGAATGTCTTCGGTGTATAGAGCCGCTCGAGTCGATCGGCGAATGAGGGCCTGTGCGATCTGGGAATTGGGGACGATAATCCTCCAGTCTCGGGTGTAGAACCAGGTCAATTCATCAGCCAAATCACGAACATGATCGATGGTAATCGGAGGTGAATCCAGCTGGGCGGAGTTGCCTGGGGATGGGAGGGTGTCCTGTTCTGTGTTAGCCATCTGAGACTCCTTACAACATGCCTCAAATGACTATTACGCTCCGGCGCGGGCCGAAAATGGCAATTGGGGGCCTATAGCGAAAATAAAGTTGGGTCGAATTCATAGAGGGGCATGGGATTATCGGGTGAGTGGGGCCTCAATTGAGGGGTCGGTTCCACGAAGATAGGCGCCTAGCTCTGGGTGTCGCCGGCTGGCCAGGGTTCGCATGGTCCAGGCGATATCGCGGTAAGACCAGTGCTCTTGAGGTGTAGTTCTAATTCCCGCCAGGTAGTCTAGGGCCGCCCAATCCATTTTGAGGAGACATCGGACTTTCGTGGCAAACGGGAGTAGGTACGTGCCAATGGTGGGCTCGATGGTGTTCAGGGCTATTGCGTTGTGATGGGCGCATTCCATCACCCTCGAAAACTGCGAGTTGAGGTTGAGGGTCTTCAGGAGTGGAGGTACTTCAAATCCGTGTATGGGGGTAAAGTCTTGTCGGATCTGTTGGAGTCGTCGATGCCGGTGGAGATCCCGCCAGGCGCCGATGTCCATCA
>FKKE01000466.1_pt1 | contig 13623 bp, 11 predicted proteins | sample 1106331 | NCBI WGS metagenome assembly FKKE01 (sample SAMEA3931202, study PRJEB13176) | freshwater metagenome | biome: Drinking water system; feature: drinking water; material: freshwater | place: China | collected 2013-02-06 | reverse complement strand
TGTTCGACAGGATCGGCATGGTGTTCCGCTTCTCGACCACCCCCTGCACCCGCTGTAATCCGACCAGCAACTCATCCCGCGCAATGCGTAGCTTCATGGTTTGGCCCCCCGCGGCTCGCCCGTTAACCCCGTTACCCTTTCGTGATATGCGTCTTCAGACTTTCGATGGTGGCCCGCAGCTCGCTGTCGGTCTCCAAGGCCTTGGCGATCTGCCGGCATCCGTGAATGATCGTCGTATGGTCCTTGCCGCCGAATTGCCGCCCGATCTCCGGAAACGAGGAATCGGTCATCTCGCGGCACAGGTACATGGCGATTTGCCGGGGCTGCACCAGGGTCTTGCTGCGCCGGCGCGACTTCAGATCGGCGATGCGGAGGTGGAACCGGGCCGCCACGGCCTCCTCCACATCGTCCATGGCGATGATCTTCTTTTTCTCGCCGATGATATCCCGCAGCACGGTCTTGGCCAACTCGAGGGTCACGCGCTGTCCGGTCAGGGAGGCGTAGGCGCCGAGTCGCATCAAGGCTCCCTCGAGCTCCCGGATATTGCTCTTCATGCTTTCCGCCAGGAGCTGAATGACGTCGTCGGGCAACGCGATGCCGTCGTCTTCGGACTTCTTGCGCAAGATCGCGATGCGCGTCTCCACGTCGGGGGTCGAGAGATCGGCGATCAAGCCCCACTCCATGCGGGAGCGCAACCGCTCCTCGATGTCCGGCATGTCTTTCGGGATGCGGTCGCTGGTCAGGACGATTTGCTTGTGCGCCTCATAGAGGGCGTTAAAGGTATGGAAAAACTCTTCCTGCGTTCGCTCCTTGCCCGCCAGGAACTGCACGTCGTCGATCAGCAACATGTCGATCTGCCGGTACTTCTTCCGCAGGTCCGGCATCTTGTCGAATCGGATCGAGTTGATCACCTCGTTGGTGAACTGCTCCGTGGTCACATAGGCGATCCGTACGTCCGCGCGCGCCGCCACCGAATTCCCGATGGCGTTGATCAGGTGGGTTTTTCCCAGTCCCACGCCCCCGTAGAGGAACAGGGGGTTATAGGCCTCGGCCGGCTTCTCGGCCACCCGCATGCAGGCGGCATGGGCGAATTGGTTGCTGGCTCCCACGACGAAGGTTTCGAAGGTGTACTTGGGATTGAGATGCACGACCTTACGGCCCCGACCGGCTACCGCAGCCCTCACCTCGGTCTTGGCCGGTTCCTGTCGATGTCCCTCGGCGCGATCCGTCGTGATAAAGACGAAGCTGACCGATGGGTCGCCGGTGACGGTCTTGAGAGACTCCGCGATCAAGTCCCGATGGTGCTCCGTCAGCCAGTCGCCGAAGAATTTGTTGGGGACTTCGAGGCGCACACAGGAGTCATGGATTCCCCTTACCCTCACCGGCGTGAACCAGGTCTCAAGGACCTGGCGGGGCACCCTCCCCCCGATCACTCCCAGAGCCTCATCCCAGATACCTTGACTATGAATCATGGTCATTCCTCTCCCACGGAACTGATCGCTCTATACACAGGGTTATACACACCTGTTGATAACGTGGGATAACGTAAAAACAATCACTTACATCGCGGCCTGTTTTTCAAGGACTCACACCGGAGTATCCCTCGTGAAAACCCTTATTCACGTCCATCCCCCTTCTACCCGAAGGCTGTCCCCATGGTTTCCAGAGCGTCATCCAGAAGTCATCCCTTTTTGTATACCCGTCTCAAGAGGCTCCTACACTCCGAACTCACCCTTTCTCCCCAGAGTCCCCATGACCTACTCCGACTCCGACGACTCCTGATTTCTTTTCTAGCGACAGATAGGGAAAGGAGAGCTCTGTTGATAGATCACAATACATGCATCGTCCTCACCGTAAACACCTCAGTGAGAAGCTGGTCGACTGAACGACTTGCGCCAGTTCCGGAGGCGCAGGTCTCAAGATAGGTTGAAGGCGATGACGTATTCGCAAGTACGGCATGCGCAGACCCCTTGAGAAGGAGAAGAGCGGCATCGCTGTCGGGTCTCGTGATGAGAAAAGTCGTCGGAGACGGCATAGGGTTAAAAGACGATGCTCCGGTCACTGTCGGTGATCAGACGGTGAATGTCGGCCACCGGACTCTCGGTGATCTTGAGTTGCCGACTCGGTGGAAACTCTTGACTGGAGCCGGTCGGCACGATCATGGGAATATCGAGTTGAGAGAGGGATGGAAGAAATTTTTCAAGGACGTCCACGTCGACGACGTCATCGAGTTCGTCGGTCGTGAGAAGTCGAGACGGACCGAGCAGCACGATCGACAGGGGATTTCCTCCTGTGCTCAAGCCGAGCGCGATGCGGAGGGCTTCGACCGGACGATGCGTCTTACGAGGATCTTCTTGAGTCACAACGACGATGGATGGCAGCACGAGAACCTATCCCGTAAAAGCAAGAAAGCGATCACAGCCATTGATGATATTCGACAAGACGACAAGACCACAGAGGGAAATGGTCTGCGGAAGGCCCTCAGTAGAGACAGAGTGGCGCTCACACCCATAGGCGCAGGCAAAGAACTTCACGCCGGACGTCGAGAGTCTCCGATAGCGCTCATCGCGGAGGCTTTCCACTCCCTGGTCGATGAGGTATAGAAACACGTCACATCCGGCTCGGATACCCGCTTCACAGAGGTGGAGAACCCTCTCAGTATTAACACTGGAAGAAGGGGACGCGAGGAGGATGCCGAGCTTCTTAGAAGGCATCGTAATCCACAGGGAGGAAAAGGCGAGAAATAAATTGAGAATCAATAAGTTATGATCGAACGTGAGCCTGTGGAAGACTAACGGTTTCAGGCAGGGTTGTCAACGAGAAATTTGAGGCAGGGAGGGTCGAAAAGAAGGCCTAAAATTGCCTATTTAGAGAGGGCTTCGACGACGCGATCAAGGGGGACCGTTTGCTGCTCTTTGGTCGTCATGTTGCGGAGAACGGCGGCGCCTTGAGCCACCTCATCCTCACCGAGAATGACAACAGTCGAAGCGCCCAGGCGATCAGCATGTCTGAGTTGGGATTTGAGAGAGGCGCCGCGCAGGTCGCTCTCAGCCCGTACGCCGGCGGCGCGGAGCCCGTCGAGAATCCTTGCGCCTATTTTGGTAGAGGTGGACCCAAAGGCTGCGATAAAGACAAGCGGATTCTGGGCCTGGAGCGCTTGCTCGGGAAGTAACAAGGCAACCCGCTCAAGGCCGACGGCGAAGCCGACTGCGGGCGTGTCCGAGCCGCCGAGCGTCTTCACCAGACCGTCGTACCGCCCACCCGCCCCGACGGCATTCTGCGCTCCCAGATTTCCGGTCGTGACTTCGAAGGTCGTGAGTGTGTAGTAATCCAGCCCGCGGACCAGGCGAGGGTTGAGGGAAAAAGGAATTCCCAGGTCCGTCAGTCCCTCCGTGACCTGGCGAAAATGGTCCTGGGCGAAGGGCGAGAGGTGATCGGTCAGCTTCGGCGCATCGGCTGTGGCGGTCCGGCACTCCGGCACCTTACAGTCCAGCACGCGCAGGGGGTTGCTCTCCATGCGGCGTCGACAATTGCCGCAGAGAAGGCCCTCCTTGGCCTTCAAGTACTCGACCAGCACCCTGCGGTAGCCGGGCCGATCCGAAGCTTCGCCCAGGCTGTTGAGTTCCAAGGTCAGACCGGTCAACCCCAACCCGGTCAGGAAGCGCCACAGGAGGGACATGACCTCGACGTCCGCATAGGGACTCGTGCTGCTGAAGGACTCCACCCCGAATTGATGGAATTGCCGGAGCCGCCCGGCCTGGGGGCGCTCATGGCGAAACATGGGTCCCACGTAGAAGAGCTTTTGGGAGGTCGGCTGGCCCGACAAGCTGTGTTCGATGTAGGCGCGCACGACGCCCGCCGTCGCTTCCGGACGCAGCGTCAGGGACGAGCCGTCCCGATCCTGAAACGTGTACATCTCCTTCTCGACAATGTCGGTCGTAGCCCCAATGCTTCGGGCGAAAAGCTCCGTCACCTCGAAGATGGGCACCCGGATTTCCTGGAAGCCGAAGAGGGTGGCGGTTCGCCGGGCCGCAGCTTCGATCGCCTGCCAGCGCCGGCTCTCCTCGGGAAGGATGTCTTTGACGCCCTTAATGCCGTGAATCATGAAGATGCCCAGGCATGAGGCGAGGGGCGAGAGGCTAGAGGTGAGATCAACCTTGGCCTGGAGCCCCGTCACGCTCGCCGCTGGCCGGTACCACGCGCGGCGACTATAGCGGCGGGGGTAGGGCAAGTCAACGCGGAGGAAGGTAGTCACGTGTCACTGGTCAAGAGTCATGGGTCACGGAGTCATCACGAGCTGAACGCGCTCAGGGCGGCCAATGACCCATGACCAGTGACTATTTCGCGGCTTGCGCCCCCCTAGGACCGGGGGTATAGTGCGGCGCAACCCGGAAAACGATGAACGAGGAAGGATGATCGCTGAACGGCAGAGAGATTCTTCGGCCTTCGTTCATCGTTCAGCATTCATCCTTCACCATTCAGGCCAAGCATGACCACAGACGGCCCCACGCGCCGCGTCATCGCCGTTGCGCCCATGCCGCCGGAAAAATCCGCCTACGCGCTGGCGCGCTACAGCCGCTCGCCCGATTCCATCGAGGACAGTCTGCGCTGGGTTCACGGCCACTCGTCCGAAAAATTCTGGGAGCAGTTTTACTTTGCCTACGGCCACGGCTCGATCGCCGATCTGGGGCACGTCATCATCTGCTTCGAGCACATTTCCGAGTTGGCCGCGATCCGCATCGAAGACGAGCCGGTCTGGGACGGCCAGGCCAAATCGAGCCGCTACCAGAACTTCGGCCCCAGCGGCTGCTTCCTGCCGGACGCCATTCGCGGCTCGGAGACCGAAGGCCTCTATGCCGGCATCCTCAATAGCCTCACGGCGGTCTACAGTGCCCTGCACCAGCCGCTCATACAGCACCTTCGCGAGCGGCTGCCGCGGCCCGAGTCGATGAAGCCGGCCGACTATGATCGGACCCTGGCCGCCCGCGCCTTCGACGTGACCCGCTATCTCCTGCCCCTGGCCATCCGGACGAACGTCGGCCAGGTGGTCAGCATCCGAACGCTGGAGAAGCAGATCGCGCGGTTCTTGTCCTCGCAGATGCCGGAGCTGCGGGCGATCGGGGAGGAGCTGCGGGAGGCCTGTCAGCGTCCGCCGGTCAATGTCTGGGGAGAACTCTCGGGTCAGGCGGCCGGGGCCAATGAACCCCTGGCGCCCACGCTGGCGCGCTACGCGCAGTCCAGTCCCTATCAAGCGGCGGTCTACACCGACCTGGCGCGTTACGCCAAAGAAGCGTTCAAGGGCAACGGTCTCGACGACCCGGCCAACTGGGAGCCGGCGAAGTTGGTCGATCTCGTCGAGCCGCACCATCCGCTCGACGAAGTGGTGGCCACGCTGCTCTATCGGGTGAGCCAGGCACCCTATCGGAAGATTCTGGCGGTGGTGCAGGACTGGACGGAGAAGCAGAAATCGGACGCGCTGGACGTCGCGCTACAAAAGCGCGGGCCGCACGACGAGCTCATCAAGGAATTTCGCAGCGGCTACGCCTTCGTGTTCGATGTGCTGATGGACATCGGCGGCTGGCGAGACATGCACCGCCATCGGCGCTGCCAGCAGGTGCAGCAGAACTTTACGACCATCCACGGCTTCGATACGCCGCCCTCGCTGGTGGAGGCCGGACTGGATCGGGAATACGCCGACGCCATGCAGGCGGTTCGGAAAGATATCGAGCAATTGAAGAAGGCCAGCCAGGAAGCCGCGCTCTACGCCATCCCCTTCGGCTTCAAGGTCCGCTGTCTGTTCAAGATGGACTATGCCGAGGCGGAGTACATCGCCAAGCTGCGCTCAGGCGTGAAAGGCCATTGGTCCTACCGCACCGTCGCCTGGGAGATGAAGCAGCGCATCGCCGAACGCTTCCCCTCCCTGGCGGCGCACATCCACGCCACCCCACCGGACGAAGAAGATTCGCTGACTCGGTAACATCGCCGCGGGTGCCTGCTAATAATCGTACAAGTGGTCGAGCACCAGCCCTTCGCGGTCGAGGCTCGGGAGGGTTTCGTGGAGTTGCGCGATGGGGACGAGGAGCGCGACGCGTTTGCGCGCGGGTTCGGTGAGGATGGTCCACTCGCAGACCTTCATGCCGCGGTGATAGAGGTCGTCCCAGTCGTGGGGCGCCAGGATGGTCAGAAGAATCTGCTCGTTGCCGGCCACTTCGACGAGTCGGGCATCATGGGCAATGAGTGTCTGCACGGCCTGCTTGAAGGGCTCGTAGCGCGGCAAGGCCATGAGGTAGGACCGGTCGTCGAGCTGTTCGAGCACTTTGATCGTCGGTGCGAGGCTCGCAAGGTCCTGTGAGCCCTTCTTGACCCAGGCCTGGACTTCCAGGGCTTCGGGGTCATAGCCCGCCTGGGTCCCTTGCTTGATCGCCCAGCCCCACGCTGCCTTGAACAGCAGCTCGGTTGTGAACTCAAACCGCCGCTCCCATCGGCGGAGGAGCGGGCCTTCCGCCGGTCCGGTCGCGGTCCACAGATCCTTCAGCCTTGCTCCAAACGGATACTCATACCAAGGCGTGGCGTGGATGAAGGCGGCATAGTCCTTGGCCACCTGCTGGATAAACCGATCCTCTCCGGTTGCCGCTTTCCATTCGCCCTCCGACGTCAGCGAGGCAGTCACACTGCCGACGGTCGTCTCATAGAGGCCCTTGAAAAAGTATTCGACGGTGTAGCTCGCGCCGATCACCCCGATCATCACGTGGTAGCCCCAGTTGAACGTCGGCGCATCCCAGGTCTCGCGGAGCACCTGACGGTAGAGGCACCAGAACTGACGGATGCTGGAGAAGTAGGGAAAGTCGTGCGGCGGACGAGTTTGGACAAAGGCGCCGAACTCGTCGGCGCTATAGACGATGTACCACTCGGGAAGCGTGAGGAACGTCTGATCCTGGCTACGGGCGTAGTTGGTTAGGGCGTGAAGTTTTTTTTTACGTCTTCGGGTCCGGGGCCGCTGGGGGCTGACGCCGGTTCGGCGGGTGATGCCACGGAGGTCGCAGGTGGATGGTCGTACTTGTCCCAGAGCTTATTGCGGAACCGGTTCTCGGGATCGAGCTGTTGTTTCAGCGCGAAGTATTCCTGCGCGCGCAGGTAGGCCCGATGGAACTGCTCGTCGGTGGCATGCAGCTGGTACGGCAGATAATAGGTGCCGCCAACCGAGAGCACGGCGTCGATCAGCTCGCGCGTCCAGATCCCGACCGCGGTTTTCTCATGCGGACTTGTGCCCTGCTTGTAGTAGACGACGAAGGCGAAGACTTCGTCGCGGGCCCAGGCCAGCAAGGAGCCGCGGTCTGGAATGGCATGCCGGATCGACACGTTGACGATGTTGGCCTCGTAGCGCTGAAAGATCTCGGCCATCTTGGGGACGAACTCGTCGAACCGGTGGACCGGGACAAAATACTCTTCCAGCACGTAGGTCGACTCGGCGCGGGAACGCGGCTCGAGCTGGCGGACATCATAACTGGCTTCGTAGTTGCGCCAGACCACGGCCTCGCCGCGTAGCCGGACCGGGTCGATGATCTTCTCGCGGATCTGCTTGCCGAAGGGCACTTCCGACAGCATCCAGTAAGAGAATTGGTCGAACCAATAGTGGTCTTGCACCGGCATCAGGCGGTCCTCGACGGTGACGGGCTTGTCGGTCGCCGACCAGGTGATGGCGAGCACCTGGTCGTAGGCCGGCGGATAGATGTCGCCGTTGTGAAAAATCGCGGTCGTCGACGGCTTGATGGTCTTGAAGAAATAGTCTTTGTAGGCGGTCACGAGCATCTTCTGCACGCTGCGCTCGACCCGGCGATTCTCGTCCAGCTCCAACGTGGCTTCGACGATGACGCCCAGCCCTCCGTAGCCGCCGATGCAGCCGAAGAAGAGCTCCGGCCGTTCGGTGGGGGTGGCCTCCACCAGTTGGCCGTCCGCCAGGACGACCTTGATCGCCTTCACGGACCCGATCAGTGGCCCTTGCCCGACGTAGCGCCCGTGCACGTTCACGCTGAGGGAGCCGCCCACTGTGAAGTTGGCGTAAGACTGCATGATCTTGAGCGACAGGTTGGAGCGATCGATGGTCTCTTGAATGGCCCGCCAGGTGATCCCGGCCTCGACCGTGATGCTCTTCGTCTCCGGCGAGAAGGCGAGGATGCGATGGAGGCCGCGCATGTCCAGGTGGAGGGTTTTCTCCGATGCCGTCTGGCCGCCCATGCTGAAGTGGCCGCCGCCGATGGAAATGGGGCCGCGATGGGTGCGGACCAGCTCGCGGACTTCGTCGACGGTCTTGGGCACTACCACCCGATCAACCTCGATCGGATTGATCTGCGTGACGTCGTTGACGATGGCCGGTTCGGCCGCGGCGGGAAGGGCAAAGCCGGCGACGAGGGTCAGGATGAGCAGGATCGCAGCAGGTCTGAGCCGCATCGGATTCTCTAGAGGGGGCGCGTGGCTGGTTTCACGAAGACCATCAACGTGTTGATGGTGGGATCGTGGGCTTGCAGTTGGACGGCGCCGGTCTTCTCGAACCCGGCTTGTCCAAGCACCTCGGCCAGTTGCGGCACGGAGGTGAAGTTTCTGATTTGCGCCGCGTTGTCCTGCCATGTGATGCCGAGGCCGGCGTTGAAGACGTCATGGGCCAAGGCGACGAAGGCGTCCATCTCGGGGCTGTTGACGTCATGGTCGCGCACGACCAGGCGTCCCCCCGGCTTGAGCACCTGCCAGACCGCTTGAACGAACCGGGCCCGCTTCTCCGCCGGCGCATGGTGGAAGCCGATGAAGTTCGTGACCAGCTCGACGCTGTCGTCCGGAATGGCCGTCCCGTTGAAGGGCTCGTAATTCCCCATGTTCACGAAGGCGCCGAGCCTGGGCAGTTGCCCACGCTCGGCGATGTCGTTGGGCGAGAACCCGGGCGCAATGTCGTTCACGATGTAGAGCGGGCCGTCGATGGGAATGAGACGCCGGATACCGTTGGCGTAGCGGCCCGTCGTGCCGATCTCCACATAGCCGGACAGGGTCCGCGTGGCGCCGAGGAGCGCTGCCGTTTCGTGGGCCATCTCCTCCTTCTGCTTCTTCAAGGCCGGCAGGCCGTAGGTGGCTTCGGACAGGAAGGGTTTGATGGTCGGTAGCTGTTCTTGCAGCTTCAGGTAAATCTCCTGGTCGGAGCGATAGTCCTTCGTGAGGTCAATGATCAATTGATGAAACTGACTTTCCGGATACAGGTGGTAGACATTTTGGAGAAACAGGAAAAAACGGTCCCGCGCCAAAAGGTCGTCGTAGACGGCGTGAAAATTGGATCGGAGCGATGCAGGCGCCGCCGAGGAAGCCGGCGTCATGGACGCTCCCGCCAGATCGGCCAGGCGCCAGAGGAGCGAGCGGTCTGCTGAATCGCGCCAGGGTGGAATAGACGGGGGCCCGATCAGCGTCGCGAGTCCGGCGAGGCCGTACTTGAAGATGGTGCGACGTGATAGAGGCGAGGGGGCGCTCATAGGTCTACGGCCCTGAGTGTCGACCGGGATGAGGACCAGTATAGCCTTTTCAGCAAATCACTCAAGGCCCTCCCGAAACGACCGAGGTCTCGGCTCCCGAATCGGCGCGAAACCACAGCCGAATCACATGGTGCTCCGAGTTGGGCTACTCCGGGCGAGAGAGCAGCGGGGGGCCCAGCGGAAGTAGCGCAGAGCCCGTAAAAGCCTGGGTCAGGCTGGCGACGGCGTGATAAAACGCCATGAGTCCGACCAGGATGTGGCCGATGCCAGGCAGGGTTTCCGACAACAGATCCAGCCGGGCGAGCGAGGTCGCGAAAAACGTGAGCGTAATCACGACGTGCAGGAGGCAGAGCGTCGTGTTTCGGTAGGCCGTCAAGTACACCATGACGGCGGAGAAGAGGCAATAGACGATGTTGATCGGCGCGTAGAGCACCATGTCCAGGTGGAACGAGGTGCCCTCGCTGACGAGCTTGGCGGTGCAGACGGTCGTCCAAAAGAACCCGTACATCGTCAGGGCTGTCCCGCCGAGCTGTTCGTGATAGCGGATGTCGGTAATCCCCGCCAGGATCTGCACGATGCCGCCAAAGGCCAGGGCGATGACCAGCGTGCCGACCTTGTTCGATTCCGGAATGCCGCCCAACTGCGCCACGCCCAGGGTCAGGGCGCCGACCGCGAGGCCGAACAGGCCGATCGCCAGCACGTCGATCCGGCGTGTGTGCAGGTCCTCGATCATCGCGACCTCCTGGTGGCTGTGGCGAGTGACGCTATTCTTTGATCGCCTTGGCGCGTTTTTGGAGATAGGCGTTGCGGACGGCGACGTAGAGGTCGAGGGTCGCCTCTTCTACGCCCTGATAGGTTTCCAGATTCAGCGAGCGGTCGTTCACGATCTCATAGACGCGCGAGCCGAACTGCGCGATGGTCGTCGTGCCTCGATTCTTGTGTTCGATGAGCGAGGGCGCGCCGTCCAGCTCGATGGAGGGGAACACGAAGTAGTTGATCGGGTCGAGGACGATGTCCACGAGGAAGCCGGTCACGTCCCGGACCGTGAAGGGGGGAAGGAAGGGCAGCATCAAATAGGGGCCCGGCTTGACGCCGTAGACGCCGAGGGTCTGGCCGAAGTCTTCGGGCGGCGTCTCGAGCTTGAACCAATGGCGCGCCGGATCCATGAACCCGCCGACGCCCAAGGTGCTGTTGATCAGAAAACGGCCGCCCTCGATGCCCGCGCCTTTCACCTTGCCCTGAAAAATATTGTTCAGCAGGCGAGGCACGAAGCGAACATTCTGGAAGAAATTCGAGAAGCCCCGTTGCACGGCGTCGGGGAGCACAAAGTTGTACGCTTTGGCTACCGGCTTGAGGAGGTACCGGTCGACCTTCCGATTGAACTCGAACACCGCGCTATTATAAGGCTCCAAGGGATCGTACTCGTCTTGCTTGCCCCCGGCTTCGTCTTCCTTGGCGAAGGGATCGAGGGGTTCCTCGCTGGAGGCAGCTTCGGACGGCGCGGCCGGCTCCGGCGCTTCAGGGGCCGCGATCCCGGTCGGGGGCTCGGCGAGCGTAGTGGGTTCGGCGCGGTCCGGCGTCGGCTTGTCCGAATCGGGAGTCGCACCCTGCGCCAGCTCGATCGGAGCGGGCACCGTCGCATCGAGCTGCGTACCAGAAACCGTGACGTCGAACGAGCGGAGGTCCGAGACCGACGCGCAGCCCCCCAAGCCCAACGCGGCCAGGAGCCAAAGGAACATCCCTCGACGAATCGCGACGGCGGACATCTCGGACAGGGTCTTCGGCATGGTGAACCTGTTACGCGGGTGACAACGAAAACGGATTCACATCAAAAAAACGCCGCACTCTAGCAGAAAAGTGAGTGAAGCTCCACCGATCAGGTCGGGCCAGCCTACCGCCCATCGGCACGATCCGCAAGCGGGACATGTTCGTGAAGAATTCCTTCATCGGTCAGGGTGAGGAGGCCCAGGCTCCGGGGCAGTGAGAAGCGCTTCGGCCCCGCCGAGCCTGGGTTGAACAACAGGGTCCCTGCACGCCAAACGGCCGCAGCCTTGTGCGTGTGACCGAAAACGCAGAGGTCGGGCTTGACCCGGTCGAGATAGGCCGCCCCTTCTGTTGTCAGGCGACCGCCCTCGTACAGGATGTGACGGAGCGCGATGCGGCGTCCGGCCAGCGTGACGAGGGATTCCGGGAGGATCCCGCTGTCTTCATAACCATCGACATTCCCGGAGACGACATGCACCGGCGCGAGCGCCCGCAGCTGCTCCAGCACGGAGCGATCGCCGACGTCACCGGCGTGAAGAATCTGGTCGACGCTCTGGAAGTGGCGGAGGATGGCGCGGTCGAAGAGGCCATGGGTGTCGGCGATCACGCCGATGCGGAGGGGCCGCGTCATGGACGCGCCGGCTCGCCCGGCTGTTCCACGGCGGCATGCACGGGGGCCCATTCAAAGGAAAAGGGCACCGGTTCCTGTTTGGGCAGCGCGGCCAACTCCTGCTTCAGCCGTTCGGCGCGTGCGGCGCTCATCGGGTGCGTAGAGAGCAACTCCACATGCTGCTTGTCCCCCTCGGAGAGTTTCTCGAAGAAGCGGATCATCCCATCGGGCGCGATTTTGGCGCGATGGATGAGGCGCAGGCCGGTCACGTCCGCTTCGATCTCCTGCTCCCGGCCGAATTTCAGCGTGAGCAGTTCGAGCCCCAACTGTTTCGCCAAACCGACGAGCCCTTCTTGGTTCCCAAAGAGGATGGACCCAATGGCCACCAGCCCTAGGGTCTTGACGATCCGCTCCATGGCGTGCCGCTGCACTACGTGGTTGAGCTCATGGGCCAGGACGCCCGCGACTTCCTCCGGGCCGTCGGCCTTCTTCATGAGGCCGGTGAAGACCACCACATAGCCGCCCGGCAGCGCAAAGGCGTTCACCACGTCGCTTCGGACGACCGTAACCTCGAAGGCGTAGGGATTGTCGGGGATCTGCTCGCTCAGCCGTTTGGTGATCTCCTGCACGGAGGAGACGGCCGGCCCTTCCTTCAGGACGGTCTGATTGCGCAGAAAATCCGCGCGGGCCGCCTCGCCGATCTGCCGCTCCCATTCGATCGGCACTTGCCGCGCGGCGCTGCGCGCCAGCAGGTCCGAGCCGAACCAGAGGAACAGCAGTAGGCCGACCACTGACGCGAGGCCGGCCAGCAGCCAGCGGCGGTGGCTGCCCCTTGCCCGACGGACTTGCTGCGCGGTCCGCTCCAGGGCCTCGGTGAGTTCGTGCGGCGCCGCGTGTCGGAAAGCTAGGATCAGGTCGGCGTCCTTGAAGTAGAGGGTGCGGCTGCCGCCGAGACGGTTCCACGTGAGCACGAGATGGTCATGATCGAATCCGCCCGCGCCGACAGAGAGCTGCGCGTAGGAGATCAGCTCCGGTTCTGTCCCATTCTGAGAGAAAGCCAAGCCGTCGGGGCCGACGTCGAGGCGGCAGGGCGCCCCGGCCCCGGGCAGGCCCTCGCCGTAGCAGAGGGCGTTGGGGGACCATTGGGTCATTGAAGGATTGCCGATTGATTCATTGACGTCGCCGACACCGGGTTCTCAATGAATCAATGACCCGATGATTCATGGTGCAATCATTCCGAGACGGGAATGAACTGGCGGATCCAGGCGCCGAAGCCGCCGGGGTTGCGGCTCTGGAGATAGACCACGCCCGGCCCGCGGAAGCGGCAGACGAACCCTTCGCCGGAGGTAAAGCTCGCGATCCAGCCGGCGGCGGCCCGTTCGATGGCATAGGTCGTCGTGGCGGTCCAGGCGACCAGGTGCGCATTGTCCACGATGTACTCTTGATTCGGCGCCAAGTCGACCCGGTGAATGGCCCCGAAGCTGTTCAGGATGAGCTGGCCCTGCCCGCTGATCTTCAAGATGAAGAACCCTTCGCCGCCCAGGAGGCCGCGGCCCAGTCCCTGCATTTGACTGTCGATCTTGACGCCGTCGGCGCCGGCCAGGAATCCGTCTTTCTGAACGAGGTACTCATTCACGCCGTCAAGGTCGATGATGACGATGTCGCCGGGCACGGTCGGAGCTAGGAGCACTTCGCCGGCGCCGCGCGAGGCTCGCAGCGTCTGGAAGAAAAACTTTTCCC
>FKKE01005230.1_pt1 | contig 13625 bp, 14 predicted proteins | sample 1106331 | NCBI WGS metagenome assembly FKKE01 (sample SAMEA3931202, study PRJEB13176) | freshwater metagenome | biome: Drinking water system; feature: drinking water; material: freshwater | place: China | collected 2013-02-06 | reverse complement strand
ATTCTCGGCGGCCCGACTAGCTAGATGTTTCAATTGAAACAGAAAGAAAGTTAGTTTAAAATTATGACGCCCCTGTAAACCGGCCGCTTGCGGACGGGATGAAGGGGGCTTCATGGCCTGATCTGCTTACCGGCGGATCGGACCCGATGCGGGTATCGTATAGTGGTATTACCTCAGCTTTCCAAGCTGATGAGAGGAGTTCGATTCTCCTTACCCGCTCTCTAATTTGGTAAAGCAAGCAAACCTCTTTGCTTGCGTGGAGAATCGAAGACCGCAGCGATATTCCACCGACTAGGTGGGAGGTGGAATCGCGAGGGGTGGCCTGCGAGCCAGTCGGCGGAAGACGACGGGACTTGTAGGCGATTCTCCTTACCCGCTCTGCCTAAGCAAAAACTATCGCATATATATGCGATAGTTTTTGTTTTTAGCGTATAGCTATACGGAAGGAAAATATTAAAAAATAACTTGACATTAAAATCAATAAACAGTATAATATTAATATTCGTTGAAGTGATAAATTTGCTCTTTATTAATGACTTTTTCAGTTAGTTGTGTGTTTTTCCTCAACCATTTAGCTCCGCCGAAAGGGGGGATATCGTGGCGGAAAACGACGATCTAGCCGGGGCCAAGCCTCCAGCCAAAAAGCAAAAGGTGAATCACGAGTTGCCATACAAGACCCGTATGGCAACCGCGATCATGGGAGGATGTCTCATGGTCCTAGTGGGCCAGGAGATCTCACTTCTCCGGAATATCGATCCGAGCGCGCATCTGCAGTAACGCTGCACAGCCGCGACGGATCGCGAAAGGGGGTGAAGAAGCCAATGATTTTAAGACTGTAGCGGCTCGTTCCAGAGTCGGGGTGGAGTTACCGTGGAGCAACGCTAACTCCCAGGTGGGAAACCCGGCAAAAGAAAGTCCCGCCAAGGCGGGTGTCGTGAGACACCCGCCTATTATTTTCTCCAGTTGACACCCGAGAAATGAGATGTATACTGAAGAAACTACAGTCCGTGGAAACGGGCTCTTTTTTATCTAAAAGTCGGTAACAATCAAATACACAATTCAATATGGATCTTAAATCAATGCAGACGGCGCTGCAGCAAATCGCCGAAGAGAAGGGGTTGGATGTCCAGAAGGTTCTCGAGACGGTCGAGATGGCCATTGCCGCGGCATATAAAAAAGATTACGGAAAGAAAGGGCAGATCGTCCGGGCTTCTTTCGATTCCAAAACAGGCGACGTGAAGTTCAAGCAGGTGAAGATCGTCGTCGACGAATCGATGCTGAAGACGGAAGAGGAGATCGCGGAAGAGGAGCGGAAGAAGATGGAAGAGGCCGAGGCGGCTATCGCCGACAAGCGCCGCTCGCGCCGACGCGATGACGATGATGATGACGAGCTGATCGAAGGGGAGAAGAAGGTACGCTTCAATCCGGAAAAGCACATCATGATCGACGAGGCCAAGAAGATCAAAAAAGGCATCGCAATCGGCGATGAAATCGAATTCAATCTCGATTCGCACATCGACTACGGCCGCATCGCGGCGCAGACGGCGAAACAGGTCATCATCCAGCGCATCCGCGAGGCGGAACGGGCGTCTATTTTCACCGAATTCAAGGAAAAAGAGGGAACGATCGTGAACGGCATGGTGCAGCGCATCGAAGGTCGTACGATTTTCGTCGATATCGGCCGCACTATCGCGGTGCTTCCGCCGGAAGAGCAGATTCCGACCGAACGCTACCATGTCGGCGAACGCGTGAAGTGTCTCGTTCTCTTTGTCGAAGAAAATGCCAAAGGTCCCGGCATCTTTTTGTCGCGCTCGCATCCGAAACTCCTTCAGAAGCTTTTCGAAGTTGAAGTGCCGGAAGTCGCCGCGGGTACGGTAGAGATCCGCGCCATCGCGCGCGAAGCGGGATCGCGCACCAAAGTTGCGGTCGTCTCGCGCGAGGAGGGGATCGATCCGGTAGGCTCGCTCGTCGGCCAGAAAGGCGTGCGCGTCATGGCGGTCATCAACGAGCTCGGCGGCGAGAAGATCGACATCATCGAATGGTCGGAAGATGCGGCGGAACTCATCTCAAACGCCCTTTCTCCGGCGAAAGTCGTGAGCGTGGATCTCAACACGCAGCACAAGGAGGCGAAAGTAGTCGTTCCGGAACAGGAACTCTCGCTCGCTATCGGAAAGCGCGGCCAGAACGTGCGCCTCGCGGCGAAACTCACCGGCTGGAAGATCGATCTCCGATCCGATGCCAAGCCGGAAGAATCGACCGCCTCAGAGGATGGGGAAGCGGCTGCAGTCGCGGAAGCTCCCGTCATGGAAGCGCCGGCAGAAGAAAAATCGGAGTAATATATAAAAATTAAATATTTTCCTATGGCTTTACTACCAATTCTTGCATCGCTTGCATCGATCGGATTCGCGCTCTATCTCATCCGCTCTCTCAAAGACAAGCCGCGCGGCAATGAAAAGATGATCGAAATCCAGAACGCGATCCGCGAAGGATCGATGGCGTACTTGAAGCGCCAAAACACGACGGTTGCGTGGGTGGCGCTCGTCATCACCGCGCTCATCTGGTATTTCTTCGACTTCACGACCGCATTCGGTTTCGTCATCGGCGCGGTCGGTTCAGCGCTTGCCGGGTACCTCGGCATGGTGACGGCAGTCGATACGAACGCAAAGACAGCCGAGGCGGCTCGCTCGGGCCTTTCCGAGGCATTCAAAACCGCATTTTTGGGCGGTTCGGTAACCGGATTTTTGGTTGTCGGCATTGCACTTTTGATCACGACGGTTTTTTACGCGATGTTTGCCGATCTTACGGCGCTCATCGGACTCGGATTCGGAGGGTCGCTCATCTCGGTATTCGCACGCCTGGGCGGCGGCATCTTCACGAAAGGCGCTGATGTCGGCGCGGACTTGGTAGGGAAGATCGAGGCAGGAATCCCGGAAGACGATCCCCGCAATCCGGCTGTCATCGCCGACAACGTGGGCGATAACGTCGGAGACGATGCGGGCATGGCGGCGGATCTTTTCGAGACCTATGTCGTCACTGCGATTGCCGCGATGCTGTTAGGCCATACGCTCTATCCGGAAAACGCCTCAATCCCGTATTTCCCGCTCATGATCGGCGCGGTGGCTATCGCCGCATCGATTCTCGGGTCGTTCTTCGTGCGCATGGCGGAAGGTTCGCGCAATATCATGGGAGCTTTGTACAAGGGATTGATCGCGACCGGCATTTTCTCAGCCGTGCTTCTTATTCCCGTCGTCCCGCAGTATTTTTCAGGCGACTTGGCGGGTAAGGTATATGCCGCATCGATCGTCGGATTTGCCGTGACCGGACTTTTGATCCTTGCGACCGAGTACTACACGTCGAAAAAATTCCGTCCGGTGCAATCGATCGCGCAGGCGTCGACCACGGGTCCTGCGACGAACATGATCATGGGACTTTCGGTCTCGATGGAAGCGACCGCGTTTCCGGTCCTTATCATCTGCGCAGGCATTCTCTCGTCATACTGGCTCATGGGACTCTTCGGCATCGCGATCGCCGCGATGGCCATGCTGTCCCTGGCGGGCATGATCGTCGCGATCGATGCCTTCGGCCCCATTACCGACAATGCCGGCGGGATCGCCGAGATGTCGGGGCTTCCGGATGAGGTGCGCACGGTTACCGATGCATTGGATGCGGTAGGAAATACGACCAAAGCGGTGACCAAGGGATACGCCATCGGCTCGGCGGGGCTTGCGAGCTTGGTGCTCTTTGCCTCGTACGTCAAAGATCTCGAACTGTTCGGTTTTGCGACATCGTTCGATCTCACGAATCCGTATGTCGTCGTCGGCCTCTTGCTCGGAGCCTTGATGCCGTATCTCTTTGCATCGATCGCCATGAAAGCGGTCGGCACGGCGGGCAAGGAAGTTGTCGAGGAAGTGCGCCGGCAGTTCCGCGAAGATAAGGGAATCATGGAAGGAACGTCAAAGCCGGATTATGCCCGCACCGTCGATATCGTGACCAAGGCCGCGCTCCGCGAAATGATCGTTCCGGCCCTTATTCCGGTCGTGTTTCCGGTAGCGCTCTTCCTTTTCTTCGGCGCAAACAGCGCTTCGATGATCGGCGGCCTCTTGGTCGGCTCGATCGTCTCCGGACTTTTCGTCGCTATCTCGATGACAGCGGGCGGCGGAGCATGGGACAACACCAAGAAATTCATCGAAGAGGGGAATTACGGCGGCAAGAAATCGCCCGCGCATCAGGCAGCGGTCGTGGGGGATACGGTCGGGGATCCGTACAAGGATACCGCCGGTCCGGCCATCAACCCGATGATCAAGATCGTGAACATCGTTGCTCTTCTTCTCGCTCGCTTGTTCTAACATCTGACTTACACGTAATTTGCGAGCCGCGGGTATCCGCGGCTCGCTCCATTTCATGAATCACACCGTTAAAAAACTCCCTAAATCGCAGATCGAAGTGACCATCTCCCTCTCGGGCGATGAATTCAAGGTTTTTAAGGATCGCGCGCTCAAGGAATTTGCGCAGAAGATCGATATCGAAGGATTCCGTACCGGCAAAGCGCCCGAAGCGATGGTGAAGGAAAAGATCGGAGCAGAGGCGCTTACACAGGCGGCGGTCGAGAAGGCGGTCGAGAAGCACTGGTATGAGATCGCGCATGAGGAAGATTTGGATATTGTAGGATTCCCTGACGCAAAGATCATCAAGGCGGATGATTCCGGCCTGGAATTTTCGATCATCGCATCATTAATTCCCGACGTGAAGCTTCCGGACTACAAGGCGATCGCCTCGAAAGTCATAAAAACCAAAAAAGAGCAGACAGTCGAGGAAAAAGAGATCGATGAGTCGATGAAATGGCTGCGCGATTCGCGCGCGGCCTATGTGACGGTCACGCGCGAGGCAAAAAAAGGCGATCGAGCTGAAGTCGATTTTACCGTGAAGGATAACGGCGTCGTCATCGAGGGCGGAACGTCGAAAAATCACCCGCTTATCATCGGTGAAGGCCGCTTCGTGCCCGGATTCGAGGATGAGCTGGTTGGCATGAAGGAGAAAGACGAGAAAAATTTCCAGCTCACCATGCCGAAGGATTATCCGAACAATCTCGGAGGCAAAAAGCTCGATTTTACGGTCGCCATGCGGCTCGTGCAGGAGAAGATTCTCCCCGAACTCGATGACAATTTCGTAAAAGGACTCGGTACCTTCAAGACGGTCGAGGAACTTACGAAGAGCATCCGCGACGGAATTCTCCAGGAGAAGAACGAGAAGGAAAAGCAGCGCATCGATATGGATATCGCCACCGCGATCGCCGAGAAGGCGGACATCGACCTTCCCGAAGCGCTTATCGAGTCGGAGCTTGATAAAATGATGCGCGAATTCCAGGCGAGCATCGGGCAGATGGGCATGGAATTCGAGAAGTATCTCGAGCATCTCAAGAAATCGCCCGAGGATCTGAAGAAAGAATGGCGCAAGGATGCTGAGAAGCGGGTGCGCATCGCGCTTTCTCTCCGCGCGATCGCCAAAGAAGAGAGTATCGAACCGACGGACGAGGAAGTCGAAATGAAAGCCAACCGCACGCTCGAGCGTTACAAGGCGGATGGGCATGATATCGAGAAAATAAATAAGCCGGCGCTTGCCGACTATGCCCGGAATATCCTCCGCAACGAAAAAGTATTCGAGTTTTTGGAGAATCAGAAATAAATTTTCTAGAAAAAGAAAGGGGCCGGATCGATTCGTTCGATCCGGCCCTTTATGCGTTTTCTTCCTTCAGGCCGCTGCCTTTTCCCTCTTGAACTTGCGCTTCATGAAGTTCTCCGCGCTCACGAGGAGCGGGCCGGCGATGGCACCCAGCACGTAGGCGAGCATGAGCGGACCGGGGTAGTGCTTGAAGAGGTAGTTGATCTCTCCAAGTCCTGCTATGAAGAAAATGGCGAAAGTGATGACGGGTCCTGCCGGCCTGTACCCATAATATGGGTCGTTCCAGGATTTTCTCAGGCCGTATCCCATAAAGATCATGGCAACCGTCAAGCTGATCCCATAGAAGAGTTCTATACTCGGATACATGACTTCTCTCCTTTTCTTCGCGCCGTGCGCGCGGGTTTAGCCGATGTAGGGCATGCCCCAGCTGTTGCGCTTTTCCCGCTTCGCGTTGATGCGCACCGGTTGGGGGCGCATGGCGGTGAAAGCTAACTGCAGAAAAAGCATGGTGATGAAGGCTGAAACAACTTTCATAACGCACCCCTCTGATATAGGTTAAGTGCTGTAAAAGAATCAGAAAAACAGCTTTATGTAAGCTCCTTTTCTTATTTTTCTACCTTTAAATTATATCATATAAAATAAATAAAGTCAAGTAATAGAACACCCTTATAAAACCGCTGAAAATGTGTATAATAGGGGTCTATGAAAGAACAAAACCACTCATCTCAATACCTCATTCCGACCGTTATCGAAAAGACGCAGTATGGAGAGCGGGCGTATGATATCTACTCGCGCCTCCTGAAAGAGCGCATCATTTTCATCGGCGGGCCGATCTCGGACCCAATGGCCAATGCCGTCATCGCGCAGCTTCTCTTTCTCGAAGCGCAGGATCCGAAAGCCGATATCAAACTCTACATCAATTCGCCGGGCGGCTCGGTGACCGCGGCGCTTGCCATGTACGACACCATGCAGACGGTAAAGCCGGAAATCTCGACCGTGTGCGTCGGCGTTGCGGCGTCGGCCGCTGCGGTGCTTCTTGCGGCAGGAACGAAAGGAAAGCGCTACGCGCTCCCGAACTCTGAAATCCTCATCCATCAGGTGATGGGAGGGGCGGAAGGGCAAGCAACGGAAATTTTGATCGCGGCGCGCCATATCGAAAAGATCAAAGCGCGGCTCGATGACATTCTCGCAAAGCACACCGGCCAGACCGCATCGAAAATCTCGCAGGATACCGACCGCGACTTCTGGATGACGGCGGAAGATGCCAAAAAGTACGGCATCGTGGACGACATCATCAAGAAAAAAGGAAACGGAAAATAATTATAAAACCGCGAGGCATCTGCCTCGCGGTTTTAGTTCGCCTGTTTTTTAAGTTCAGGCAATAAACTTCTCCCCGTCATCTCCTGCGGCTTAGGAAGACCGAGGAGTTCCAGGATTGTGGGCGCCACGTCGGTGAGGATGCCGCCGATCTCTCCTCGTTGCCGCGTAATTTCCGCAGGAGAACGTTCGGTTTTGCGTTCAAAGTCTTTGCCGATGAGGTAGAAGGGGACGGGGTTGGTCGTATGTTCAGTCAAAATCTCCCCCGTGACCCGATTGATCTTCATTTCCGCATTGCCATGGTCCCCCGTGATGATGAGAATGCCGTTTTGGGCGAGCACGGCGTCCATGATCTGCCCGATCGAGGTATCGAGCGTGCTAATCGCTTTTTTGAGCGCCTCGAATTTGCCGGTGTGCCCGACCATGTCGGCATTCGCGAAGTTCGCGAGGATGAAGGCGTTAATGGGCAGGTTCGTGACCACGTGTTCCGTGATGTCTTTGGCGCGCATTTCGGGCGCTTCCTCGAATTTTGCCATCTGGTTCGAGGGGATCAGCTCCCAATCCTCGCCGGGAAAATGCGTTTCCTTCCCTCCGTTGAAAAAGTAGGTGACATGGGCGTATTTCTCGGTTTCGGCGACATGGAGCTGGCGCATGTTCGCCTCGCCGATGACGCGCGCCAGGGGATACTGAATATCCATCGGCATGAATGCGACGCGCGTTTCGATATCTTTCGAATACTGCGTCATGGTCGCGACGTAGAGATTCTGCAGTTTTCGGCGGGGGAAGTAGTCGAACGCGTCGCGCACGAACGCATCGGTGATCTCGCGCATGCTGTCCTCGCGGAAGTTGGCGAAAATGATCGCGTCATTATCATTGATTGTTGCGAGCGGTTTTTTGTCGGCGGTTGCGATGAACGCCGGCTCGATGGCCGCGTCATAAATTTCTTTTCTGTATGAATCGCGGATGTAGGCGCCTGCGTCTACAATCGCATTCCCTTTCCCCTCGACATAGAGGTCGTATGCCTTGCGGATGCGATCCCATTTTTCGTCGCGATCCATGGCAAAGCCGCGCCCAATGACGCTCGCAATCCTGATATTTGGATATCCTTTCTTGAGGCGCTCCTCAATCGCCGGAATGAACTTTCCGCCCTCGTTCGGGGGCGCATCTTTGCCGTCCGTGAAAATATGAAGGTAGACTTCAGAGACGTTCTGCTGTTTTACAAAATCGAACAGCGCGTAAAAATGGTCGATATAGCTGTGCACCGAGCCGGATGAGACGAGGCCGATGATATGGAGCTTGGATTTATTCTGTTTGACGTGGCTGGCTGCGCCGAGAAAGGCGGGATTGGAGAAAAACGACTTGTCCTGTATGGAAAAGACGATGCGCGGGAGATGGTGGTAGACGACGCGTCCCGCGCCGATCGTGAGGTGTCCGACTTCCGAGTTGCCCGCTTCGCCCCACGGCATGCCGACGGCAACGCCCGAGGCCTGCAGTGTCGTGAACGGATATTTTTTCTCAATCAGATCGAAGTGAGGCTTCTCCGTTTCCAAAACGGGATTGCCGTATTTTTCATTCGAGATGCCGAATCCGTCGAGGACGAGAAGAACGACCGGTTTATATGCCATGCAGGTAGTATAACAGAAATAAAAAAGACCTGATGAATGAGTCAAAAGGTCTTGGTGGGCGCGGTGCACATCGTTATGCACCGCGCCAAGGGGTTAGGCGTAGACGTTGATGAGCTGCACGCCTCCTTTTTCCAGGAGAGTCTTGTGTTCGGGGCTCGCGGCTATCACGTCGCGAACGAATTCTCGCGCCCGAACGGAGTTTCTCACGAGTCCATTCAATTCGGCGACATCCGCGGCTCGTTTGGCGGCCTCGATTTTCAGCGACCGTGATCGGGCAATGAAACCGATCGCGGCCATGACCGCCCCGATGATCCCAAACGCAATGAATATGTTCATGCGCGGGGCAATGAAGATGATGGCAGCCAGGGTGATGAACCCGCTGGCAACCGTTGTCACGGTCGGCACAACGGGCCTGCCCTCGTGGTCATTGCGGATCTTTCGGATCACCGCGATCGCGTCATGCGCCGCTCTCTGCTCGTTCGCCGGGAGATCGTCGGTCCGCATGTGAATCGGCGTGCCGTTCACATTCATGCCTATCAAAATCATGACTAACCTCCTTAGGTAGGAATTTCAAAGAGTTGACTTGCGGAATATTGTATAATTAAAACAATAAAAAGTCAATAGGCATGGAGCGGATGACCGGCGGATTGCTAAATTCCCGATTTTTCAGTATACTTGGCAAAAGTCATCAATCAGATTTCAAACTTATTTACGTATTAATTCGCAAAAGAGCAGTAAGGAGTTGAACGGATTATTTGGCAGGATACGGAAGCATTGCGGAATCAAGATACTTTCTATCGACACCATGCGGCATCAGACACTCACCACCATGACACGATAATCGCGCATTCGCTGCGCGGACCGTGTTTGCCGCACACATTCAATCCCTTTCAAGCTCTCTTTGCTTGAAACCATGTCGACACTGCTTCTCGGAAGTATTGTCGCCTCAATCGCAATAGGATTCGCAGCCGGATATATCGTCCGGCAGATTATCGTTCGCAAACGGAAGAATTCGATCGAGGCGAAAGTGCAGAAATATGTAGAGGACTCGAAACAGGAAGCGAAGGAAATTCTTTTGGATGCCAAAAACAAGGCGTCGAAAGAAATCGAAGATGCCCGCGCGGAAGTGAAGGAGCGGGAGATGGAAATCAGGAAGACCGAGGAACGCGTCCGTTCCCGCGAAGGATTCCTCGATACGAAGTTAAACGAGCTCGATAAGAAGACGAAAGAGGCGGAAGAGAAGATCGAGAAGGTCCGCGTCTTGAAGGAAGAGCTGGAAACGTCGAAGGAAAAGATCACGAAGGAGTTCGAGCGCGTGGCCGGGCTGACCCGCGAAGAGGCGCAGAAGGAGCTTTTCCGGAAGATCGAGCAGGATCACAGCGACGACATGATGGTGAAACTCCGCAAACTGGAGACGACCGGCTTGGAAGACCTTGAGCGCCGCGCGAAGAACATCCTCTCGACCGTCGTGCAGCGCCTGGCGACATCAACGGCATCGGAAGTGACGACGACCGTGGTTGCCATCCCGAACGACGATATCAAAGGAAAGATCATCGGCCGCGAAGGCCGCAATATCCGCGCGCTTGAGCGCGCGGCGGGAGTCGAAGTCATCGTCGACGATACGCCGGGGGCGATCGTCATTTCGGGCTTTGATCCGGTGCGCCGCCAGATCGCGCGCGCAGCGCTTGAAGAGCTCGTGACTGACGGGCGCATCCAGCCGGCGCGCATCGAGGATGCGGTCGCAAAAGCCAAGACCGAAATCGACAAGCAGCTGAAGGCGGCGGGAGAGGCGGCTGCCTATGAGGCCGGTATTTTCAACCTTGATCCGCGTCTTCTCCACCTCATCGGGCGCCTCAAATTCCGCACGAGCTACGGCCAGAATGTTCTGATGCATTCGATGGAAATGGTGCATATCGCGGGCATGCTCGCCGAAGAGCTCGGAGGGGATGTGCGCATCGCCAAATTCGGCGCACTGGTGCATGACATCGGAAAAGCGGTGGATCACGAGATCCAGGGAACACACGTGGAAATCGGACGGCGCATTCTTGCGAAATTCGGCGTGGAAAAGGCCGTGATTCAGGCGATGCAGTCGCACCACGAGGAATATCCGTACGAGACGCTGGAATCCATCATCGTGCAGACCGCCGATGCCATCTCGGCATCGCGCCCGGGAGCGCGCCGCGACTCGGTGGAAAATTATCTCCGCCGCTTGCAGGAGCTGGAAGCGATCGCCAATTCGTTCGAGGGCGTCGAAAAAGCGTATGCCATCCAAGCAGGACGTGAAGTGCGCATCTTCGTGACGCCGGAGAAGGTAAGCGACTTGGAAGCCCGAAATCTCGCGCGCAGCATCGCCGTGAAAGTCGAACAGGAGCTGAAATATCCCGGCGAGATTAAAGTAAACGTTATCCGCGAAATGCGCGCGATCGAGTTCGCGAGATAGCGAAAAATCTAGAATATAAAAAAAGAAGAGCGGCAGCCGAGGGGCTGCCGCTTTTTTGCATGCACTAGAACAGATGCGGACGGATCACAACGAGTACAACCATAATGACCTCGATTATTGTGAAGGTCGCTGGCTGTAGTGCATTGGGCATATCCCATTTCTTAATTGCTAGTAGAGCAAAGACACACGATGCTGTCCAGATAGACCAAGCGATCGGGTCTTCTTGGGATGGATTCGCGTATGCTCCTGCAAACGTTGGGATAGCACCCATAAACACCGCAATCTGGGCGCAGATGATTGCAAAAAGGGGTTTGCCCGTTTTTTGCCAGAGGACAATACCCGCTACCGCTCCAACAATACTGACCCATTCGATGGATCCCATTGTCGGTTTGCCGAACAGAACCGCCAGAATTGTAATGCCCCAGGCCCCAAACACGGCGCCTGTTAACTGGCCGCTCATGGCACCCTCTTTTCGCATTGCCAGCAGGGCCAAAGTATCCACTACTGCCCAGACCGCCCACGATACGGGCGATGGAATGGTCTGGCCCTCAATGATAGTCACCACATACGGCAGAAATCCGAGAAAGAAAAGAATGCCTGAAATCACGTTCATGGCGACCTCCTATGGCAAAGCTTGTATTGTTTTTTGTGTCGAAGGACTTGGAAAAGAAAATATAAATACGTTCTTTTCTAAATCCTCGGGTTAAATTATATAACACAAATGTATAAAAGTCAAGTATCAATAAAAATAGGACACGGTGCTCGTTGCGCGTGTGCGCATTGAGCTCCGTGTCCTTTAATCTCTCAGTCGATGATCGGATGGCGCTGTCTGCCACTCATCATAAACCAGAGAATCTCCGCGGTAACAACCATCCCCAAGCCGAGGACCAACTCCTTCTTGAAGAAACCTAAGCAGCCAAGAAGGATGCAGCCCGCGATGAGACTCTTCAGAAAAAGCGGCCTTAAGGGAAGCGGATCCTTGTCGGGGTTGTTGTCAAAAATGCTCGCGATTCCAACTGACGCAAGGCCCGCGAGAAGAATGGACGCAAGAACAGCCATTAAATTGTTAAGACTCATTTCCATAGCCTTCTCCTCTCCTAAAAGGTGATTGTCAATTTTGTCGAAGAACTCAGAAAAGAACCTTTTATGAGATGCTTTTCTTAACCCTCCTATTTTTCAATTATATCATATAACTAAATAAAAGTCAAGTATCGGAAAACGCCGAAATGAGCCATATTAATTGAGTTGTTTGCATATGAAGATACTGTTTTTTGGGGATGTAGTGGGGCGGCCCGGGCGGGAAGGGCTCCGTTACGCGATCCCGAAGTGGAAAGCTGAATATAACGCGGACATCGTAATCGCCAACGGCGAGAATATTTCGCATGGGAAGGGAATCAGCGAGAAGGCGATCAAGGAGATCATGGATGCGGGTGTCGATGTCGTCACATCCGGCAATCATGCGGTGGACGGCCCGAGCGCACTCGAGCTTTTGGGGAATGAAAAGCTGCCGCTTCTCAGGCCAGTGAACTTTCTTCCGCATATCCCGGGCCGTGGCTGGATGGTGAAGAACGTGAACGGCACGGATCTTCTCATTATCAATGCCATCGGAAACGTGCATATGAAGACGGTGTACCAGTTTCCGTTTCCCATGGTGGACGCGGTGATCGCCGAGCATCCCGATATCAAGTATATTTTCGTCGATTGGCATGCGGAAGCGACCTCGGAGAAGATGGTTATGGGCTGGCATCTGGACGGCCGCGTGTCTGCCGTTGTCGGTTCGCATACGCACACGCCGACGGCAGACGAGCGTATTTTGCCGCAGGGAACGGGCTTTATTTCTGATGTCGGCATGGTAGGGCCGCATTATTCCGTGATCGGAGAGGACGTGAAATTGAATATGAACAGACGCGTTTTACAGCTGCCGGGGAAAACGGATATGGCGGAAGCGCCGCCGTATGAGATAAATGCCGTGATTATTGACATAGACGACGAAACGGGTCGTACCAGTTCGATAAAACGACTCCGGGAGATTGTTGATAAGTCCCTTGCGTAAAATATTGCGTAAATACTGGTGCTTTGTTAGAATTCCCCCACGGTTAGGGTTTTTATATTTAAAAATTATTAATTAATTGAGGCACGGGTGCCGGGCTTGGGTATCGGATTTCCGAAACCAACTCCCAAAGCCGCAGGCCTCGACGTTAAGCGTTATGGCAACTGATAAAAAGTGGCTCGCTGAGCTCGTCATGAACAAGACGAACAGCACCAAGAAGGATGCGTTGGAGCTTGTCGACATGATCTTCGATGAGATCCAGAAGGCGATGATCAAAGGTGATCAGGTCAAAATCGCAGGATTCGGAGTTTTCAAGGTCATGAAGCGAGCAGCGCGCGAAGGCATCAACCCGAAGACCGGGGAGAAGATCCATATCGCGGCAAAGACAGCGCCGAAATTCCGCGCAGCAAAGCAGCTCAAAGAAGCAGTCCTCTAATTTTCTCGGATACAAAACAAAACCCCGCATGTGCGGGGTTTTGTTGTTCTCAGTTAGGGCTTTAAGGTCCTTGCGATG
>FKKE01007940.1_pt1 | contig 13631 bp, 7 predicted proteins | sample 1106331 | NCBI WGS metagenome assembly FKKE01 (sample SAMEA3931202, study PRJEB13176) | freshwater metagenome | biome: Drinking water system; feature: drinking water; material: freshwater | place: China | collected 2013-02-06 | reverse complement strand
CGTCCCGCTGCCTTCCCCGCTCAGCGTTCCGCGTTCAGCGTTTACATGCTCGCTGCGGCCGCGCTGGACGGCCTTTTTGGATATCCTGGGGAAGTCTGCTAGATAAGACCAGCCAATCCGTACAGGATATTAATTGGACAGAATGGATAGGAATCAGGACGCGAGGGACGCGGGCGTCACCTCGAAGGAGGCAGGGATGAGGACGTTGACCGGTATTGCCGTGACCGTGGCTGCCGCGCTGGCGCTGCAGGGCTGCATGGTCTCCAAGAGCAAGTACGAAATGGCCATGGCCGAAGCCGAGTCGGCTCGGACGGAGTTGGAACGGATCCGTTCGCAAAAGACGGCGCTCGACCAACAGGTCAAGAGTCTGAAGGACCTCAATTCCAAGTTGTCCGGCGATGCGGAGCTGGTCTCCGCAGAGCTACAGCGGGTGAAAGAGAGCCGCGAGAAGGAACGGGGCGGCATTGAAGGGCGCGTGAAGGAACTGGAGCAGAAGGTCAAGGATGTGGTGGGGCAGAACCGTTCGCTCCGCCAGGAGTACGAGGACCTGAAGCACCACAATGAAGCGCTCAAGTCGACGGTGGCGCGGTACCAGAAGGAGCTGAAAGAACGGCCGAAGGGCGCTGCGACGACAGCGGTGGTGCCGGGCCCGGCGTCACCGAAGGCGTCCCTCACGCCGCCCTCGGGACACGAGATCGGGTCGCTGCCGACCGCGCCGCAGCCGCCCTCCGCCGTGCCGGCGCCGCAGGCGGGCGCGGCTCCGAAGGCTCCGGCCGGCTTGTCGCCGGTGAACATCAATACGGCCTCGGCGAACGACATGGTGCTGTTCCTCGGCATGTCGCGCGAAGTGGCGGATAAAGTCATCACCAATCGGCCCTACAAGCTGAAGGGCGAGTTGGTCGCCAAGAACATCATGCCCAAGACCTCGTTCGATCTGATCAAGGATCGGATTACGACGTCGCAGTAAGCGATTAGAAAGAACGGCGTCAATCTCTGGACGGGCCCTTTGCCTCACCGGCGAAGGGCCCGTTGCATTTCGCAGGATGCTGAAAAAGGCCGCCGACTGCGTTCTCCCTCGCTCAGCTCCTGCGACGTATCAACGACAGTACGCCTCGGAGCTTCGCTTCGGTGCGGCCTTGCTCGGGAAACGCGCGTCTTGGCGCGCGGGGGTGGGCGGGTGTGATGTGGGTCTTTTTGAGCATCCTGCACGGCTTTCTGTATCTGGGTAAGCGATCGGAAGGCATGAGGGCTATGAGATCAGCAGCGGCCCTGATAAAATGGGCTTGCGGTACAGGCTTGAGGATTCGTGAGACAGGCTCGGTTGATGCGTAAAGCGATCTGGATCATCGGGGTAGTGGCGCTCACGCTTGCCGGCGGCGGGTATGTGTTCTTCGCCGGCGAGCGGAAGGCGCCGATTCGTTATCGCACGGCGCCCATTGAGCGCGGCACCATCGAATCCATGGTGACTGCCACCGGCACCATCAACCCGGTGGTCTCGGTCCAAGTGGGCGCCCAGGTCACCGGCAAGATCCAGAGCCTCCATGCGGATTTCAATTCGGTCGTGAAGGCCGGCGAGATCGTGGCGACCATCGATCCCTCCGTCTATCAAGCCCGCCGCGATCAGGCGGCGGCGACTCTGGCCAATACCAAGGCGGCTGTGGCCAAGGCGCAGGCTGATCTGGCGCAGCGCAAGCGCGAATTGGATCGGACGAAGTCCCTCTTGGGCCAACAATTTGTCTCGCAAAATGACGTGGACGTGGCGTTGACCGCTCAGCAGGGCGCGCAGGCGCAGCTGGAAGTGTCTGAGGCCCAGGTCAAGCAGGCCAAGGCCCAACTGGATGCGGCCGAGTTGGATCTCAAGTACACGGTCATTCGCTCGCCGGTGAACGGTATCGTGATCGCCCGCAACGTGGAGGTCGGACAGACCGTGACGGCCGGCTTCCAGACCCCGACGCTCTTTCTCATTGCCTTAGATCTCACCAAGATGCAGGTCGATACCAATGTGAGCGAGGCGGACATCGGGGGCATCGCGGAAGGCAAAGAAGCCACGTTCAGCGTCGATGCCTATCCGGGCGAGCCCTTCCGCGGGATGGTGAAACAGGTCCGCAATGCGCCGATCAGCGTGCAGAACGTCGTGGCCTACGACGTGGTCATCGAGGTCGACAATCGCGACTCCCGGCTCAAGCCGGGCATGACCGCCAATGTCTCGATTGTCGTCGCGCGAAAAGAGAATATTCTCAAGGCCCCGAACGCCGCCTTGCGGTTCAGCCCTCCCAAGAGCGGCCGTCGGGATGGGGATGCGACCGCAAAACCCGCCGCTGATCGTGCCGGCGCTCCTCCCGCCGACGCTCCCAAGCGTCCGGCGGGTCACGCCCAAAAGAAGGTCTGGCGGGAAAGCGCCGCCGGCGATCCCGAGGCGGTGCCGCTCCAGATCGGCATTTCCGACGGCTCCTTCACGGAAATCATCACCGACGCGCTCAAGGAGGGCGATCCCATTATCACCGGGATCGAAAGCCCTCGCTCCGGCCAACGCAGCGACTCGCTGCCGCCGGGCTTCGGCGGGGGTGGGCAGCATCGGCCGCGTTCACGCGACCGCGGCCTCTAGCCGGATGTTGAAAAAGACCGCCAGATGGGAAACGCTGAAGTATGAACGATGAGCGATGAACGAGGATCCGGCGAGACTGGCGAGACGCGCGCGAAAGGCGAGAAACGTTCGCCTCCGCGTCACGCCCGCCCCGCTTTTCTCGCTCGTCCCGCTGCTGTTCCCCCTCATCGTTCAGCGTTCACATGCTCGCCCGCTGCGGCCGCGCGGCGGAAAGGCGCGTCTTGGACTTCGGCGATCTCAGTCGAGCCGCGCGCCCGGGAGGGTGTGTGAGATGGCGGCCTTTTTGAGCATCCTGCGTGGCGACTGGTCCTTGCCTGCGATCTCAATGCATGTGGACGAATGGGAGGAGCAATAACCGTTCTTCCGCAGCTTGTCAAACGGTCGAGTATCCATCGACCCGCAGACGGATTGAGGCGGTGCCGGTTGCTGTCGGTTGCGAGTGAGAGGAGCGCTGGCCTCGGGACGTCCGGCGCGATCCCCTTTGATCCTCGATGACTGTCGGTGCTGGCGATTGGGCTCCGTTTTCGATGTCGTCTCAGGAGGGGGGTGCGCCTCACCTTCACGCATCTTCAGTTCCTCCTTGCGGGACCGATAGGACTGCAGACGAGTCGCCTGCAGTCTCCGAGGTCTCATGTCCTTTGCGGTCAGTGCGCCCAGAGCCTCCGCCTCTCCGGATTTGATTCGGTCCGTCCCATCGCCATCGGAGTCCTTCACCCGCCTGCGTGTGGCTGCGGAGTTTCAAGCCAAGGCCAGCCTCACGGTGCGTACCAATGAGGGCGATACCGTGACGCTCTCCGCCGGACGCGCCGCCCGTGCGGATCTCTCCTCGATCGCCTACGATCGGACCGGCCGATCGACGGCGCCCGATCTGTCGGCGCAACTGGCGACGACCGAATTGAGCACGCTGGATGCGGTGGAAGCCGTCGTCGAGGGTGACCTGAGCGAACGGGAGCGGGACGATTTGGACGCGCTCCTTACGTCGATCGACGACATTGCGGCCGCGTTCTTCAACGGTCGGATCGATCAGGTCTTCGAGCGCGCGCTCGAGATTCGAGACTTGGGCTCCTTGCACAGCTATCGGTTCGAAGCGAGCTATTCCCGTCGCACCCTTGTCGAGCAAGAAGTGCTCAGCACCGGCGACACCACGCTGGCGTCGGATCAGGCTCTGGCAGAGTCCGGGGCGCTTGCCGCAGCGATCGAGGAGTTCTTTGCTTCATTCCTCCGGCAGCGGGATGACCAGACTCCGCTGAGCTTGAAGGCGCTGCTGCCCGCCGCCTCCGATCAGAAACAAGAGCAAGCTCCCGAGCCCCTGAAGCTCGAAGTGGTGGAAGAGGTCTTCGCCGACTCCCAGGGAGATGGTCAGGCTCAGCCCGAACCTGCTCCCGCATCCGCCGACGAGCAGGCTGCGAGTGTGGCCCCACAGGCCGCCGAGCCTCAATCGACCGTTGATCTAGTGCCGGCTGTGCCGGTCGCTGAGCCCGCGCCGATCGAGGCTGAGGCGGAGGCCGAGTCTCCCGTTGTGGCGAAGGAGACGCAGCCCGTAGCCGAGGAGCCGGAATCGGACCCCTTGGCGGCCTTTGCTCAACAGATTCGTGAGCGTGTTGATGCCTCCGGTCTCAATGACACCCGACTCAACCCCTATCTGCCTTCTCTGATCCAGCGCGTCGTGGAATATCGCATCGCCGTCTTGGTCTCCAGCCTGGTGCCGTAAGCCTCCCCCGAAAATCGCTTGACGGCTCGGTCGCGGCTTGGTAGGAGTCTGCGCCATGTCCGATGCGCCTCCGTCATCCGGTCGTCCCAGTGACGCCTCTGCCATCGCCGCCCTCACGGTGGCCGCCGTCGTCTGGGGCGGCTCCATCGTATTCCAGAAGCTCGCGCTCAGTTCTTTTTCCGCCGTCGAAACGTCGGTGCTTCGTGGAGTGGGTGCGCTCGCCGTGCTGATTCCGCTCTGGTGGTGGCAGGAAGGCGGGTCGGTTCAAATCAAACGAGCGGACTGGAGCACCTTCGCCCTGTTGGGGCTTGGGGTCTTGGGCAACCATCTGCTGACCCTCTTCGGATTGCGCTACATCGGCGCAGCGGCGGCGGGCGTCATCATCGGCGCCAGCCCCGTCATCACGGCCTTTCTCTCCTCGTTGATCCTGGCCGATGTGCCCTTTAAGGCCGTGGCGGCCGGCTGCGCCCTCTCGTTCGCGGGCGTGGCGCTGGTCTCCGGGATAGGGGGGGAGAGCGCCGCCGGCTCCCATCCGGTGCTGGGCGGCTTGCTCGTCTTGCTGGGGTTGGTGAGCTGGGCCCTGTACAGCATCGGCGGCCGTCGCGTCATGGAGACGCACTCGCCGTTGCTCGTGAATTGGACGACCCTGCTCATTTCCATCATCCCGCAGCTGCTCCTGCTGCCGACCGACCAGAAACTCTTGGCGGCCGGTTCCGCGCCGGTGCCGACCTCCGGTTGGCTGGCGCTGGGCTATCTGATTCTGTTCGCCACGGCGCTCGGCCAGCAGGCCTGGCTCTACGGCGTCAAGGGCATCGGCCCCTCGCGCGCCGGGGTGTTCGTGAATCTCATTCCCGTCTCCGCGCTGCTCCTGTCCGTCCTCGTGCTCGGAGAGTCCATCGGTCTCCAGGACGTGCTGGGGATCCTGCTCATCCTGTCCGGCGTCTGGCTCGTCAACTGGCAGTCCGCTCGTCTCGCCCGCACATAGCCAGACATCCCTCCTCCTGCATCGCTCCGACCCATCTATCAGAGGTCACGTCACCACATCTGCATTCACGCTTCCCTGTGGCAGCGAACTTGCTCCTTCATATGGAGCTTTTGAGGGGGGAGGTCTGTCTCGACCTCAAACTCTTGTGTCCTGACCGTTCGGGAGGCGAATAGCGCGGGAAAGTCGGCCGTCGGGCCGCGATGAGGGTCTGTGTGGCGGGGGCAAGGATGCCGAGAGCTGGGCAAAGTTTGCCCAGTGCGGCCGCCGAACTTTGGGATGGGTGTGTCAGCCACACGATTGACGTCATGAGCTTGGCAACGCGGGAGATGCGCATGGTCGAAGGGATTAGGCGGCATGGGCGCTGGGGCATCGCCTTGGCGGTGATGGCCCTGTGCGTCGGCCTCGACGCCGTGTCAGCGATGAGCGCGCCCGGCCATTCGTCGCCGTCGCCGACGGTCGCGTTCTACTACGGGGCCGAACTGCCGATCGATGAACTCCGTGCCTTCGACATCGCCGTCGTCGAGCCCGACCATGGATTTGACCCCAACGCCTACCGCACCGGGACGAGCGAGCTCTTCGCTTACGTGAGTCTCGGCGAAGTGGAGCCGAAGCGTCGGTATGGGAAGGATCTCCCCGCGAGTTGGTTCAACGGCGTCAACCACGCGTGGGGCGCCAAGGTGGTGGATCAAACGAATCCGGCCTGGCCCAGGTTTGTGGTCGACACGATCGTTGCGCCGCTGTGGGAGCGCGGCTATCGCGGCCTGTTTCTCGATACGCTCGACTCCTATCAACTGGCCGCCACAACGCCGGAGGCGCGCCGCCAACAGGAACAGGGGTTGGCGGCGGTGATTCGCGCGATCAAGGCGAAGTATCCGGAGCTCCGGCTGATCTTCAATCGTGGATTCGAAATCCTGCCGCAGGCGCATCGGGACGCCTTCGCCGTGGCGGTGGAGTCGCTGTACCAGGAGTGGGACCAAGCCGCGCAGCAATACGGCGAGGTCAGCCAGTCGGAGCGGGAATGGATTCTGGGCCAATTGAAGACCGTCACGGCGGGGTATCGCTTGCCGGTCATCGTGATCGACTACGTGCCGCCGGCCCAACGCGACGTGGCGCGCCGGACGGCGGAGCAAATCACCGCGCTCGGGTATATCCCCTGGGTCAGCACCCCGGCGCTCGATTACTTGGGCATCGGCGCGATCGAAGTCATCCCGCGAAAGATCCTGATGCTCTATGACGGCCAGGCCGACTCGGATCTGATGGAGGCGCCGATCCATCGCTTTCTCGATTTCCCGGTGAACTATCTCGGGTATGTCGCGGAGCATTGGGACGTGCGGCAGGGCTTGCCGCCGTTTCCCTTGGTCGGACGTTACGCCGGGGTGTTGACCTGGTTCCGTTCCGACGACGTCGGCTTAGGCGAACACCTGCCGCAGTGGCTCCAGGCGCAGATCGACCAGGGTGTGCGGGTCATGGTCTTCGATCACTTTGGGTTTCCGCTCGACGGAAAGCGGATGGCCAAGCTGCAATTGACGCTCGGAGCCGGAGGGCGGGACCTGGAGGCCGTCAAGATCACTCGTCAGGATCGGCGCATCGGGTTTGAGGTGACGCCGCTGCCGACCCAGGAGGAATTCGTCCCGCTGCGTCTGTTGCACGGAGAGGCCTTACTGACGCTGCAACGCGGGAAAGATGACGTCGAAGATGCGGTCGCCCTCACGCCCTGGGGCGGCTATGCCCTCTCGCCCTACGTGGTCGCCAAGGTGCCGCAAGCGAAGGCCTTCCGGTGGCACTTCGATCCGATTCGATTGGTCCGCGAGGGGCTGGCCCTCCCGGCCGTCCCGGCGCCCGACGTGACGACCGAGAACGGGCGGCGGCTGTTCCTCGTCCACATCGACGGCGACGGGTTTCCCAGCCAGGCCGAGCGGCCCGGCGCGCCCTTTGCCGGGGAGGTGGTCCTCAAGGAGATCCTCGAACGCTACAAGGTGCCGACGACCGTCTCGGTGATCGAAGGAGAAGTGGCGGCGACGGGACTCTATCCCACACTGGCCCCGCAGCTCGAATCGATTGCGCGGCGCATCTTTGCGCTGCCGCACGTGGAGGTCGCCAGCCATTCCTATTCGCACCCGTTCATGTGGAAAGAAGAGAATCAGGATCCGGCCCACCCCGAAGCCATCTCCTTGCAGATTCCCGGCTACCGCTATTCGTCGAACACGTTGGATCGAGAGATCAAGGGGTCGCTGGACTACATCGATCGGATGCTCGCGCCGTCGGGGAAGCGCACGGAAGTCTTCCTGTGGTCGGGCGACACCAATCCTTCCGATGCGGCGGTGGCGAAGGCCTATGCGGCGAAGGTCTACAACCTGAACGGCGGCGACACTCTGATCACCAAGACCAATCCGTCGCTGACCGCCGTGGCCCCGCTCGGCCTGCTGAAGGGCGGCGCCTATCAGGTGTTCGCCCCGAACCAGAACGAGAATGAATACACCAATCTCTGGACGGGGCCGTTCTATGGCTACGAACGGGTCATTGAAACCTTCGAGCTGACGGAGACGCCGCGACGGCTGAAACCGATCAACATCTACTATCACTTCTACTCCGGCACCAAGCAGGCGTCTCTGCGGGCGCTCAAGAAAGCCTACGACTGGGCTTTGGCCCAACCGGTGTCGCCCGTCTTCGTCTCCGACTATGCCAAGAAGGTCTTGGACTTTCAGCATCTGGTCATCGCGCGGGCCGGGTCGGAGTGGCGGATTCGCGGCGCGACCCATCTGCGGGAACTCCGCAGCGATCCGGCCTGGGGTTATCCCGATTTGGCGAAGAGCCAGGGCGTGGTCGGCTATGCGGATCATCAGGCGGATCGCTACATCCATTTGAGCGGCGACGCGGAGGTGCGGCTGAGTCTCACGAATCGGCCGCCGGCGCAGCCCTATCTGCGAGAGGCGGATGCGCCGGTGCGGCAGTGGCGGCAAGAGGCGGGGCGCGTGGAACTGAGTTTTCGAGAATCGCGGCCGGTCCGCTATGCGCTCGGCCATGGGGACCGCTGTCAGGTGGCGCAAGGGACGACGGAACCGGACGCGGGCGTGAAGCGGCCCGCGCCGCGTGGTCGCGGACGCACGGAAGGACATGGAACCAGCACCGTCACCATCTCCTGTCGGCGCTAGGCGCGAGACGCATCGCGACGAGGTCTTCTCGCCCTGGGGCATTGGGTTCTTGGTGGCGACGGTCTTGGCGGTCCTGATCATTTTGTTTCCGCAAGAGGCGTTCCGGCGCGAGGTGGCCAAGTCGGATCGGATGGACGCCGTCAGCCTGGCCTTCGCGCGCGCCATGGTCAGCGCCATGCCGGGCCATCTCGGGCTTCGCCTCGGGCTGGCCAAGCGGTACTTGGCCGTGGGCGACACGGAGGCCGCGCGGCGGACGGTGGCGCAGGTGTTGGAGTACGGGGAGTCGGAGTACAGGGGAGACGCGCAGTTGCTGTGGTATCGCATCGAGGAACGCGAGACCTATAGCTGGCCGGAAGGCAGTCCTGCGCGCGGCGAGGGCGAGGCCAGGTTGCGCCTCCAGTTGGGCGAGTTGTTTACGCGTTCCTGGGAGCCAGCCCAGTGGGCGGAGTTGGGCGAGCGGGCGCTCAAGCTGGGCGCGCGCGAACAGGCCATGAGCGCCTATCAGCGGCTGGCGGCGATTCCGGGCGAAGACGCGGTTCGCTGGTCCATGAAGGCGGCGGAGTTGGCGCTGGGACAGGGAGAGCATCGGCTGGCCGCGCGGCTCTACCTGGAAGCCGGCGACAAGGCGACGACGGTGGATGAACGCCGAAGCGCGTTCCTCTTGGGGCTGAAGGCGCTGCAGGCCGGCAATCTCATGCAGGAAGCCCTCCAGGCCGCCGAACAGCATGCCGGCCCCTTACTGCACGATGAGGCGACGTTGCTCTATCTCGTGATGCTGGCTAGGGCGGCCAATCAACCGGCTGTCGCCGAGCGCTACGTGCGGGCCTTGCTGCGCATGGCGTGGTTGGCCACGCATGACCCTCGGATCATCCCGGCTTCATTCGAGATTTCAGAGAAGCCGATCTTCCGCGTCGCGTCGCGCGGCGGCCTGTCGCCGGAGGATGCGGTACGCGCCGTGCGCCGTCCGTTCGACGACCAGATCTTCTCGTTGGCCTATGAGGTCTTTCTCGGCAATCGCAACCTGCGCGATGCCTATCTCGTGAGCGAAGAGGCGGTCAAGCAGGCACCGGACTCGTTGGTCTGGCGGCGTCGGTTCGCGCAGGTCGCTGAGTGGCGGCGCCGTCCCGAGGTGGCCTTGACCCAGTGGCTCTATCTGGCGCGGCGGTCTCAGCAGAAGGGGGATTACGAGCAGGTGCTGCGGCTGGCCCGCGGCCTCTACGACTATGACAGCGTCATCCTGGCGATCCAGGCGATGGCCGCGCGCGGCGGTCCGCTCGCAGAGCGGCAGTGGAAGGATTTAGTCGAAGCCTATGAGGCCAGCGGACGGGCTGAGGAGGCGATCGACTTCTTGGAAACCGTCACTCGGGGCGAGGCGCAGCGGCCCGTGTTGGAACAGTTGGTGCGGCTCTATGAGAACGTTGGGCGACCGAAACGATCGATCGAGACCCTGGAACGGATGGAGGCGTCGTTCGGCCCCACAGTGGCGTCGTCGATGAAACGGGCAGGGCTGCTTGCCCAGGACAATCGATGGATGGAAGCCCTGTCGGCGCTCCAACGGGCGCAACCGCTGGCGAAGGACGCGGACGTCGACTATTGGCGCACGATGGGCGATCTGGCCTGGCAGCTCCAGCAGACGGAGGCGGCGGAAGGCGCCTATCAGGTGCTTTATCGGGCCAATCGCCTGCCGGACGATCTGATCGACCGCATGATCCGCGTGCTCAGCCAGCGGGCGCCGATGGAGGCGGCCGACCTGGCACAGCGGGCCTGGCAGCGCTCCCGGCAATCGAGTTACTTCCTGACGATGTTGGATCTCTACGATGCCGCCGGCGAGTGGGATCAATTCCGCCGCGCATTCGACACCCTCCCGCAGGGGGATGAGCGGCTGTTGGCTCACCACGATCGCTACTGGATGCATCGGGCGCACTATCTCGGGCGGACCGATCGAGTGCCGCAGGCCATTCGCGCGTTCCAGCGCGCCATGGCGATCAATCCGACGTCGCTGGAGATTCGCGCGGGCTTTCTGTGGCTGTTGATCGAGCAGCGCCGCTTCGATGAGCTGCGGCAGTACACGAGGCGCTGGGCCCAGGAGGCGGAGACGCAGACCTCGCTCTGGGGGCCCTTTGCGGCGGCCTATGCCTCGCTGGGGGACTATCAACGGGCCGTGGCCTATTACGCCAAGCAGCTCTCCTTCCATCGCACCGACTATCTCTGGATCGTGAACTATGCGGAGGCGCTCGAAGGGTTGGGGCTCGCGGATCAAGCCTGGCGGCTGCGGCGCTACGCTTGGCTGGGTCTGCGTAAGCAACTGGCCGGCGGCGCAACCGTGCCGCCCCACCGGGAGGCCCTCCTCACATACGCCCGACTCGTGCTCCAGGAACAGCCGGGGGAGGACGGGGCCAAGGCTATCCGGCGCGTGCGTCGCGAGACGCTGGATCAGCCGGGGCACGAACTCATCTTGGCCTGGGCGCTCTCGACGGAACAGGAAAACGGCGCGCGGGCCTGGCTCTGGACCAACTATGCGAAACGGCTGCGGACGCCGGCTTGGGTCGATCTGCGACTGGCCTTGGACGCCGACGACACGGAGCGGCTCAGCGTGCTCTTGGCGACCAAAGAACAGGCATTGCACCCGGAGGACAAGGTGGAAGTGGCCCGCCGCCTCGGTGATCTCGCGCTGGCGCAAGAGATCTCGCATGCGAACTTGGATCTCCATCCGGCGAGCGACTTGCTCCATCAATCGGTCTCCGACGTCACGGTGCCCGGCGCGCAGAGCGCGGTGATGCTGGTGGAGGAATACGACCGCGGCACCGTCAGCTCGAGGCGCGTCAAGAGCGAAGCGACCGTGCGGCTCAGCGACCATCTGCAGCTTTCTCCGGCGGTGACGGTCTATTGGCAGCGGAGCAAGGATCAGAATCAGTTCACCGGGGTGCCGGCCGTCGACCGGCAGGCGGGGGCGACCTTGGGCTACACCTCCTCCTTCGGGCTTACTCAAGTCACGGCCCAGCATCGTGACGCGCTGGGAGAGGTGACGGCGCTCAAGCTGGCGCATCAGCAGACGACGGCGAAGGGCACGACGGTGCAGGTGGCCGTGGGACGAAATCAATTGGCGGATGACACGGTGGGCCTGCAGGTCGGCGGCGTGAAAGACATGGTGCAGGCGAACGTCACCGCCATCATCTCGCCGCATGACTACGCCAGCGGGCAGGTGGCCTTGCCCTGGTACTACAGCCAGTTTCGCGAATACGTCGGAACGGGCGTCACCGTCGATGTCGAAGCGGGGCACCGGTTTCGGACCGAGTATCCTGACATTACAGTGAGGGCCAGCGGGTCGCTGCATCGCTACGACATGGCGAGGCAGTTTCCCGAACGCCTGCGCCAGTTGGTGCCGGCTGGCGCAGCGCCCGACCTCAACATCTTCGTCCCGCCGGACTTTGAACAGATCGGGTTGACGCTCTCGCTGGGTGAGTCGCAGCAAGACCGCTACTCGCGAGGCCTGCGAGGGTTCGCCGATCTGGGCGTCAACTACAACTCCGTGCTGGCCTGGGGCCAGTTGATTCGAGGCGGGCTGGTGAGCAGCGTCTTCGGCGGAGATCGGCTGACGCTGTTCGGCGCGCACAGCCGCGGCGGATTCGGGCGGGATGCGACCGTGAATGAGTTTGGGGCGAGGTATCAGCTGTTGTTCTAGGGCGAGGAGGGGGGTGGCTTGCCGGCGCCTGTGCGCGGGCGAGCTGCCGAATGAGGGGAGGAAGCTCATGATGAAGCGTGGCAGTCTCTTCGTGCTCTGCGGGGTCTTGGCCTTCGGGCCAACGGCCTGCGCGGTGATGGACCATTCGCAAGCGCCTCGTTTAGACCGCGGGGCCAAGTGGGTGATGCTGCCCTTCGGCAATCACACGGAAACGCCTCAGGCCGGGCTCCGGGCCGAGGCCATCACGGAGACGGTGTTGCGGAGCCTCGGGGTGGCGGACCTGCGGCAATTCCCCATGACGCCGGCGCCCGACGTCCTCGTCGAGCCGGCGGATCCCAAGGCGGCGGAGGCGGCGCTGGCCTGGGCCAAGGCGCAGCAAGCCCGCTATGCCGTCACGGGCAGCGTGGACGAATGGCGATATAAAGTGGGGGTCGACGGTGAGCCGGCGGTCGGCGTGAGCTTGCGATTGATCGACCTCCAGTCGAATCAAGTCGTCTGGAGCGCCGGCGGCGGCCGCACCGGATGGAGCCGCGAAGCGGTCAGCGCCGTGGCGCAAAAACTGATCAAGGCCCTGTTGACGCAAGCCTTGCCGACGACATGACCAATCCGTTCCACAGGTGGTGCGAGGCGCTCCCCACGACGCTGTCCGTCCGGCAATGGGGCGAGGTGATCGTGTTTACCGGACTGGCGCTCGCCTTTTGCCGCTGGGCTCATCCCTATGACCCCTACTTCGTGGATTCCGCCTTCCCGATCCTCTGGTTTGCCCCGGCGCTGCTCGGCCTTCGCTATGGGGTCTGGGCCGCCGCCTCGTCGGCCGCGCTGCTGCTCGTGACCTGGATGGTCGACCATTACCCGAACGGCCTGGTCGAGGCGGCGCCGCTGACCACGCATTTTCTCGGCGGCCTCATCCTCTCGCTCATTTGCGGGCAATTCGGCGATCTGTGGCACGCGCGTCTGGCGAAAACCGAGGAGGAAAACAGCTACCTGATGGATCGGCTCGAACAACTGACGCGCCGCCATTTGGTGTTGCGGATGTCCCACTCACAGCTCGAGCAGCATCTGGTGAGCAAGCCGATCACGCTGCGGGACGCGCTCAAACGGATGCGCGGGATGATGCGCCGAAACGACCCCGAGCTCCGTCCGGAACTGGCGCACAGCCTTATCCAATTGCTGGGCCAGTACTTTCAATTGGAAGTGGCGGCCTTTTACGCGATGCGCGAGGGCACCGTCACGGACGAGCCGCTGGCCTGCCTCGGTTCGGAGGTTCGGTTCGATCTGAGCGATCCCCTGGCGAAGGACGCGATCCAGACCGGGGAACTGTGCTTTCTCAAGCCGGAGACGGTCTCCGAGGCGGTCTCCGGGCGCTATCTGCTCGTGGCGCCGTGCCAAGTGAGCGACGGGCGAATTCTCGGCTGGCTCACCATCTCGCATCTGCGCTTTTCCAATTTCCATCACGAGACCTTCCGCATGCTGAAGGTCTTTCTCGGCTACTTCGC
>FKKE01001762.1_pt1 | contig 13665 bp, 11 predicted proteins | sample 1106331 | NCBI WGS metagenome assembly FKKE01 (sample SAMEA3931202, study PRJEB13176) | freshwater metagenome | biome: Drinking water system; feature: drinking water; material: freshwater | place: China | collected 2013-02-06 | reverse complement strand
GTGCTCATCGCACCAGCCATCGAGAGGAACATCTTCCCGCCCTTTTTTAGGTGGGTCTCATAGGCCTCAGCAGCGGAAACGACGGTTGCCGCATTAAAGTGTCGAAAGTTTTCTTTGAGAAATGATCTTATCTGTCCGCCCATAGCGTTACTACCTCCGTTCGGCAGCGCCTAAAAATCACCGGTTCATAGGTTATGCAAAATCAGAAGAATTCAGATAAGTGTAGCTATCAAATGCTTCGACGTACTTACGAAATATCTCCGCTGATTCGGCAGCAGTGAGGGAACCACGTGACACTGCAAGCTCTAAGGTATTTCGCCAATGCTCGCAGAGGTCACTCTTGGAATACTGGACGTAACGGAGCACCTCTTCGACAACGTCGCCGTGGACGACATTGGTGAACTCGACTCTTCCGTCAGGAGTCACCTCTACGTGCACGGCGTTCGTATCGCCGAACAGGTTATGCATATCGCCGAGGATCTCTTGGTAGCCGCCAACGAGAAAAGCAGCAAAATAGTACGGCTCGCCGGCTTTGAATTCGTGTGCCTGAAGGTATCGCTTCACATCGCGGAGATCGGGGAACCGCTCAATCTTTCCGTCGGAATCGCAGGTAATGTCCCCAAAAACGATTCGCTTAGTTGGCTCCTCATGAAGCCGGTGAATCGGAGTAATCGGAAAGATCTGTTGGATCGCCCAACTATCGGGAAGCGATTGAAACACCGAAAAATTACAGAAATAAGTATCAGTGAGCATTTCAGGGAGGCTTTCTAAGTCTTCCGGCACGTAATGTAGCTCCTGGGATTTCTGACAGATGGCATTCAGGAGTGCCCAAAAGGCATGGTCAGCGAGTGCTCGGTCTTCGATCGACATCAGCCCGAGATTAAATTGCTGGAGCACGTCATTACGGAGCGCCACGACATCGTGGAGCGTCTCCTGGCAGTTTTTTGGCGTCAAGTCGAGCAACATCTGGGCAGTCGTCTGCACCGCTGGATGTTTTGTTCGACGCATTACTTCCTGCGGATCGCAATTATGCGAAAATGAATTTGCTACCCCGAGAACATTGAACACTAACACTGCGTGATGCGCGACGAGTGCCCGACCGGATTCCGTCACAATATCGGGGTGGGGGACTCGGCCCGCATTACATGCCTCACCAATAACCCAAACTACATCGCGCGCGTACTCTTCCATCGTGTAATTCATGCTCGAGGCAAAGTTTGTCTTCGAGCCATCGTAGTCCACGCCAAGTCCGCCGCCTACGTCGAGGTATTTCAGGTTCTCACACTCGCGCCGCAACTGGACGTAAACCTGTGCCGCTTCTTTCAAGGCACCACTGAGCGATGAGATAGCAGTAATCTGACTGCCCAAGTGAAAGTGAAGCAGTCGAAGATAGCCGATCTTCCCTCGCTTTTTGAGCTCGTTGATCGCGTGTAACGTCTCGCCAATGGTGAGCCCAAATTTTGCCCGATCTCCGGCAGAGCGTTCCCATCTTCCGGCGCCTTTCACCGAGAGCCGGAGGCGAATGCCAATATCGGGCTCCACCGAGAGTTTCTCAGCGATCTGGAGCACTAGGCCTAGCTCAGAGAGTTTCTCAATAACAATTATTGGGTGCCGGCCGACCTTCTTCGACATCAGCGCGAACTCGATATACTCGGCATCCTTGTAACCATTACAGAGGAGGAGTGCGGAAGGGCTCGCGTGAATCGCAAGGACCGCGATGAGCTCCGGCTTACTTCCGACTTCAAGAGCAAGAGAGACGTCATCGTTAGCTCCGCGGAGAACATCAACGACTTGGCGTTGTTGATTCACCTTAATCGGATAGGCTGGTACGTAACCGCCCGCATAGTCGAGTTCCTGAATCGCGTTTCGAAAAGCGCGAGAGAGTGCACTCACCCGATGGCGGAGGATGCCATTAAAGCGAAAAAGTACCGGGAGACGAATGTTACGGTCGGTGACCGCCTTGACCAGTTCGTGGAGATCGACGCGCGGCCCGCTTGGACCATTCGGCGTGACACTGATGTGTCCAGCCTCGTTGATACTGAAATATTCGCCACCCCAGTTTTCGATACCGTAGAGCGCGCTGCTCTTTCCTGGGGTCCACTGAGTAAACTCTTTCACTCTGCTTGGAAGCTCCTTATCGCTAGAGTCCCCTTCTCCCTGCTTCGACCTTTGGTCGAGGGCAATGACATAGTTACTTGGACGAATTGCTTACTTGAACTTGACAGAAAAGTGAAGCAGTTTCAACGCTCGTTTTTCATTTTTCGAAGAATTCATGAACCGTCGAGAGCACCGAGAGGGACCCTTAACCCGGATTATTCATGAAACTTCGTCACGAGAGCGTTGAGAAGCCCGATTTTTCGGGCCCGAAGGGTGAAATCGAAAATTGCTTTTCGGGGCGAGACTGTACTGAAGTACGTCGAGGTCCGAAAAGCAATTTTCGACCCGAAGAATCGGGCTTATCGACGCTCGCAGTAGAGGGCTTCATGAATAATCCGGGCTAGCAACATACCCGAGCATCCTATTTTGATGCCCAGCGGTTGTTCCTGCGGTTCACAATCACTGGTGTGAGCTCTCGTGCCATTCTTTTGGCAGAAATAGTGCGGAAATAAGTCTAGCGCAGTGGCTGCATAGGAAAAGGGTTCCGAAGCAAAAGATAATCTTGAATCATCTAAGACTAATGCGGTTTTCCGTTTGCGCTTAGCTGATGAGGAGCAACCATGATCAACTGGCATGATTCCACCGTGCTGATAACCGGAGGGACGGGATCATTTGGGAAAAAGTTTACCGAGGTCGTTTTAGAAAAATATCGTCCGCGGAAACTGATTGTGTTCAGCAGAGACGAGCTGAAGCAATCAGAAATGAATACTCAGTTCAATTTTACGAAATATCCGGCGATTCGATATTTCATCGGGGATGTACGGGATCGGGAGCGGCTCTACCGCGCCTTCGATGGTGTGGATATTGTCATCCACGCCGCTGCGCTAAAACAGGTTCCTACCGCAGAATACAATCCCAGCGAAGCAGTAAAAACAAATGTTCTTGGCGCGATGAACGTTATCGATGCCGCGATTGATAACAATGTGCAACGGGTAGTAGCGCTCAGCACAGATAAAGCAGCGAATCCAATTAATCTTTACGGCGCGACAAAGCTCTGCTCTGACAAGTTGTTTGTTGCCGCGAACAATTATTCCGGGCGTCATGGCACACGCTTTAGTGTGGTTCGCTATGGGAATGTCGTCGGCAGCCGGGGGAGTGTTATCCCACACTTTGTAAAGACTCGCGAGAATGGTTACTTCTCCATCACCGATAAACGGATGACCCGATTCCTGATCACCTTGGATCAAGGAGTAGAGTTCGCGGTCTTTAGCCTTAACCGAATGAACGGTGGGGAAATATTTGTTCCGAAAATCCCAAGCGTCAAGGTTATTGAGCTCGCTCAGGCAATTGGGCCGGAATGCGAACAGAAGTGTATTGGCATTCGCAGCGGAGAAAAGCTTCACGAAGTGATGATTTCGGAAGACGACTCCCGAACCACTGTGGAGTACGAGAACTACTATGCAATCCTCCCAAATCTCGATGGTTGGGACGTTCAAGACTATGCCCAACAAACGGGAGGAAAACTTTGCACCGAAGGATTTCGTTACGGCAGTGACAACAACGAACAATGGCTCTCAAACGACGAACTTACCAAACTGGTAGCGCCATTTCTCAATGGAACCAATGTCACATAACTTGGCCATTAATGGAGGAACGCCCGTACGAAACACGCTTCTTCCTTACGGACGACAGCTCATTGGCGAGGATGACATTTCACTTGTTTGCGAAGCTCTCACCTCGGGTTGGCTAACGACTGGCCCGAAAGTCGAAGAATTTGAGAAAGCGTTCGCAAGCGCGGTGCAAGCCGAATATGCCGTAGCAGTATCGAACGGAACGGCAGCGCTTCATGCTGCTGCGTTTGCCGCAGGCATTGGGCCTGGAGACGAAGTAATTGTTCCGGTAATAACATTTGCTGCGAGCGCTAACTGTGTGCGTTACCTCGGAGGGAATGTTGTCTTTGTTGATGTCGAACCAAAGACACTGAACATCGATGTCACGCAAGTCGAACGTGCGATTACACCAAAAACAAAGGCGATCATTGCCGTTGATTTTGCGGGACTTCCCGCCGAGCTAGAAAAAATTATTGCCCTTGCCCAAACTCATCGGCTTCGAGTCATCGAGGATGCAGCACATGCCTTCGGCGCTACCTATCAACGTCGTGCTGTTGGATCAGTCACCGAACTGACAACATTCAGTTTGCATCCCGTAAAGCATATTACCACGGGCGAGGGAGGAATGATTACCACCTCCGATCCGATGCTTGCACAAACAATGCGACGCTTTCGGAATCATGGGATTAACAGTGATTTTCGTGCCCGCGAAGCTACCGCGTCTTGGTTTTATGAAATGGTCGAGCTTGGTTATAATTACCGACTTACTGATATTCAATGTGCACTGGGTATTGCACAACTCCGCAAACATTCGCTCTGGCTCAAACGACGACGTGAAATTGTGGCGTGCTATCACGAGGCTCTCTCATGCTGTGACACAATCGAGCTTCCAACCGAACTCCCCAATCGTGAATCGGCCTGGCATCTCTATCCAATTCGACTCAACCTCGAGTTGCTCACTGCTGGAAGAGCACAGATCTTTCAAGCGTTTCGCAAAGAGAATATTGGCGTGAATGTGCACTACATTCCCGTTCCATGGCACCCCTACTATGAGAAACTCGGTTACCAGAAGGGCGCCTGGCCGGTTGGTGAGAGCGTCTACGAAAGAATGCTCAGCTTACCACTCTTTCCATCGATGAGTGAGCAAGACGTCGCCGATGTAATCGAAGCGTGTCTTAAAATTATGAAAGCGTACCGTCGATAGAGGAGCAATGACGCATGCGTCAGGAACGCCCAATAAAATACTGCCGTGCCTGTGTCATGCCGGAGACAAAACCCGATTTGCCAATGGATCGAAGCGGGGTTTGCGGAGCATGCCGCAGTTTCGAAGCGCGGAAAGCCGTAGACTGGACCCAGCGCAAAAACGAGCTTACTGAGATTCTCCAGCGCTACCGGGCACTCGACGGCAAGAATTACGACTGTATTGTTCCGGTGAGCGGTGGCAAAGACAGCCATTATCAAGTAATTCGCATGCTCGAGTTCGGGATGAATCCACTCTGTGTTACCTCGACTACGGATCACTTAACCGAGATCGGTCGGCGAAACATTGAGAACATTAAAAATCTCGGGGTTGATTATGTCGAACTTTCCACGAATTCTGTGGTGCGAAGAAAGATCAACAAACTCGCCCTGAAGCAAATCGGTGATATTTCTTGGCCGGAACATGTCTCCATTTTTACCATCCCAATTCGCATTGCGGTACAGTTTCGTATTCCATTGGTTGTCTGGGGAGAAAACTCGCAAAACGAATATGGTGGACCGGCTGCTGCCTCGGAAAACAACGTGCTTACAAGACGTTGGTTGGAAGAGTTCGGCGGATTACTCGGCCTTCGCGTTACTGACCTCATTGGCCAAGAAGGAATCGAAGCGAAGCAATTGATTCAATATTCATACCCGTCCGACGCTGAGCTTGCTGCTGTCGGTGTGACTGGGATCTTCCTCGGGTATTTTCTCCCTTGGGATGGTTATGGCAACGCGCTCATTGCTCAAGCGCATGGTTTTGAAACCTATCAGAAGACTGTTGAGGGCTCACTAGTGAACTACGAGAACCTCGATAACGCACAAACAGGAATTCATGATTACTTCAAATTTCTAAAATATGGCTTTGGGCGTGCGACCGACCTCGCGTGCATGCACATTCGGCGGGGACGCCTCACTCGAGCAGATGCGATGAAACTCGTGCGACTTCATGATGGAAAGTTTCCGTGGGTCTACCTTGATACTCCATTAGAGGAGATCTTACGCCGAATTGACATGGACGTAGCCGAGTTTACTAAAGTTTGTGATCGCTTCACTAACAAGAAACTCTTTCGCTGCGACTCTCAGGGGAACTTAATAAAAGATCGAGACGGGAATTTAACCAAGATTAATTACGATAACGAGAAAGATGAAGCAGGTAGTGATAGTTGATTACGGCATGTGTAATCTTGACTCTGTCGCTCGAGCGGTCGAAGAGTGCGGAGGGAAACCCTTGCTTGCTTGCGAGCCAGCAGCGTTAAAACACGCCGACCTTATTATCCTCCCCGGAGTCGGATCTTTTTCGAGAGCAGCAGCGAATTTACGAGAACGAGGATTAGATCAAGCGTTAGTCGAAGCGGTACGGGAAAAACAAACACCCTTATTGGGAATTTGTCTCGGGATGCAACTGATGGCGGATCGAGGATTTGAGGGCGAGGAATGTGATGGACTGGGCCTGATTCCTGGTGAAGTGAGACGTCTCCAACCAAATGAGGTTGATTGCCGTATTCCCCATGTGGGCTGGAATGAAGTGCATCCTCGCCAGGCGTCTCCACTTTTTTCCGGAATCGCGCCTGGAACCGATTTCTATTTCGTGCACAGTTACCATTTCTGTCCTGCAAATGACTCCTTCACTTTGGCTACAACGCCGTATGCCGGAAACTTTGCCTCAGCGGTACACAACGGTACCGTCTTCGGAGTGCAGTTTCACCCAGAGAAGAGTCAACGAACAGGGTTTGCCCTGATTACTAATTTTTTAGCGATATAACATGCCAACGAAGACAAGAGTGATGCCGGTGTTACTCTATAAAGACTTAGGTCTGGTAAAGGGCATTGCCTTTGATTCCTGGCGGCGCGTAGGGAGCGCAATGCAAGCGGTGAAAGTTTACAATTTACGTGAAGTCGACGAACTGGTGTTTCTTGACATTACCGCGTCGCTCGAGGGGCGTCCCCCGGACTTTGATTTAGTCGATGACTTGGCCGATGAGTGCTTCATGCCCCTTGCCGTGGGCGGCGGAATTACGAACATTGAACATGTTCGGAAGCTGCTTCGTGTTGGTGCGGATAAGATAGTGCTGAACACCGCTGCCGTGGAGAATCCTTCGCTGATTAGCGAAACTGCCGAGCAGTTTGGCTCTCAGTGTGTGGTCGTTTCGATAGATGCCAAGCGTCACGACGACGGAAACTATGAAGTTCTCACCCATTCAGGAACAAAGGGCACCGGGCTAGATCCCGTGATGGCAGCACGGCAAGCTGAGGAGCGCGGCGCAGGGGAGTTGCTTGTTACCTCGGTAGAGCGAGACGGGACGATGACAGGTTACGATGTGGCCCTAATGAGTCGTATAAGTTCAGCCGTCACCATCCCCGTAATCGCCGCAGGTGGAGCCGGAAGTTATGAACATATGGTTATGGTGCTTCGCGACGGCGGCGTCCAAGCAGTAGCCGCAGCAAGTATCTTTCACTTTACTGAACAGACTCCTTTAGAAGCAAAACGTTACCTCGCAAAACAAGGATTTCAGGTGCGCCTATGAAAGACAACAAATCGACACCCGTTTCTGAAACATCCCGGCTCGAGCAGCTCTGGGGCGGAGAGTTTGGCGATGCTTACGTTGAACGTAACCGTGAGGCGGGCAATGTGCGGGAGCCGTTTTGGTGTTCATTGCTTGAAAAATACTCGATCAAGAGCGTGCTTGAAGTGGGTTGTAACGTCGGTGCAAATTTAAGATGGATCGCAACCAAATGTTTGCCCGACCAAGTGTACGGTATTGACGTAAACCAAAAAGCGCTTCAAGAACTAAGGAGAACTTTGCCGACGATTAATTCTCTCTCGGGTCATGCGCGAGAGCTCCCGTTTCGTGACAAATATTTCGACCTCGTCTTTACGACGGGTGTCTTAATTCATCAGCCAGATACAACACTTCCGCTGGTCATGGCAGAAATTGTCCGGTGTTCTCGAAAATACGTGCTCTGCGGAGAGTACTTCTCGGAAACATCGCTTGAAGTGCCTTATCGAAATCAACGCGGGGCATTGTTTAAACGTAACTACGGGGCCATCTATCAAGAGCTCTTTCCTGAGCTCACGTTGGTTGAGACGGGCTTTCTTGGAACGGACCAAGGCTGGGACGATGTCACCTATTGGGTATTTCAAAATTCCGGCTGAAAAGAGGCGCTATGCGAACGGTAGTCATTGTTCAGGCTCGGATGTCATCTTCACGCTTTCCGGGGAAGGTGCTTCACGAGTTATGTGGAAAACCAATGATTCGCCAGCAGCTTTCGAGGTTGCAGCGCTCACAGAGGCATTCTGAGATCGTCATCGCAACGACCGATCAAACTGTAGATGACCGCATTGTTTCCTGGGCACAAAAGGAAAACTTGCGATGCCTCCGCGGAAGCACGGAAGATGTTCTCGCGCGTTACATCATGGCCGCGAAAGCTACTCAAGCCGAAGTTATCGTTCGAATAACTGCTGACTGTCCACTCGTCGACCCAATAATTCTCGATACTGTAGTAACTGAGCTCATCGACCACCAGTATGATTGCGACTATGCGAGTAATGTTCTTCGGCGAACCTATCCGCGTGGATTGGATGTGGAAGCATTCTTCGCCGATACGCTATTCCGGATGAGCCGCTACGCGGTCACCAATGAGGAACGAGAGCATGTTACGGTCGTTGTTCGTGGAGCGAAGCGTGAGCTCTTTGCTACACGTTCAATTGAGGATACGAGCGACAACTCTGATTTGCGGTGGACCGTTGATACCGAGCAGGATTTTAAACTGATCGAGAAAATTTGGGGTGGACTTCAGCTGAACACAAACGTCGTCTCCTACCGAGAAATTTTGGCGTACGTGCGCTCTCATCCCGAACTGAGCGCTGGTGTAGATACAGGAATGACATGGGATCCGAATTCACGGACATCTTAATCATCCGAGCCGACGCAGATCTAGAAATCGGTGCCGGTCATGTGATGCGTTCGCTTGCGCTTGCCGAAGCATGGAGAAAGAAGCGTGGATTGGTTTGTTTTGTCACGCGCTGTGAGCAAGAACAATTACGTGCCCGAATCGAACGTAGCGTTGACTCGATGCGACTTCTTTCAAGTAAGAGCACAGAAAGCGGCGCGATTGAGACTCTTTCCGCAGTGGCGCGAGAGTTTGCTCAGGAAGTAACATTAGACTCTCTCTGGGTTGTGCTTGACGGATATCATCTGGGAGCAAACTACCAGCAAGCATTAACTCAACTTGGTTTAAAAGTCCTCATCATCGATGATTACGCACATCTAGCCCAATATGAGTGTCATCTCCTGCTCAACTATAACCTTGACGCTGAAACGCGAACATATTGCTCTACTCCTCAAACAAGAATTCTTGCTGGTCCGAGGTATTTTCCACTTCGAAGCGATCTCCTTCGCAACCCGCGGCGAGAGAAAACCGCGCCTCCGCTCGCCAAACGAATCGTTGTAACCTTTGGAGCAAGCGATCCACAGAATATCTCTACCAGAGTTATTCAAGCTCTATCGACACTCGACATTCATGATCTCGAAGTAACGGTCGTCGTCGGTGCACTAAACAAAAATGCCCCGGCATTAGCTGTGGAAGTGGGTAAACTTCCGTCAACAATTCGAGCACGACTGATCGAAAATCCCGAAAACTTGAACGAAGTGCTCGCGACGAGCGATCTCGCCATTTCCGCTGGGGGAGTTACCTCGCTTGAGTTAGCTCATCTCGGAGTTCCGACAATTGTCATTTGCGTAGCTGGGAATCAACTCGCTGCAAGCAAAGCACTGGCCGCTCATGGAGTGACTTTGAATTTGGGGTGGCATGAAGAGGTTTCCACGAGCACATTAGCCCGAACGCTACACCAACTCATACATGACGCTACGCAGCGCACGCGAATGGCGGAGCTCGGTCAAAAACTAATCGATGGCCGGGGGGCAACCCGGATAGTGGAAGAGATGAAATGCTTCTCGTTACGACTTCGGCTCATTCAATCAGCTGATGCTGAGATGATTTGGCAGTGGGCAAATGATCCGGAAACTCGCGCGATGTCATTCTCATCTGCGCCTATTCCGTGGGAAGACCATCTTGCGTGGTTTAACGAAAAACTTCGCGATTCGAACCATCTCTTCTTTGTTGCGGAGAACGCCGCGGGAGTCCCAATCGGTCAGGTGCGCTTTCAAGTAAATGGGACGCAGGCAATTATCTCGGTGAGCGTTGCTCCGAGCAAGCGGGGTTGTGGTTATGGGAGAAGTTTAATTGATCAAGGCGTAGATGAACTTTTCTCACGAACTATGGTCCAAGAAGTTCATGCGGCGATCAAGTCATCAAATCATTCGTCAATCAGCGTCTTTCGTGAAGCAGGTTTCTTTCCGGCTCAAGAAAAATCCATGCCGAAGGAGAAGCATCTCGACGCATTGAACTACGTTCTCATTCGCGATGATGCCGCTCAAAGGAGGGTGTCGTGATGCCGCCAATTCAAATCGGTGATCGGCTCATTGGCTCGGGACACCCGGTCTACATTGTTGCGGAACTCTCCGCCAATCATAAGCAAGATTTTGATGCAGCAGCAGAACTTATTCTTGCAGCTCACGAAGCTGGAGCTGATGCGGTAAAGCTTCAAACGTACACTCCCGACACGCTTACGCTCAACTGCGACAACGAGTTTTTCCGAATTCAGGGGACACCTTGGCAAGGGCGGAACCTCTACCAGCTCTACGGAGAGGCATACACGCCTTGGGAGTGGCATCCACGACTTGCCGATCTGGCGCGAAGTCTCAACCTCGCGCTCTTTTCTACGCCGTTTGATTTTACCGCAGTCGACTTCCTAGAGCAGCTCGGCGTCCCAGCCTATAAAGTTGCCTCATTTGAGATAGTGGACATCGCGCTGTTAAAGAAGATCGCGTCGACACGAAAGCCGATTATTCTCTCCACCGGCATGGCAACGCGCGAGGAAATTCGTGAAGCCGTAGACACAATTGTTTCCGCTGGAGAAAGTCGCATTGTGTTGCTCAAGTGTACCAGTGCTTATCCTGCCCCGCCGGAGGCGATGAACTTACGAACCATTTCCGATCTTGCGCACAACTTTGGACTGCCCTGCGGTTTATCAGACCATACGCTTACAACGACCGTACCAATAGTCGCAACGGCGCTCGGTGCCTGTGTGATTGAGAAGCACCTTACCCTATCGCGAGCTGCCGGAGGTCCAGATAGCGCGTTCTCCCTTGAGCCCGAAGAATTTAAGGCGATGGTGAAGGCCGTACGGGTGGCAGAACAATCCTTAGGAAGTGTCTCCTACGGTGGTTCGGCCGAGGAACAAGGAAGTATTGCATTTCGACGGTCGCTTTTCGTCGTTAAAGATATAGCCGCAGGAGAGTTATTCTCCTTGGAAAATATTCGCTCAATTCGACCAGGGCACGGACTTCATCCACGGTACCTTGATGAAATTCTTGGCAAACGAGCACGGACGAATGTGCCGCGGGGAACTCCGTTACATTGGGAGGTGATCGAGCAGTAAGTTGGTTTTCTTGGGAATACGAAAGAAGGTTGAGATGACGTGGCGAATTTTAATAAATCAACACTAATCGGTGCATTACGAGACATCGGCTTGACTGCGGGAGACTCTGTACTCGCTCACGTACAACTCGATCAGTTCATGCCGCTCGAAGGCGGAGCCGCAACCGAAAAAGTCTGCGCCGACATTTTGGATGCGCTGCTCGAAGTCCTTACCCCGAGCGGACGACTCTTCATCCCGACCTATTCTCACTCGTTCGAACGGCAGGAAACGTTTCACCTCTACAACACGCCTTCTGTTCTCGGCCGATTTTCTGAATTCGCGCGCATTCAAGCGAAGGCCTGCCGCTCTCTCGATCCAATGTTTTCAGTAGTGGGGTTTGGAAATAATGCTCGCGATCTTCTGAGCGTACTTCCCCGAACTGCTTTTGGGAACGACAGCTTTTATGATCGTCTCCATCGCGCCGGGGGGAAGATTTTCACTTTCGGGACGCCCGTGAGCAGCGAAGGTTTTCTCTCCCATGTCGAAGAAATTCTTGGCGTTCCTTACCGTTACAAGAAGCTGTTCAGTGGTACTGTAGTTACCGAGGAACGGCCAGAAAAATTTGCCTTGGTTTGTAATGTTCCTATTTCCTTACCCAATGCAAAAACGAACTTTTTGAAACTCGATGCTGCACTTCGTGCGGCTCAAGTCTTACGTACCGCCTCAGTTGGTTCCACCGAAGTGAGCAGCATAAACTGCGACGATTACTTTCGAGTAATTTCGTCTCAAATCGCAAAAGATCCTTGGTTTGCTGTCTCAGGTCCAGCGCTTTCACGAACGGAGCTAGAGACTGCGGAGAATCAACGCGTCGGGAGTAGGCGAGCAAACATTGAGCTCGACAGCCAGGCTTCGATTACAGAAATGATTGATCGGCTTTGGTTTTTACCGCGAGATATCGTTTCGGATGGTTATGACGCGGCGCTTACAGCTCTCGGCAAAGTCCTTCCGATGACGATCCACCGCTATGCAACTGGCACGGAGTGCTGGGATTGGCTCCTTCCTGAAAAATGGTCTTGTAGCGAAGCGTACCTCGAGACCCTCACCGGGAAGAGAATCTTTTCTTATGCGGAGCATCCGCTTCATGTCATGTCGTATTCGCTGCCCTTTGAAGGAATAGTTACTCGTGAAGAATTGTTTCGACATCTCCATGTTCATCCGCGGTTACCTGACGCGATTCCCTTTAAGTACAAGTACTACGAGAGAGATTGGGGACTCTGTTGCAGTTCGACAATGAAACAGAGCTTGTCTGAGGAACGTTATAAGGTCGTGATCCGATCACATTTTAGTTACGGGACACTAAAAGTGGGTGAAGTGGTTCTCCCCGGAATCAGCGAGGAAAGTATCGTCCTCTGTGCACATCTCTGTCACCCGGCAATGGTAAATGATGACCTGACTGGAGTAGTCGTTGGTATCGACGTGATGCGCCAATTACTCGCTGGGCCAAAGCCATATTATACTTACCGTTTCCTGATCACTCCGGAAACAATTGGGTCAATTGCCTACCTCAGCCATAACGAAGCACTCATTCCGAAGATCAAGGGTGGCATTTTTCTGGAAATGCTCGGGCAATCGAATCCCCACTTCCTACAATATTCGTTCACCGGGGACACTTCGATCGACCACGCCTTTGCCTCTGCTATTCATGAGTTTGATTCCGAGAGTTGGACCGGACCTTTTGCGAAGTTTATGGCAAACGATGAGCGACAGTTTAACGCACCAGGGGTGCGGATTCCGATGGTCGGCCTCACCCGTTGGCTCAAGGCGGACCACGCAGACTGGCCGTACCGCGAATACCACTCGAGCTTTGACACGCCGAATACCATCTCCATCGCAAACCTAGAACAATCACGCGACTTGGTGCTTCAAATGATCCAAGTGCTTGAGCACAATGTCATCCCCTTGAATCATTACAAGGGAGAAATTTTCCTCTCTCGCCATGGGCTAAGCATTGATTACTTCGAGGACTCGAATGCCTGTATGACGTTTTTTGCGCTCATGCACTACATCGATGGAACACGCTCGATCGCCGAACTCTCTCGGCTTTGTGGTCTCCCCTTTAAACGAATGAAAGCGTTCCTCGATCAGCTACAGGAGAGAAATCTCATTAGTTACTTAAGAGTGGGAAGCGATGAATCTTCGGCAAGACAATGAATTCTTACTCCATCCCAAAGATGG
>FKKE01008597.1_pt1 | contig 13669 bp, 15 predicted proteins | sample 1106331 | NCBI WGS metagenome assembly FKKE01 (sample SAMEA3931202, study PRJEB13176) | freshwater metagenome | biome: Drinking water system; feature: drinking water; material: freshwater | place: China | collected 2013-02-06 | reverse complement strand
TAATACCGCTGCTATTTTTTTTCTCCTGGCAAAAAGCGATCAGCCCCAAAAACAGAAAAATTGCCAGAAATTTCAATTTCCTCATATCGCAAATTTAGACGACAGCAATATTGAGAACCTGCTTTTTGTACTAAAGGTTGAGCGTAACTATTTTTTGGTCATGCCAACCTGTCACCGGCTCGGCTTATTTACTTAAATTTGCTTCCCAATTTATAATTAATGCTTGATTATATAACTGATAAAGTGCAGGATGAAAGCCGCCAGGGTGAGGCATTTGCTCCTTTTACAGAAGATCCGAATCAATATAAAAAGCTGTTTTACATTGAAAGCTATGGTTGCCAGATGAATTTTTCAGATAGCGAGATCGTGGCTTCAATTCTGAATAAAGAAGGTTTTGGCGCTACCCGCAATTATGAAGAAGCCGACCTTGTGTTATTAAATACCTGTTCTATTCGTGAAAAAGCCGAACAAACAGTAAGAAAAAGACTTACAGAATTTAAAAAGATAAAAGAAGCAAAACCCGGTATGCTGGTCGGCATGCTCGGTTGTATGGCGGAACGATTGAAATCAAAATTGCTTGAAGAAGAAAAACTGGTTGACATCATTGTAGGGCCTGATGCATACAGAACCTTACCCGGTCTTATTACAGAAGCGGAAAGTGGTCAAAAAGCAGTGAATGTTTTATTGAGCCGCGAAGAAACCTATGCTGACATTTCTCCAGTTCGTTTAGATAGTAATGGGGTAACAGCCTTTGTTAGCATAATGAGAGGTTGTAATAATATGTGCAGCTTCTGTGTAGTTCCTTTTACAAGGGGCAGAGAAAGAAGCCGTGATGCCATTTCAATTGTAAATGAATGCAAGGATCTTTTTAATAAAGGTTTCAGAGAAGTAACCCTGCTTGGTCAGAATGTAGATAGTTATTATTTCATTGATGAATCAAAAGACGAAACCGTAACATTTGCCGATCTTCTTGAAAAAGTAGCGCTGATCTCTTCCCAGTTGCGGGTTCGGTTTTCTACCTCGCATCCTAAAGACATCACGGATGATGTACTGCACACAATGGCTAAGTATGAGAACATTTGCAAATACATTCATTTGCCTGTTCAAAGCGGAAGCACAAGAATTCTGCAGTTAATGAACAGGACCTATACCAGGGAATGGTATATGGCAAAAGTGGACCGGATCAGGGAAATAATGCCCGGCTGTGGAATTTCTTCTGATATCATAGCAGGCTTTTGTACAGAGGAAGAAAAGGATCATAATGATACACTCAGTATCATGGAATACAGCAAGTATGATATGAGCTATATGTTTTTCTATAGCGAAAGGCCGGGAACATTAGCTGAAAGAAGATATAAAGATGATGTGCCGGAAGCCATAAAAAAGAAAAGACTGCAGGAGATAGTAGCTGTACAAAACAAATTGTCTTTGGAAAGTAATAAAAAAGATATTGGTAAAACTTTTGTTGTGTTGATCGAAGGTGATAGCCGGCGGAGTGATAAAGACTGGATGGGAAGAAGCTCACAAAATAAAGTGATCGTGTTTCCAAAAGAAAATTATGGGCTGAAGAAAGGTGATTATGTGAAAGTGAAAGTGAATGATTGCACACAGGCCACATTGTTAGGAAAAATAGCCAGCTGATCAGGTATGTATATCTGAAGTATATTTTATACATCAGTGGTTTTGCAGAAGCTGTTATACGAATTCAACATGGAAATAGCGGGGCTATTGTTTCCGCCCGATCATTTGCCGCTTTTGCAATGGGACAACTCATAGATTTGAAAACGCTAAATGACGATAAAGTATAATGGAAATTCAAAGTATAAAAAACAGGTTTGGAATAATCGGCAACTCCCCTGCCCTAAATTATGCGTTGCAGGTGGCTGCGCAGGTAGCCAATACAGATCTTACGGTGCTAATCATGGGAGAAAGTGGCGTGGGTAAGGAAGTTTTTTCATCAATTATTCATGCTCTTTCATCAAGAAAGCACAACCCTTTTATTGCAGTGAACTGTGGTGCTATACCTGAAGGCACTATCGATTCGGAATTATTCGGACATGAAAAAGGTTCATTCACCGGTGCCGTGGACAGCCGCAAAGGATATTTTGAAACAGTAAATGGTGGTACTATTTTTTTAGATGAAGTGGGTGAATTGCCTTTGGGAACACAGGCCCGTTTATTAAGAGTTTTGGAAACCGGTGAATTCATTCGTGTGGGTTCTTCTAAAGTGCATAAGACAGATGTAAGAGTAATTGCAGCAACCAATAAAGACCTGCTTGAACAAGTACATTCAGGAAAGTTCAGAGAGGATCTTTATTATCGGTTAAGCACTGTGCCTATTCGTGTGCCGGCATTGCATGATAGAAAGGAAGACATCACTATACTCTTCAGAAAATTTGCGGTTGACTTTGCCGAGAAGTATAAAACGGCTCCTGTACAATTGGATGATGACGCAAAAAACATGTTAATTAACTATCCCTGGCCGGGCAATGTAAGAGAATTGAAGAATATTGCAGAGCAGGTTTCAGTTCTTTCGCATGACAAGCAGGTTGATGCAAAAGAATTGAGCAAGTTCTTACAACCGTACTCTTCCAATCGTTTACCGGTATTGGCGCATAATAACGGCGGTGCTCATGAAAGTTTTGCAAATGAAAGAGAGATCCTTTACAAGCTTTTCTTTGATATGAAAAAAGATGTAACAGAATTGAAGAAAATGTTTTTTGAAGTATTGCAAAACCCGGGTGCAGTGCAAAACCCTGCTTTGATAAATGAGCTGAAGGATTTGAAAAGCCATGAATCCATGCAGCCTGTCCTTGTTCAGCCACACATACAGCCACCGGTTTCGCAACCTGCACTAATGAACAGTGATATACAAGAACATGTGGAAGTAGAAGAAAGCCTGAATATTATGGATAAAGAAAAAGAACTGATCATAAAAGCATTAAAAAAGCACAGAGGTAAAAGAAAGGATGCAGCGCTTGATCTTGGCATCAGCGAAAGAACTCTTTACCGCAAGTTAAAAGAATATAACATCGAGGAATAATGAATAAGTACATGAACATAGGGAGAAGTATTCAGCGTTCACATAAACGGGTTTCTCAATTTGTGCCTTTTACCCTGTGCCTTGTATTTTTATTCGTTGGGTGTAAAGTGTATAAGTTCAACCAGGTTTCAATTCCACCCGAAATAAAAACAGTACGCCTTTTACCCATTGAGAACAAGGCCCGTTATATCAATACACAATTAAGCCCACAGCTAACAGACAGGCTTCGTCAAAAAATTGTAAGTCAGACAAATCTTACCCAGGTAAATGGTGATAATGCAGATTATGAGATCTCTGCTTTTGTTTCCAATTATGATGTTACTACTTCCGCTATATCTGCTCAGCAAGTGGCCACAAACAGGCTAACTGTGGGGGTAAGCATTACACTACTTGACCGCAAAACACCAAATGCAGAGCCCAAAAACTTTTCTGTAAGCCGTAGCTTCGATTTTTCAGCCAATCTAACTTTGCCGCAAGCCGAACAAAGATTGAATGATGAAATGATCCGTAATTTGGTTGATGAAATATTCAACCGTATTTTTTCTGATTGGTAATATTTTTGGTAATGCATGAATTGATAAACAAACTGGCTTTTTCTTTATTCAAAAAAAATAGTGCAGAGGAATGCAGCATGGAGGAGGTAACCGAACTTGCAAAGCAATATCCTTATTTTTCTTCCGCACAGCTCTTACTGGCCGCAAAGCAGAAGCAGGTCGGGCATCCTGATGTAGTAAAGCAATTGGCTACTGCATCTCTTCATGTAAATAATCCTTTTTGGCTTGATCATCTTTTAAGTACTGAACCGAAGGATGTAAAAATAGTTATGGAAGAAAAAGTGCCGGAAGAAGAAGTTTTAGAAGAACCGAATAATGATGAATTGGTTCTTGAAAAAAATCATCGGGGATTCAAAGTCGCTTCAAAAAAAGAAGAAGTTGAAACAGAAACCAGTCCGCCAGTTGCTGAAAAGCCAGGAGCAAAAGATACCCTTGTATTTGAGCCTTATTATACTGTCGATTACTTTGCTTCCCAGGGTATTAAAAATGTTATTGAAGAAAAGCCAAAAGATCGCTTTGGTCAGCAATTAAAAAGTTTTACAGAATGGTTAAAAACCATCAGGCAGTTACCACCTCAACAAATTGCTGCCATGACTGATGCTCCTTCAGAACAAAAAGTGGTTGAACTTGCCGGCCATTCGATTGAAGACAGGAATGTAGATACTGAAGCAATGGCCGAGGTTTGGATCAAGCAGGGCCAACCCGAAAAAGCGGTCGCTATCTACCGCAAATTAAGTTTGCTCAATCCCTCTAAAAGCAGTTATTTTGCATCCCTTATTGAAAATTTAAAGAAACCCTGACATGACAACACTTTTTGTAATACTTGTGATACTGGCCAGTGTGATCCTTGGTCTTATTGTGCTTGTGCAAAACCCCAAAGGCGGTGGATTGGCTGGTAATATTGCCGGGTTCAGCAACCAGTTCATGGGAGTAAAACAAACCACCGATGTACTTGAAAAAGGAACCTGGATATTTGCCGCTGTCATCGGTATTCTTTGCCTTCTTTCTACCCTTTTTATTTCGGGTAATTCCTCAAATGTGCCTAATACTTCAAACAAGATCGGCAATACAATTCCACTAAACACAAATAATAATCCTATTTTAAACCAAAATCCAACTACAACTACCACCACACCAACAACGACACAAACACCATAATAAAATTTAAATAAAAGATATAATAGGGCCCTGTCTTAAGACGGGGTTTTTTATTTATTTTGTTACCAACTTTGGTACTAATATTGAGCTTTGGTTGCTCCGAAAGGAGTGCCTTTGGCACGGCGTTCCGTTCAAAGTCCTGTAATTCTGTTCAGCTAATTAGAACACTATGAAAAGAACCATACAATTTTTATTGATCATCGTTTTCCTTGTTACTCTCTTCTCTGCCTGGAAGATCTTCGGACCCTCGGTTACTGCACCAAAAGATAAATTCCTTTACATAAAAACAGGTTCTGCTTTTCATGAAATGAGAAATGAACTGATCTCACAAAAGATCATTCCATCTTCTATGTGGTTTGATTGGGTTTCAAAAGCAATGGGCTTCAATAAAGCAAAAGCTGGCAAATACGAGATAAAAAAAGGAATGAGCCTGTTTGAGTTGGTAAGAATGCTCAAAAACGGGAGACAAACTCCCGTAAAACTTGTTATCACCAAATTCCGGTTAAAAGAAGATTTTGCAAAAAAACTTGGTCAGCAGTTTGAATTTGATTCATTGGCGGCAATGCAATTTTTATCCAATAATGATTCTTTAAAAACGTACGGACTGGATACAAATACAGTACTGGCTGCCGTAATGCCTGACACTTATTCCTTTTACTGGAATAGTGAAACCAAAAAAGTTTACCAGAAATTATTTGATCATTGGCAAAAATTCTGGAATGAGGAAAGAAAAAAGAAAGCCCAGGCAATTCAGATGGATCCTTTGCAGGTTACCATTCTGGCTTCTATAGTTGATGAAGAAGTGAACCTGAAAAGTGAAAAGGAAAAAATAGCAAGTGTGTATATAAACAGGCTGCATAAGAATATGCTTATGCAGGCATGCCCGACAATTAAATATGCAATGCGGGATTTTGCATTAACAAGGATATATAATAAGCATTTGACGTATCAATCACCTTATAACACGTATATCAATCCCGGGTTGCCTCCGGGGCCCGTATGCACTCCACAACCTGAAACTATTGATATCGTTTTGAATGCTCCGCAAACAGATTATCTTTATTTCGTTGCAAACAGTGATTTTTCTGGTACACATATTTTTTCAACCAACTATGAAGATCATTTAAAGTTTGCAAAAAAATTTGCCGAGGCGCAGGACAGGCAGGATTCAATAAGAAAAGCAAACCGTTAAGGTTACATGCACTTGCTTACTCAGATAAGACGGAGATTCATCACATCTTTTCCGGTAAAATTTCTTATCCGTAAAAGCAAGAATATCATTCTTCCGGGATTTCATGGTATCCCGCTTTTTGATGTGGTAAGATTTTTTTTTATACAAATTCATAAAACAAGTATAAATGAAAGGGCTGCTTCTATTGCATTTAATTTAATACTGGCCATACCCCCGGCCTGTATCTTTATTTTTACACTGATACCTTATTTGCCCATAAAAGATCTTATCAACCAATTGTACGAACTGATACGGGATGTGATCCCCGGAAAATCAAATCATCAGCCGATCATTGATTTTCTTCACGATTTTACTTCTGTTCAACGGGGAGATCTTCTTTCTTTTGGTTTTATTCTCGCTTTATACTTTTCATCCAATGCCATGATTGGCATTATGCGTTCATTCAATAAAATGAATTATATCGGTTTTTCACAAAGGCATGCCCTGCATGACCGTTGGGTAGCCATTAAGCTCACCCTTTACCTGTTTATAATTATTCTTTTGTCCATTGTTGCCTTGTTTCTCAGAGGAACCGTGCTTACATGGCTGGGCATCGAAGATCCCACCATCAGGACAATCATATTCAATGTAAGATGGATAGTGATCGTGCTGCTCTTCTTTGGTTGCATATCCTTTATTTATCGCCATGCACCGGCTGTTCATAAAAAGTGGAAATTCATCAATCCAGGCTCTATTCTGGCTACTTTCATGATGATCGCTTTTACCATGGGATTTTCTTATTATGTAGTCAATTTTGGCAATTACAATAAATTATACGGTTCTATTGGTACCATCCTGATTCTTATGTTGTTGATCTATTTTAATTCTCTCGTGTTACTGATCGGTTTTGAATTGAATGTTAGTATTTCTTCGTTGAGAAAGTTGGCTGACCAAAGGAAAAATCCTGTTGCAAACGGCTAATATGATTTGATAAATATCCGGACCTTTATACCGTTAAATAATTAACCATGAAAAAAATAATTTTTGCATTTGTTGTTTTTGCTGCTTTTTCAGCCTTTACCACTTTTAATCCTGTGTTGCCTATTGGTGCAAGCATTCCAAAACCCGATCTGAAACTAAAGGATGTTTCCGGCAAAGAGATATCATTAAAAGAAGCGAAGAAGAAAAATGGTCTTTTGGTAATGTTCAGTTGCAATACCTGCCCATGGGTGATAAAAAACCAATCCCGGACAAAGGAGATAGCTGCCTATGCGCTTTCAAAAGATGTTGGCGTTGTATTGCTGAATTCAAATGAAGGTCAGCGTGATGACGCAGATTCATTTTCTGAAATGAAAGAATATGCGGCGGCACAAGGGTATAAATGGTTTTATGCTGTGGATGCCAATAATGTGCTGGCTGATGAATTTGGCGCTAATCGTACACCCGAAGTCTTTCTTTTCAATGCTGAGGGCAAACATGTTTATCATGGAGCTATTGATGATAATCCGGGTGATGCTTCTGCTGTAAGCCGTAAGCATTTAAAAGAAGCGATCGATGAAATGATATCCGGAAAGGATGTTTCCGTAAAAGAATCCCGGTCAATGGGTTGCCAGATCAAGAGGATAAATTGATCGTATAAATATAGTAAGAGCCTCCCCCGCAAGTAGCCGGGGGATTTTTTTATCTTTTGTATGGATTTTTCGGGAACAGGCATCTAAGCTGAAAATTGACGACACATCATTTCTTAACTACAAACCCCGACGCTTATGAACCTCAGGACAATTATTAACCGGACGATCATCCTTTCTTTTTTTGCTGCTGCAGGTTTTTTACTTGCCCGTAGTCTTTATTTTGGAAGTTTTATCGGGATGGTTTTAGCATTAGTAGCTATTGGTGCTTGGATATATTTTTTACACCAGCTTAATAAGATAAAAGCACAGCAGGAAGCTGATGCAATAGAAGAATTACCGGGTTAATCGTTCAGGATCTTTTTCAATTCTTCTTCAAATTTTTCTTTGGACATCTCTTCTTCAAAGAAATTACGAACGGCTTTTTTATTATTGATAAAAAGTGTAGCAGGCATAACTCCCGACCAGGCACTATCAATTTTTGGACAGAATTGATCGGCATTTGTTTCATCAAGCCACACTACCGGAGAAGTGTATTTTCTTTTTTTTACAAAGCTGCTGATCTTATCCGGATATTCTTCTTTGAAATCAAGACTTACAAGCAAAAGCTGTACTCCTTTATTCCTGTGCTTTTTTACTGTTTCTTCAAAGTAGGGTATTTCTTTTAAACAGGGAAGGCAATAAGTAGCCCAAAAGCTTACAATGGTTGGATTATCACTTTTGGAAATATATTGTTCAAGATCTTCTATTTTCCATTTTTCAATTGTTTGTATTTGAGAGCTTGCCTCTTCTTTACATGAAATAAAAAACAGGAAAACAAAAAGCAGATGTTTCCATTGAAAGTTAAAAGTTGAAGGTTGAATGATGTGCATTCCTTTGTTATTTTTAATCTTCATGGTAGTGCCATTTATTCATTAGCTCTTTCAAAACTTCAGCATCCAGTTTTTGTTTATCATAATGCCCTGCTTCCGATTTTTGTCTGTATGCTTCATATAAAGTTACGGCGCAGGCAACACTTATATTCAGCGATCTTATAATACCCATTTGCGGTATGATAAAATTCCCGTCTGCCAGCATCCTTATTTCTTCTGAAACACCACTGTGCTCATTCCCAAAAACAAGAGCTAAGGGTTGGGTAAAGTTTATTTCATACAAGTTTACAGCATCGCTGCTTAAATGTGTAGTTAAAATTTTTACATACTTTTTTCTCAATGCAATAAAACATTCTTCTGCATTTTCAAATTGATGAACGGACAGCCATTTGGCAGCACTCGATGAGCTTTTGGCCCCCCATTTTTTATGCCGGGGGATCTTTGTGTTCAAAACATACACTTCCTGCACCCCTACTGCATCACATGTTCTCATAACTGCCGAAATATTATGCGGATCAAATACATTTTCCAGGACTATCGTGATATCATTTTGCCTTTTGCTTAATACAAATTCCAGTCTTGCTTTTCGTTCTGGTGTCATATCAGTAAAAATAAAGAATCAGGCTTGAGGCTCCTTACTTAACTTTGAAATATTTAAAACAACCGAAGAAATATGCATTCAAAGACCAGGCTAATACGAACACGGGTTGAGCAAACAAATGAGATGGAACATACCACACCGCTGTTTCTTACCAGCAGTTTTTGTTTTGATACGGCCGAAGAAATGCGTGCCGCATTTGCTGATGAAACAGAGGATAATATTTACAGCCGGTTTAGCAATCCTAATGTAAAAGAATTCACTGATAAGATCGTTGCACTGGAAGGTGCAGAAGCAGGCTATGCTACTGCATCGGGTATGAGTGCAGTCTTCGGTTCTTTTATGGCATTATTAAAAAAAGGAGATCATTTGCTTTCTTGCCGTGCATTGTTTGGCAGCACACATAATATCATTACAAAATATCTTTCACGATTTGGAATTGAATACAGCTATGTTGATGCATCTGCAAGTATTGATACATGGAAAAAAGCCATCAAGCCAAATACGAAAATGATCTATGTTGAAAGCCCAACCAATCCCGGACTTGAGATCTTAGATATAAAAGCATTGGCCGGCCTGGCTCATCAGCATAATATTATTTTCAATGTTGATAATTGTTTTGCAACACCCATTGGCCAGATGCCCATTTCACTCGGTGCAGATCTTGTGGTGCATAGTGCCACCAAATGGCTGGATGGACAAGGAAGAGTTTTAGGCGGTGTTATTGTTGGTAAAAAAGAGTTGATAAATGACATTTATTTATTTTGTAGAAATACGGGCCCTGCCCTCTCTCCTTTTAATGCATGGATCCTGAGCAAGAGTTTGGAAACTTTGGATGTAAGAATGGAAAGACATGCCGGAAATGCATTGTGGATCGCAGAGCAATTGCAAAAGCATTCAAAGATCACAGGAATGAGATATCCATTTCTTTCATCGCATCCGCAGTTTGCTATTGCCAGAAAACAGATGCTCAATGGGGGCGGTATTTTGTGTTTTGAATTAAAAGGAGGTCTTGAAGCCGGAAGAAAGTTTCTTGATAGCTTGAAAATGTTATCAATGACGGCAAATCTTGGGGATACAAGAAGTATTGCGTCACATCCTGCAAGTACAACTCATGCAAAACTTACTGAAGAGGAAAGACAGACAGTGGCTATTACTCCGGGTTTAATAAGAATCTCTGTTGGACTTGAACATAGGGAAGATATTCTCAATGATATTTTGCAGGCTCTTAGTGTCGTTTAATGGTTGAAAGGTTTAAATCGTTTTATGGTTATTTCAATACGGTCATTCTAACCTTTAAACCAGTAAACCCTTAAACGGCGTTTTAAAAAATGAATCCGATATCAGACTTAAACCTTTTCCATCCACTCAAACAAATGTCTTGATATCGTTTCTGTTTCTACCAAAAAACCATCATGTCCGTAATCTGAAGAAATGATATGCAGCGTAGAGTGAGGAATATGATGAGCAAGAAACTTTTGTTCTGCATTCGGACATAGAATGTCACTATCGATCCCAATCACAAGTGTCGGTTGTTTTATTTGCTTCAATGCTTCTTCAAGAGTCGTGAATCTTCCCCGGGCCATGTTATGGCTATCCATTGATTTTGTAAGCAACCAATAACTCTGAGCATTGAATCTTTCTGCCAGTTTATTTCCCTGGTGAAGAATGTAAGAAGATGCTTTGTAATTATCAGTTTTTGAAATATCAGGATCGGTTTGTTTATCATGAAATATTTTATAATTCCTGTAAGTTAACATGCCGATAGCCCTTGCTGCTTTTATCCCCTCTTTACCGGCATCAGGGGAATCATTTTTCCAGGTAGCATCGGCTTCTATAGCTAATCGCTGTGCCGTATGTATTGCAATGCCCCATGCACTTTCCGATGCTGAAGTGGTGATCACAAAACTGTTTTGAATAACACCTGGTTCCATAAAGCTCCATTCCAAAACCTGGTAACCACCCATGCTTCCACCCATCAATAGTTTTATTTTATCAATACCCAGCTTCTTTCTTACAAGAATAAATGTATTTATCATATCCCTTATTGTCACCTGGGGAAATGAGGAATAATATGGTTTACCGGTTGTGGGGTTCATTGTCAATGGCCCGCTGCTACCATAACAACTGCCAATGATATTTACACAAACAATAAAATGATCATTTGGATTGATCACACAATTTTCTCCAACTAAACCGGCCCACCATTCAAATACATTGCTATTGGCAGTAAGAGCATGACAAACCCATACCACATTATCTTTCTTATCATTCAGTTTTCCATAAGTATGATAAGCAATGATAAGCCCAGGTAAAACTTTACCGCTTTCTAACGGGAAAGGCTCCTGTATTTGAATTGTATTCATGCGGTTTTAGCAAAAATGAATGAATTCATAACCTTTCAAATATAGCTTACAATAATTGGAGCATGTGTTAGTCAACTTCAACTTTTTAGCAAACTAAATAAATCATAGATTTGCAGCCCGCATTTTCGTGAATGTATTCGGGTGGTGGCGCAGCCCGGTAGCGCACTTGTATGGGGTGCAAGTGGTCGCTGGTTCGAATCCAGTCCACCCGACTTTTTCAAGGGTAGTCATTTTATTAAAACTGACTACCCTTTTTCGGGCAGTAGCGCAGCCCGGTAGCGCACTACGTTCGGGACGTAGGGGTCGCTGGTTCGAATCCAGTCTGCCCGACCAGCTCTGTTTTTCAGAGCTTTTTTAATGACTGGGAGTTTTTCTTATTCAAAAAACAACCTTTATCTTCGCCGCTTAATGAATCTCCTCATTAAGAATGCACGGGTTGTAGATCCCAACTCCCCTTTCAATTCTCAATCAGCAGATATTTTTATTGAAAACGGTGTTATAAAAAAGATCGGTAAAAATTTATCGGCTAAAGCAGATAAAGAAGTATCAATTGAAGGACTTTGCGTTTCACCGGGCTGGGTTGATATGTTCGCCAATTTTGCTGACCCCGGTTATGAATACAAAGAATCAATTGAAACGGGTTGTAAAGCCGCCGCTGCAGGAGGGTTTACTGATGTACTTGTTATTCCCAATACAAAACCTTCGACCGATACAAAAAGCCAGGTTGAATATATAGTTCAAAAAGCAAAAGCTGGACCAGTAAATGTGCATCCTATCGGTGCTGTAACTAAGAACACTGAAGGAAAAGAGCTGGCGGAAATGTATGACATGAAAACAAGTGGTGCTCTTGCTTTTGGCGATGGCATCAATTGCATTCAATCAGCCGGTTTGTTGGTAAAAGCTTTACAATATGTAAAAGCTTTTGAGGGTATTATAATTCAGCTACCCGATGATAAAAGCATCAATGCACATGGATTGATGCATGAAGGGATTGTTTCAACACAAATTGGTTTGCCCGGCAAGCCGGCAATGGCCGAAGAAATAATTGTTGCCAGGGATATTAAGCTGGCAAGATATGCTGAATCGAAAATTCATTTTACAGGAGTGTCTTCAAAAAAATCACTTAAATATATAAGCAGGGGAAAAACCGGCGGAGTAAATGTAAGTTGTTCTGTTACGCCGTATCATTTGTTTTTTACTGATGCTGATCTTAAAACTTATGACAGTAATTTAAAAGTAAATCCGCCATTGCGAACGGCTGAAGATCGTGATGCAATTAAAAAAGCGATTGAAGATGGTACTGTTGATTGCATGGCATCTCATCATCTGCCGCATGAAGCTGATAGTAAAGAAACAGAATTTGAATATGCAAAAAATGGAATGACGGGTTTAGAAACTGCCTATTCAATTCTAAGAACCACGATGCCGCAATTAAAAGAAGAAAAGATCGTTGAGCTTTTATCAATTAATGCAAGAAAACTGTTGGGGTTACACTCAGCTGTAATAAAAGAAAATGAGAAGGCATGTTTGACCTTGTTTTGCCCGGATGCAGAATGGGTTTATGAAAAGAATACTATTCAATCAAGATCAAAAAACTCTCCCTTTATAGGTAAAAAACTTACCGGCAAAGTAGTAGGGATTATTAATAAAGAGCAAGTACATTTGAACTCTTAAAACTAAAACGATGACAGAAACGAAAATTTTATCGCCACAAATAAAAGGCATTATTCTGGCCTTAATAATTATAATACTCGGTATCGCAGGTTATTATTCAGATCTTGCTTTCAGTAATTGGTATAATTGGGCAGTCAATGGTGTATTTTTTGTAGGATTGATCATTGTCTGTGTTCACTTTGCAAATCAGAAAGAAGGATATGTTACGTTTGGAAAAGTTTTTATGCATGGATTTATAACAACAATTGTAACAACTGTTATTTTATTGATTTATACATTTATTGCTTTTAAAGTTCTTTTTCCAGAAATGCAGGATAAAATTGCTGAAATGCAAATACAGGAAATGGAAAAAAGAGATATGAGCAGCGAACAAATAGAGCAGGCAACCAGCATGATGACAAAATTCTTCTGGCCTTTCCTGATCCTGGGAGTAATTTTCGGCAACCTGATCATAGGATGTATTGCATCATTGATCGGTGCAGCAATTGCTAAGAAGAATAAAGTAAACACATTGGATCAATTTCCTCAATAATGGACATTTCCGTTGTCATACCACTTAAAGATGAAGAAGAATCACTGCCGGAGTTGGCAGATTGGATAAGCCG
>FKKE01000220.1_pt2 | contig 13669 bp, 9 predicted proteins | sample 1106331 | NCBI WGS metagenome assembly FKKE01 (sample SAMEA3931202, study PRJEB13176) | freshwater metagenome | biome: Drinking water system; feature: drinking water; material: freshwater | place: China | collected 2013-02-06 | reverse complement strand
ACTGACACTGCTGTTTGCGTAGCTGCGTGAGCTATCGCTGCATTCAGCCAGCAAACGGCGGCGACAAGCGTTATCACCGAAAACGTACTATTAAATTTCGCTTTCATATTGTCCTTCCTCTCCGCTTTGCGTAAAACCTTTGGTTGCTCCATAACCGCTTAATACATCGGTGCTATCGGGAGCCTCGCTCCTGCCCAATTCTGATAACCAGGAACTGAATTCAGCACGTGTAAGATCTCGAGTAACATCGCGTAGTCGCCGGATCTGCGGTCGGGTTTGATATATTCAAAGATACCGTTCCGATCGATATCGTATTGCCAGATCTCTAATGCTGAGGCACAGGTTCCAAGTGCATAGTTACCAAGCGCTCGAATGTCGCGCATATTTGACCACCCGTTTGCATCAACATCGCCAGGGAGTGATGCAAGTCTTGTCGAGGTTTGACTTGGTCGATGGGCAATTTTCGTTAGCGTGAGTGGCGAAACTCGTTTGTTCAACGTAACGCGAACAGTGTTATTGCTCGTCACTCCACCTACGAGCGAGTCGGTAATTATTTGTGCGCTCACTACATGGGGAACTGGTTCTATACAGATCGCGTCCGCAGCCGCGCCGAGCGGACACGGGTGATATTCCACACGGTGTTCCTGAGCGACGAGATAAATCTCCTCGCACGAAGCCGGACTATTACAGGTTGCGCTCTGGGCCGGTCCTGTAAAACGAAGGTCAATCGTGGTCCAACCTTCGGCTTCGTTGGTGTCAGGATTTTTTGGCCTCCGAGCATCAATCGCCCCGTGGTATGGATAGCTGTATGACCGGTAATTTTGATTGTCGACATCGAGCGCAATTGGCTGGGGTGCCTGGGCACCACGAAGGACTACACGTCCAAGTGAGCAATCGATTTGACGGTAGTCCGGATTATATCCCTCGACATTAGGCGAATTGGGATACTCAGTGAGCCATCGAAAGGTCCCATCATACATCTCACTCATGAACATGATGCCATCTGAAGTTATCTGCGATCCGTTCGCTGGCACAATTCCGCACACGTTAAACACGCCGTTGTTGTCAGCATCGCCCTGAAACACGAGATCAAATGTTGCGAGCAACTTGGCATCGGCTAAGTCGTTGTAGTTCGAAGCTCCAGTAAACTCGACGATATCCATCCCTTCGCCAACGCCAAAATATGGAAACCATGGAAACGGAACGGGACGGAATGAGGCGGTAACAATCCCATACACGGTATCGATCGAATCAAAACCAGCAGAAGCTGTGTAGTTACAGAAAGGACCAGCAGCTTCGGGATAACCGTCTCCGTTTTCATCTATCCAGTCATTAAATTCGTCTCCGCAGATTCCTTCAGAACCTTGCTGCCCCGCCCAACTTAAGTACGGATTTCCCATTACCTCATTGGGATTAAATCTTGGACAAACGAGCAATCCTGGCTCCTCGCAGTTTACCTGCGGATCGGCACCCACTCGGTCCGAGGAGCGGAGGTCGAGCTGCATGTATGAGACGTTATTAAAATCGGGAGTTCCGGGAGATGTTCTCACCAAAAGATCAACTGAGAAGGGCTGACCTGGTTGTAGATTATCAATAACTAACTCATTTCCATTGAACTGGAATCCATTTGGCCCCCGAAGAATTACCTCGGCTTCAACTTGCGCTTGTGCACGGTTCGGCAAAAACGTCAGCGCAGAGAGCCAAATTGCAGACAATAAAATCTGTTGCTTTCTCATATGTCCTCACGACGCGAAACTAAAACCCTCGGGACAATTACGGTGCATCATCCGTGCCAATGAGAGTTACGAGATGAGCTTTGGGCCGTTCCGAAACTGATTGAATGAGAAACGAACACACACAACGAACGATGTTCGCTTCTCTAAAACTTTCGCTTACGATTAATTTTTAGGTGAATTTCGGAGTGAAACGTGCGATCAGAATTTCTCTCACTCGCTCGAATATGCGGGGAACTGTTCGGGAACTACAAAACAACCCGAGCGAGGAGCGCCCAGATGGTGCGAAAGTACCAACGGAGATAATGCGGGAGCCAGCGAAACAATTTAAAGTTACTTTTCCCAATTGTCCGATCTTCCCAGACCGTAGGAAGTTCTATGATTTTCCGCGCCTCACGGAATGCTTTATAGGTGAGCTCAAGCGCAATCTCGAATCCGCCCCGACTCTCGAGCTGTTGGCTCCGAAGCCAGGTCCCATCATAAAGTTTAAAATTGTTCGTTGGGTCGGCTGTCGGGAGACCCAACAGTGCGAGCGATTTCCCAGCGATGCGAGAAAGAGTGCTCTTCACCACCCCGCCTCCATGCTGCTTTCCACCAGACATGTATCGCGAGGCAGAGACGAGCGTTGCTCCTGATTTCCAACACTCAATCATCTCCGGGATAAGCGAGAGTTTGTCTGAGTTGTCCCCCATCACCACAATGACGGGACCGGCGCTCACCTGGGAGAAACTAAACCGAAGCGCATTGACCACACCCCGACCCAGGGTGTTCTTGAGCGGAATGACCCGCGCATCTTGACGCTTCATCGCTTCGATATACGGAAGCGAGGTATCCGAATCGAGGTCATAAACGAAGGTAAGCTGGTCAAATGCGACGTTATCGTCTCGTAAGCGCTGGTAGAGAATCTTTACATTCTCGCCCTCATTGTAGATTGGTACAATTATTTGGATGACGGATTCCTGCTCGTTCCCGCCGGTTGCCTCACGCATCGGCGAGCGCATCAAATATTACCGTAGTCGAGCTGCTCGCGGACCCAGGGAATGACCTCGTCGAGCATCTCGGAGAGATCAATTTTTGCTTCGAAGCCGAGAATGTTCTTCGCTTTCCGGCAATCTGGGACCCGCTTCTGGACGTCATAGAGGAATGGCTCGTCGGAAACGTAGCGGAAGGGCTTCTCAGGTTGAATTTTTTGCCAGATCATCTCGGCCAGGTCGAGAACAGTAGTCGATTGAGCAGTTGAAAGATTAAAATCATTATTCAACGCAGCTGGGTGTTCAATAGCAAGCCTAATTCCCCGCGCTAGGTCTGCACCAGCCGTATAATGACGCACCTGACTCCCATCACCAAGGAGGTGGAGCGGATCCTGGCCTTTAATCACTTTCTGAATGAAATCAGGGACAACATGGCTCATCGCGAGACGAACGTTACCGGAGAGGACTTCGCGATCACAGAGGGCTCGCTGCTCTCCAATACCAACACAATTAAAAGGCCGAACAATAGTATAAGGCAAACCGTACTGTTCCTGTGCACCGCGCGCAAAATACTCACAAGAAAGTTTCTGAAAGCCGTAGGTGCTCTTTGGTGGAGGAGAGGTGAGCTCAGCTCCTTCGGGAGTTGGAAACACCGAGGCTGATTCAAACACCATACTCGAACTCATTACCGTAATCTTCTGTAACTTCCCCTGCTTGTATGCGCGGATCGCCGCATCGAAACTTGCGGCGATGATACGTTCGTTTTCCGCTAACAAGTCGTAGGCAAATTCGTGGAAGTAACTAATCCCACCGATCATCGCCGCGCCAGCGAGGAAGTGGTCACAACCATCGAGGAGCTCAGCGAGAAAATCGACGTTCTTCACATCTCCACGACTGAAGTGGTAACGCGGGTGGTTGTCGTACGATTTCTTCACCTCGCCGTACTTCGAGTAATTATCGACACCGTGAACCTCATAGCCACGCTCTAACAATTCCTGGACAACATACCCCCCGATAAACCCCGCCGAACCAGTAATGAGAATTCTTCCGGACATCCTTACCCTCCTGCCCCACCTTCAAACCCTGGGAGCACATCAATCGTTGTCTGTTCGAACATTCCCCAGACATCCACCAGTGGCTTGGAGAACGCCAAACTCTCATAATCACGGTGTGGTGTACAGAGGATGAGCAGCTCGGCCTGGGTGAGCACTTGCTCGAGTGAGTCTGAGTCTGGCCAGTACGGATCGTGACAAATTGTCTTCGCCCCGCGAAACTCAAGCGCTTTCTTTACACGAAAGCTGAGCGACTCCCTGGTGTCATCATTATTCGCTTTAAAGGTCATCCCGAGAAGCCCAATGGTCTTCCTCCAGAGGGTCCCTCCCAGTTTTTCGCTTGCCCGCTCCACAACAAACGTTGCGAGTCGCTCATTCACCAACATCGCCGCATGGCCGAGGTAGAATTGGTGATCGAAATAACTTGCGAGTTGCATCGTGTCCTTAAACAGACATGGACCTGCAGCAAAGCCCGGTGCTTTATAACCACTCGCCCGGGGATAGCGGTAGCGAATCGCTTGGTAGATACGCTGAAAATCGACGCCACTTGATTCGGCAATCATATAGAACTGATTGGCGATCGCAAACTCGACATAGCGCCAGGCGTTCGCCATCAACTTCGTGACTTCCGCTTCAAGCGGCGTGAGGCGAATGACGCATGGGGCAATCCGCGCGAAGATTCGATACGCTGCTTGAAAGCTCTCTTCATCAAAGGCAGAAACTATTTGCGGCAGTGTCTGAATCTCTCTTAGCGCAGTGCCCTGCGAAACACGTTCTGGGCAGAATGCGAATTTCACCTGATGGCCATTTTCCTGGAGCCGGCGATAGAGATGCTCCATCGTTCCCGGAAACAGGGTCGAGCGCATAATGACCAGCGCACCCGGATTGAAGTATTCCTGATACTGAGAAAATATTTGGAGCACTTCGGATACTTTCGGGTTCAAGTGCTCATCTACCGGAGTACCAGTGACAAAGACGAAGACGTTTACCTCGGCACATTCCGCTCGATCGCACGTCGCTCGAAGCCCGAGCTCAAGCGCTTGACGCAACTCATCATTCCCGCCTTCCTCGACAAATGGAAAGTTCCCAGAATTTACAGTATGGACAGCGCGTTCGTTAACATCGACAAGCACGGTTTCGAAACCTGCGAGCGCAAACTTAACACCGAGTGGTAAGCCAACGTGCCCACAGCCGCCAATAATTCCAATTCGAATTTTGCTCATTCTTTCACACCTGACGAGGTCGGGAGAGATAAACTATGACATATACTGAGCGCAGTATCTACTTCTCCGCAACTACTAGCGTCTGCTTGCCAAAAAGTCGCCAGAGAATCGGGAGTTTGAGATAGAGCGAGACGAGCCCAGAGAATCTTCCCACCCTTGATTTTACCGTGTAAGGGAGAAACCGCGGGATTAACTTTAAGACTCTAAAGCCGGTTACCTCAAGCGCCTCTACGAGGCTCCACTCAGTAAGCGCCACGTGATGGTCGATATAGTCCCAATATGCTGGTCCAACATAACGAATATTTGGTTGGAGGATAATTACCTTTCCGCCTGGTCGAAGCGCACGGTAGCATTGCTCAAGCACATCTAACACGATGCGCTTCGTCTGCATGTGTTCAAGAAAGTTACTCATGAAGACGACATCGACATTTGCCGGCACATGAGCAGCAAAACTCGTGGCATCCACTTGGACAACTTCGATTCCGTGATCGCGAAGGACTAAAGCGTGCGGACTGAGATCTACAGCAATCCGCCGTTTCACCTTGATGTGCTTGATGAACAAGCCATCGCCAGCGCCAACATCAACCAAGGTATCATTCTCGGTGAAGAACCGTTGAAAGAACTGCGTGGTGAGAGTCTTCCAAACAAGCTCTCGGGTTGTCTGCTCCGCAGTAGAAAATCTTCGGGTGTATATCGCATTCTCCCTTCCCGTTCCGCCTTCCTCCATCGCGCCGCGATCGACAAGCCGCAGTCCCTTTGAATCCGACACCTGTTTCTCCTCCTTACTCAAGCTCGTGCCCGCCTCAATAACGTCGGCATGCGACGGAGCACAGCCCGAGAGAGCCTCTTCCATTCACCTTGTTTTATCATGGACACAGCCCTGGCCCAAAGTAGCCTCAGTTGATACCCATGCGCGTGTTCCGCTGGAACGAAAGACAGCGCAAGAGCAAGACTTGATTGATTTTTGATCATCGGGAAAGCAGTTGGAGCGACCGCTACGGAGAAACCATGCCCCTGCTTTCCCAAGGCTGGGATGACCCGAACCCGGATTGCAAGCTCCTCACCCCCACGTGGGAGAGAGTACGGGGAGAAGCTAAGACGAATAGATCCCTCCCTACTTAAGGAGTTCGCTTGCAGTTTCACCCTTGCCTTTCTCTTTCTTCCGTTCACCTTTATCACCATAGCTTCGACGGACTCAATTTCCTCCCGCGCGCGCTCCTGGAGACGATATAGGATCACCACTGTCTCAATATTCTCAGCTGGAACAACAAATCGATGCTCGCCTGAATCGTGGGTAGCATCCAGTTCGAGATACTCCCGTTTCCCGCGCGTGCCGAGAAAACTTGGCCGAGGGTAGACCGCATCACACGCTGGAGTCACCGGCTCTGCTCGCAGTGGCGCGGCCAAAAAAGAACTAAGCGGCTGAATAACTTTCGCGAGCGAATAGGACTCCGTTCCGAGACGAAACGCATTCTCGCGGGCGCTCTCAGTCGCACTCATCCCTTGAGCAAGCAAATCGCGCAGGAGTTTCTCGAGCAAACTATTATCGTGTTCGGATACGACCCACCCAGCTCTATATTGGCGAACGAGCTCAGCTACTTCACTCGCTGAGTCAACAATGAGTGGAACTCCCGAAGAGAGGTAGAGCGAGAACGGGTCCGGAAACGAAGTACGCGTTTCGAGTCTACGTGGGAACTGGTCAAGGAGGAGATTTGCTCGCGATAGCTCTTCGACGAGATGAGCAAATCCTCTCCCTGCTGTAATGCTCAGCACAGTCGGCCAACGTCGCTCAAGCGCATCGAGTTCACGCACGAACAACGGGTCGAGCGATTGCGCTAGTCCTGTTGCAAACTCGCTAGAATTGAGGAGGATTCGTAAACGCCCACGATTTTGAGCACTGAAAAGCTCCGCGATGCGTGAGAGGGAATCAAGGAAAGCGAATCGTTCGTATTGGCCAAAGTAATGAACAACACACTGAAGCTGGGCTGAGTCCTGAAGGCGAGAGCCCCGCTTGCCCCACTCAGGCGCCGCTAACGGAACGTGTCTAATAAAGTGTTCTGTCTCTGCCACTCGTCCGGCTTGGACGAGCCAACCTGAATAGTAGAGTTGTTTCCCGCGGTCTGAGGTAAGGAGACAATCACTGCGGGCAAGCGTTAGGAGTTTTCTCTCTGCCGGAATAAATTCATTCGCCTCTAGCCCAACGAGACCACGTGAACAGAAGAGATCGATGATGATTGGAATTTTATTCTCGGTTGAGATCGCACACTCTTCCCACCCGGGCGAGTAGAGTACCGCATCGGGCGCTACCTCAGCGATAAGCCCGTCTTGTGATAACAACCGATGGCCCGAAGCCACGGTAACGTCAATTCCGCTTGCCCGTAAACCTGAGACCAGTTGCCATGCACGAAGTGCCGGAAGGTGTGGGAGAGACAGCGAGTCAGTATCATCTTCGGGGAAGCCTTGCGCAAAGAGGAGTACCTTAGTTGTCATAAGTAGCGAAGATCCTTAACCTCGCAAGCGCGGCAGGACACGGCATTTTCAGGCGTCAAACGTTTCTTTACTTATTCCGCGTAAATTAGTTTACTCAACGTCATACATGAAAATACTGATATTTGCCACTGACCTCCTCCCACTCCCTGGCGTTCCCACAAGTGGAACGGCGCTCCGAACATTTGGTATCGCCGAGGGACTGCGCGCGCATGGCCATGATGTAGTGGTGTCTGTGCCTGAGACGGCAATCCTTGGATTCGAACGGGCGAATCATAACCGGTCGCTTGACCCAAAGCTCGCTTCCGAACTTCAACTCGCGAAGCGCTTTGCCTTTAATTCGTCGAACCAAGGTCGAATCATTGAGCAATTTGGAAACGTCGATGCAATCATTTGCGGTCATTGGCCCGCGATGTCACTTCGGGTGAAACCGTCGCAGTGTCTGATTGTGGACCTCGCTGGTCCACATCTTCTCGAACGACACTACCAGCGGTCCCCGGATCAAATCGCCGCCATCCTTGGAAAAACCGGAATCGTGGGCACGGCAGACTACTGTATTGTCTCTGGCCCCTCACAGCTCTACTATTTTCTCTCATTTCTCGCCCGCGCAGGTGTGCGGCACTGGGATTCGCGAATTCTTACAGTTACTATGCCACTCTCACCAAAACTCCCGGAGCGTATCGACCAGGGAGAGCCATTTCCACGGTTCATCTTCGGTGGCGTCTTTCTCCCTTGGCAAGATCCGAGTCATGGCCTCGAACAACTTGTGGCCACGCTTCGAGAGAAGAATGCCGGATCGTTAACCTTAATCGGCGGGAAGCATCCGCACTATGATGTGCGTGAAGGCCGCTACACCCAGCTGTTCAAACGGCTGGCGGAAAACTCCTTCGTCACGACGAAGCCGATGCTCCCGTTTGAACAATTTGTGGCTGAACTTGCAGACGCCGACGTCGCGCTTGACCTAATGAGTTGGAACCTCGAGCGTCAACTTGCGGTAACGATCCGTTCGACGACCTATCTCTGGGCCGGGCTCCCGGTAATCTATAACAACTATGCCGACCTCGGGCGGCTCATCGAACAGTACGATGCGGGGTGGACCGTTCCACCCGAAGATAGCGCTGCCCTCCGGGCTGTTCTAAACGAGATTTTTTCTACGCCGGAGTTGGTGGCAGAGAAAGCGAAAAATGCTCGCCGGCTCGCGCGCGAGGTGTTTGCCTGGGACCGAGCGGTGTTGCCCATCGTAGAAGCACTGAACGCTGGGGCGCCACCGCGCGACCATGAAATCGATATCATCATCGACTCGCCAGATGTTGCGGATTTGTTTATCTCCGGTAGCGAAACAATTGAACAGCGGTTCATCTGTCGAATGGACGGGTTTGAGCAACTCGATTGCCGAGTAGCGACCCACGGCCGTAGGCTTCAAGAACCGGTCATCCTCCGACTGTACGAGGATGGGGCACCTCCCTTGCTTGTCGCCGAACGAATTGTTGAGCCAGAGAGAATCGAAAATAACGGTTGGCTCTCTCTCCCCTGCTCTCGCGTGGCAAATTCTGCGGGGAAACTTTTCTGCTTTGAAATCTCTGCACCGACCACCCGACCCGAGAACAGCCTCAGCCCTTGGGCAGCGAAAGCAAGTCCCTATCCGCTCCAGGGGGTGATCTATCGCGGACATAAACGTCCTCACCTCGCACTATCAATTCGAACGGTTTGCTCCCCCGACCTCGAGCCTCACTTCACGACACCCCATGTTTTCGTAAACCGAGAACGTGAACGCTCGGGACTATCTCACGCCATCTCGGCCGAAAGTCGCCTTATCGGAGGTGGCTAAGATGCGCGAAGCACCGCTCGTATCGGTCCATGTTGTTACCTTTAACCACGAGGGCGTGATTGAAACATGCCTTCAGTCGGTGCTCGAGCAGGAGGGATTCCTCATCGGCGAAACACTCTCAGTGAACGTCACAGACAACGCTTCAAGCGATAACACGGTGAGCGTTATTCGCGAGGCCTTTGCTGAAGGAGTCTCTCTTCGCCATCATGCGACAAACACCGGCTTTGCCCATGGGCAGAACGCTGGGCTGAGCTATGCGCTCCTCCAAGAGCAAGCAGACTTCGTGCTCGTGCTTAACCCCGATGTCAGGCTAGAACCAGATTGCCTCTTTCACCTCGCGAGTGCGCTTGCGAGCGACCCCCGTGCTGGCTCTGCCTGTCCCCGACTCTACCGTGCCAACGAACAGCTTCAGCAAACCTCTCCACCGACGTTTGATAGCACTGGGGTCTACATCACGCCTCAGATCCGGCACTTTGATCGGGGCTCAAACGAGCTCGATCTCGGGCAGTATCGAACCTCCGAGTATGTTTTCGGTGGTTCGGGTGCGTGCCTCTTACTGAAGAAAAACTTCATTCTCGACGTTGCTCTCCGAACTACCGATACGAGCATTGAGTTCTTTGACGAGGCGTTCTTTGCCTACCGCGAGGATGCAGACTTGGCCTGGCGCGCAGCATGGCTCGGGTGGAAATGCCGCTATGTGCCAACTGCGGTTGGCTATCACCTGCGCGTGGTTACCCCGGAGCGTCGTGCGAAACTCCCCGCGAAATTGAATGAATACAGTGTGCGAAATCGGTTCTTGTTACAATTCAATAATTTTTCATTAATTGCGAATCTCCACTGTATCCTCCCCGCAGCGTTTCGAAATCTGGTAGTGATCGGGGGCGTGCTTACCGTCGAGCGAAGCTCATTTCCCGGGCTTGTTGACGCAGTGCGAAAGATGAAAGCTGCGTTCGGTAAGCGCAAGCTCATTGCGAGGCGCCGGAGAGCGCATCCATTTCAAGTTGGACGGTGGTTTCAGCGAGAACCTTCTGCTGAGCTTGTTCTTCGAGAAGCACCGATCGCTAGTCAGTTCTCGAGCATATCGATCGTTATTGTGAACTTTAATTCTGGTGAACGGCTCGGGCGCTGCCTTGAGCATCTCGAGCAAGCGGTAAAAGACGTCGGTCAAGAACTCCAACTCCAGATAATCGTCGTTGATAATTCCTCGTCGGACGAGAGCGTTACCACGATCCATCGACGCTACATGAATCACGCGCAGGTGCTGTTCGAACTCTTGCCGGAGAATGTTGGTTTTGCCGAGGGCGTGAACCGTGGGGCGAAACTTGCTACCGGCGAACTTCTCCTCGTGCTCAATCCTGATATTGAGATAACCGGGGGCTGTCTCATCGGACTCGCGCAGGCGCTTGGCCGTTACGAGAACCTCGGCTGTCTTTCTCCATTACTTGTTGACCGGCTTGGCGCCATCCAGCTGAGCTTCCTTGCAAGAAATTTCCCCACTGTGGGAGCTACGATCGCTGACCTGTTCTTCCTCGATCACCTCTTCCCAAAGAATCCTTGGACGAGTGACTACCTCCGTCACTACGATCCGTTCGTTCGAACCTACCTGGAACGAGTGACCCCACTTCCATCGCTTCCGTATGAGAAGGGCGATGCACCACTTCTCATTCCGCAACCGCCAGCGTCGTGCCTCTGCATCCGACGCGATGCGTTTACTGAGGTCGGAGGCTTCGATAACGCCTTCTGGCCCGCGTGGCATGAGGATGTCGATTTCTGTAAACGGCTCGCCCGTTCTGGCTGGGGTGCTGGGATTCTTGCTACTGTTCAGGCCACCCATGAAGGAGGATATAGTGCGAAGAAACTCACCCGAGCGAGTTTTGCAAACGCTTGGTATCCGAACTTACTTCGCTACTTTCAGCGTCACGGAACGTCGATAGAGTACCTCGTCGTGCGGCTCCTCCTCCCCGCGGCACTTCTCCTCCGCGCAATGGTAGCAGCACTCGCGAGCCTCGCCTCAAGGACTGAACGTCGTGAACAACGAGACCTTGCTCACGCCCTCCTTATGCTCACGCTCAATCCAAATCGGCGCCCGAAAACTCTTCAGTTTCGAACCCATACTCCAACAGAACCAAGTGCGGAGGAAGCATTCGAAGAGAAACTATTTCGTTTCCTCCGGAGGATGCGAAGCGCGTGGCGGCGATTCACTTCCTCAATGAACCCACCACGCGGACGGCTCTCGTCACTGACGAGTCTCGAGCAAATTATTCCGCCTCAAGGAGAGCTCCGCGAGAGGATACCCACAACCGAGGAACACCGTGATTTCCGAGAGGTCTTCTCCCATCGTCTCGTTGGTGATGGCCTCGAACTCGGGCCACTCCATCGGCCACTTCCATGCCACGAGAAAATGCATGTTCGGTACGTCGATCGCCTCTCTCTCGCTGACCTCCGAGCGCACTATCCGGAGTTAAATGAACTTGCGCTCGTGGAACCGGACATCATTGATGATGCGGAAGTGCTGAGCACGATCCCCCGGGGGAGCTATGATTTTCTTATCGCCGCCCATCTGATCGAACATTTGCGAAATCCGATCGATGGATTACGGAACTGGGCACGCGTTGTAAAACCTCGTGGACTTATCTACCTGATCGTACCTGATAAGCGATTTACCTTCGATGCTCCCCGACCACGAACTTGCCTTGAGCATCTAATCCTTGACTTTGAGCGACCTTCAACTGCAAGAGATTTTGAACATTTTCTTGATTATGGAAAATTTGTAGCGAAGCATTCAGGGAATACGGCAATCGCAGAAGCCCATTCACTTGAATCGCGAGATTACAGCATCCACTTCCATGTGTTCATGCCCGAAGATGTGGTCGAACTCATCCACTGGTGCGACGAGCACGTCACACCGCTTCGAATCATCGAAGGACCAGTAAAAGCTCCGGGAAGTGACGAGTTCCATCTTCTGCTCCAGACGTCGTAACCGATTGTCATTGCGAGCGAAGCGAAGCAATCTCAAGCACTGTGCTTTTTGCTACTCACTCGGCATGAGATTGCCGCGGTCGCTTACGCTCCCTCGCAATGACAAGATGGCTACGGGCTCCCCATACGAGATTCCGCTAACCCAATGCCCTTTCATTCCGATTAAGGAAAACCAAAAATTTGACGACATTTACTCATCGTCCAGATGAGTAAACTCAAATGACCGTTAAGGGGAAAATGGTTGATTTCTTTTGGAATACGGCATGTTGCCTTGGCGACCGTTGGGACCAGAGCGAGCGAAAAAAGGAGCTTATCTTCACCGGTTTTTCAGTCGGCCTCCTTGCTCTGCTTCTCGGTTTTGCAAACTTTGGCCGACAACACGACGTAGCTCACGTCTCGCCAGAGATGATCAAGCATGTCTCAGAGCGAATCATTTTGCCTGCGCCAGCTCCAGTGAAAGAGGAAACTCAGTCGCAAGTCACAGAGCTTGGTCCAATTGTGGAATCAACGGTTCCAGCGCGAAGCATAGCGGAACCACAGGTCACAAGCGCATTCGTCCAAGAACCAATTCTCTCTCTCCGTGAACTCCTTGAGCCTAGTGTGGTTGAAACGAAATCTCGGCTCACTATGCCATCTCCTGCTCCGACACTCACTCTATCACCCGCTCCCCGAACATACACGATGAAATCGGGTGATACGCCAGGTGGTATCGCCAAGATGCACAATATCTCGGTGAAGGCATTAATGGACGCGAACAAGATTCAAAATCCGAAGAAGCTCCGCGATGGTACAGTGCTGAACATCCCTGAGCCAAAGCCGATGACGGAAATCGCAAAGCAATTTCCTTCGACATCAGTTGAGAGTATCATTCCACGTGTAGAAACGGGGAACGTAGAACCATCGGTAGTCGATACGCCAAAGAACACTGTGGTGGAGACGCCTCCCGCGCCTCTCCCGCTGAACGCCGAGGATCAAGTGCGCCAAGGACTGGGCGAATGGAAAGCTGGAAACACTACCGCCGCCCTTACAGCTTTTCAGCGAGCGACCGAACTTGACCCGAGCAACTTCACCGCCTATTACAACTGGGGCACACTTCTTTCCGAAAGCGGGAATTTACACGATGCGGTACGGATCCTCACCCTCGCTGCAAGCTTGCGGCCAGAGAGCCCGGAAACGTATTACAACCTCGGGCACAGTTACTACAAGCTCGGGAACCGCGAGAGCGCGATTAATAACCTTCGCCAGTACATGCGGCTTGCAAGGAAAAATCCTGCACAGCATGCGCGATTGAGACGCGTGCGAAACTTTCTCTTCCACTTAGAGATAGGGCGCTAGAGCGATTTCACTTTTGTTCTGGCAGAAGTGGAATCGCTCTAGCGCACGCCTGGATGGCGTG
>FKKE01012626.1_pt1 | contig 13671 bp, 31 predicted proteins | sample 1106331 | NCBI WGS metagenome assembly FKKE01 (sample SAMEA3931202, study PRJEB13176) | freshwater metagenome | biome: Drinking water system; feature: drinking water; material: freshwater | place: China | collected 2013-02-06 | reverse complement strand
TGCGCGGCTCGCGAGTGGGCCGCGCAGGCTTTTAAGGAGCATCCCATGTCCGGCTGGTTCCTCGGCGAGATGTGGCGGCTGCTGTTCCTGTACTCGTACATCCTTTACGAGCCGTACGGCAGCATGGGTGGGCCGTGACCGAGTTTCAATTCCACATCGCCGCCTTCGTGTGGCTATGGGTGGTCGTGGTGGCGGTGGCGGAGTGGCGCGAGCAACGACTTTTGACGGAGACGGCGATATGAGCAACGACGGCGGCGGACCGGCCTTCCCAGTGCCGAGCTACGTGAACGCGAGCGGCGAGACGCACGAGTCTAGGCCACAAGGAATGTCGCTGCGGGATTACTTCGCGGGACAGGCGCTGTGCGGAATCATCCAGCGTTGCATGTACGACATCGAAGGCGATCCGCTGATTGTGCATGCTGACAACATGCGAACGGCATTGGCAGAGTTCGCAATAGCGACAGGGAAAGCTGACGCCGCATCAACCGGGGGCGGGGCATGAGCAATAGATACATCCTCGAAGGCAAGCGCCCCGTTCCATGCGACGACCTAATCACATGGGCGAAATGGCTCGAAACCGCTGGCAGTAAGCGTCGCGTCGGCGACACGACTGTAAACGGACACCGCGTCTCAACGGTGTTCCTCGGACTGGACCATCGCTTTGGCTGCGAAGGATTGCCCATCCTGTTTGAAACGCTGGTGTTCCCTGACGACACGCTGACCGAAGTTGACGGCAAGCGTTACTGCTCATGGGAAGACGCTGAAGCCGGACACGCCGAATTCGTAACCAAGTGGAGCAATAAACCATGCGAACCGACAAAGTGAACATCGCCCGTCTCCGCGCCGGCACCGGCGCGTACGAAACCGATGAAGTGCTCGCCACCGTCGCCGAGCGGGTACATGCGGAGCTATTCAACCCTCAGGCCAGCACTGGCCGCCCTACAGATGCCGCTGGCCTACACGCGCCGGAGGAAACCTCCGACTCCGGCGCGCACTCCATCGTCTCCGCGCTCAAGTGCGACTGTGGTGCCGACGCCGACACGATGAGCGGCGCGTGCTGGCGGTGCGTGCGGACGCGGACGGGGCTGCCGCCGGTTGATACGCGGCATGCGCGCGAGGTCAAAGCCGACTGGGACGCGATGCCGCGCGAGGTCTGGGACAAGCTGGAAACCGACGGCGAGTTCATGCACCGCGTCGGTCGCGGCTGGCTGCCGGTTGTAGCGTGCGTGGTGGGGGTGGTTGCGCTGGTAGCGATGGTTTGGAGGTTCGCGTAATGAAGCGAGCGAAGGTAGCGAAGCCGAAACCGTGCCCGACGACGCTCAAGCTCGCCGAACGGCTTGTGCAGCACTTCTACAGGTGCGCCGAGGCAGCCGCCGAAATCACGGGACGACGTGGCGAGCGTTCGTTCATGTGGCGCGGCTGCGTCATGAACCGCAGCACTGGCAAAACCACGTCGATGCACAGTCGGCTAGTTGGTCAAATCGCAGGTGCGATCGACGCTGACCTGCTGCGGCGGATGAATCGCAAGTAACCCCTCGCCCCGTCGCGGGAGAAACTGGAGTGCGTTGTGAACAAGCAAATCGGAATCTGCGGTAACTGCGGCGGTCGCGTGACAGTCCCCGAAAACTGGATGGGCATGTACCCGCCAACGCCGAAGTGCGAGTCATGCGGCGCAACCCCGCGTAGCAGCGAGGCGGAACGTATGCCGATGAATCCGCCAATCAAGACTCGCGACGAAATCGCGGATCACTTGATCGACAAAATCAGGCGTGCGCAACCCAGGAGCCTTCGCGATGGCGGTACTGCCGACGTAAGCCGACACCTTGGTGAGCAACCGCCGGTAGCCAGTCTGCCGGTACGTGCGTAGTGGTGTGGCAGCCGGGAGAGACCGGCGATTTTTAGGAGCCGAGTGATGGCAGCAGCGGAATGGCAACCGATTGAGACGGCACCGAAGACAGGCGAGTACATCATTGCGTTCAACGGTGAAAAGCCATGTTGGGAGCGACGGCAAGACGTTGACCTGTGGTATTGGGGAACGAACGGCTACGGCAAGACCTGCTGGCGAAGGATTCGCACCCGGTCGGTGATTTACGACTCGAAACATCGGCAGCCGACTCATTGGCAGCCGTACCCCGCCCCGCCGACTGCGGATGGAGCGTGAGGATGATTGAGCGACGGCCGCGATTGCTTGACCTGTTCTGCTGTGCCGGTGGCGCAGCAATGGGTTACTCGCGCACCGGGTTCGAGGTCGTCGGCGTAGACAATCGACCGCAGCCGCGATACCCGTTCGAGTTTCATCAATGCGACGCAATCGCCTACTGCGGCGTCTACGGACACAAGTTCGACGCGATCCATGCCAGCCCGCCGTGCCAGGCGTACACGGTCGCTCGGCACATTCATGGCGGCGAGCATCCTGATTTAGTGGAGGCCACCCGGCACGCTTTGACCATAGCGCAGACGGTGAACGAGGACTTGATTTGGGTAATCGAGAACGTCCGCGGCGCTCCGCTGCACAGTGCAATCATGCTCTGCGGAACCATGTTCGACCTCGGCGTCTACCGACACCGGCTGTTCGAGTTCAGTAGCAATATGCCGAAGCCAATGCCGCCGTTCCACCCGCAGCACACCAAAGGGACTGGCGCGCACCGCGGCTACTCGACTGGACGCGAAGGCATGGTATGCGTCGCTGGCAACAACTTCGTGCGAACCGCTGGTGCAAAGGCAATGGGCATCGACTGGATGACGCGCCCCGAACTGGCGCAGGCAATACCACCGGCGTATACCGAATGGGTCGGCGAGCGGCTGCTAGCCCACATCGCGACCCAGGAGCGGAAGGGGAGCACATGATTGAACCGTATCACATCGAGCGACGCGACGACGGAACCGGGTTCGTTTACTTCGGCGAGAACATGTGTCGAATCGCGGTGAGCCGATGGACTGACCTGCGAACGATGAAGCCGCGCCCAGTAGACATCAACTGGTCATGTGTCGGATCGGTCAGTGTGGAGGACGCCAAGCGGTTCCGCGAAGACCTCGACGCGGCGATCGATTACGCCATTCGATGGGCGGCTGAAGGTGTTCAGGACCGGAAGGGGAGCGGAGGACGAGCGTGAGCAAATTAGCCAAGTGCCCGGCGTGCGACAGTGACTTCCTGATACCGGCGCAGGTGATCTACTGGAACGATGTCTACCAACGGCGCGAGACGTTCTACGCGGTTCGGTGCGGGCCGACAGCGTGTCTGATGACCGGACCGGCGGCTAACAACTTGCAGGAAGCAATCGACAAGTGGAACGAGCTTCCGAGGAAGGCCGAAGGTGCACAATGACCACCTACCACCGCCTGACCTACGCCGTTCCGCTGGTCAACCCGGCACAGCGAATCCGCCGAGTGATTGCGACCGTGACGGCGTCGAGACCGCTGACGCCCGCCGCTGGGAATACGAAGCCGCCGCCGAAGCCTTCTTCGTCGAGCGGTTCGGACGACCTGTGCGAGACTTCCCGCGAGACGAGTGGGACGACCAGCAGATGATAGATTTCCTTGTGGGGTGGATGCAAACGTGCGAGTAGGGATGAACATCTTGACGCACTCCCGACTGGCGTCCTACCGGACGTGCCAGCGCAAGTGCGAGCTGGAATACGAGATGGGCATCCGCCCGATCGTCAATCCAGGTACGCGGACGAAGTTGGGGGCGAGTGGATTGTGTGGCGGGAGTGAGTAGTGAGCCTGTTTCGGGCTATGTGCCTCGGCATGGATGCAATGGAGCGAGCGATGGATCGCGACAAAGTTACGATCAACGCGGGCATGCCGTTCGAAAAGTACCTGGCGACAATTCACCCGTCGTTCAGCACCCTAAAGTACGCAGCTTTATCACCGCTGCACCTTAAGTGCGCGATCGACCGCGAAATGAAGACCAAGCCCAGCGACGCGATGCTGCTAGGGACGGCGTTGCACACAGCACTGCTTGAGCCGCATCTGCTTGAGCAGCGGGTGGCCCTGTGGGAGGGATCGCGTCGCGCTGGGCCTGAATGGGCTGACTTCAAGATCGACAACGAGGGCAAGACGATCCTGACGACCGGCAACTACGACAAGATGCTGGCGATGACAAGTCGCGTCAGGTTCGATCCGGTCGTGCAGTCGCTGATGGAGCGCGTCGAGCAGACCGAGATGTCGGTGTTCGGTTCGGTCGAAGGTACAACCTGCAAGGGTCGCATCGACGGGCTCGGGCCGGACATCATCATCGACATCAAGTCGTGCCGGTCGGTCGATAAGCGATCGATGGCCAAGTCCGCGTTCAGCCTGCGGTACGACCTGCAACGGGCCGTCTACACGTCGCTGATGCCCGAGCGCGAATATTTCCTGGTCTGCGTCGAGAACATGCCGCCGCACGACGTTGGCGTGTTCGAGTTCAGTCCCAGTTTCGCCAAGCGAGGCCGCGACGACCTGCTGGTGTACCTGCAAATGTTTCAGGAGTGCAGCCGGACAAACCACTGGCCCGGTCGCCCACCTGGGCCGCACATGCTCGACCTCCCCGAGTGGGCCGAGGCGCAGCTTGCGGACGAAATAACGATCGAAGGAGAAGTGGCGTATGGCTAAGTTGAAACCGACCCTCGGCGACGAGCTGATGCACCCGTCGGACTGGCTCGCGGCCGTGGACCTGAAAAACCAGGAGCACGTCGTCACGATCGAATCAGTGTCAAAGGAAGACCTGATGATGGTCGGCGGCAAAAAGGAGCGCAAGCCGGTCATTCGGTTTAAGGGCAAGCAGAAGAAGCTCGTCTGCAACAAGACGAACGGCTCCGCGATCGCCAGCCTGCACGGGACTAAGGCCGAGTTGTGGGTCGGCAAGCAGATCACGATCTACCCGACGGTGTGCCAAGTGGGGTCGATCAAGGACTTCCCGTGCATTCGGGTGAAGGGGGCTGAGGAATAATGCCAAATCTGAATAGCGTCACGCTGATCGGTCATATGTGCCGCGATCCAGAAATCAAGCGGCTGAACAACTTCACCGTCTGCCAAGTGTCGATCGCGGTCAATAACCCGAAAAAGGTAAACGATCAGTGGGTGGACGATCCGACGTTCCTGGACGTGAAGTGCTTCGACAAGAAGGCCGAGGTGCTGTTCGCGCAGGGAACCAAGGGCGCGCCGATGGCCGTCAGTGGAAAGCTCAAGACCGAGCGATGGAAAGGAAAGGACGGCAGCGACAAGCAGAAGCTGGTGCTCGTTGCGGATCAAGTCTTGGTCGGCATGCGGTACGAGCCGGGCGACGAAACCCCTACGCACACGCAGCGAGGCGGGAAGAACGAGCCGCCGCATGATCGAGCACGGCAGCAGGAGACGGCTGGTGGGCCGACTGGCGACGATATTCCGTTTTAGCCATGCGAATAGCCGTAAAAGCAGCTTTGAAGAACGGAACTGTCCTCAGGTGGCGGACCGATCAGGGAATCACCCAGCGAATCGCGGCTGAACAGGCTGGTATGTCGCTAGGTACGTGGTGCGCGATCGAGTGCCTGAACTTCGAGGGCGTGTCGTGGATCGCAATCGAAAAAGTGGCTGCGGTGATCGGATGCCTGCCCGAGGACGTTTGTCCGCCCGCGCTGTTCAAGCAGAACTGCGGCCTAAAACGGGTCGCCTACGCCGAGCTGCCGCCGGATCGGCTGCTTCCGCTGGGCAAGGAAGCAATGATGCTGCCCGCGCCAAAGCCGGACGAGGCTGTCGATTTCGCGAACTTGGAGGACTCACTGACCAAGATACTCAAGACGCTCACGCACCGGGAGCGCGAGGTGCTAAAGCTCAGGAACGGCCTGGGCGGGGACGAGCCGCGGTCGCTACGGGATGTCGGCGCAATATTTCGCATCGGACCGGAGCGAGTTCGGCAGATCGAGGCAAAGGCCATCCGGAAGCTACAGCACCCGGTCAGGATCAAAAAGTTGCGATCAATGATGGGTGACAACGTCGGTCCGGTGCTGCGGATCGAGGATATCGACGAGACGGTTGGCTAGACATACGGCCCAGTTGCCAACAGGCGTCAGCAGCTGAAATCTGCTGGCCGCAAACTGATCCCGGCGCGGTAGGGGATGACTCGATCCAGTGAGCAGGTTGGTACGACCTTGTAAACCTGCGCGTAAGCCACTGGCGCGGTGACTCAGTGTGACCTCGGGCTTAACCGCGAAAACAAAGTCATTGCCTAGGCGGTTGCCGAACGCGACGGCGTACAGCGACTCAAATAGACCGATCAACTAGGTCGGTCTGCGCTCACACTCCGGCCCCAGCGTGTAGCGCGAAAGGACTAAAACATGAAGGCGTGCATGGCTTGCAATGTTAAGTACGACGAATCCGAGTTCATGGACCCGCGTAAGACGAAGCCGAAGCGATACTGCCGCGCATGTCGCGCAAGAAGCTCGAAAGTCGCCAAACAGGCCGCTGCAAAGGCTCGCGAATTTGGCGACGGTAAAAGCTACGACAGCCGCGATCGTTGGGTTATGTCAATTGGATTCAAAAACTACCGCGAGTACCTCGGTTCCGAGTTGTGGAAGGCGGTTCGTCGTGCTGTGTTCACGACCAAAGGCAAGACGTGCTCAACATGCGGACAGGACGCGACCGAGTTGCACCACACGCGATACCACAGGAACGACCTGCTGGGGAAGGTGCTCAAACACATTTTCCCGATCTGCAAGGACTGCCACGAGGCGGTCGAGCGTGACGGATCGCAGAAGACCACGATGCACCGTGCCAGGGCGAAGTTCAGACGCAGGCAGAAGTGGTTCAGGCGGCGCTAGGAGCAGGCCATGATAAATGCTCGGCACCCGAAGGTTGCGGCTGAGTTGGCGGACTGGGAATCACACATGCGTTCAATTGCAGCAGAGTGCAGGTGAGTGAGCGAGGACACGGATGTCTAAACGACGACAAAAGCGGCCCGAAATCCGGGTTCCGATCCCGGCAGGCCTGGGCACACCCGACTTCGTGGAGGTTTGGGAGCAGTGGCTGGAGTACCGCAAGCAGCGCCGGGCCGTGAGCACGCCGCTGACGCAGGAGTTGCAGCTTCGGAAGTGCGCGCGACTCGGGCCGGTCAAGGCGGCACACATGATCGAGCGCAGCATCCTGAACGGCTGGATCGGGCTGTTCGAGGAAGCGGAGTCGGCGCGTCCGCAGCGACAGGAGTCGGTCCCGAACGCGAGCGCGTACAAGCCAGCAGCGTTGCCGCCGAGCGTGATCGAGCAGATTCGCAAGGCCAACGCAGAACGGAAGGCGAAGTATGGCTACTAGCGTCACCTGCATCGACTGCAACCGCGAGTTCCCGGAGCGGCAGACGTGGCGCGAGTTCCTGGGCTGGGAGTTGCCGCGCGCCAAGGGCACGCATGGCGCGGGTCCGATCAAAAAGCTGACGGGTCGGCACAGGTGCGACTGGTGCATGTTGAACATGAAGCACGGCGGCGTGCCGGGGCAGATGAGCCTGTTTGGAGTGCGCAATGAGCAAACGCGACATCCTGGTAAGTAAGGCGCGGGAATGGATCAAGGTCAACGACGCCAAGCTATTCCGCGACGGCTACTCGCTGTGGCGGGCATCGAAGCAGTTCCGCATCCACCAGGCCGAGTTCCGCGACGGGCACTTCGCGGCGCTGCGAACGGCGCTGGAGGGCTGGTCGGATGTTGATGGGCCGCGACCGCGTTGGGAAGGCATCGGCGTACAGCCCAGCCGCGCCGTGAATGTGGCGCATAAGCCCGCACGCTGGGCCAAGTTTATGAACTTCGTGCGATCGGCGGTCGAGCGGCATCCCGACCTCGCATCCGACCCGACGGCGATGGCGATACACGCGGCTCGCAACAAGCTGCACGGCGCGAACGTGGCCACCATCACCGAAGCCATGCGGTCTGCTGGCGTGCTGCGGAGGGCGTGACATGGATCGGATCAGCGTGGGGTTTGGGATTACGGCGCAGGCGGGGCCGCAATCGCTGGAGATTGAGCGAGACGGCCAGCGAATCAGCCTGAGCAGCGAACTTGAGGTGCGACGGCTACACGAGGTGCTTGGCGAGTGGCTGAGTCATCGGTGCGCGCGTGCGAGGGATACGTGGGGTGTGACGGCTGACGACGTGGCCCAGCGCGAATATGACAAGCGATGGAAGCGGCAATGATCTGCTCCTCCTGCCACTGTAGCCGCCCGCAGTGCGAGTTCGACATGTCGGGCAAGACTTGTCGCCTATGCCGCCAGAACCGCGCCAAGCGGCTGCTGGAGCCGTTCATGGTGGCGGGATGCACCGAGCCGATGCAACGCTGCAAGCGCTGCCAAGCGGTCAAGCCCGAGGCCGACTTCGTGGGCGAGTTCAGGCGGTGTTCGTCGTGCGCCGCGTGCCGGGCCGTGGCCAACAGCGGGCAGCCGCGGCGGAACCAGGTGGCGAAGGTGCGCGAGGCGTTGGGTGTGGCGGACCCGGACCTGAACGAATTCCCGATCGGGAAGCCGGTCCCGCTGAGCAAGTTGAAGGGCGGCTGCGTGAAGTGCGGGCGCGCGTGGGCGATCCCGGCCGGGTTCGGGTGCTGCGGCGTGACGTGCGACGCGCCGACGCCGGTGGAGGTAATTACGGTGTCGTACATCGACGTGAAGGCTGCCCCGACTGGATTAGGAGCTACTGGATGACAACTGACCTCGCCCGCTGCCGTGAACTGATTGCGAAGGCGACGCCTGGACCGCTACGCGCCATTACCACTACCGGCTACACCGGCGACTTCATCGTAGTTGACGGCGACAACGTGGCCCTTGGCTGCATCTACGCCAACAACAAACTGGCCCCGCATCGGCGACCGGCCGAGGCAAACGCCGAGCTATTCGCCGCCGCGCGCACGCTGCTGCCCGAGCTGGTCGAGGAAGTCGAGCGATTGCGAGACGAAGACGAACTGTCGGGCGACCTGATTCAGCGGCAAGGCAAGCTGCTGACCGGCGTCGTCAATGCGATCCGTGGCGAACCGAAGCCGCTGCACACGTGGTCGCATCACGACGCGCCCGAGCTTGCGGCGCAACTGGTGCTTGAACGCGACCTACTGAGGGCGGCAATCACCAAGCCGGAATCGTTCGTCGGCGTAATCAGCGGCGAGACTGCTGCTGAGATGGAACGCCTCCGCACCCGCATCGCCTCGCTGGCGGCGATGGTCGAACAGTTACGCGACTACACCGAGCACCAGACCGGCTGCCCGCTAACGTACTGGGAAGCGACCGAACCGAATCGCGAGGACAAGTACAAGTACCGCGGCGTGTGGATGAAGGAACCGCCCGCGTGCGAGTGCGGGCTGAGCAAACTGCTGCTGGAGGCGACGGGCAATGGCGAATAAACGTGCGGCGTATAAGCCGTGTTCCGCAATGGTCCACGACGCTTACAGCTTCCGCGGCAGGCCGTGCAGCAAGTCCGCCGTTATGGAGCACGACGGCAAGGCGTACTGCAACTCGCACGATCCGGTGAAGCGGAAGGCGCGGCAGGAAGCTCGGGACAAGCGGTGGAATGCCGAGTTCGATGCGTCGATGAAGGCGCATGAGCGACAGTCCCAGCAGGCGGCGGACCTGGCGCGGGCGGTGGAGCTGCTGGGCGATGCACTCGCATTCACGCGGTGCGTCTCGTGCCCGGACACGATGCACTGTGACTGCGGTCGGGTTCGGCTCGATGAGGAAATCGAGGCGTTCGTGAGCAGGAGCGGGCGATGAAGAAACGCAACTTCGTACGAGCACGAGGTCGCCCTGGTCGCCGCAAGCAGCCGGGCGAGATGAACGGACTGGAGCGTGCGTTCCACGAGGCAACACAGAACTGGGTCGGTATCGCGGCGCTGGAGTACGAGCGGATCACGCTCAAACTCGCGCACGACACGCGATACACGCCCGACTTTTACATGCTGCGGGAGACAGGCACGATTCAGTTTTACGAGTGCAAAGGCTTCATGGAAGACCACGCACGGGTCAAGATCAAGGTGGCTGCCGAGATGTTCCCCGAGTTCGAGTTTTACTTGGTGCGGCGACGCAAAAAGGCTGACGGCGGCGGCTGGGATATTCAGCGAGTCGGAACGGCTGACACGCAGATCGGAGCGACGTGTGATTGACGTAGCTGGCGAAGGAATGAACATGGCGACCCCAAAGCGAAAGGTGCGAACGTGAGCGATAACTACCTGAATCATCCGCGAGCAGTCGATGCGATTCAGTTCATCGGCACCGGCGAAAGCTGCGACCGAGTCATCGATTTCCTTGGCGGCATTAACCCGGACGTGTGCATGTGGAAGGCTTGCACTTATGACGGCGGCTACATCCAGACGCGTGACGGACCGAAGGAATTCAGCCCTGGTGACTGGATCATCCGTAACGCCAATGGTCAGTTCGCACCATGCAAACCAGACGTATTTGAGGCGCACTATGAACAAGCGAAAACGAGTCATCAGTCCTGAGCGGGCGGAAGCACAAGCCGCATGGCGCGGATACTTCTCGCTTTGCCAAGAAATCGGCGGCCGCATCCGCGACGCTGGTCGAAACATCGAAACCAGCGGCGTATTTGCCCCGGCGATGTACGAGCAAATCATGCGCGACCTGCGATGGGTTCGTGGGTATGCGGCGCGTGCCGAGGCCGCGATTGAGCAGGCGCAGAAGATGTGGCGGGAGTCGTCTGACAAGTTGCAACGATCGCTCAATCCGGTTGCGCAGGTCATTGACGCAAAGGAGCACCCATGACTCACGCCAGGGACGGGGCGAAGTGCATCGACAAGGACGGCCGCGATGTGACCAGCACGCCGGGACTGTGGTGCGAGACGGACATGATTGTGCCGGTGCCGACGGACGCGCCGTGCCCCACCTGCGGCAGATGCCAAACGGGCGATCCGCCGTATTGCTACTGCCCGCCGACGCCGACGGACTGCCTCAGCATCATCGGGAAGAATAGCGAAATCGACCGGCTTACGACGGAGCGGGACCGATTGCGGAAGGCGTGCGAGGCGACTGAGCAAATGCTGATCGGTCTGCCGAAGCTGCATGAATCGCTGGTGCCGCTGCTGGCGCAAGTCCGTGCCGCCCTCGCGCATCCCGCGAAGGGGGCGGGGGATGAATGAGGCGACGCGAACGGGAGCTATGCGATGGACGAGATGATTACCGGGCGATGGATGGGCGATGCTGAAGGGGCGCACCGAGCCATTATCGAGGGCATCGGCAGGCTGGAACGCGGTCGCGTTTGGTGTACACGCTGCGGCAGCACTCAGTCGGTCGATTCGGGCAAGTGCATGCGGTCGGGTTGGCCGAAATGCTGCGGGATGACGATGACCATCGACTCGCCGCAGGAGCGCAAGCAACCACCGGCGGGCGCGGGAGGTTCACATGCCTGATTCGGCGTTCGACAAGTGCGGGGGAGCGGCGATGAAACTGCTGCCGTGCCCATTCGATCAATGGTGGTGGCCCAAAGGAAACATCGGGGCGGACTTGCTCGCACGAGATGCGGCACGCGCTGGGTGGAACGCAGCCCTCGCCGCAGCGGTGCGGGCGTGCGAGGAACGCGCCAAGGAACACCGCGAACTGAACCGGAAGATTCGCAGCAAGCCGGACTATGACGAGACGGGCAGCGACGGCGACTGTGCGGCGCTGTGTGCGGCGCAGGCTCGCGAATGCGAACTGGACGCGGCCGCCATCAAGCACCTCGCCAGCGACGCCGGGGCGGGGACTAGCAACAAAGGAGCACCGAATGGGGCTTGATACATCGCACGATTGTTGGCATGGCGCATATTCGGCGTTCATGCGGTTTAGAACCGAGGTTGCCAAGGCTGCGGGAATTCCGCTGCGGCTGATGCAGGGGTTTTACTCGCCGCCGGACGACAACTTGGTTGAGCGGTCGAAGCTGCGGGCAAGCATGCTGGTACCTTCTGGCGGCGGGATGATGGCGACACGCGAGACGCTGATGGCTGCATTAGCCGACTCTGCCAAGCGAGGCGACGCTGGGCGATGGCACTTGTGGGCGAGCAATTTCATGGACTGCTTGCCGCTATCGTGGGACTACTTCGCCGATGACCCACTTGTGTCGTTACTCAATCACTCGGATTGCGACGGCGAAATACCAGCCGACGAATGCGGACCGCTCGCCGACCGCATGGAAGAACTGATGCCCGAGTTTGAAAAGTGCGAAGCGGGATGGGGACATTGCGCGTCCGTCGCCGATAAAGCGCGCCAGTTCATAGCGGGGTTGCGCCGCGCTGCTGCGGCAAATGAGCCAGTCGCTTTCCACTGACTGACCGGCGATGAGGCGGGAGATGGCGATAGCGACCGCAAAACGACCGACCGCGCGCAAGCTGCTCAAGCGGCCGTGCCGGTTCGTCTGTGGCGCATGCGGGATACGGTTTTGGGTCAAGTACGAGGACGAAAGCTCATGCCACTGCCAGCCGTGTCACGCCGCGTACCTGTGGCGAGTGAATGCCCCAGCGACGGGGCGCGAACCGCCGGACCCGCCGTATATCGAGCCGCCCAAGATGCCGGAGCCGAAGGAATGCCCATGCGGCAAGCGAAACGGTCGCCCATGCGTACTGTGCGAGCCGATCAACAAAAATCGCTGCGGGTGCTCGTCGTCATCGGGTGCGCCGATGGACGATCCGGGCGAGCACAGTTCGTCGTGGCCTGCGATCGTGCGCGGGTATGAGCAGGATTGGTAGGCGGGCGATGTATCCGATAACAAACGGGCCTACGACCTGGTACAAATCGTTTGCAGTCATACAATTAGGCGGTATTATTCGGCGGTCGATTACCCCCCAGTTTCGCGGGGTACGCGCAATAAGGAGCACTTCACATGATCCTCGGATTCGACCTTCGCTCGCTGATCCTCGCCATCGCCACCGCCGGTCTCGCCGCGCTGAGTTCGTGCAGCGTTGGCTGCAATTCGGCCAGCGATGTTGCCAAGCACGGCATGGCCACGCGCGGTCCGACCAAGGTCGCCGTCGGCCTGGATGCGGACGGGAACCTGACGCAGTTCGCTGGCGAGACCGAGGGCGGGAGCGGCAGTGTCGTGCATGTAGCGCGACGGTCGTTCTATGAGAACGGGCAGCTCAAGAGCGAATTCATGGGCAGCAGCGACCCGACGCTTGTCCAGCAGACCTACTTCCAGGGCGTGCGCGAGCAGAGCATCCAGGACGTGAGCAACCGCCTGCGCGGGCTGGAAGGCACGATCAGTCAACTCTCGCGCGTCGCCGAGTTCGCGTTGCCGCTCGTCATGCAGTACGCGCCGCCTCGCCCGCAGGCACCGCCCTCGACCCAGCCGGACGTGTCGCCAGAGGATCGGTTCTTCGAGTTTCTCAAGAAGGCGAAGGACGCGGGCCTGATCAAATGAAACTCGCCGTCGCCCTCCTACTCCTGATCGCGTGCAACGGGTGCATCCACGTTGACAAGGTCGAGTTTCAGGTGCTGGGGAACGTGAAGTACCCAGCGAGCCAGCCCACGAGCCAACCAAGCGAGGTGATCCAGTGAACGCCTACTCGTGGCTGTGGATGCTGGTGATCGGACAGGCCGTCGCGCTTGAGATATTCACGCTTTGCAACAAGACGGCCCGCGACACGCTGAGTGAGCAGATTCAGGCGCTGTATTCGATTCCGTCGTTCGGTCCGTTCGTCGCGTGGATGCTGACAGCGTTCCTTGTGTGGCTGCCGGTCCACTTCATCGTAATGTGGATTTGGCCGAACGC
>FKKE01021183.1_pt1 | contig 13715 bp, 21 predicted proteins | sample 1106331 | NCBI WGS metagenome assembly FKKE01 (sample SAMEA3931202, study PRJEB13176) | freshwater metagenome | biome: Drinking water system; feature: drinking water; material: freshwater | place: China | collected 2013-02-06 | reverse complement strand
ATGATCTTCTCCGCCGAGTGCGAGACGAGGTTCGCGAGTTCGGTGTGCGCGTTAAGTCGGTGAAGCTGTCCGACAAGGCCGCCACGCGCGCGTACCGACTGCACGTCGATCAGTTCAACACGTTCAAGGGTGAGGATGGGGGAGGGCTGGAATGAAGCCGGTCGCTTTCCTGTTGATGGCCGCGGTGGTCTATCTGGTCGAGCATGCGTGGCACCATCTTTTGCTTGATATGGGGCGCTGGAACAACAAGGCCAGAAATCCGACGACCGTTATGTTCGTGTGGGGGATCAAGGCGGTGATCGTGGCCGTGGTTGGCCTGCTGCTATCGATCTCTATGGGAGCCTCCGGGTTCGTTGTAGGAGGAGCGATCGTTGGGGGGATGCTGGGAGTCTTAACCGGCGTGCGGGCAACAAACGTGGAGCGGTCCTGATGCAGATCATGGTGGACATAGAAACCTTTGGCGCCCGGCCGGACGCGCGCATCCTTCAGATCAGCGCGATCGCGTTTGACTTCGGTAGCGTTCGCGAGCCGCACGAGTTGCTTCAGGCAGAGGACCGCTGGTTCGACGCGGTGCTCGGCCCGTACAACGACGACACCGGATTCGAGTTCGACTGGGATTGTGTGGACCGGTCTACGCTCGACTGGTGGGGCCGGCCCGAACAGAAAGAGGCCATGGACCGGCTGAAGGCCGCACCGAAGGTGACCGAGCTTCAGGGCCTCACCGCGTTTGCGAAGTTCGTGAAGGCCGCCCTCGGCAAGCGGGCCTGTATCTGGGCCAAGCCACCGACGTTCGATCTGATGATCCTACGCGGCAATCTTCAGAAGTTCGGTATCGAGCCAACATGGCACTGGCGGCAGGAGCGGGACATGCGGACCCTGTTGTGGCTGGCAGATAAAGCCGGTTCGGTCAAAGTTCCTGACGACCAAGGCACGGGGCTGCTCCGTCACTATGGGCTTCACGATGCCGCCCGGCAGGCGGTGCAGGCACAGGCCGCGTTCCGGGCCCTGCACCTGCACGCCGACCGGGCTATGCTGTCTCGTATCGAGCCAGCGTGCGGCGCAGCTTCTTGATCGCGTTCTGCGCGCGCTTCGCCTTCGATTCCCAGCGCTGAAGTCGGGTCCGTAGCCGGGCCGCGCGAACGACCTTCGGGTCGATCTTCGGTTTTGGTTCGAGCCAGCCCTTTCGTACGACGTACTCGGCGATCTCGCGCTCCAGTGTGGCGTGCCCGCCGTCGTGGGGGCGGAAGCTCGGGTGGCGTGCGGAGAAGACGATGTGCGATACGTCGTGGATCAGCCGGCCCCAGCCTTTGAAGTGATTGCTGCTATCGGTCGGTGTGGTGCTGGCCCAGCAGCGCCGCCCGCCGGCAGTGTGTCCCCAGTCGGAAAGCGATGCTGGACGAGACTGGTTCGGGCTGCCGAGCCCGAGACGGCCGAAGCGTCTTACTAGGATTTCGGCGTAGCGCCGCGCGGTCTTCCGATCGATCGCAGGCAGGACTGTCGGCAACACGGTTGCGATAGGAACATAGCGGGGGTCGTTGTCCATGGTGGTCTCCTCTTCCACTGTGACGACAGTCGCATTATAGCACAGGACGGAGTTGCATTCAAGTACGGGTTATGCTTGTCGTTCACGTCGAGAGGCGGAGATGACAGCGGTAACGCGAGAATTTGTTGAGCGTCTATGGACGCCGAGCATCGTGCAGGCAGAGACCTTGCGCACGAGCTTGCGCTCGTTCATGAAAGATGGCTGGCACAACGTCGATCCGGCTCCGCTCAACTGGAACTGGCATCTCGACGCGATTTGTGACCACCTCGCGTACGTTACGCTCGGGGACATTCGACAGCTCATCATCAACATTCAACCGCGAACGACCAAGTCCCTCGCGACCTCCGTGTTCTGGCCGGTTTGGGACTGGCTGCATCTTCCCGAAGACCAGTTCCTCACGGCCTCGTACGCCCTCCAGCTTTCGACGCGCGACTGCTTGCGTAGCCGCCGGCTGATCGACAGCGTGTGGTTCCGCGAGCGATGGGGTCACGAACTGTCGTTCGCGTTCGACGAAAAACTGAAACGACAGTACTCGAACGACAAGGGCGGGCGCCGCATCGCGCTTGCCGTAGACAGCGCGACGACCGGTGAGGGCGGCGACAAGATCGTCGTGGACGATCCGCACAACGCGACCGAGGTCGAGAGCGACGCGATCCGCATCGGCACGCACGATTGGTGGGATCACGCGATGTCCTCGCGACTCAACCAGCCCGACAAGAGCGCGTGGATCGTGTGCGGCCAGCGCACCGGAGAGGACGATCTCTTCGGCCATATTCTCAAGAACCACGACACGTCCGAGCTGGTTCATCTCGTTCTGCCGAACGAGTTCCGCTCGAAGTTTCACTGCGTTACTCGGCTCCCCGGGTCGAAGAAGGTAATCTTCAGCGATCCGCGCAAGGAAGAAGGCGAACTCTTGAACCCGGCGCGCACGAGCGCGAAGGCGACCAAGCGGCTCAAGCGCGTGATGGGGGCGAAGTACCATCTCCAGTACCAGCAGGACCCGGACGCCGGCGAGGGCGCGATCCTGTCCCGGCGCAAGTGGCAGCTCTGGGAGGGAGAGCCGCCCGAGGTCGAGATGATCCTGTCGGTCTATGACACGGCGTTCGACGAGGAACAGGAGAACGACTATAGCGCGCGCACGGACTGGGGCGTGTTTCGGCACCGCCAGAAGGTCGATCGCGAGGACGGTATGGCCTACATGGCCGAGCGGAAGTGCCTCATCCTGCTCGGCGCGTGGCGCGACAAGGTCCAGTACCACCAGCTCAAGAAGCTGGCCCGGCAGCACCACCGCAAATTGCGGCCGGACTATACGCTGGTCGAGCACAAGGGGACCGGCATCGTACTCGCGCAGGACCTGATCCGGGCCGGTGTTCGCGGGGTTCGCAAGGTCAAGTTGAGCCATGGGGGTAGGGTCAAGCTCGACAAGGTGGAGAGGGCCAATATCGCGAGCACGGTGCTCGATGACGGACTGGTCTACTATGTCCCGAGGAAATGGGCCAAGGCCGTGATCGACGAGTGTGCGAACTTCCCGAAGGGGGCCAACGACGACTGGGTCGATACGTGTCTGATGGCGTGGCAGTTCTTGCGGCGGATGGGAGAAACAACCCTGTGGGAAGAGGAACGGAGCGACGGCAGCGTACGGCTCTTCAAGCGGGCCCGGCGCGCCTACGGTTGACGGGCGGTGTTTCCCCCGCAACTGGGGTAGGCTGCTATGGCGACTGATCGCAAGATGACTGTACGGTTGTCTGACGGTTCGTCCTGTGAAGTGAGCGAACGCCAGTATCAGGCCATCGCCGAGTTGACTCAGACGGTCGATCTGGTGGCCCGTGGCGTCGTTCGCAATTTGTCGATCGTCCAGAACGACGGCGGCGAAGGGACCCGACAGACGTGGTACGTGTTTACCGGCGAAAGGCAGGGACTCGACCACATGGCCGACGCGCTTGTACATCAGAGCAAATGGTTGAGACGGACGGCAGCCGCATGGGAGGGTAACGCTCCGGCGGGGGCCCGTTCTCGCTTGGAGCACTGATATGGCGCGGCGCCGCAAAGACGAAGATGATGCACAGCTCGGTCGGGGCTTCTATCAGTCCACGATGGAAGAGCTTCCCGAGGAGCCCCGTCCNNNNGGGGGTCCTGTTCCCCGAAGCCGACGGCAGCATTCTGGTCTCGGTAGATGGTGCCGAGCCAGAGCCCGAGAAGAACGAGACCGCGATCCTGTCGCAGTTCGACTCCAATCTCGCTGAGTTGCTGGACGAGACTTCCCAGATAAAGATCGGGCAAGAAATCAAACAAATGGTCGAGGCAGACCTTCGTTCCCGCGAGAAGTGGGAAGCGAGAATGATGGACGGTCTGGAGATCATCGGCTTCGCGGACATCCCCGAGGACGCCGTCGCGTTCGTTGGCGCTGCGCGCGTGACGTACCCGGGCATCGCAGAGGCAATGGTTCAGTTCCAAGCGCGAGCCATGGAGGAACTGATGCCGGCCGAGGGCCCCGTGAAGGTCGGCGTGATCGGCAAATCTGACGCCAAGTTGGAAGAGCGGGCCGAGCGAGTTCAGGACTACATGAACTATCAGCTCACCGAAGAGGACGACGAGTACTACAACGAGACCGATACGCTGCTGCTCATGCTGCCGTACGACGGTAGCGTGTTCCGAAAGATCGCTCCGGACCCGATCTTTAGCCGCACTCGCTCGCGGCTCGTGCCCGCGAAAGACTTCATTGTCCCGTACTTTGCGACGAGCCTGAAGACCGCTCCGCGGTACACGCACCGGTATTCCATGCCGGGCAACGTCTACAAGCGAGCGGTTGCCGCCGGCTATTTCATCGACGCCGATTTTCAGGCGGGCATGACGCAGGGCGAGGGCAGCGATCGTACCAGAGAGGACACAACCGACGATCGTACCCAGAGCTACCACGAGGAGGATCAGGACCTTCAGTTCTACGAGACCACGATCGACTGGGAGTTCGAGGATTTCTCTGATCCCTTCGCGGAAGGCAAGACCTACAAGTTGCCTTATGTGATTACGTGGGAGTGGGAGACCGGTCGTGTTGTGCGGGTCGCGCGCTGCTGGGACGAGGGCGACGAGACGTGCCAGAAGGACGTGTGGTTCACGCACTACAAGTTCCTGCCGGGCTTCGGTTTCTATGGTTGGGGCTACCTCCACATCATCGGCGGGTTGGGCCGTGCCGCTTCGGGAGCGCTGCGTCTTTTGCTCGATGGCTCCGCCACGGCTTCGTTGCAGGGCGGCTTCAAGAGCCGCGATGCTCGGGTTGCCGGAGAGATCAACTTCGAGCCGGCGGTCTGGCAGGACGTGGACATGTCCGCCGAGGAACTGGCAAAGAGCTTCTACTCGCCGCCGTTCAAGGAGCCCAGCCCAGCGCTGTTCAAGACACTGGAAATCCTCATCAACGGGCTCCAGCGGTTTGCCTCGACCACCGAGGCGATGGTCGGCGAGGCCAGCAACACCGGCCCGGTCGGCACGACCGTTGCCCTGATCGAGCAGGGCAGCAAGATTTTCTCGGGCATCCATAAACGCATTCACGCGGCGGCCCGTATTGAGTTCAAGCTGATTGCACGCTGCAACTTCCGCTTCATGGGCGAGCAGCCATACCCGTTTGCGGTCGCAGGCAGCGAGCCGCGCGAAGTTTTGTTTGAGGACTTCGATCCGAAGACCGTGGACGTGATCCCGGTCAGCGACCCGAACATTTTCAGTTCGGTGCAGCGCATAGCGCTCTGGCAAGCGGGTCTTCAGCTCGTTGAAGGGGCGAGGGACCTGTACCCACCGAAAGCTCGCCGCGCAGCGCATCGGGGTATGCTGAAAGCGCTCCGCATTCCGGGGGCTGAGGACTGGCTGCCGGACGATCTGACGAAGCGCATGGACCCGGTTAGCGAGAACGTCGCGCTGCTCAACGGGCACGGCATTCAGGTCTACGCGGAACAGGACCACGAAGCGCATCTCACGGTGCACGCCGCGTTCGAGCAGGAACTGGCGGGGATGGACCCCGAGATTCAGCAACAGGCCATGCCGGCGCTCAAGGCCCACAAGGCCGCGCATTTCGCCGAGGCATACCGCTTGCGGCTCCAGCAGCAGATGATGTCCGCGACCGGGGGTATTCCCCTGCCTCCATACGATCCGAACAACCCGGAGACGTACGAAGAGCTTCCGCCCGAAGTGGAGAACGCCGTGGCGATCGCCGCCTCCGGTTATGCTCCACCACCGCCACCGCCCTCGACCGAAGAGGCGCAGGACCAAGCGGACGCCGATTTCGCTGCACAGCGGGACGCGGACAGGAAAGACATGCAGGCGGCCCGGGACGAGGACCGGAAGGACGCCCAGAAGGCCGCGGAGCTGCAAAGAGAGGGGCTGGTTCCGGATGTTGACAGCCCCCCGATAGCGTGATAGCCTCGGAGATATGAATGCGCGCGGAACAGTTGAGGCAGGCGAAAGCGCTGTTGGACAGCCGGGGATTGACGCGCCCGAAGCCGCGGAAGCTCGTCAAGGCGGCGTCGGAGCTGGGTCTGGGGCTGGCCGAGACCTTAGCGTTTCTTATGCGATTGAAACAGGGGCCGCAGAACCAGCAAGCCCAGCGGCGGGAAATCTTGGCCCGAGTGTCCGAGTGATGTCCGGCACAGAGACCCAGACGAAGGGGGATACGGCGCGTCCGGTGCCGAACACAGCCCGTCTGGTCTCCGCCATTTCGCGGGCGTTTGGGAGAGGGCGCCGCATCACTGTACGACGGCTGATAGAACGCATTCGCGAGTCGATAGCCGCGGAAGATACGCGCCCGAAGCCGGGCACCCCCGTGGGGTTTGGCAGGACGCGCGACACGATACACATGGACGTGGTGGTCGGCTATCTTGGGGATGAAAACACGAGGAGTGTACGGGGTTCTGGCGGAGCCCTAGTGGTTCGGAGGCTTACTCGTGGGAGATCGAAATACAACCCGGCGGACGAAGACCGCAAGCACGCAAAAATCGCTCGCAGACGATCTCGTCTCGTTGGTGGACTCGCTGACCGCATCGCGCGGCGGTATCGGAACATTGTCTCCAGCGGAGAGCCGGCAGTTTGACCGCATCTACAGGGAGCTGTCGGAAATCGACGAGCAGGAACAACTGAATGGACGATAGAACCATCTCGATCTCTCGGCTCGTGCGAAAACTGGACGAGCACCTGTCCCGGATGATTGTCGAAGCGGCGAAGGCCGACATCTCCTACGAGAGCTACCTCATCAACGCCGGGCGCATTCGCCAGAACCGGGCGATGCGGAACTCGCTGCTGGCGCTGATGGAAGGCCGCGGCTCTGAGCAGGACCGCGTGGACGCCGGGGTTGTAGCCGGTGAGGAAGAGGACGATGATGACGAGCCGGTGCAAGCGCGCCGGCATAGACCGAGACGTTGGGGTTAACCATGACACGAGCAGCAGCCCGCACCAAAGGCTTCCCGTCCCAGTTCTCCGCGCCGGGAACAATCCCCGACGACATGATCCCGCAGCCGATCGGTTACCGGATCGTCGTTCGTCCCAAGCCGCCGAAGGACAAGCTCGGACTGATCGAGCTGGCTGCGCGCACGAAGAACGCCGATCTTGCCGTTCGTACGATCGGGCAGATTGTGGCGGTCGGGGCGCTCGCCTTTCGCACCAAGACCGAGGGCGTGGACTGGACAGCCGACGGTGTGGCGCAGAGCCTGAAGGCCGGAGACTGGGTCGTGTACACGCACCACAGCGGCCAGAAGCTCCAGTTCAGTTCTGGTGCCACTGACTTCAGCGGCGAACGGGTCGAGCGGTTCCTGCTCGTGATGAACGACACCGATGTGATCGCCAAGCTGACCCCGGAACAGGCTGAAAAATACGCCGATTGGGTGAGCTGATGGGCGCTGTGTCTTCCGAGCAGTTGCGACAGGCCGACCGCAAGGCAAGCCTGACGAAAGAAGCGGAGAATCTGGTGATGCAGGCGGGCAATGGGCTGGCCGAAGTCTATGACGAGTGCCGGACCAATACCGCGGGGCTCCGGACGGCGGCCAAGATTCAGGTGATTCAGGGGCTGTTGACGGAAGCTACCGTGATCCTGCTGGAGTCCGAGACCGACGCCAAGATTCAGGTCCCCGGTTAAACTCCGGGGCGGCGGTTCCGCTCGGATGGGGGTATAGTCGATCTCGTATACCGATCCGCCCGGTAATAGGCGGAACCGACACGCCCGGATGGCGGAGAACAACACGGCGCAGGAGCCGGAGAACCATGCCCAAGGCAACCCTGAATATCGTTACCGAAGACGAAGATGGTGGCGTCTCTCTCAAGGCCACCGAAGCCACCGATGATGGCGGTGACCCGTCCAATCCCACAGACCCTGTAACTGGCGAAAACCAGTTCGATGACATTGATTCTCGCTTCGGCATGCCGAAGCCGGGGAAAGCTGGGCGCGAGGAAAAGGACGAGACGGACGAGGACGACGATCAGGCGGCCGACGACGAGATGTTCGGTAAGGACACCGCCGGCGGGCCGGCCGATGAAGACGACGAGCCGGAAGACGCCGAGGAGGAAGACGAGGAAGAGGAGGGCCCGCGTCGTTCCGGTTTCCGTAAGCGGTTGGCTCGGGAGCAGCGCCTTCGCAGAGAAGCGGAGGAAAATTTCCGCGACATGCAGGACCGGCTGGCGGAGGTCGAGAAGACCCTTTCGTCCCGTCAGACTGACGACGCTTTCGCTGCGGAACAGTCCGCGCTCGACGAAAAGATTTCCGGGAAGGAGAAGGAGCTTGCCGCCGCGATCGAAGGTGGCGATGTTACCGCCCAGATCAGGCTCAACGGCGAACTGCTCGACCTCAAGGTGGACAAGCGCACCAAGGCCGACTCTCACGAGCGCTCGAAGACCGCCACCGAGAAAAGCCGGACCGCGGCCAATCCGATTGTGGACCGGAAGATCGCACAGTGGAAGCGCAAGCACCAGAGATACAATAGCGACCCCGAGTTCGCTGCTCTTGCCCATGCGATCGACAAACAGATCGCCAAGGAAGGCTTCAATCCCGAGACCGAGGAGTTCTGGGACGAGCTGGATGATCGTCTGTCGAAGCGCTTCCCGGAAGAGTACCGCGGCCGTAAGACGGATGGTCGCCCGAGATCAAAGGCGCCGACCCGAAGCTTCCGGCAAGATGGTACTGGGTCGCGGCCGACCAAGAAGATCGGCGGCGAGTTTCCGGTGGACAACAAGGGACGCGTGAGACTCACGAAGGACCACGTCGAGAACATGCGCCGCTTCAATCTCGATCCGAAGAACCCACAGCACGTCAAGGCGTACGTGGACAACAATACCTGAAGGCAATGAACATGAAGACGAAGAACCGAGTGGTGGAATCGTTCGAGAACGACCTCGAATCCGACCTCGATCCGGAGCTGGATTCGATGGAGGATGGGTTGGACTTCGACCCGAACGATCCCGAAGAGCAGGGCATGTCCGATGAAGAGCTGATCGAGCACGCCTCGCAGATGTCCGACGCCCAGACCGAAGCCCTTCAGCGCAGCCGAAAGCGCGGCAAAGCCCCGCGAGCCGGAGCGCGCTCTCGGGTGACGGCCGCTCAGGAAGACGCGCGGGGACGCAATCCCCGCCGCGAGCGTGAATTCGAGTGGCGCCCCCAGAACACGCTGGACGCCCCGCCTCCGAGACCCGGAATGGAGCAGCGGTGGATTCGCTACCAGCTCAACGCTGCGAACGACCCCCAGAACTGGTCGCGTCAGAAACGCCAGCACTGGACGCCGCGAAAGCTGGACACGGTGACCGAGGAGTTCAGTCCGCCGACCACCGAGGTCGCTGGTCTCGGGTCGGTGATTTCGGTGGGTGACCTGATCCTCTGCGAGCGTCCGGCCTACATCGGTCAGTCCCGCCGGCGTTTCTTCGCGAAGAAGCTCCAGCGGCAGCTTGCGGCGGCGAAGAGAAAGATCACCGGGGTTCAGGACCCAGACAATCCGATCATGATGGTGGACCGGGCTGACCTTCCGCCGACGGTCGGCATCGGGCGCCGGGTCAGGGCTCAGGACGACGAATGAAGACGGACGATACCGAAGTCGCCCGGCTGGTGGTCTTCAACCTGCCGACCATGGCGAAAGCTCAACGCAAAAAGCTGGCCCGCTGGCTGATGTCGCGGGCGAAGGTCATCGACAAGTTCTCGGACATTCAGGTGACCGACTACGCCGGTCGGTTCACCCAGCGCCTGTATTCAAGCGCTCCGGCGCGGGGGAAGGTCGGGGCCGGGCGGCGGGGCTGATCTCCGCTTCGGCGGGTTCGGGTTGGTCGGCAGGCCGATGATCTTCTCGCTGAGCTTGATGAGCTTCGGCGCCGCGGTTGCCCCGGGCGTCTCCGAATACCGAACGGCAAACCTTTCGGTGAACGGCGGTGCGGACGAACCCTCCGCAGAATATCGCACTGTCAAAACGGTGCCGGTCTGGGGAATACCTTTTGCCACCAGCTCCCGAATGAACTCGTTGATCTGGGTCCATCCGTCGAACTCGCGCTCGATCGTTGGCCGGCTGCTGCCGTGGAAGCGGGCTGTGGTTCGGTAGGTCAACGGTCGTAGACCTCATAGCGCAGCTCGTGCCCCGAATACGCAGCCACGCAGTCGCCGTTGTGCTCGACGCGCAGCCCCGACAGGAGCGTGCGCCATTCTGCGCCGGTGCGTTCGAGTTCATGAAAGCCGGAAGCACCCGACGGCAGGGTGTAGCTCCCGCCCTTGTAGGTGCGGCGCGCGGCCAAACGGGCAGAGTCGAAGGGACGATTGTTTTGCTGGGTTCTCATGCTGGTCTCCTCACCACATGACGGAAGTCATTGTAGCATATTCAAAATTTCCTGTCAAGCGGGCCGGCGTTCCGGGTGTCCTTCTGGCGCTAGCCTTGTGGCGGCCTCCAGCGATGAGCCCCAGTGCGCGCGCCGACCCCTTGACGGGCGGGTTCAAAGCTAGGCCCTGACCCGGCGCCCGTTGCCAGTCGCTCTGCGACCGGGCTGGCGCGGAACCAGTATAGCAAACCGGGGGGCGGTGTTCAAGCCCGTCGTGGTGTATGTTCCGTGCCACAAGTTGTTGCTCGGCAACAACACGAATACCCGCGCAACGGGAGCATCCTGATGGCGAACAAGAACGCACCCTTCGGTTTCCGCCCGGCCCGGCACCTGACCGGCGGCACGATCCGCGAAGCCAAGTACAACATCGCATCCGCCCTCGCCGCGAACATCGGCGTTGGCAGCATCGTGGTCGAGACCGGCACCTCCGGCGCGAACGGCCGTCCGTATATCACGCTGGCTGCTGCCGATGGCGCGCAGACCGGCGTCTTCATGGGCGTCAAGTACCGCGACCCGAACACGGGCGACGTGGTCTACGCGCGGCGCTGGGTTTCCGGTCAGACGACCTTCAACTCGGAAGACGCGGAGGCCATCGTGATCGATGACCCGGCCGTTGTGTACGAGATTCAGATGTCGGGCGCACTGGCGGCCGCGAACATCGGCCTGCTCGCAGACCTCGTGATCGGCGCCCCGAACGCGCAGACCGGCCGTGCAACGACCGCTGTGGATTCCGCCGACCTTGCCGGCTCGGCCGTCAAGATTCTCGGCCTCGCGCCGATCGCTGGCAATGAACTCGGCACCTACGGGATCGTCGAGGTCCTGCTGGGCAACGCAGTCCCGCATGAGCGGACGGCCGTCTAACGGCTGACGAAAGGGAAGAACGACAATGATGAATCGGGCACTTTTCTACAAGCAGCTCAATCAGGGCCTCAACACGGTCTTCGGTCTGAGCTACAACCGCTTCCCGGAAATCTGGCGCCAGTTCTTCGAGGTCGAGACCTCGGCGAAGGCGTTCGAGGAAGAGGTCATGTCGATCGGCCTCGGCCTTGCCGGCGAGAAGGGCGAAGGCGCCCCGGTTCGGTACGACTCCGGCTCGGACAGCTTCGTGGCGCGCTACGACCACCGCACCTATGCGCTGGCGTTCGCGATCACCGAGGAAGCCGAGGAGGACGGTCTGTACGGCTCGCTCGGCGCGCGCTATTCCAAGGCGCTCGCCCGTTCGATGCAGGAGACCAAGGAGATCAACGGTCATGCCGTTCTGAACAACGCCTTCTCGGCGTCGTTCCCCGGCGGTGACGGTGTTGCCCTGCTCTCGACCGCGCACCCGCTGTTCGGCGGTGGCACGCTGTCGAACAAGCTGGCGACGCCGGCCGACCTGTCCGAAGCTGCGCTCGAAGACGCGGCCGTGCAGATCGGCTACTGGACCGATGACCGCGGCCTCCAGCTCAACCTGATGCCGAAGAAGCTGATCGTCCCGACGGCGCTCAAGTTCACGGCCTATCGGCTGCTCGAATCTTCGCTGCGTCCGGGCACGGGCGACAACGACGTGAACGCGGTCAACCGCATGGGCGTGTTCCCGGAGGCGCCGTGCGTGTCTCCGTACCTCACGGACACCGACGCGTGGTTCATCAAGGTGGACTGCGACGACAGCCTCAAGCACTTCCAGCGCAAGCGCATCGCGCGCGGCATGGAGGGCGACTTCGAGACGGGCAACGTCCGGTACAAGGCGCGCGAGCGCTACAGCTTCGGCTGGTCCGACTGGCGAGGTTTGTTCGGCAGTGAAGGCGGCTGATCTTTGCTTCCGAGGGTGGTAATCCTCCTCGCGATCTGATACGATGATGCCTCCAGTGATGGAGGCATTTTCGTATGCGGCTATGCGAGATCGAAGGTTGTGGACGTAAGCACGATGCGCGCGGGTTGTGCAAGATGCACAACATGCGGCGCTGGCGATACGGCGATCCTCTGGCGGAGATTTCTCGTCCGCAAAACCGCGGGGTCGAGACTTGCACGTTCCCCGGCTGCTCGAACCCACACGACTCTTTCGGTCTGTGCCGCACGCATCGGGTCCGCCAGATCAAGCACGGCGACCCGGCGTATACCGTGCCGAGTAAACAGAAGCCGACCTGCGCGGACTGCGGCTGCAAGCGCCGGCCTAAGTCGCGCGATGCCAAAGCCCCCGGACATCTCTGCCGGTCTTGCGCGCGTATCAGGAATCGTGCGGCCAGACCCACACACTACCTCGCCAAGCTCGCAGCTCGTCGTCGGCGGGTTCGTATCCAGACTCCTCCGTGGGCCGATCTCGCCGCCATCGAGCAGTTCTACCAGAACCGTCCCGCTGGCCACGAGGTCGATCACATTGTCCCGCTCAAGGCCATGGCCGGCCGCCGGCACGTCGCCTGCGGGCTTCACGTCGAGCACAACCTCCAGTATCTCCCGATGCCCGACAATCGCCGCAAGGGCGCCCGCTTGCGTTCCCCCGTCTGATCTGTTACCGTCCTTCCATCATCGGCAACAGGAGCGTACAACACTCAATCCACTGACCCAAACCTCTGACACAAGATCGCGCCCGGCTGCTGGCCTAGTCTGTCCACCCTCGTGAAGAGACAGTCCCCGGTAGCCGGGCGTTTCTGTTATGCTCGCCGTCTGGGCGTAGCTCAGTTGGTAGAGCACTCGGTTTGGAGCCGAGGGGTCGCCGGTTCGAGTCCGGCCGCCTAGACCATTTTCGGGGTTGTAGTTCCGTTGCGCGCGTGATACACTTTGGGCTCGCGGGGTAGCTCAGTAGCAGAGCAGTGCGCTCATAACGCAAAGGTCGCAGGTGCGAGTCCTGTCCCCGCAACCAGAACCTCGTCGGGCTGCCCTTCCGTGGGGCCGACAATGGGGTTGCACGGACGCTCGAAAAGCACGGCCTCGACGCGAAAGGGCGGGGCAAGTCGTTCGCCGTACAGCCGGCGGGCGCAGAGTTTTAGCCGGCGCGTGTGGCCGCGAGCGCGCAAAGAGACTACGGCAGGGCCCTTTTAGGCTCAATCGCGGCCCAGTTTCAACGTAGGGAGGGTCCATGACAAATCGTCACTAGCGCAATAGCTGCGCGGAGAGATTGTCATGACCAGCAAACGCACGGGCCGTGTTCTCGCGCCCGTTCGGCACGTCAAGAAGCCGAAGAAGCGGGACAAGGGAAGCCGGGGCCGGAAGATCGGCCGCAACAAGGCTTGGTGTACGGCGTACATCGCCGGTTGCCGGCAACAGATCAACAAGCGTCGCAAGGTGGCCCGCCACTGCCGCCGGCACCCGAACGATCTCGAAGCCCGTAAGGTGCTTGACCGGCTCCGCTGACCGGGGTACAATCTGGGCCTCTTTA
>FKKE01006443.1_pt1 | contig 13753 bp, 12 predicted proteins | sample 1106331 | NCBI WGS metagenome assembly FKKE01 (sample SAMEA3931202, study PRJEB13176) | freshwater metagenome | biome: Drinking water system; feature: drinking water; material: freshwater | place: China | collected 2013-02-06 | reverse complement strand
TGTCGGTCCCGGGTTCAGGAGATCGCCCAGCTCTTCGAAGAAGTGGGTGGAATTGTTCTGCGCAAGAATCCCGGCAGGATCGAGGCCGCGTTCGTGCGCACGGGAAAGACTGGTCTCGTCGACGAAGGCGCCTGCCGGATCGTCCGCGCTTCCCGCGCCGCCGTCGGTGCCGTCGGTGTCGCCGGCAACCGCGGCGATTGCCTTCTCGCCGCCGAGCGCGATCGCAAGCGCAAGCGCATATTCCTGGTTGGGTCCGCCGCGGCCCTGGCCTTTGATCGTGACCGTCAGTTCGCCGCCCGAAAGGATCGCCGCCTTGCGTCCTTCGCGCTTGAGCTTGATCGCGAGTGCCGCGTGTTCGGCGGCGACATCGCGCGCTTCGCCTTCGAGATCCGCGTCGAGCACGACGGGTTCGTAGCCGGCCTGTTTCGCAATCGCGGCCGCGGCATCGAGCGACGTCTTCGGCTTCGCGACGATGGCGAAGCTCGACTTTGCAAAGGCTCCGTCGCCGGGTTTCGGCGATTCGTTTGCGGCATCGTTCAGCGCCGCCGCGATCGAAGCGGGCGGCACGATCTTGTATTTCGCGAGAAGTTTCCGCGCGTCATCGAGCGTCGTCACGTCCGGCACGGTCGGGCCTGAGCCGATCACCGAGGGATCGTCGCCGGGCACATCGGAGATCGCGAGCGTGATCGCGCGCGCGGGCATGAGCGCTGCCGCGAGCCGGCCACCCTTGATGCGCGAGAGATGCTTTCTCACGCAGTTCATCTCGACGATATTCGCGCCGCTCTTCAGGAGCGCGCGGGTCAGTTCGCGCTTGTCGTCGAGCGAAATGCCTTGCGCCGGAGCGATCCAGTTCGCCGATGCGCCGCCCGACATCAGGACGAGCGCGACATCGTCTTCGGTGGCGTCCTCTGCGAGTTGCAACGTGCGTTCGGCAGCGGCGATGCCTTTCGCATCCGGCACCGGGTGTCCGGCTTCGATCATTTCGATCGCGCGAAGCGTGCGGCCATAGCCATGCCGTGCCACCGCGATTCCCGAAAGGCGTTTGCGGGCGAGATTATGTTTGTCGAGATAGAACGCTTCGGCGGCTTCCGCCATCGAGCCCGCAGCCTTGCCGGCCGCGAAGACGAGGAGACGGCCTTTGTCCGGCGGAGCGGGCAGATGCGGCGGCAGGCACTCGCGCGGATGCGCGCGCGCGACCGCGGCATTGTAGATCTGAAGTAACACGTCGCGTTTCATACGGCCGCCGGTGCCTTGCTGCGCGGGCGCGCGGCCCAGATGCCGAGCAGAATGAGGGCGCCGCCGAGAGCCTGCAATGGCCCGAGCTTCTCGCTCAGCACGAGCCAGCCCAGCGCCGCGGCGCCCACCGCTTCGAGAAAGATTACGAGCGAGGAGAAGGTTGCAGGCAGTCTTCCGAGCGCGACCGCGAGCAGGCCCTGTCCGAGCACTTGCGACACGATCGCGAGCGAGAACAGCGTCACCCAGCCCTCGCGCGAGCTTGGAAGAAATTTCGTCTCGAGAAGCAGCGCGACTGCGAGCATGCAGGCTGCGGTGATCGCCGCCGATATGAAGGCGAGCGAGCCCGCGCCGATTTTGAGCCGCGTGCGCGCGTTGCTGACCGCAAGCATGTAGAGCCCGAAGAACACCGACGTAACGAGCGCATAGCTGTCGCCAGCGAGACGTTCCGGCGCGAAGCTGTAGCTCTGGCCGATCAGCGCAGCGCCGCCGAGCAGGCAAAGCGCGAGGCCGGAGAAATCCGCTTTCGAAATTCTTTCGCGAAATACCAGCCACGCACCGAAGGCAACCCACACCGGCGCCATGGTCGCGAGGAAGGTCGCGTTCGCAACCGTGGTCGCGAGGATGGCGAGATGCCAGAAAAAGAGATCGCCCGCGAAGAAGAGTCCGGAGAGCACGACGGCGCGGTCGGACGAGAACAGCTGCCGCGTTTCCTTCGGCTCCAGCAGCGCCCATAACGCGAGGAAGGGGAGTGCCAGCGCGCAACGCCAGAAGGCGCTGGCGAAGGGGCCGACGTCGGCAAGACGCACGAAGATGGGAGATGCGCCCATCGCGAACGCGCCGACGACGAGGGCGGCGAAGGCAAGCGCATTCTTGTGAGCGGGAAGGGCGGCGGCGTTCACGGGCTGTTTCGGCTTTTCCCCGGCTTGGTAAGCCATGCCCGGCCCGCTGTCACCCGCAGCGGCGCAATGGCGGCATGCACGGCGCCGGTGCCGTTCGCTTCTCCCGGATACTCACAGGGTCCGGAGGCCGGTAAGACTCGCCCGCGTCATGGGGTTAGGATAGCTGTTCGAGAGTCCCGGAGTATGCACGATGGCCGAGATCGACGAGAAAGCCCGTACCGAGCTTGAAGCCGCGGTGTTCCGCCGTCTCGTAGAACATCTGCGTTCGCGCACCGACGTCCAGAATATCGACCTCATGAATCTCGCGGGCTTCTGCCGCAACTGTCTTTCGAACTGGATGAAGGATGCCGCCGACGCGAAAGGCATCGCGATGTCCAAGGACGAAAGCCGCGAAGCGGTTTACGGCATGAGCTACGAAGACTGGAAATCGAAATACCAGAATGAAGCGAGCGCGGAGCAGAAGGCTGCGTTCGATAAATCCAACCGCCACTGAAGTAGGTCCATGCCAGCAGCAGCCAAGAAGAAAGAGTCCGCACCCGCGGACGCAACCAGCTTCGCCAAGTCGCAACTGAAAGCGCTGGTCGAGCGGATCGAGCGTCTCGAAGAAGAGAAGAAGGCGCTCGCCGACGACATCCGCGAGGTCTATGGCGAGGCCAAAGCGAACGGCTTCGATACCAAGGCGCTGCGCGCGGTGGTGCGCATGCGCGGGCAGGAGCCTGCGGAGCGTCAGGAATTCGAGGCGATCGTGGATCTCTATCGCGACGCGCTCGGGATCGGCGCGCGTTGAGCTAGCGCGATGCGGCGCGTGCCGGTTCGAAGCCGAGCACGACGACCGGCGTGCGGTCGCGCTGGAAGCCACCGGCCGTATTCTGGTCCGGCGTGAATTCGGCGAACCGGTTTTCGACGATGGCGCGCACGGGCTCCGCGAAGCCGCGCGTATTCTCGGGATGCTTGAATTGAACCGGCCCGTTCGCCCGCGCGAAGCCGGCTGCGATCTGGTGCGCACCCGCGATCAGCGGAACCGCCGCGAGCGTGCCCTGCATGCGGGTCTGTGACGGGAAATAGCGCCGGTTCGTGTTGGCATAGGCGAGCGTCGTCGACGCGGTGGTTTCGTCAGACGGCGGCGTTTCGTTCGCAGGCGCCGGGCCGACCTGCCATTGCAGGCGCTCTTTCGGCTGCTGGCGGTTTGCCGGCGGCAGGATCGATTGCGGATTGGCCGAAGCGACCTGTGTGCGCGCAGGCGGCGTCTGCGGCTGTTGCGCCGGCAGGTCCTGTTCGTTCTCCTGCGCTTCCTGTTCGCTGGTGTTCGCAGCCGAGTTCGCGCTGAAGATCGAACTGATGAAACTCTTGAGGCGGTTCGCGTCGGGGGCCGCCGCTGCCGCCGCAACGCGGGTCTGCGGCTGTTCGCCGAACTTGCCGCGCTGCTGGATCTCCGCCGCGGCCAGCTGGAAGTTCTTCAGCGGCACGCCGTCGGAAGGAACGTGAATGGTTTTACCGTCGGGGAATACGCGCACCAGCTGTTCGCGGGTCATGCGCGGCCAGTGACGGATGGTGGACGTATCCACGTGCACGAAATCGGAGCCCGGATAGAAGCCGACGCCGCCGCGCTGGAGCCGAAGTCCCGCCGCGCGGAGTTCGGAGGTCGCAACGCCGGGAATGCGGAAGTCGATGGCGTTGCCGAGAATATGCTGGCTGTGCTTCGCCACACCGTTCGAGCGCGAACGGAGCATTTCGTTGGTCTCGGGCGAGCGGAAGGCGGAGATGATCTGGATCGGCTGCGTGCCGCCGGTGTCGCGATTGACTTCCCAAAGAATGTCGAAGAGATGCGGATTCATCTTCGTTTCTTTGTGATTGCGCCAGTCGCGCAGGAAGCTGTTCAGCTTGGCGAGGCCCGCTTCGTCATAGCGTCCGTTCACCTTGAAGGTGACGGTGATCGACTCTTTCGAGTGCGTGTGAAACATCGAGATCGAGCGCGTATCGCCGTTCGCGATCACGCTCTGCAAGCTCGTCGTCGAAAGCGTCAGCGCAAGCGCGGCGGCGCCGACCGCTCCGAACGAGCGGCAAGCCTTCCAGTCGCGCGACGATGCAGCGGAAGCTTCTTTCGGCAAGTAGAACCTGTCCCCTTGCTGCTTTCGGCCACCCCCACCGGGCGCGAGAAGCAGAATTCATGCAGTCTTGCCGGGTTCGGTTAACGATTTGTTGACCGGGATGCCCCCGACTTCGCACTCTAGCTACGAGCCGAAAATGGCGGAAAAAGGGGCCAAGTCGTTACCGGGAGGTTAACGCGCGCAGGGCGTCAGGCGGTTGCCCGCGCCTGTTCGATGCGCTTCCTCATCGATGCGATCAGCGTGTCGCGCGGCGTGGCATGGGCGAATAGATGGCCCTGGCCCATGTCGCACCCCATCTCCTGCAACGCGCGCACTTCGCTCGGCCGCTCGATACCTTCGGCGACGGCGACCGTGTCGAATTTGTGGGCAAGCTCGATCGCCATCCGGCACAGCGAGGCCGTATGCGCGTCCTGATCGCAGTTGCTGACCAGGCTGCGGTCGATCTTCAGCTCCTCGAACGGAAGTTCCTTCAGGCGGGCGAGGTGCGAGTAGCCGGCGCCGAAATCGTCGATCGCGATCGAAATGCCGTAAAGCTTCAGTTGCGTAGCGATCTCGTGGATCGCGTGGATGTCCTTGATCGCCTGATCTTCGGTGACTTCGACGATCATGCCGGGCCAGTTGCTTTCCTTCGGACGCAACTCGCGAATAATCTTGGTTATGGGAATCCGGCTCAGCGACTCGACCGAAAGATTGATCGAGAGCTTGATCGGAATACCGAGGCGATTGAACAGCGGCCAGTCGTATAGCGCCTGGATCAGCGCCCGTTCGCCGAGCTTCGCAAGCGACGCTTCGTCCGCGCCCGGCAGGAAGGACGCCGGCATCAGCGTTCCGAAAACCGGATGAACGCAGCGCGCGAGGGCTTCCGCGCCGACCGGCTTCATTTTCTGGATGTCTATTTTCGGCTGATACCAGATCTGTAGCCAATTGTTCTGAAGCACTTCTTCGAGCGTCAGCTTCTGATAGTGGGAATCGACCGGAGGCTCCGGTGCGATAGCCGGAGCGTCGGCGATCTCGGCGAGGCACTGTTCCGCCACCTTGCGAACCGCGGCGATACTGAAGGGCTTCTGCAAGGGCGGCAGCATCTTCAGCGTATGGCGTTCTCCGATCAGCTGAAGGTTCCGCAACGTCTGCGGATCTTTCCCGCTGATGAGCTGCACCTTTCCGGCAAACCGCACTTCGCCCAGGCCCCGCATGACGTCGATCGCGTCCGAGCCTTCGAGCGAAACGTCGAGAAACACCAGATGCGGGCGAATGCGCTGAAGCGCGACCATCACGGCTTCGGCGCTCCGGTATTTTTCGATAGCGCATTCGAACGGAGCCAAAGAAGTCGCGAGCAAATTCTGGATCGCAGGCTCGTCGTCGATGATGAACACGTTCAGCGTTTGCTGGGTGGCCGCTTCGGGCGCAAGCGTGCGCGTCCGCTCGAGGAGCGCACCATGAGAATTCTCAGCCTTCAAGCCGTGCTTAAAATTCATCTTGCCGTTCCAATTCACGAGCTGCGGCGCAGGAACGCTTAGTCGTCGTCTAAAAATGCTTAGGGCAGTCTCGCTTATGAGACGTTATGCATCCCATAAAGCGGACTATAGGGTTAACTTGCCGTTAACGGCCGGCAATTCCGCATTCTCACCAATCGATTACTTCTTCCGGATAATCTGGCCGGCGGGAGAGATGACGATGATGCAATCGGACGCAGTGAAATCGATGCGCAGGATCCGGGTCGTGGTTCTGCTGTCGCTTGGGCTCACCTTTGTGGCCGTGGCGGCAATCCGCCTTATCGTGCTCCACGATCACCGCAACGAGGTGCTGGAGCAGAGCCGGGCACGCACGCAGAATCTGGCGTCGCTTGTCGCCGACAATCTCTCGCAGACGATCGAAATGATCGACGGTACCCTGCTACGCATCAGCCAGCATGCGAGCCAACTCAAAGGCGCGGAATCCGAGATCCAGCTTACGACGATACTGGAGCAGTCGCTGAGCACGATGCGCGGCATCAGCGCGATCGCAGTTTTGGACGCGCAAGGCGTCATCAGCCATTCGACGATACCGCAACTCATCGGTCAAAGCCGCGCAGACCGGCCGCTCTATTCCGCGATGCTCTTGGACCGCAAGACCGATCTGGTGGCGGACGCGCCGTTCGAAAGCAGGGTTTCAGGTCAACTGCTTTTTCCGCTGGGCCGGCGCATCTCGACGCCGAGCGGCGACTTCCTCGGTATCGTGGCTGCGACGCTGGAACTGGAGCGTCTGCGCGAGTTCTACCGCTCCTTCCAGGCCGGGCAGAAGGGCGTGATATGGATTCTTCACCCGGACGGGCATGTCCTGTTTCGTCAGCCACACGGCCAGCACTTCGCGAGCAAGCTCGACGAAGACCACGCGCTTCTGACCTTGCCAACCGTTTTCACGCCGAACGCGGTCTATGCAGGACCGCTGGACAGTTCCGGGGTGCGTTACCTCACAGCCGTCAGGAAGATTCAAATTCCCTCGATCCGCATCGCGGTCTCGCTCTCCGAGGACGAGGTGCTGGAATCATGGTGGAAGGAGTTCCGGCTCTCGCTACTCGTCCTGCTCGGCACGGCGCTCGCCATCGGTCTGGCGGGCTTGCAGGTTCACCGGCAGATCGATTCGCGGTTGCAGGAGGCGAAAGACCACTTCGTGAAGACACGGCAGTTCCAGGACATCCTGGATCATGCGCCGGTCACGATCACGGTAAAGGATACCGCCGGCCGGATTACCCTTGCCAACCGCGACTTTCTGAACCGCATCGGCCGCGTCCAGTCCGAGGTGATCGGTTCGAGACTCGATCAGGTGCTTTCGCAGCGCTATGCCGACGAGCTCAGGCTGCTCGACGAAGAAGTCGTCAGGACGAAATCCGTGATCCAGCGCGAACTCCGCTGGGACCAGCCGCGAATCCACATGAGCACCAAGTTTCCGCTGCTCGACTCGAGGGGAGAGGTTGAGGCCGTCGGATCGATCTCGCTCGACATTACCGAATCGAAAGCGGCACAAACCATCAATCTCAGCATCTTCGAGAAGTCGCTGGACATCATTCTCGTCTGTGACTCGCAGGGGAACCTGTCGCGCGTAAGCCCGAGCGTCACCGCCATTCTCGGCTACAAGCCGGAAGAACTCGTGGGCCGGAACGCCGTCAACTTCATTCATCCGGACGATCTGGAAAGCACGCGCGCTGAAATGCGGGCCTTGCGAATCGAAAAGGTGTCGCGGAATTTCAATTCCCGCTACTTCCACAAGGATGGCCGCGCCATCGCGCTGACGTGGACCGGTATGTGGGTCGAAGACGAGCAGCTGCATCTCTTCATCGGGCACGACATTACGGAACGGAACAAACTGGAGGCCGAACTTCGTCAGTCGCAGAAGATGGAAGCGATCGGACGGCTGACCGGCGGTCTCGCCCACGACTACAACAACCTGCTCACGGTTATCCTCGGCAATGCGGAGCTTCTCGTGGAAGCGTTGCGCGGGAACGCGGCACTCACACCGGTGGCGCAATCGGTGCTGGATGCCGCTAATCGAAGCGCGGTTCTCACGCAGCGCCTGCTTGCGTTCGGACGCAGACAGGCGCTCGAATCGGAGCCGATCGACGTCAGCGCGCTGGTTCGGGAAATGACCGATCTCGTACGCTTCACCGCCGGAGAAGGCGTGCGGTTGGATTTCGCGCTCGATACGGATCCGTGGATCGTCAGCATCGACCGCAACCAGCTCGAGACGGCGGTGCTCAATCTCGTCGTCAATGCGCGGGACGCGATGGGAGGCCGCGGCGCGCTGCGGATCGAAACGGCGAAAGCCGAATTCGGCGACTCCCTTTCGATCGTGCCGGATATGAAGGACGGCAACTACATGATGCTGGCGGTTACCGACAACGGCAGCGGCATGAGCCCGGAAGTTCTGTCCCGCGTCTTCGAGCCGTTCTTCACAACGAAGGAAGTCGGCAAGGGCACGGGACTCGGGCTCAGCATGGTCTACGGCTTCGTCAAGCAGTCGGCAGGGCACATCAAGATCTACAGCGAGGAAGGGCACGGCACGACCATCAAGATGTACCTGCCGCCAGGCACCGGAGTCGCCGTCGCCGCCGAACCGGCGGTCCCGACCGCGCAGGGCGGCCACGAGACCATTCTCGTCGTCGAGGACGACAAGCTGGTCAGGGACTATGTGCTTACGCAGCTGCATTCGCTCGGCTATGTGACGCTGGAAGCTGCAAATGCGGCGGAGGCGCTGGCGCTGGTCGAGGCCGGCCGGCAGTTCGACCTGTTGTTCACCGACATCATCATGCCCGGCGCCATGAACGGCCGCGAGCTCGCCGACGAGCTCGAACGCCGCCGTCCGGGGATGAAGGTGCTCTACACGTCCGGTTACACCGAGAACGCGATCATCCATCACGGCCGGCTCGACACCGGCGTGCTGCTCTTGGCCAAACCCTACCGCAAGTCCGACCTCGCCGGCATGATCCGCAAGGCGCTCGGCGGATAGACCGGCAGCTCACGCGTTGCGCGAGGCCGTCATCACGATGCGGACGAGATCGGCGGCGTTGCGTGCACCGAGCTTCTTCATGATGTTGGCGCGATGATCTTCGATGGTGCGTGGGCTGATGCCGAGGTGCCGGCCTGCTTCCTTGTTGGAAGCCCCCCTGGTGAATTGCTCGAGCACTTCGCGCTCGCGTCGCGTCAGCGGCTCACGGCCGGGGAAATGCAGCGTCTGGATGGATCCGGCATTGCCGGCTTTCCGGCGCGCATAGGCGTCGATCGCCTCGTTCAGCCTGGCCACGATCTCGCTGCCGCGGAACGGCTTCTCGATGAAGTCGAGCGCGCCGTTCTTGATGGCGCTGACCGCCATGGCGATGTCGCCCTGCCCCGAGATCATGAAGATCGGCGCGGGATAATCCTCACCGTGCAACTCTCTGAGAATATCGAGCCCGGATTTGCCGGGGATATGCACGTCGAGGAGGATGCATGACGGCGTCCGGCTTCGTGCAACCGACAGCAGCGCGGCGCCGTCGGCAAAGCAGATCACTTCGTAGCCGCCTGCCGACAACACCATCGACAGGGTATCGCGAACGGCGGGATCGTCGTCGACGACGAAGATCTCGCCACGGGAACCGGTTTTTTCGGACATGTGCCTTCGTCCACCGCCGATTAAGAATGACGCGCACCCGGCCGAACGGAGCCGACTGGCCCCGGATCGAACGTCCCGTATTTGTACGGGACGTTGACTTAACCAGCAAGTAGCGCCGTTGCACCTAGAAGTAGGCGCATGAGCACAAATGCGCTGAACACAAAGGGCGTCGGCATGCAGCCGCAATCCGCCGATCGGAACGAAGCATATCGGATGGTCGTCTCCGACCTGGCCTCGGTCATCGGCCACGTCAGGAGGAGCCTCGAACTGGTCGAATCGGAAATCGCCAGGGGACCGGACGCCGATGAGGCCGCAGACATCATCGTGCTGGACGATGTGACGCCGGGCTACTCGCGGGCGCAAGCTGCGTTGCGGGAATGCGAGGCGGGACTGAGCGCCGCACTTCACCTGCTGCAGGTATCCACGCCGCCGGGCGATCGAATCCGCGAACCGGCGGCCACCGAACCGCTGCTGCCGGCGCACTGACCTCCTTCGGCCCGACCGGCGACGATCCGCCGCACGGAGGCGGCGCAGCCTACGCCATCATGACGTCATTGCCGGACGCTCCGCGCCCCTTCTTGGCGTTCTTGCCCTTCAGGAAGGAGACGTCCATCTCCGTCCCGTTGACGCGAACCAGTTCGCAGCGCCGGTAGGCGAGCCCCGTCGATGACAACAGCAGGAAGAACTCCTTGAGATTGAGGCCCTGAATGGAACCTTCCACCGTGAGCGCCGCGTCGTTGTCGGAAATGGCGTTCAGCACGCAGTTGCGCCGCCAGGTGCCGTCGATCGCCATGATGCAGACGTCATAGCCCCGGCTGAAAGTGACGCGTTCGGTTCCCCGGTTCTCATCGGACATCGGTTACATTCCAGCGACCGCCGCGATTCTCGGCGCCGCCGCCGGCGCTTTGGCCGCGTGGGAATCGTTCGGCCGGTAAAGGCCGCGCTTGTCCGGATAGGGTTTGAAGGCGTCGGTGAGCCCGACCACGGTTTCCGCCGCCCCCAGCACCAGGAAGCCGTCCGGCTCCATCGCCCTGCAGAGCCGGTTGAAGATGTTGATCTTGGTGTCCTGGTCGAAATAGATCAGCACGTTGCGGCAGAAGATCACGTCGAACTTGCCGAGCCCCGCGAAATCGTGCAGCAAATTCAGCTGCCGATGCTGGATCATGGCGCGGAGGTCCGGGTTGATCTGCCAGAACTCGCCGGTCTGCTTGAAATGCTTGACCAGCAGCTGGATCGGCAGGCCGCGCTGCACCTCGAACTGGCTGTACAGTCCGGCCTTGGATTTCTCCAGAACTTCCTGCGACAGATCTGTCGCGATGATCTCGACGCGCCAGCCGGCGAGCTGGCTGTCCATCTCCTTCAGGCACATCGCCAGCGAATACGGTTCCTGACCGGTCGAACCGGCGGCGCACCAGATGCGGACGCTTCTGCGCGCCGCGCGCGCCTTGATGATTTCCGGCATGATCGACTGACGGAAATGGTCGAACGGCACCTTGTCGCGGAAGAAGAACGTCTCGTTGGTGGTCATGGCTTCGACCACCTGCGCGACGAGCGATGCGGAGCCCGCCTTCATCTTCTGGACGAGCTCGGGAATGCCCGCGAGACCGGACTTGCGCGCCAGTGGCGCGAGACGACTTTCGATCAGATATTGCTTGTCGGCAGACAGGTCGAGACCGGACTGATCCTTCAGCAGCTTGCGCAGGTACTCATAGTCTGGCGGTGTCACGGCAACCTCTCACACGAACGCAACAAGACAAGCGGGCCGGCTCAGACCGGCGCGGCGATCAGTCCGACTTCCTGGAATTTCGCCGCGACGATGTCCTTGTCGAACGGCTTCATGATGTATTCGTTGGCGCCGCCATGCAGCGCCTTCGAAATGTGGTCGATGCCGTTCTCGGTGGTGCAGAACACCACTTTCGGCGAGTCGCCGCCGGGAAGCTGGCGCAGATGCATCATGAACTCGAAACCGTCCATGACCGGCATGTTCCAGTCGAGCAGCACCGCATCCGGCAGCTCGCGCTTGCAGATTTCCAGTGCTACGGCACCGTCCTCGGCTTCGACGATCCGGAAATTCATGTCTTCCAGGATTCGGCTGGCAATCTTGCGGATGACGCTGGAGTCATCCACCACGAGGCATGTCTTCATTTTTGCGGCCCTCCGGATGGAGCGTTCGAGGTTGATTAGGCGGCAAGCGCGACTTTAGGCGCGAGTTCGAGGACGCGATCGACGTCGAGGACGACCATGAGCTGCCCGTCGAGGCGGTGGACGCCGCCGGCGAGCTTTGCCATGCGGGGGTCGAGGTTGACGGGGTTTTCCTCGCGGCTGGATTCGGCAAGCCTGAGGACTTCGCCGATGGTGTCGATCAGGAGGCCGTAGGATTCGCCGCGGAGGTCGACGCCGACCGCCATCGGGGGCTTGCCCTCGTCGGCCCTGGGCAGGCCGAGGCGGGCGCGCATGTCGACCACGGTGACGATGCGGCCGCGCAGATTGAGCACGCCGGCGATCTCCTGGGAGGACAGGGGAACGCGGGTCAGCCGTTCCGGCATGAAGACGTCCTGGACGCGGGAGATCGGCAGGCCGAACAGCTGGCCCCCGATCACGGCGGTGACGTATTCGGCCACGGTGCCCTCGACGCTCTCGGTCTTGCTGGTCATCTGGGTGTGTCTTTCTGCTTGTTTATGCCGCCCGCTTCACTTCGGCGGTCTGTTCCTTCAGCGCCGCGATCAGGCCGGGACGGTCGAACTTGGCGACATAGTCGTGGAAGCCGGCCTGGCGGCCGCGCTCGATGGCGGCCGGGGAGACCATCGCCGACAGCGCGATGATCGGCATCTGGCCGAGATTGTGGTCGGAGCGGATCACCTCGGCGAACTCGAAGCCGTTCATGTCGGGCATCTCGATGTCGGTCAGCACGACGTCGAAGCTTTGGCCCGAGCGCAGCGCGGACAGGCCTTCCTGGGCGTTGGGGGCGGTCCGGACCTTGTAGCCGGCGGCCTTGAGCACCGGGGCCAGCATGTTGCGGAAGAAGGCTGAGTCGTCGACCAGCAGCACCGACTGGGCGGTGGCGGAGGGGCGCATCTCCTTGCGGGAGAACCAGTCGGCAAAGGCCATCGGCAGGAAGTGACCGACGTCGATCACCTCGGTGGCCTGGCCCTTGATCACGGCCGAGCCCAGAATGCCCTCCTGGGAGCCGGCGACCTCGATGTTGAGGCGTTCTTCCACGATGTCGATGATCTCGTCGACGACCAGGCCCATGGAGCGGCCGTCGTCGGCGAACACCAGGATCGGCTGGGCGCCCGTGGTCTGCACGGCGACGCCCTCCATCTGCACCAGCGGCATCAGCTGCTCGCGGTACTGCACCATGTAGCGGCCGTTGGAGAGCTCGATCTTGTCGGTGGCGATCTCCTCCAGGCGCGTGACCAGGCCGAGCGGCACCGCCTTGGGCTGGCTGGTGCCGGCGCGGAACACCAACAGCGAGGTCAGCTGCTCGCCGGAGGAGGCGTGCGCCGCCGAGGCGTCGTCGGCCATCTCATGGGCCGAGGAGCCGGAGGCGCCGAGCGCCTTGGCGATGCCGTTGGGGTCGATGATCATGATGACGGCGCCATCGCCCAGGATGGTGTTGCCGGAGAACATGTCGATGTGGCGCAGCTTGGTCGACATCGGCTTGACGACGATTTCCTCGGTGTGGAACACGCCGTCGACCACGATGCCGAAGGTCTGGCTGCCGACCTGCGTCACCACGATGAAGCCGTTCTCGGGGTCGGTGGACGAGCCGTCGTCGATCTTGAGCAGCTTCTTCAGGTGCATCAGCGGCAGCAGCTTGTTGCGCAGCCGCAAGACCGCGGTGTCCTTGATGCGCTCGATGCGGTGCTCGCTGTTGGCCCGCGCCCGCACCAGCTCCACCACGCTCAATTGCGGGATGGCAAAGCGGTCGCCGCCGGCTTCCACGATCAGGGCCGAGACGATGGCGAGCGTCAGCGGGATCTTGATGGTGACCGAAGAGCCCTCGCCGGCCACGGACTTGATGTCGATGGTGCCGCCGATCTGGTCGATATTGGTGCGCACCACGTCCATGCCGACACCGCGGCCGGACACCGAGGTCACCTGGGCGGCGGTGGAGAAGCCCGGGGCGAAGATGAACTTGTGGATCTGGGCTTCCGTCATCTTCTCCAGCTCGGCCTCGGTGACGAGACCTGAGGAGATGGCCTTGGCCTTGATCTTCTCGGTGTTGAGGCCCCGGCCGTTGTCGGCGATGCAGATGATGATGTGGCCGCCCTCGTGATAGGCGGAAAGCCGGATGGTGCCCTGTTCGCCCTTGCCGGCGGCCAGCCGCTCGGCCGGCGTCTCCAGCCCATGGTCGGCGGAGTTGCGCACCATGTGGGTCAGGGG
>FKKE01000585.1_pt3 | contig 13778 bp, 14 predicted proteins | sample 1106331 | NCBI WGS metagenome assembly FKKE01 (sample SAMEA3931202, study PRJEB13176) | freshwater metagenome | biome: Drinking water system; feature: drinking water; material: freshwater | place: China | collected 2013-02-06 | reverse complement strand
CCTCGTCATCGGGCAGGTCATCCAGCGGCGCTACGCGGTCGACACGGTCGTCGTCCGGATTCTCGATCCGGCGCGGGCGAAGCTCTACGCCGACCGCGGGATGAGCATCGTCTGCCCGACCCAGACGGCGATCTCCGGCTTGCTGGACACCGTACGGGCAGCGGCGCCCAAGGAGGGCACCGCTTGATGTACGTCGTCGTCGCCGGTGGAGGCAAGGTCGGATCGAACGTCACGCGCTCGCTCCTCGATCTCGGTCACGAGGTGACGATGATCGAGCAGCGGCCGGATCGGTTCGCGCTCCTCGAGGGCGAGTTCGGGCCGGTGGTGATCCGCGGCGACGCGACGGAGATCGCCGTGCTGGAGCGCGCGGGGATCGCGCGGCCGCCCGAGCTGCTGCTCGCGGTCACGGGCGACGATGAGGACAACCTCGTGATCTCGCAGATCGCGAAGGAGACCTACGGCGTGCGCAAGGCGATCGCCCGCGTCAACGACCCGCGCAACCAGCAGCACTTCGACCTCCTGGGGATCACGCAGACGGTCTGCGCGACGACGAGCATCCTCGGCCTCGTCGAGCACGAGGTGCCCGAGCACGGCCTCGTCCGGCTCCTCGAGCTCCAGAAGGAGGGGCTCGTCGTGGTCGAGGTGCAGGTCGAGGGCAACTCACCGTCGGCGGGGAAGAAGGCGGCGGGGCTGTCGCTGCCCTCCGGCTCGCGGCTGATCTCCGTGTGGCGGCAGGGTCGCTCGGAGCTCGTCGAGCCGTCGACGGTCATCCGCCCGGGCGACCAGGTGCTCGCGGTGGTTCCCGACGAGGCCACGGCAGACCTGCGCCGCGCGCTGCTCGGGGCGCCGTAGCGGCGAGCCTCGCCCTACAGCCGCCAGTAGTGGCGGGTGAGGAGCACGACGACCGGCACGATCTCGAGCCGCCCGACCCACATGAGGCCGATCATGGTGATCTTCGACGCCTCTCCGTACTCGGCGAACGAGCCGTATGGGCCCGCGATCCCGAAGCCCGGGCCGACGTTGCCGAGCGTCGTCGCCGATGCGGCCATCGCGTCGAGCGTCCCCAGGCTCACGCCCGCCAGCGCCGACTCGATCGCGATGACCGCCGCTCCGACAGCCCAGATCCCGACGTAGAGGAGTATGAACGCCGCGACCGCGCGGATCGTGCGCTCGTCGACGGGAGTCCCGTTGAGGCGGATCGGCATGACGACCTCGGGGCTCAGGGTCTGATCCACCTCGCGGCGAAGCACCTTGCCCAGGAGGAGGTGTCGCACTACCTTGATCGAGCCGCCCGTCGACCCGGCGGAGCCGCCGACGAACATCAGCGCGAAGAGCACGAGGAGCAGGAGTGGGGGCCATACCGCGAAGTCGGCCGTCGCCATCCCGGTCGTCGTCATGATCGAGACGACCTGGAATGTCGCGGTGCGCACGGCCGCCTCGCCCTCGGCGATCCCGTAGCCCCAGAGCATGATCGTGACCGCCACTGCTGCGCCGACGAGGAGCGCGACGTACAGCCGGAACTCCTCGTCGCGGACGAGAACCCCGGGCCGGCGCCGGAGGAACCCGCGGTACATGAGCGCGAAGTTCGCGCCGGCGATCACCATGAACAGCGCCAGGATCCACTGCGCGGCACCGGAGAACGACGCGGCGGAGTCGGGCTGGGTCGAGAAGCCTCCCGTCGGCATCGTGGCGAACGCATGCGCGACGGCTTCGTACGGCGTCATGAGATCGTCGATGCCGACGATCCAAAGCGTCGAGAGCATCGCGACCTGCAGCGCCGTCAGCCCGACGTAGAGGAACCACAGCTTCCGCGCGGTCGACCGGATCCGCTCGCCGAGCGCTGCGATCTCCGGTCCGGGCAGCTCGGATTCCATGAGCTGCCGCCCGCCCACACGGAGTCGCGGGAGCACGGCGACGGCGAGCACGACGATCCCCATGCCTCCGAGCCACTGCGTGAACTGTCGCCACAGGCCCAGCGACTTGTTGATCTCGTCGAAGTCCGTGACGACGCTCGCTCCGGTCGTCGTGAAGCCGGACATGCCCTCGAAGTAGGCGTCGAGCGGGCTCGACAGCTGCTCGCCGCCCTCGAAGAGGTACGGAATCGACGCGAACGCGGCCGCGAGCAGCCACGTGAGGGACACGACGAGGAACCCTTCGCGCACGCCGACGCGACCCGCCGACGACGCCGTCCCGCGCTCGAGCGCCCAGCCCGTGCCGCTCGTCACCACGCCGGCGATGAGGAAGGGATAGAAGGGCTCGCCGTATCCGATCGCGACGGGAATCGGAAGCAGCGCGGCGAGGCCCAGGTACTTCCCGAGCATCCCGACGAGGTTGAGCGAGGCGGGGATGTCGACGGCGAGCCGCCGCGGGCGGCCGATGCGCGCCGCGGCCTGGGTCACGTCAGAGCGCCTCGACGACCCACGGCGCGTTTGCGGCCTCGGTGAAGATGATCACGCGGTCGCCGGCCTCCAGGACGTCGTCGCCGTGCGGGAAGATCGCGCTCCCGTTGCGGACGATCGCCCCGATGATCGAGCCGTGGACGGGCATGTCCCGGAACGCCATGCCGATGTACCGGCTCGACTCGCGCGTGGTCACGTCGAGCACCTCGTAGCGGTTCCCCTCGAGCATCGCCACCTGCTGCGTCCGTGGGTCGTGGGCGAAACGGACGATCTCCTCGGCCGTGACGGCGCGCGGGTTGATCGACACGTCGATGCCCGCCTGGTCGAACGCGCTCACCGACACCGCCTCATGGGCGATCGCGACCGTGAACGGGATGCCGTGCACCTGCGCCAGCGACGCGGCGTACTGGTTCTTGGCGTCGTCGCGCATCGCGAAGATCCCCGCCTGTGACTGCCCGATGCGCTCGCGCTCGAGGAAGTCCGGGTCGAATCCGGCGGCGTTGAACACGCGCGCCTTGGGGAGGGCCTCGGCGGCGCGGCGGGCCTGCTCGCGCGACGCCTCGATCATGCGGACGCTGAGACCCTGCGCGAGCAGGACGCGGGCGATCGCGGAGCCGACACGGCCTGCTCCGTAGATGACGACGTCGCGCACAGTGCCACCCTCCGGCCACAGCAGCGAGCTCCAGGCCTTGATCGCGCTGGGCGACCCGATCACGACGATGCGGTCGCCGTTGCCGATGACGTCGTCGCCGCCCGGGAGGATCGTCTCCTCGCCCCGGATGATCGCGGCCACCTTCGAGTCCGGCGGGATCTCCGCATCGCGCAGCGCGGTGCCGAGCACAGCGGGCGACGCATCGTCGTCGACGTCGAACTCCGCCAGCTGCACCTGGCCGTCCGCGAAGACGTCGGTCTGGCGCGCGGCCGGGACGCCGAGGATGCGGCTGATGGCGTACGCGGTCTCGAGCTCCGACGACACGACGAAGTCGACGTCGAGCTGGCCTTCGCGCCAGAGCTCGACGTACTCGATGCTCGACGTCCGGATGACGGTCGTCGCCGCCTCGGCCTCGCGCCGCGCGAACATGCCCGCGACGAGGTTCACTTCGTCGCGCGAGGTGCACGCGATCACCAGGTCGACGCCCGCGACTCCCGCCGCCCCGAGGTCCTTGCGGCTCGTCCCGTCCCCCTCGTAGATGGCGACGTCGAACCGGTTCGTGAGCGCCTGCAGGCGCGAGGCCTCCGTGTCGAGCACCGTGATCTCGTGGTCCTCGTGGAGCGCCTCCACGATCGTGGTGCCGACCTGGCCGGCGCCGATGAGGAAGACCCGCACGGGCGCGTAGCGTACTCCCGCTCACGGCCTGCTCACATGCCTCGGCTACCGTGGGCGCCATGCGCGTCGGATCGATCGCCGCGGTGACCCTCTCGCTCCTGGCCCTCACGACCGTCTCCGGCTCGGCGCTCGGCGGCCAGGCGGCGTTCCGCAAGGCCGTCTTCGCGCGGGGCTTCGACGCTCCGGTCCTCCTCACGCATGCGCCGGGCGACGCGGGCGCCGTCTACGTGGTGGAGCAGAGCGGACGGGTGATCCGGCTGCGCGGCAGGCAGCGGACGGTGTTCCTCGACGTCCGCAACCGCGTCGAGTACGGCGGCGAGCAGGGCCTCCTCGGGCTCGCCTTCGACCCGCGCTACGCGACCAACCGGCGCTTCTACGTCGCCTACACGTCGGCGGACGGGCGGAACACGGTCGACCGTTTTCGCTCACGCGGGACGCGAGCGATCCCGTCGAGCCGCACGAACCTCCTCTCGGTGCCGGATCCGTACGGCAACCACAACGGCGGCCATCTCGCCTTCGGGCGCGACGGGCTGCTGTACACGACCATCGGCGACGGCGGCGCGGGCGGCGATCCGGAAGACCGGTCTCAGGACATGAGCTCGCAGTTCGGGAAGCTGCTCGCGCTGAACCCCGCGCGGGCATCCGCCGGGTGGAGCATCGTCGCGCTCGGCCTGCGGAACGCCTGGCGGTTCTCGTTCGACCGCTCGACGGGGGACCTGTACATCGGCGACGTCGGCCAGGGCGCGCGGGAGGAGGTCAACTACACGCCGCGGCGCAGCCCCGGCCTGGAGAACTACGGCTGGAACAGGTACGAGGGGACGCAGCGCTTCTCGGACGACGCACCCGGGCCGGGGAGGCTCGTGTTCCCGGTCGCGGAGTACGGGCGCGGCGGCGGGTGCTCCGTCGTCGGCGGGTACGTGTACCGGGGCTCGGCTCGACCCTCGGAGCGTGGCCGGTACGTCTACGGCGACTACTGCGAGGGGACGATCTGGAGCTTCCGCATCGCAGGCGGCAAGGCGACCGGAGCGCGAACGGAGCCGATCGAGGTTGCGGACCTCAGCTCGTTCGGGGAGAACGCGGCCGGCGAGCTCTTCGCCCTCTCGCTCGACGGGACGATCTACCGGATCTCGTAGCCCGGCGGCTCAGCTCGCGCGCCGGCGGCTGACACGCGGAGGCGCCTGTCCGAGCGCGGCGTAGGCGAGCGCGTTGAGCGATTCCTGGAGGTCGTGAACCTCACGAGCGAGGAGGTTGAATCCGTCCTGGCGCTCGACCGTGCGGTTGAGGCGCTCGAGCTCGTCGGCGATGCGGTCGAGCCGCTCGAGGAGGGCGTCGAGTTGGCGATCTCCGACGTCGTGCTGCTCCACGGGCGGAATTCTAGGCGTGGCCCAGGAGGTCGGCGCGGGTGCGGACGACCTCCGCATCCGGTCCGAGCAGGGCGACGAGGCGGTCGAAAGCACCGGCGCCCGTCTCGAGCGCCGACACGCGACGTGTCGCGCCGAGCTGTGCGAGCGCGGTGCGGGCGAGCTCCGCCGGCGCGTCCGTGAACACGCCGAGGCTCACCTCGCTCGAGGCGAGCGCCTGGAGCGCCGCGCTCGTCGCCGCGTCACGCCGGAGGTATGCGGGGGCGTGGTCCTCGGCGAACCGCTCGAGCAGGGCGCGCCAGTTCCCGGCACCCGCAGCATCGAGTGCCTCGGCTGCCTCCGCACGGTCGTCCGGCAGCGATCCAGGCTCGACCTCGAGAACGGCGCAAGCGGCCTCGAGCCACGCGTCCCAGAGTGGACGCGTGTCGCCGATAGCGTCGAGCTCGATCGCCAGAGCGCTCACCGTCATGCGAGACGTCGCGCACGTGCGAGCTGCCAGAGCGCCACTCCGATCGCGACCCCCACGGCGTCGACCGCGACGTCGAGCGGCGCGCCCACGCGGCCGGGGACGAAGGACTGGTGGAGCTCGTCGCTGATCGCGTAGAGCGTCCCGAGGCCGAACGCGAGGCCGGTCCGTCCGGTCGCGCGAGCGAGCAGCGCGCCGAGGATCGCGTACTCGGCGACGTGCGCGATCTTGCGGAGGACGAGATCCCAGCCCCCGAGGCCGGTGCCGAGGTCAGGCACCGACGAAAAGGCGAAGATGAGCGCCGCCCAGGCGAGCACGGGCAGCCAGTTGCGGACGAACGAGCCGGACACCGTCCGATGATAGGCTCGCGCTCCAACAAGGAGCACGGTGAGGGAACCCGGTGCGAATCCGGGACGGTCCCGCCGCTGTGAGGGGAGTTGCTCCCACGCCACGAGCCACTGGCCGAAGCCGGGAAGGCGGCGAGGGAGGGAGCCCCGAGTCAGAAGACCTGTCGCGCTCCCCATAACCCAGATCCCCTCGCGGAAGGGAGGATTCAGGTGCTTCGCACGTTTCTCGTTCTCGCCGGAGCGGCGCTCGTCGCGCTCGCGCTGTCCGTCGCGGGTGCGTCGGGCGGCTCGTCCGCCACGGCTGCGTTCCCCGTGACCGTCGTCGGGTCGAGCGGCCCGGTGACCGTCTCGAAGCGGCCCACGCGCATCGTCTCGCTGTCGCCGACCGCGACCGAGACGCTCTTCGCGATCGGGGCCGGCCCCCAGGTGGTCGCCGTCGACGACCAGTCCGACCACCCGCGCTCGGCGCCGCGCACGTCGCTCTCGGGCTTCACGCCGAACGTCGAGGCAATCGCCGGCTATCGGCCCGACCTCGTCGTCGTCTCGTACGACGCGAACGGTCTCGTCTCCGCGCTCGGCCGCCTGGGGATCACCGTGCTCCACCAGGACGGCGCGAAGAGCTTCAAAGGCGCGTACCAGCAGATCCGCCAGCTCGGCAAGGTGACGGGCCGCGACGCGCGTGCGGCGAAGCTCGTCTCGGGCATGAAGAGGAAGATCGCGGCGGTCGTCGCCGATGCGAAGCGCGGTCGGCAGGGTCTGTCCGTCTACCACGAGCTCGACCCGACGCTCTACTCCGCGTCGTCGAAGACGTTCATCGGGCAGGTCTACACGTCGCTCGGGCTCGAGAACATCGCCGACCGAGCCGCCGACCCGTTCAACACGGGGTACCCACAGCTCTCGGCCGAGTACGTCGTCGCGTCGAGCCCCGACGTGATCGTGCTCGCGGACACGGTCTGCTGCGGGCAGAAGCCCTCCACGATCGCGGCGCGGCCCGGCTGGGACCGCATCAGCGCTGTGCGGACGGGATCGATCGTGCGCATCCACGACTCGATCGCGTCGCGCTGGGGGCCGAGGATCGTGAACTTCTACCGCGCGATGGCGTCGGCGCTCGCGCGGCTGCGTCAGTAGGGCATGTCGGTCGCGGCGGAGCGCGCCCCGGAGGTCCGCGCACGCGGGCTGAGCGTGGCGTGGGCGTGCTCCGCCGTCGCTTTCCTGCTCGTCTCTCTCGTCGTCGGCGTGCTCGCCGGTCCGATCGACCTCGGCGTCGGCGGCGTGCTCGAGTCGACGGCGGCGCGCCTGCGCGTCCCGGGATTCACGTCGTCGCTCTCGCCGACCGAGGAGGCGATCCTCTGGGAGATCCGGGTCCCACGTGTGATTCTCGCGGCGCTCGTCGGCGGGATGCTCGCGCTCGCAGGCGCGACCTATCAGGGAGTCTTCAGGAACCCGCTCGCCGACCCGTATCTCCTCGGCGTCGCGGCGGGCGCCGGTCTCGGCGCGACGATCGCGATCGCGTATCTCCCGGACGGCCTTCGCGGTCAGCGCATGCTCCCGGTCGCGGCCTTCGTAGGCGGTTCGGTCGCGGTGCTGCTCACGTACGCGGTCGGCCGCTCCGCGCGGCGTGAGCGCGACGCGGCGACGCTCGTCCTCGCGGGTGTCACGGTCACCGCGTTCTTCACTGCGTGGCAGACCTTCGTCCAGCAGCAGAACTCGGAGGACCTGCAGCAGGTGTACTCGTGGATCCTCGGGAACATCCCGAGCTCGGGCTGGTCGGACGTCGTGGTCGTTCTTCCATACATCGCGGTCGCGGTGGTCGTGATCCTCGCGCTCCGCCGTGTCGTCGACGTCCTGAACCTCGGCGACGACGAGGCGGCGAGCCTCGGCGTGGACGTGCGTCGTGTTCGTCTCGCGCTCGTCGTCGCGGCGACGCTCGGCACGGCTGCCGCCGTCGCGGTGACCGGGCTCATCGGCTTCGTCGGGATCATCGTCCCGCACACGATTCGCCTCCTCACCGGCTTCGGATACCGCGCGCTCCTCCCGCTCTCGGTCGTGGTCGGGGCGGGGTTCCTCGTCCTCGCCGATGTCGTCGCGCGCACGGCAGCGGCGCCCGCGGAGATCCCGCTCGGTGTCGTCACCGCCTTCGTCGGGGCTCCGTTCTTCGCGCTCGTGCTCCGGACGACCCGGGGAGGGGCGTCGTGATCGAGCTCGGATCCGTGACGGTGGAGCTCGGGGGCAGCTCGGTCGTCGACCGCGTCAGCGCGACCGTCGCCGACGGGGAGTGGCTCGCGCTCATCGGTCCGAACGGGGCCGGGAAGACGACCCTGCTGCGCGCGATCGCCCGTCTCGTCCCGTACGCGGGCGACATCGCGCTCGACGGCCGCCGGTCGGAGGAGCTCACACGCGGCGAGCTGGCGCGGCTCGTCGCCGTCGTGCCGCAGGACCCGTCGACGCCGCCATGGATGACCGTCGCCGAGTACGTCCTCCTCGGCCGTACCCCACACCTCGGCCCACTCGCCAAGGAGGGCGCCCGCGACCGCGACGCCGCCGCGCGGTCGCTCGCGCGGCTCGACCTGCTGCCCTTCGCGCAGCGGCGCCTGGGGACGCTCTCGGGCGGCGAGAAGCAGCGGGTCGTGGTTGCACGGGCGCTCGCACAGGAGGCGCCGATCGTGCTGCTCGACGAGCCGACGGCTGCGCTCGACATCGGGCACCAGCAGCAGGCGCTCGAGCTGCTCGACGGCCTGCGTGCCGAGTCCGGGCTCACGCTCGTCGCGGCGATGCACGACCTGACGCTCGCCTCGCAGTACGCCGACCGCATGCTCATGCTCGATGCGGGCCGGGTCGTCGCCGACGGCACGCCGGCGGACGTCCTCACCGAGGCGGTCATCGCCGAGCACTACGGAGCGGCGATCGACGTGGTGGCCGTCGGCGACCGCATCGCCGTGGTGCCACGGCGGCCCGATAGGGTCGCGCCATGAGCTCCGCGCCGATCGTCCTCGTCCCCGGGTTCTGGCTCGGAGCCTGGGCGTGGGACGAGGTCGTGGAGCTGCTGCAGGCGGGCGGGCACGAGGTGACCGCGCTGACGCTACCGGGTCTCGAGTCCGTCGAAGCCGATCGGTTGGGAGTCACCGCGAACGACCATGTCGACGCGATCGTCGAGGCGGTCAGGGCAGCCGGTGCGCCGGTCGTCCTCGCGGTGCACAGCGGCGCAGGGTTCCCTGGCTATGCGGCGAGCGACCGCGTCCCGGAGCTGATCGCGGCGATGGTGTACGTCGACACCGGCCCCGGGATCGGCGCCATGGACGCGGACTTCGACGACGCCGAGCTTCCGCTCCATCCCCCCGACAAGCTCGCCGAAGAGGAGAACCTCGACGGGTTGAGCGACGAGCAGCTCGAGACGTTCCGTCGGCGCGCGGTGCCTCAGCCCGGCGGAGTGATCCGCGAGGCAGTCGAGCTGACCAACGATGCGCGCCTCGACGTTCCGACCACGGTGGTGTGCACGGCGTTCACGTCGGAGCAGTACCGCGAAGCCGTCGCAGCGGGCTACCCGTTCGTCCGCGGCCTCCAGGAGCTGCGCGACGTCACGTGGCGAGACCTCCCCACGAGCCACTGGCCGATGTGGTCGAAGCCGGCCGAGCTCGCCGCGATCATCGGCGGCGTGGCCGACGAGCACCCGCGCCCGGGCTAGCCTTCCCGTCCATGAGCGACGAGCGCCGAGAGCGACGCGACCGCCGGCGCCGCGAGGTTCGCCGTCGCCGCGCGGTGGCCGCGATCGTCGTCCTCGGTGCGCTCGTCGCGGTCGGGTGGGCCACGCTGCTTCGCGATCCCGGCGCCGCCGAGGCCGTGCGCGAGCCCGCCGCTGTCCGGAAGCCCGTACACACCGCGACGCCGGCGACGCCGAAAGCGCCCGTCGCCGTGAAGGCGCGCCCGTCCGACAAGGCGCGGCTGAAGCTCCGCTCGGTGATCAGCGGGAACATCTCCCCGAAGTCGGTCGTGTCGTCGGGAGCGGGCTACGTCACCGCGCAGAACATGATGTACCGGCACTCGGTGACGGTCTACGACGCGCGCACGCTGGCTCTCGTCAAGACGATCTCCGACGCCGTGAACCTGCGACGGCTCGGCTACCCGTCGTATCCCGGCACGTCGCGCGGCGCGCCGGTCGAGGCTGCCTTCTCGCCCGACGGCCGATACGCGTACGTCTCGAACTACTCGATGTACGGCGCGCGCTTCGGCCCGGAGGGCGACGACAACTGCACGCCGTCGTCGGGCTACGACGACAGCTTCGTCTACCGCATCGACATGGAGAAGTTGAAGATCGACCAGGCGTACGAGGTCGGCGCGGTGCCGAAGGTCGTTGCGGTGACGCCCGACCACCGCTACGTCCTCGTCACGAACTGGTGCACGTGGGATCTCAGCGTCATCTCCACGAAGAAGGGCCGCGAGGTGAAGCGCGTCGCGATCGGGCCCTACCCGCGCGGCATCGCCGTCTCGCCGAAGGGCAACGCGGCGTACGTCGCGGTCATGGGAGGCAGCGAGCTCGTGCGCGTCGACCTCCGGCGCTGGACGACCTCCCGCATCGGCGTCGGCGCGGGGCCGCGCGCCGCGGAGTTCCACCCGTCCGACCGGTACATCTTCGTCTCGCTGAACGCCGAGGGCCGCGTCGCGAAGCTCGACCTGAAGACAGGGAGCGTCCGCGCGAAGGTCGCCACCGGCAGCGCGCCGCGCTCGCTCGCGCTCGCCGCCGACGGGAAGGCGCTCTACGTCGTGAACTACGAGAGCGGCACCGTCTCGAAGCTCCGCACCTCGGACATGAAGGAGCTGCAGACGATCGACGCCTGCTACCACCCGATCGGGATCACGTACGACAAGCTCATGAAGCGCGTGTGGGTCGCCTGCTACACGGGCACGATCCGCGTCTACGACGACCGCTGAGCCGCCTCCGGGCCGACGGCTAGAGTCGGACGGTGAGCGTCGCGACCCCCGAGACCTACCTCGCCGACCTGAACGAGGCCCAGCGCGAGGCCGTGCTCGCGACCGAGGGACCGCTGCTCGTCGTCGCCGGCGCCGGGTCGGGGAAGACCCGCGTCCTGACGTACCGCGTCGCCCACCTCATCCGCGCGTGCGGGGTGAAGCCGAACGAGATCCTCGCGATCACGTTCACGAACAAGGCGGCGGGGGAGATGCGCGAGCGGCTCGAGCGGATGCTCGGGCAGACGGCGCGCGCGATCTGGATCCTCACCTTCCACGCCGCCTGCGGCCGGATGCTGCGTCGTGAGGCCGAGCGGCTCGGCTACCGCTCGACCTTCACGATCTACGACGACCAGGATCAGGTGCGCCTCGTGAAGGCGTGCCTCGAGGAGCTCGGGAAGGACCCCAAGCGCTTCTCGCCGCGCGGGATCCACGCGCAGATCTCGCGCGCGAAGAACGAGCTGGTCTCGCCGGAGGAGTACGCGTCGCGCGTCGCCTCCTTCTGGGATCAGACGGTCGCGGAGACGTACGAGCTGTACCAGCGCCGCCTGCACGCCTCGAACGCCGTCGACTTCGACGACATGCTCATGCTCACGGTGCAGATCTTCGAGCGCTTCCCCGAGGCGCTCGAGCACTGGCGCAAGGCGTTCCGGTACGTGCTCGTGGACGAGTACCAGGACACGAACCACGCGCAGTACCGCCTGCTGCAGCTCCTCGGCGGGGAGCACGGGAACGTGTGCGCGGTCGGCGACCAGGATCAGTCGATCTACAGCTTCCGGAGCGCCGACATCCGCAACATCATCGAGTTCGAGAAGGACTTCCCGGGGACGCAGGTCGTCACCCTCGAGCAGAACTACCGCTCGACGAACACCATCCTCCGCGCAGCGAACGCGCTCATCGAGCAGAACACCGAGCGCAAGCCGAAGCGGCTCTTCTCGGAGCTCGGCGAGGGCGAGCCGGTGCGCGTGATCGAGGTCGAGGACGAGCACTCCGAAGCCCGCTACGTCGCGGCCGAGATCGCGTCGCTCATCGAGGGCGGCTGGTCGGCCAGCGAGATCGCGGTCTTCTACCGAATGAACGCACAGTCGCGGGTGCTCGAGGACGTGCTCGTCCGCCAAGACGTGCCGTATCAGGTGATCGGCGGGCCGCGCTTCTACGAACGGGCCGAGATCCGCGACGCGACCGCGTACCTCAGCGTCCTCGCCAACCCGCAGGACGCGACCTCGCTCCTGCGCATCGCGAACCGCCCGCGGCGCGGCATCGGTGACACGTCCCTGCAGCGGCTCGTCGCACACGCCGAGAACACGGGGCGCACGCTCTTCCAGGCGATGGCCGACCCGGAGGCGGCAGGCGTCACAGCCGCGTCGTGCCGCGCGATCCGCGGCTTCCACGCCACGATGGAGAGCCTCATGGCGCTCGCGCAGGAGCTTCCCGTCGACGAGCTGCTCGAGCGCGTGCTCGAGAAGACGGGCACGCTCGACGCACTCGAGGCGGAGCGGACGATCGAGGCGCGCGGGCGCATCGAGAACCTCCAGGAGCTCGTCGGCGTCGCGCGCGAGTACCGTCAAGGGGCGGAAGATCCGTTGCTCGCGGGCTTCCTCCAGGACATCTCGCTCGTCTCCGACCAGGACACGATCCGCGACGAGCGCGGCCTCGTCACGCTCATGACGCTCCACAACGCGAAGGGCCTCGAGTTCCGCGCCGTCTTCATGATCGGCATGGAGGAGGGGATCTTCCCGCACTCGCGCTCGATCGAGGAGCAGGGCGTCGAGGAGGAGCGCCGCCTCTGCTACGTCGGCATGACCCGGGCGATGGAGCGGCTGACGCTGACGCACACGATGGCGCGCTCCCTCTTCGGCCGCCGCGAGTACAACCTCGCCTCGCGCTTCCTCGACGAGCTTCCGCAGGACGTCGAGCGCGACCGCCTGCGGCCCTCGTCCTGGAGCGGCTACGGGTCGCCGACCGCGACGTCCGTCGAGCCACGTCCGGGCATTTCGCTCTCGACGGGCGACGCCGTGCGCCACGGCTCGCTCGGCGAGGGGATCGTCACCGCGATCGAGCCGGGCGGAGTGGTTACGGTTCGCTTCGCGTCGGACGGAACGGAGCGGAGGCTGATGGTCGAATACGCACCCCTGGAGAGGATCGCGTGAGCTTCGAGGTCAGGCCCTGCACGAACCTCGAGGAGTTCGGCGACGCGGTCTTCGCAATCGGCCAGTACTTCGGGATGGAGCCGACCGAGGAGCGCATGGAGCGCTTCTCGAAGAACCTCCCGATCGAGCGCATGCACGCCGCGCGCGAGGACGGCGTGACGATCGGCGGCGCCGGCGCGTTCCCGTTCGAGATGACGATTCCCGGCGGGACCGTGCCGACCGCGGGCGTGACCGTCGTCGGCACGTATCCGACGCACCGGAGGCGAGGGGTGCTCCGCGCGATGATGCGCGCGCAGCTCGACGACGTCCACGCGCGCGGCGAGCCCGTCGCGCTGCTCTGGGCGTCCGAGGACACGATCTACGGACGGTTCGGGTACGGCATGGCATCGGTCGCGGGCTCGATCTCGATCCCGAAGGACGCCAATGCATTCGCGCGGCCGCTCGAGCGCGAAGGCACGTTGCGGATCGTGGAGGCGGACGAAGCGCTGAAGCTCTTCCCGCGCGTGTGGGACCAGGTTCGCCGCACGACGCCGGGCATGCTCGCGCGCACGCGCAACTGGTGGGAGTTCCGCATCCTCTTCCAGCCGCCGGGCGGCGGCGAGGACGGGCCGAAGCGGTTCGTCGTGCTCGAGCGCGACGGGCGGCCGCAGGGCTACGCGATCTATCGCCACAAGCCGAAGTTCGAAGACGGCGAGTTCAACTCCGAGCTCCAGGTCTCCGAGGCGGTCGCGCTCGACGGGCAGCCCACCGCGGAGATCTGGCGCTA
>FKKE01000620.1_pt2 | contig 13804 bp, 15 predicted proteins | sample 1106331 | NCBI WGS metagenome assembly FKKE01 (sample SAMEA3931202, study PRJEB13176) | freshwater metagenome | biome: Drinking water system; feature: drinking water; material: freshwater | place: China | collected 2013-02-06 | reverse complement strand
TATCCAACCGACACGTCGTTCATGTCGGTACGGGCGAAGAACGTGAACGTTGCCTCGTCGAAGCGGCATTCCTCGTCCGTGTCATACCCCAACGCCGGGCCGACCAATTCATGACCAATCGCGACGCTGCCCGTCGATAATCCGTCCGTCCACGGCCCACCCGTTGGGGTGCCATGCAGGTATGTCACACCAGCATCCGTACCGTGAGCGAACCGAGGCACATTCGCGTCCGTCTTCACGATACCTGCCGCGTTCGCCGTAAACCCGTTGAACAGGCCGATGTAGTTCGGCAGCCCGCCCGTTCGCTCAAAGACCAACCACTGCACCTGTTGCGAACTGCCAGCGTCCGCCATGCCGATCCGAATCGTGTTCGTCAGCGGCTCGTACAGAGTTTGGACGACGCTCAGGGTAGAACGTGGAATGGTGGATATCGTCGTGGCGCAATCGTTCCACATGGCTGGCCCTTCGGCGTATCCCGCTCCTTGTGGCCAGAATTGTGGTCGGCCATCCGAATCGACGATGACCGTACCTTCGTCCAGAACGAGGACGCTACCAGGGGAACTCGTCCCGATGCGTTCTGAAACAGCCGAACGAGTGCCTGTCGTCGTGAAGGCGTCATTGACCGCCCCCTGAATCAAGGTCGTGGAGCGCGTTCGGATGACCCCGAGTGAGTCATTGCGCGCCGCCAACGCTACAATAGGCTCTCCCTTCGTTCCCGGCAAGGACCAGGCATTCGTGTATCCACCAGCCTCGTACCCCGTGTTGGCTGCCGCCTCCTCAGACCACACGATGGTGTCCCGTTCGGTGTTCTTGATGAAAAACAGCTTGGAGTAGTACACCACCGGCTGGCCATAGGCGACAGGCGCATTGGTCAATTCCACCAACCCGCCAGCACCAGCCGACCCATCCCAAGTGAACGGAACGTTTGTTCCTTCACTAAAGACCAGCGTATCAAAAAAGGGCACAGCGTAGAACCTGGCCGTGGACGACACGGTAATGGACGCCGTGGTCAGGTTCGCCGTGCTTACCTGCTTGGTCCACGATTCGCCGCCGTGGTCGTAAGTGTATATCTCACCACCGGCCACCGCGACCGTGTACTCCGTCCCGTTCGTTTTGGTGAACTGACCAATCCATTGAACGTCAGCGCCACCAGCGAATGCCGACCCCATTTGCGTGAATCCGGGGCGACTCACCATGAGCGGGAACCCCAGGTCGCGACTGACGTAACAATTCACCGCCCGGTACGCCCGAGACTGGTTCGCCGCTGGCGGGATGGCGCTATCCGTCACCCCAACAAACGGACCAGCCTGAAACGTGACCGGAGCAGGATAGACCCGTGAAGGAGCCTTCCTCGCCATCAGCCTTGCAGAACCATCGGATATTGCGCCATACCACCCTGTGCCCTCCACCAGCGCCACCACTCAATCCCGGCCATCGCCGCCTGAGCGGACTGTCGGTACTGAGTCGTCAGGAGCGCCAGAAGGCCGCCACGCCGATCTGGCCCGAGCCACGCCGTCTGGTACATCTCCTCGAACGGGCGCGGATCGCGATGCCCGCCCGTATTAGCCCACAGGACCAGTCCACGATACAACACGAGCTGCCGTATCTGCTTCGGCTGTAACGTCGGTTCGGCAGACGCGGAAATGGTCAGCGGCAGTGCCACGTAACGGATGTACGGCCCAGACGAGAACGACCTGGTATTTCCCGCCGGTACTCGGAGCTTGGCCCCCTCAAACACGAAGTCGCCGTTGTAGGCACCGTAGGTCGAGCCATACAACTCCGCCCCGTTGGCCGCTTGGGCGTACACTTCCGCATGTCCGAACGGGTAGATCGCTGCGCCCTCAGAGTCCGTCCCTACCGTGTAGGTGGCCCCGTTGTCGCTGGTGCTCATCAGTGCCGGAGCGCCCATCAGGAGCCGAGGGAACAGAGCCGCGATTTCCCCAACCACTGGAATCTGCGCGTCGGTCAGGTAAGCGTACACGTCCGCGTCTGACAAATCCTCGTCAGAGGTCGGTCGGTCGGCGTACCGCCGAAACCGGGATAACAGGTCCGCCGAATCGTAGAGCGCCATCTTAGAACAGCATCAGGAGCAGGAGTCCATGCAGGACAGCCCCCACAAACCGACGACGCCGAAGGCGACGGTCTACGCCACCACCGCCACCACCACCGCCGCCAGCCGAGAAGTCGCCAATACCGTCCGTCAGGATGTAACTGGGGACCGTAAACCCAACCCCCTGCGTCACTACGTGTTTGATGGCCATTACGAAGCCCTCGTCACCGAAGTCGGTGTGGTCGCGTCGTTGAGCGTGAAGGTCATGGCCGTGGTCGTCCCATCCAGCTTCTTCACGGTCAGCGTCGTACCGCTGATAGCCTTTTCCTGCAAGAACTGCTGGATAGCGAACACCGCCTGCGCCAGCGTTGGCGCAACCCCATCGGCAGCATACGCCTCGGTCATCTGAGTCGTCAGTACACCAGTGGTCAATTCCGTCACAGCGTCGGACGCTATGGCATCAGCGTCAATTGCCCCCGTGGCAATCTTCGCCGCCGTAATCGCGTCAGACGCGATAGAACCAGCCGTGATCGCCCCCGAACCCCAAGCAGTGCCGCCAGCGTTGACCACGTTCACGCCGATCTGAGCCGACGAAGTGCTGACCGCCGATCCGGCAATGTGAGAGGTATTCACTTCCGGCCTACCGGAAGCGAACGTACCAGCCGTGCCACCGAAATGGCTGGTATTCACTTCCGGCCTACCGGAAGCGAACGTACCAGCCGTGCCACCAAAGGCGCGCACATCCACCCGAGGCAGGACGGATGCCGTCGTCACCGATGGCGGAGTGCCGATGATCTTGTAGGTGATGGTGCCGGTCGGCGTTACTGTAGGAGCCGAATCCAAAGTCACCACATCGGTCGCGCCGACATTATCCACGATGGTACGAGCCTGCCAGTAGCCCTGGGTCGAGCCGTGGACCATGCATGTCATGCCGATCAATACGTCGTCACCAAAGGCCGCCGCCGCCCGAATGGTCAGGTCGGCCCCGGAAATCGACTGTGCTGTGCCCTGGTCCACGATCATCAACCACGACACCGCGCCAGCCGTGTCGTCAAAGGCGGTTTCGATATTGTCTGCCGCCGTTGCATCACCGCTGATCTGTGTGGCGTTCACCGCCGGGATACCGGAAGCGAACGTACCAGCCGTGCCACCGAAATGGCTGGTATTCACTTCGGGCCGCCCCGAAGCAAAGGTGCCAGCCGTTCCACCAAAGGCCGTCACATCCACGTTGATGTCGCCGGTCTCCTCCGGGTAGAGCGAAAGCACCACCGGGACCGCGCCCGTCGAGGTAGACTTGACAACCACCAGAACGCTATCCGCGTTCATCTCGGTCGAAGACAGGTCGAGATAATAGAGGCCCTGGCTGATCTCGGTCGCTTCGTTGGTGCAATCAGCAAACGCCGCTCCGTCCTTGCTGACTTCCGAATCGAGTCCGGTCGCCCCCGTAATCAGGGTGCCGTCGTTCTTGAAGATACCGAAGTAGGCACGATAGGCCGTGTTTTTGATCGGTACTGGTCTGGCATCGGTGCTGGCCATAGGTGTCAGGCCCTCCCTGGGAAAAATCCAAACTGCTTCGGTATCAACACTTCGAGCGGCACGTTGGACCCGCCGCCGCCAGAGGCCGCTACACTAAATCCAACAGCCGTCCATATCTCGCTGGCCGAAAGGGTGCCGTTCATAACAACTGACGCAGCCCCTCCTTCCGTGGTCGTGACCAAGCGATGCTTGATTGCCTGATCCGTGCCATTCGTTCCAGCATCATCACGAACAAGAGTCTGGCCAGAACCGATGGTATGGGTGGTAGATGTGTCTATGTTGATGAGAGTCGCTACCACTAGGTCGCCAGACGCGCTACTGATCGTCACGGTGGGGCCAGTATCACTGCCGTTATTCCCCGTGAAACCACTAAACGGAGTGGAGGTCGCCCCAGAGAACGACAGCACATGTGCGCCACCGTAGTAGACTTCTGAATCACTGTACGAAATCACGACATTGGCAGTGAACGAAGCAATATCGTTGAGGTAGTACACCCACGTAGCCGCAGACCCCTCCACTATATGGGAACCCATTGAGGTCATGCTGGTTCCGTTGGCGGTGATTCCAGTCACGCTGTTTGAACCCGGGCGACGATGGGTGGCCACCACTACCAATGGTCCGCCACCGTGCGAATAGCTGGAAATCGTCAGCGATGAGCCACCGAATGACGAGTTGCCGTAGGCGCTATTAGAAACCGTAACAGCCATCTCAGATTTCGCTTGGCCGCTGGCCGTCTTCTGTGTACTGCAAGGTGGACGACCAGGTGGTCTGGTCGATACCAGGATCGGCACCGCCGGTCCCAACCCCCTTCGCCCAATTACCACCAGCCACAGAGAAGTCGTTGCTGTTGTAATTGGTAAAAATGTTCCGGAAGGTAGTCGCGGTCGAAGTCGTGTTATCGGCGATGGTATCACTGGTCCACGTTCCACGAACGGCATTCTTGTTGAACGTGTAACCAGTAAAGACATTGGCAATCGCTTGAGACGTGCCACCACCGCCCGATTTCCCAAAGGGACCGCCAGTCCAGTCAGGAGTCGTCCCCGTGGACACGATATTGTCTCGGAAAACAAACCCCGTGCCAGCCGGACCCGTGTTTTCATCACACGCGCCGTGGTAGTAGAGTCCACCACCCTCAATGACGTTGTTCATCATCTTGAGGTCAACCGGGCCACCGTCCGCCGATCCAAGAATGTAGTTCTTGTTGGCGTCGCCACGAGACGTGTTCCAGACGTTGTTGCGAATGGTGAATCGAGTCATGACTTGGAGGCTGGTGGCCGTGCCTCTTTGTGTGGCAATCATGCGAAACGGTTCTACGTAGTCCCGTATCCAGTTGTGGCGGAATACAACGTCTTCGGTCACGTACTGTGACCCATTCCCACCATCCTGGTCCGTGACCTTGAACACAATGCCATTGCCCGTTTGCCCGGCCACCCACATGTAGCGGAAGTAATTCCCCTCGATGAGCATCCGCTTGACGATCTTCAGCTCGAAATTGTTCTTGATCCCGCCGTAGACGCCTTCCCAGTTGGGGTCCACGTCACAGTAGTTGAACCGAAACTCGATGTCGGATGGCGTAAACGAGCAGTTGTCGCCACCTGACATGAAGTTCTCGCCCGCCGCCTGAAGGCGGTTATTCACGATCTTGAACGGCCCGGCTGAGTAGTTGCAAGCGACTGCCTGACACTCAAACGCGGAGTAGGTGATGCCGGTAATACAAGAATCAATCACGGCGCTGGACGGCGCATGGAGAGCAATACCACGCCTCACATCCACCACGCCGGGGTTGCCGTGAACGTAGCAACGATCTATCACGATCTCCGTCGGATGGTGCGAAGCGTTTGATACCTTGCTGCCCAACTCGATGAGCCCGCCATCCTGAGTGGCCGTCGTGTCAAACTCCAACCCAACGATGCGGTACTTGTTGGCATGCGTCGCGCCGGTTAGTGCTGAAATGACTGGCGTATTGTTGGATGTAGAACGCAGGCGGAACATGTCGCCAGCATCCGTCGCCGCCACTCGTTTCCCAGGGGCCTTCCCGAATGTTCCGAGATGAACTTTGTTGGAGATGATGTAGCACCATCCAGCCCCGGTTCTGGCCGGAAGGGTAAAGCCGGACGACGTATCAATGTTGGCCGTAATGACAATACGGGGATGGTCTTGGCTGGCGCTATCGGTCAGAGCCGTTGCCAATGCCGATGCGGTACTGACGGTATGTACCGGCCCAGTCTGCGCGGCCAGGTTGAATGTCGTCGTCAACTTGGTCTGGGGTAAGGCGGCTCCGTTGTCGAACGTGCCCGCCTCCCAGTCTCCACCGCCACCACCGCCACCACCACCCGAACCTGCTGGCGGTCTGGTACTCCGACCCACTATGCTCAGGAATGGCATCAGGCGTTTACCACCACATCGAAGTTCCGCGTTGGACCCTGTAACGTGAATCGACCTCCAACCGGCACGGCGGCAATCGCCGTCTCTTGGGCCGACGTGATCGCTACCACCGGGACTGCCACCGTCACCGTCGCCGCCCCGGTCACGGTGCCGTTCGTGGCTCTGATCTGGGCCGTGCCAGCCGCTACTCCTCTCACCAGCCCATTGGTGTCCACCGTCGCCACACTCGGAGACGAGGACGACCAAGTCAGTGGCCGCTGGTCCACGCTGCCATCTGTCACGTCCACCGTGACACGAGCCACCGCTTGCGTAGTGCCGCCGATTTGCAGCGTCGTGGCTGGCAGGGTGACGGCAATACTCACGAGGGTATCAGGCATCAGCCGACCCCCACATGTACCAGCACCTTCACCGAGCCTGAGGTATCGGCATAATCCATCGCCAACTCCATGCCGTGGTCAAGGCGAACCGAATACATGCCGGTGCCGGTAATCGCTGTACCAGCCGCTACATCGGCCATCGTCGCCAGATTGGTATACCCACAGTTCACCCACCCCATGCTGGCTTCAACCGCACCGACCAGCCGCACCTTCGGTGTAATCGCCCCCGTCCACGCCGTGCCCTCGACATGAAGGACCACCGACCCGATGGCGTTGCCTGGGGCCGACGCGAGATAGATGTCATTCTCGCTCGTGTCCATCGTGATGAGCTTGGACCGGGACGCCCCGACCGCCGCGAGTTTCGTGTTCGCCATAGCTTCTCCTTACCTCGCCGCAGCGGCCAGCTTGCGCTCCCGCCACATTTGGCTGATTTCCTTGAGGTTCTTCCCGAGCGCCGACTGCTCCTTCACAAAGTCAGTGTACGCCGACTTCCCCGGTCCTCTCACCTGGACCCGCTTGCCGCCCGTTGCCCCTGGATCGTGCTCCTCCTCGATATCCAGCCGGGTTTCCAACTCCTCGTCTGCATCGAGGTACTTCCGCTGATGGGGTTCCTCGGCGGCCACGAGCGCATACGCCCATGTCGGGATAGTATTCGTGAACCCGAGCACCCATCGGTTCCCTTCCTTTGCTGCCTCCGGGAAGGCCAGTGGTCGGGGCGGGAGGCCGACGATCTCCCGCAATTCGGGCGGGTCTTCCTCGGCTGTCTTCCCGAGCTTGGTCGGAAAGGCAGAGCCATACATGTTCATTGCCGCCTTGAGTCGCAGATCGTCGTAGGCGTTGTGTGCCTCTTTGAGATCGCGGATATTCGAGTCGTAGTCGATTTGGACCAGACGATCATCTCGCGGGTGATGTTTGACGTACTTCGCTTCGGGATACCACGGGGCTACAAACTTGGGCTCCCACGGGCCAACCGCGTGTCCCGTCCGCTTGTCAATCGGAGCCCCCCACTCCCGGTCATGTTGGTCACGATAGGTGCGATACGCACGGGTTTCGGGCTGGCTCAGTTCCTTCGACACAACTCCTCCTGGTTATCCGATGTGGTAGTCAGCGACTAACGATGCTTCGACTTTCGGGTCAAGTCGGGTCGGCGCAAAATCAGCCGTCGCCCGTTTCAGGAGCGACCCGTACTCCTCGTAGACTTCTTCCATCTGTCCGGCCAGCCAGTTGGCGACCGCCCGTTTCGCCATCGCGACTTCCTGTTGTTCGTCAGCGTCTAGCTGATGGCGATTCTTGATGCCATAACTCATCACGGCAAGCCACTTTGTCTTCTCGTCCAAGCCGCGTATCTGGTCAAGAACGCGGTTATCGAACGGGGCGTAGGGGAGATCGCCTGGGGCTGGCGTGTCGTCCGTGCCGGTCAGGGTGCGCCACACCACTCGTTCCGCTTCGGAGAGACGGTAGCGGTGTCCACCCTTCGTCCCCTGGATCACCCACCATCTCCGCCCAAACCGCCCCGTCTCCCGAAACGTCTCCCACGTCCCCAAGTCAATCAATCGGCAGGGGCCATGGACCCATCGTTGTTCCTCGGCGTCATATCGCCCCGTCGAGCGAGGGTGCGGGCCGTTGAGTTCGGCCAGAATCGCCAGATAGTACGGATGCTTCGGATTGTGGGTAATCGTTTCTGGCAACATCTGCCAGATAACCCACCGCTCGACCGGCTGCCACGGATCGCCCGGCTCCCATCGGAGCCAGAGATAACTCAGGTGATCGTGGCGCGGGCTGACTTGGGCCAGTTGTTCCCGCCACCGACCCAAATCAGCTTCATTGGGAATCATCAGGCCGTATACGCTGTGCCTGCGTGGTTGCCGATCTGCGCTGCCGTCATGTCAGCCGCCGCGTCCACCGTCTGCCGCTGGTACTCGACCACCAGCATCGCCGCATCCGGGTCCGCTGTCGTGCCGTTGGTGTTCGTGAAACCGAGTACATCACCGCTGGCCACGTCCGCGTTCGCGCCAGTAATCGTCACCGTCACTGGCGTATTGGCCGCGAAATTGCTCGTGCGAGTGATCGTGGCCACGTCCACCCCCTCGGTGATATTTCGAAGGGTCACGACCGACGTGTTGGAACCATCAACGCCAGCCGAGTTACCACGAGGTACATACACTACCGAAGTCACGGTGATGGCTGCCGGGGCCGCGAAGATCGCCCGCGCTGAGATGTCAGCATTGGCAGCGAGGTCTTCCACTTCATAGGTAAAGACGGCCCGAGACGCAGACCGCAGCGTTTCGAGGTCCGTCACTACCTTGTTATGCTGCACCACCAAGTCCCGAAGATCGCTGTTCTTCGGTGCGGTGAGCTTCCTTCGTGTGATCGTGCCTGCCATAGTCGTTTCTCCTGTGCTGTGAGAGTCCCGCTGAGAGCGGGCCGGAGATTAAGTTCTCCGACCCGCCACAGCATCAGGAATCATCAGGACTCGGTGAGGCCGCTGAAATACGCGAGCTTCTTCCGGTTCTTGATGATCGTGGCGCACGGCATATCGACCGCGAACACATACCCGCTCTGGTCGATGTACTCCTTGCCGTCCGACCACGCGAACTTGCCGTCCGGCTTCGGCAGCAGCGTCCAGCGCGACAGGGCGCTCTTGTCGAACACGAAGGCATAGCCCGGAGGCACCTTCTTGGTCGCCACGATCTTCACGCCCTTCATCTTCACGTTGCCATCGACTTCCATCGACAGCGGATCGCTGAACCGCACCGAAGCGCGTTCGAGGTCAATCAGGTCGCGGTAGACACCACGGGTCGTGACAATGTGCGTCGCCTTCCCGCCGCCTTCGTCCGCAATCTCATCAAGCGCCTGACGGAGCCGGATGCCGGTAATGCGCCCGCCGTTGGTGTCGGCCAAGGCCGTGTCCCAATCCGGGACCGACGCCGAGGACAGGCCATGCACCGAAGCGGTCTTCGCCATGTCGAGGAAGCCCACCAGACCACGGTTGTAGTCAGTGTCGTTGATGTCGGTGTTGCCCATCGAGTTCGCCTTGACCACGAGGTCGTTGGCGTCCGAGTCCACCGAACCGGCCCACGTCACGTCAATGGATGGCGTAGAAGACGAAAGCGCCGTGATCTCGCCGAGTGCGTTGGACACCAGCGAGCCAGAGCGAATCAGGGCCACCCGGTCCCCTACCCGGAACTTGTCCGCGATGTACGCGGCATTCGTCACGGTCGAATCGTACCCCTGATCCAGCGTGTACGTGCCCGAAGACTGCGTGGCGTTGGTGGAAGTCCGAGCCAGACGGCCAGTCGAATAGCCGTACACGTAGTCCGACCAATGCTCGCCGAGGGCGCGCACCGTCTGAAGCCCGCGAAGCGCCAGGTCACGAGTGACCTGGTTTCGCGACCCCTCGTCACCAAACTTGGCCAGCTTGGAGATGTTGAAGCGCGCATTGAAGTGGACGAGCGTGATGGTCAGCTCCTCCAAGTTCTTGCTCTGCGGCTTGGCCTCGTACCCGCCTTCCTTGATGGAAGCAACGCCGCCCTTCTTGTTGATGTCGAGCGGAACCGTCACTTCACGAGCCGACCACGGAGTATCTTCCGGGGCAACAAACTCGTCGAACATGTCCCATTCAGCGTTGTCGAACTGAATGGCCTGCGCCACCTTCGCCTGAATCTTGCGCCAGACCTTGTTGAGGTCGCTGGTCGCGGTGGTAATCGTTGTGCTGAGAGCGGCCATATGCCGTTCCTCCTCGCCCTACTCCGTGAGCGGAGTTACCACGCCACGTTGAGAGCCCGTTTGAGTTCTTCCAGGTTCTTGAACTGCTCCGGTCCGCCACTCTCTACCGACACGGGAGCCGTATCGGCTCCGCCGCTCGTCGGTGGAGGAGGAACAGTCGGGGCAGCCCGCCTGGTTGCGTTTTCCTTGGCCAGCGCCACTGCCTTTTTCTGGGCCTCAATGGCCTCAGTAATGGCTCTGCGCTGCTCCATCCGGTCGTTGACGAGTTCTACGAGCCGGTCTTCCCGGAAGTAGACTTCGCCCGGCTGAATCCCCGCCTGCTGCTCCTCTGGGGTCAGCCGTTCACCTGCCCTAGATAAGAAGTTGGCCGGGTCTTTCGTGACCTTACCGCGCACCCATTGCCAATCGTCTTCCGTCATGGCCTTGGTCTGCGGGTCCGACTTCCAGCGTGTCAGGTGATTTTCAGCAGTCTCGATGGTACTCGTGGCAAGCTGCTGAACCTGAACCTCTGGGTCTGGCTGTGACAGCCGTTCCCGGATGGCGAGTTCCTGTCGCTTTTTGCTCAGCTCCATCCGCTCCCGCAAGAGCGGCAATTCGGTCCTGAGCTGCCACGCATACGCCGAAAACTGCTTCGCAAACTCCTCCTCATCCGGCAGGGCGGCAATCTCAAAGAGGCGTTTGACTTCCTCCATGACCGGCCCGGTTTCAGCGGTGAACATTTCACGCTCAACCGCAAGTCGGGCCCTTTCCTGCTTGAACGTCTCACGCTCAGTATCGAACCGAAGCCCACGACCGATGTACCGGCCAATCAGGTCTTCTTGGTCCCTCGGAATCAGGATATGCGTGTCGGTGCGTACCGCACCAGGAATCGCATAATCCGTCCCGTTATACCGAACGCTGAACGGTTCAGCCGTTACCGCGTCCTCTGCCTTGGGAGGCTCATTGCTGCCCGGTGGAGTCTCAGGAGCGGCTTCCGCCTTCGTGGCCTGAGTCGGGCTTGGTGTTGCGTCGGGGGCTTCCGCCTCTCCGGTTCCTGCGGTTTCCTGCTTTTCGCCCTTCGGGGCGAAACGACCTTTCGAGTCCCGGCCATCGCCTCGGTCGGTCAGGACGTCAGGCGATGGCGGGTCCGTGGCTACTGGTTCTGCACCAGACGCCTCGGGTGGTGTGTTCTCAGGTGGTTCGGTGCCAGATGTCGGCTCGTCCGGTGTATCCCATGCCTTAAAGGCTTCCTGAATGAGAGATTCTTCGGAGAATCCAGACCCATCCGGTGCCGAAACCGCCCCTGCATCTAACACTGTAACACCTCTCTACGTTGTTGTCAATTGCTCGGTTTCACGTAGTGTTTCCGAGCAAGTTTAGGCTAAACTAACTCCTATCTCCGTTTTGCGCAAGGGGTTAGTAGCCTGTTGGGTCTACTGACGACCTGGGGCCGGTCGTTCTTGCTGCTCAAATGGCCAGCCGCGCCGGACGGCCACTTTACGCATAAAGGCCTGCCACGCTCGCCCATACCCCTTTGCGTGGGCTTGGAACACGGCGAGTTCTGGTTCCTCACCCCGCTTTTCGATCAGCAGGATGGCCTGGATCTGGTCGCGACCGCCTGGAACGGGGATGAGCTGAACGTCCGTTACGGTTATTTCGGTTGGCCCAACCTTCCACTCGTCACCCGGTTCCGGGGTCCAGTCCGTGTCTCGATGCATTTCCCTTGCGGATTGGACTCATGCGATACCACCGGCATCGGTAGTGGCAATGTTACTGTCGATTGGCATCGTCGAGGCGGTTACGGTGAAAGACCAAGAATCCACCGAAGTGTCGGTAAGGGTGGAGCCGTATTGGCCCGGGACGATGTTGGTGGAGCCCCACGAATACGGATACCGCGAATACGGATACCACGGATACGGATACCACGGATACGGATACCACGGTTGAGAACTCCGCTTGCAATGCGGGCAATACCCACAATTAGGGCAAGTATCGCCAGCCGTTGCGTTTATTCCCTTGTCGTCGCTCATGCCATCATCCCCGACTGTTTGGCCGCTGCGCGGATCGCTTCACGTTCCAACGCGGCCTGTTCCTTGGCGGCTGCCGACTCTCGGCGCTCGCTCCGATCCGCCTCCTTTTCGCCTGCTTCCCGCTCCTGTTGCTGTGCTTGGGCCTGTGCCTGTTGCTGCGCCTGCTGTTGGGCCATCATCTGCTGTTCGGCAATCGTTACGATGCCAGCCGCTTGCCGGGCCGCTTCCGCCGCCATGTAGAGTCCCTGTACCCAACTCGGCGGGAAGCCGCTCAACTCCGCGTCTGCCGACGCTGAACCGAGTTCTTGATACCTGATGAGGGCGACGGTCGGGTCTGCATCCACGGGAATAGGCGCGAAGATGGCCTGTACCGCCTGTGCCACCGGGTCAAGCATCACCGGCTGGCCGGTAGCCGGGTCAACCACTGGCTGACCGTCTGGTCCGGTTTGGGGCTGCGGCTCCTGCTCTGTGACATCAGGCGAAGGCCCGTTGCGCCAAAGCCACAATTGTCGCTTTACTCGCTCGACGTGCGGATTCTCGGTAATGCCGATCAGCGGGGCCATGTTTTCCCGGTCGAGCCGCATAGCCTCCTGCGGAGTAATCATCCCCGCCTGCATTTTCTCGCCAATCAGGCCAGCTTTAGCGGTCGGTGCCATCAGAGTGAACGTGCCACGACGCACCCGGACCTCGCGGGTGGCCCCCAAGTCCACATTACGAAACTCCTTGACCTGGAACGCCCCGCCGTCGCCTTGGAAGCGCATCAACTGCGGCGTCGTAAAGAACGCCCTCCGCAGTTGTAGAATGATCCGGTGCAATCGCTCGAAGTAGTCCTCGAAATTGGACCGCACCACGGACGTACCGGCCAACCCTTGCTCGATGATGGCTTTCTGCTGCTCCGCCGACCGCACCGAACCAGCCGCTATGCCACGCGCCGCGTCCGGCACCGACAGCTCGTCGTCCATTTCCTGTTCGATCCGGTCCACTAACTCCATCGCTTCTCGCGGGAAGTTGGGGATGGGCGGAAAGTACGGCTGTCCACCAGGCGGGATGTAGATGGGACGATCCTGGTCGGCCAAGTCCTCTGGCTGAACAGTCGTGCCCATCGGCAGATAGGGGCGTGGCCGAGAGAACCGATATGTGTATTCCTGGGTCGCAGCGTACTGCGCGGCCCGAATCTCGTCCATCGGACCAAGTTTCTGGGCAGGAGCCTTCCCGTAAGGATTCCCGCCCTGCGAATCCAGCCACCAGCGCCCCTGAGCTACCGGAATGTCCAACGCCTCGTCCTGCTCCCCCTCAGACGCGGGGGTTTTGGCTGTCCAGATTTGCTTATGGAATCGGAACTTGCCGCCACCGAAACAAGCATAGCAGCCATATGGGTACGCGGCGTGAGACTTGTAGTACACATGCAACGTCATCACCAAGGCGTCGTCTTCCGGCTGTTTCTGCTCGCCGTACTTCTGGTCCACCGCGTCTGCCTCCATCCCGTCCGGGAGGAGTCGCTTCCATTCGTCCACGCGCCAGTTGCAGAGCTGCGCCAACTCCTCATCCGACATGGCACGGACACGGGCATACTTGTTTTTCAGTGACCCGAGGGTGTCCCATGTCGCGAAAATCACGCCCATAGCGTCATCAATGCCATTCACATTTCGTGGCAGGAAGCGAACGTGGTTCCCATTCAGCGTCTTGAGCACGATCTTGGGAGCCCATTCTTTCACGCTACC
>FKKE01009516.1_pt1 | contig 13807 bp, 13 predicted proteins | sample 1106331 | NCBI WGS metagenome assembly FKKE01 (sample SAMEA3931202, study PRJEB13176) | freshwater metagenome | biome: Drinking water system; feature: drinking water; material: freshwater | place: China | collected 2013-02-06 | reverse complement strand
CGTGTAGTAAATCTTCGTGCCTCGGAAGACGCCATAGCTTCCCTTCAGCGTGTAGGAGCGCGCGCGGCTCATTATTCAACTCCGAGTTTCGGAAGCCGTTCAAGAACCTTATCAAACGCTTGGGGAAGTCGGATACGGCGTCCCTGATACCCACGACGGGCCATCACAATGTCGGCCCCCTCGCGGCGCACCTCAATTTGCGCAGGCGAGCCGGGATGACGCCCCCAACCGTTGATCGTCGCAAGATTGTTTGGCGAGAGGAAGGATCGAGCGTCATCCATCGCTTCCCAGAGTGATTCCGAGGTATTCAGCGAGTTGCCGAGAAGTCGTGCGGTGTGGACTCGCGTCACGTCGTCCAACTTTTCGATCTCTTCCTTCAGCTTCGCCGCGCTCGGCTTCGGAAGTTGTCGCACGGCGTCGAGGACCGCTTTCAGCTTGTTGACGAAGCGGGATGTGTTCTTCTTTACCATGACCGTACCGGCGATTTGGCCGAACTTTTCGTCTTGGTAGCCCTTCCTCGTGTTCGTCTTTCCGCTTGAGTCGACGTAGGTCTCCTCAAACTCAGTGGTGACGCGGAGCGTGCCGGAACCGATAAGTGCCGGCAGATCGACCCCAAGGACATCTTCGAGCGAGCCGTCGCTGATCCGATTGCGTACCGTATCGATCGCGTCGGCGACTTCGATTGCTTTCTCCAAAGCCTGTTCGAGCTGGCCCGCGGCCGGGAGATTGTTCAGCAGGTACTCAACTTCCTTGCGACGTTTCTGCTCGATCTCGTAGTGCTTCATCGCGGCCTCGTGTCCCTCAGGATTGAGGGTCTTGAAGCAGTCGGGTCCGATGATGCGGATCACGTGTTCGTCAGGGAAATAAGCGATCATTCCTCGGTGGTAGAATTTCGCGCGGCCTGGGCTGCAACATGGGCAGGGGCTCGCGCGGTTCGGATCGAGGTCAAGGTCACCGATGTAGGTAATGCGAGCGCCCACGGGCGGCTTGGTGTGCGTGTGACCACGCCAATTATGCGGGTCATTACCCGCTTTCACGAACTCGCGAATCTCTTCAACGACCTCGTCACCGGGGCGCTCCGGAAAAATCGCCTTCACTGCCATCGCCTGCGCCGAAATCTGCACCTTGTCGCCGATCCGCATCTAAGGGGTCTCCTCGCTCGCCCGTGCTCCGGGCGGCGTTCACGGTCCGTTCGCTATGCGATTCCTGGTTGTGGATCAAGTGTCGCAGGTCGAAAAATGGGGATTTCGCGACGGAAAGTAGAATCCTCCGGTTGCAATGGCCGACGGTTGCGCCTTGGCAGCGCCTACCTACCTCCATGAAGTCAATGTGGATGGAGAAGACGATGACTTTGCAAAGAGTGGTGCGGTTCTCGTTTCGGCAGGCTGGCTTCGAAACTCCGACGGTCGGGCATTATCTCGTCCCGTCGCGCAGCGATGACGAGGCGGTCGAGGCAGTCAGGAAGCAGTGCGGCGGAATCTACGAGACCGTCGAGGTCGTCGCGCGGCGCCCATAGAGACTAGTGAAGCGTCGCGTCCGGCGGTCTACGGGGCGCCAACGGCTTCGATTCAAGGTAGCGAGTGGCTGTATCCATCCCGTAGAGCGGATCGGTCCGTTTTCCGATCTCGTGGCGGGCGCGCCAGAGGATTTTTGCTTGCCTAATATCGCCGCGAGCTTCTGCCTCGCGCGCTAAACGGCGCGCTTCCGAGAATGCGCGATCTCCAAGCGATTCCATAAGCTCGTCTGCCTCGCATCGCGCTTCGTAGCGGATCGGGAAAAGCCAATCGAGAAAGCGGGAAAGCAATTGCATAGCCCGATAATGCCACCGCCCCAGCGTGTCGTCACGCCGGGGCGGAATGTTGCTTAGGATCGGCGAGCGAAGGCTTCTAAGTCATCGATGTGGTAGCGGATTGCCTTCGTGCCGATGCGATGAAAGAGCGGCCCTTGTCGAAGGTTGCGCCATCTCTTCAATGTGTTCGGCGCGACTGACAAATAGGCTGCTGCGCCTTCAGTATCGAGCCAAGGGTTGAAATTGGTAGGCGTCAAGAGACGAAGCCTCGTCCGCCACGGCGAATGAAGTCATCGAGATCGTCAACGTGAAAGCGAGGGCGGCGGCGCTTCGTGTCGATAAAGAAGTGCTTGATCCGGCCTGCCTTTACACGACTGCGAAAGGTGTCTCGCCCGAGGCGAACATATTCGGAAGCTTCTCCTGCATTGAGCCAGGGCCCCCGAAGGGTAAAAATCCGCTGAGCCTGTGCATGGTTCGTGGTTTCAATTTCCATTGTTAAGTCTCCATACGCGAGTGGCGGGATGCCACTGCGTCTGGGTACGAACTTCTGGGGCGAGACACTTCTGCCTACGAATGCCGAGATCGTCAGAACGAAAGCGGTAGCGCGAGCTGATCTTCGCTCTGATGCGTGATGGCGAGCCGTGGTTGCATTTCAATTCTAGCCTCGGCGATCAGGTAATCGGTGACCTTCTGCTGAAATTGCCGAAGCTGCTGCGCGAGGTGCTCCGCGTGGACGTACCCGCCGCTCGCGCCTGGTAATCGGTGGTCGAGGAGCAACGCGCTCTCTGCGTAAGGCACGCCCGCGGCGATCGCGTTTGTGCGCCATAGGTGTCGATATTCATGCGCGCTCGGTAGACCTTCGGCTCGCGGCTCCTCTAGGTGGCCGCTCTTGCTGTTCGGGCTGTGCCATAGCCAGTCGGATCCGACTGCTTCGTCGTCGCGAAGGCGTGCTTCGAGCATTGAGATCAGGAAATCCGACAGAGGCAACAGGAAAGGCTTCTGAGACTTCATGTGACGCACGCGAACAATACCTCGGTCGAGATGCACATCGGAGCGCTTAATGTTCGTTGCGGACCTGCGGCGCAGGCCTGTGAACATGAGCGTGACGTGGTAGTCGCGACGGATCGGTGGAAGTTCGTTAACGCGCTGCCACCATGCGCGGAGATCAATTGGCTGAACATCTCGCGGTCTCGGCATCGGGATGCGAATGGCGTCAACTGGATTGGAGGCGATGGTCTCGTCGTATCGGCGCGCGTCGTTAATGATCGCGCGCAGGGTCCGCATGACACCTGAGGCAGTTGTCTGACCCGAGCGTCTGCGCAAGTCATCATAAAGGTCGCGCACCTCGACGCGTGAGATGTCAACGAGCGCACGATTCCTCCACCTGGCAAGATACTTATCGACGTGCAGCTTGTAATTTTCGGTGGTGGAGGCAGCGAGCGTTCTATCCGCGAGGTATCGCTCAAACATCGCCTTCAACGTGATTCCGGATTCATCCGGCCTCGCGTTCGGGTCGACTCCGGACTGGATCGCGGACATAAGCTCGCGGGCGCGGCGTCGCGCGTCGCGGATACCGATGCGATCGCACCGATCAATCTTGACCTTGACGGTCTTGATCCTGCGGCCCTTCCGCCAGACATCGCCCTGCACGGAATAGGTCCTGGTCGTAGCATGGCAGCGAACGAGCAAGCCCTTGACCTGTTCATCTCGCCAGGTGCCTGAGCCCAAGGGGAGTGAATCCACTCGAGATTGGGTAAAGTTGATGACGCGCGACATTGGGACTCACACCAAGGACCGTTTCAGGGGCCGTTCGGACGTCTCCCGAGCGCTCCCGTGCGATCCCATCGTGTCGCGCAAGTGCTTGGAAGTAAGTCCTTTTGCCCCTTGATGTCCTGTGATCGCCCTGACTAATACTGCCTACGAATCTGGGGGTCGGGAGTTCGAATCTCTCCGAGCGCGCCATTCATCGCCTTGAAATCATTCGCTAACCCAACCGGGAGCGATCGGGCGAAAATCCCAAGGACCGTTTAAGGACCGTTTTAGCGATGCGGGGAGATTCCCCCTGCGGCGCGATCGCGGCGGTGCGCGATTCCGCCGCGAATACTGACACGGGCACGAGTGACGGGTTCCCCTCAACGCGATCTCAACCACTATCGGAGACAAAGCCTGAGCCGGGAAAGAAGAAGCCCGGCGCCGTCTGAAGCGGCAACCGGGCAGTGGTAGAGACAGATGACGTCTAGTGCTTGGCTTGAGCAGCCGAACCCATTGAAGCCGGAAGAGGTCGAGCGCCGCGTGCGCTCCACCGGTGATCTCAAGATATTGTCCGACGCACTGTTGCTGCCGAAGGCGCCGGTGCCGACCGCGGAAGTGGTCAACGAGCACGTCGATCTGATCGACCGCAAGAACGCGAACGTATTCGACTTCGAGCGTGACGAGCGGTGGTTCCGGTCGCTACTCGCCGACCTGCTCGGCGAGTTAGTGCGCGGCGAGCGATCCGACGAGGACACCAAGTACAGAGGCGGACAGCGCAGCCGACCTATCTACGCGGTGGACTTCGTTGAGAGGGGTGAGGAGTTCGTTCGTCGGTCAGTCCGCAACTCCATGCGGGGTGTGAACTCCCGCCAAGTGGTGGACGCCGACTTCAACGACGCTTGGGAGCGCTTGCGGGAATGGGTCGATGCAAGGCTATCGAGCGAGGCCGTGAGCGATACCGAGCGGCCTATGCTTGTGAGTTTGAACGCGCAGATGACCGACAAGCTGCGCGAGGACATTCAAGTCGAGGCTTTCGACGCAAGGTTCTTGGTGACCGCGGGCGATTTGGAGAAGCAATCTCAAGAAGAAGCGCTCGAACACCTCTTTGATAGCGACTTCCCATCTCTATTCATCCAGTACATGGCCGAAGACATTCCCGCCCATGACGACAAGATCACTCGGGCTGAGGACCTTTTGAAGACCGTGCTGTTGACACGGAAAAGTGCTCCCGAATGGCCGCAGGAGAGTAGCGCGAAGTTCGAGAGCCAAGTGGCCGAGCGCAATGCTTGGCTTAAAAAGCGCTTTGCATCTCTGTCCGACGATAAGCGAGAACGTTTGCTCAAGGCCGCCTTCAGCGTCCGTTCTAGCAGCGAAGATTGGAAGACGCTCTATCGCGGGATGCGGTTTCGCAGTCCGACTCGGGAGCGCGCTCTGACTATTCTCCAAGAAACCTCCGGCAAGGTCTGGAGGCATCGATGGGAGCGCGTGAGGCTGCTCGGTAAACGCACGCGTCTCGCAGCATTGCCGGAGAGCAAGCGGCGTCGGGCGCTGCTCGGTAAAGCAACGACGCCGGAGATTTTCGAGCACGCAAGATTGCTTGGCGCGATGGCGATGAAGCTCTCCGTGCTGAGAAGCGATGACGATCGACGCAACGGGGTCTCGAGCCCGAGTCTCAGGTCGCTGCTCTCGATTGTCTCGAAGCTAGAAATTGTAAAGCGTCATGCATTTCCGCCGTCGGCGAACGGCGAGTGGCGCGCGGCAGTCAAGCTGTTCGATGGAGTTGACGGCGACGATCCGATCTCGACCTTCACTCTGTTGCAGGCTGCGGCGCCGTCGCATCTTCGCCTGCCACCCAAGGACGCGTTTCCATTTTTGCGCAAGCCGCAAGAGATGAAGGCTGCGTTGCCCGAGATGGCCCGCGACCTCGTCCGCTTAGTCGCCCCTTCCGACTCCTGGCTGCGGAACGCCGAGTTGCCACTTTCCGCTTATGGGCGAGCGCTGCTCTTGGCGATGCTTTCGAACGAGCACATCAACATGCCGCGTGCCAGCCAAGGTTATGTGCTCGATCTGTGCGAGCGCTATCGACTGCCACTGGCAAAGGCCCGTTGAGAGCAAACGCAACCGGTCCAAGGGCTTAATTCACGGGCAGGTTTGGAGACTTCCCGAACGCGACAGCATCCGTCCAGTTTCAACCCCTGGACGGAGTAAGCCCGTGGCAACCGCAACCGTGACCGACTTCGAGGTCGGCGACGAACGCATCGAGGAGCTTCTAGCTCCTCACCCCGAGATCGCTAAGAAGCTGGAGCTTCTTGCTGCACGCCGCGATGAGGCGCGCGGCAGGATGGAAGCAAGCAACACTACGGTAATCGAACTGCGCGGCGCACTTGAACGCGCAGAGCGAGACCTCGCCGACCTGCGCGAGTACGACGACATGAACCGCGTGAAGACTGAGCGGAAGGAGCCTGGCTCCCACGACGTGGTCGTGGAACGCGACGACAAGCGGATGCGCCAGGCCGAGGAGCGGGTCACGAGCATGCGCGCCCGACTGGATCGCACCCGCGAACGGTACAAGCAGCTCGCCGACGAGTGGGGCGCCTACAGCAACGCCACGAACCGCGCGCGTGAGTACCTGCGCACTCTGCCGCGCGGATTCGAGATCGTCGCGCACGAGGGCGAACGTGTTTCGCCTCGGGCAAACGAGACCTATGGAGACGCGATCGCTCGCCTCCGCGCACAACTCGCGGAGATCGACGCAGAGGCGAAGGCGGTAAAGGCCGCCCCGATACCGACCGACGACGCGAAGCGCCTCGCGCGCGAGCAGGTGGCGAAGCTCGCAGAGGAGGGGCGACCGGACGTTTCGTGGCTATTGAAGCGCGGCGGCCCTTTGCGGTGGCCGCAGCAGCCGCTTAACGGCTTCGACGTCAACGGTTCAATCCCACAGCTTGCGAAGACCGTGCCGATGATCGCGTGGATGTTCGCCGACCAACTGGTCGAGGCGATTGATCGAGAGATCGAGCTGGAGACTTCCTTCGACTCGCCGCTGTCTGATGCCGAGCGGAAGTTCAAGCTCGCTGAACTCGCCACCAAGCGTCTCGAAGTTGAGCGCGGCGAGGAGGAACTGATCGAGCAGTTCACCGAGGAGGGCAACGAGATCGCGCGCCGTCGTAGCGTCGATCCTCGTGCGCTCCTGGGCCTCGCTTCCTCGATGCCCGAGTTCAAGCCTGTCTAACGAGACAGCCGGCGCACGCCTCCTCCTGAAGTGTCACGCCGGCCACGGCGGTCCGCCGTTAAACCTGTCGGCGGCGGGCCGCCAACCAATCCAGACAGTTCACCCGAAACGGAGAACCAACATGAGCAAGATCAAGTCGAACGACGAGGAGATACGCCGCGCGTGCCGCGAGGCTGGCTGCGAAGATTTCGCAGAGATGCTGATCGAGACCGGAAACGGAATCGCATGGGCGAAGGACTGGTTGAAGGAGCACGGCGACAAGAAGAAGCCGCGCAAGCTCGATCCCGAAGCGATCTACAGCCGCTTCAACAATCCGCCGAAGCGCGAACCCACCGAAACCTGACGCCGAAAGCAACGAGGCCCGGGCCGTTGGAAGCGGCGCCGGGCCTCACAAGGAGACGACGATGAATAAGTCTGAAGATGCCGCGGTGTCCGACGGCAATAACCCATCAAATGATTTCGAGGTGATGTGCGTCCAACAGCCTTGGATAGAGCACCTGACTACTGTCGAGGACGGACTGCTTGCTCCGCCATACGCGGACGACCTTGCGGAGTCGGCGCGCGAACGGGCCCGCAGGTTTGCCTGCCGCCTCTCGCTTTTCTGCGAGTTGATCGAGGTGCCTTCCATTCATAGGCAGATTATCCAAACCGCCTTCGACCGTATCTCCAACCTGCGCGATCGCGTCTCGCCAAGGCACTGGGACCGGCTGCGCAGCATCGCGCTGTCTCAGCGCATGCGCGAACTCAGGAAGGAGATTTACGATGCCCAAGGCAACTGACGCGAAGCGCACGGCGCTCGCGCCGCTGATCGACGCGGGGTTCGACCTGATCCCGCTCAACGGCGTGAGCAAGGAGCCGCTGAATAAGGACTGGACCAACCGCAAGTACAATCCGGAGCGCGTGACAGCGCGCGCGGTTAAGCTCGGCAATAACGTCGGCGTGCGGCTGCGCGCCGATCAGCTCGTCATCGACGTCGACCCGCGGAACGGCGGCGACCAGGGCTTCGATGATATGTGTCTCGACCTCGGGCTGGATGCTTCCGAGTGGCCGCGCGTGGTCACCGGCAGCGGCGGCTCACATTATTATCTCGCCAAGAATCCAACGATCGCGGTGCGGAACGGAATCGCGCAGTACTCGGGCGTCGAGTTCAAGTCGCAGGGACGCCAGGTTGTCGCGCCCGGCTCGATCCACCCGGATACAGGAAAGCCGTACCTTCACGACGAGCAGTCGCCGGGGTTCGCGGATGCACCGCTCGTGCCGGATAAGCTGATCGAGCTGATAGCGAAGCCAGAGCGCGTAGAAACGCACGGCGGCGGCGAGCACACGGCGGAAGAGGTCGGCAAGATGCTTGAGGCGCTCGACCCGACGCAGTTTCGAGATCATGAGAAGTGGCTGAGCCTCGCGATGGCGTGCCACCATGCGTCGGGCGGCGATGCGCGCGAAGAGTTTCTCGAATGGAGCGCACGCGATCCCGAATACGCCGACGCCCGCGAGCGCAACGAGATGCGGTGGGATTCCTTTCACGCCGACGCACCGAACGGCGTCACCCACGCCACGCTCTACAAGTTCCTGGTCGAGGCGGGACGCGAGGACGCGATACCACGAACCCCGCCCGAGGAGGACTTCGACGACGAGCCCTTCGAGTTCGAGCCGCCGAAGAATACCGAACGTGACCGACGCTCGCTCACCGTGAACAACAACTCGGTCGCACACGACACGCTCCTGAACGCGATCGCTACCGTCCACCTGAGCGGGATCGAGCCTGCATGGGATGAGTTGAAGCAACGCGTCGTTCTCAACAGCTTCGACCTGCCGTGGGACCCCGCCTTCGGCCGCGTCTTCGACGACTACATCCTGCGCCTCGTGCGCGTGATGATTATCCAGAAGTGGCAGAAGAACAGGTTCGAGCCGTCGAAGGAGAACGTCTACGACGCCGTGATGACGATCGCGCTCAGGAACAAGTTCAACCCGGTCTCCGATTACCTGCACTCGTTGAAGTGGGACGGCAAGCCGCGCGTCGAGCGCCTCTTCGGCGACTACTTCAACTGTGGTCACGACGACTACGTGCGCGCGGTCTCGCGCTGCTTCATGGTCGGCGCGGTGCGCCGGATGCGGAGTCCTGGGCATAAGTTCGACACCATGCCCATCCTGCTCGGGCCGCAGGGATGGAATAAGAGTACTGCGGTGCGAACACTGTTCGGAGACGAATGGTTCTCCGACGCCGACCTGGGCGACCTCGGCAGTAAGGACGCTGCGATGCTCCTGCGCGGAATCTGGGTCCAGGAGTTCGCGGAGATAGACGGCCTCCGCCGCGCGGACGTGAACACGCTGAAGGCCTTCTGCTCGCGAGCCGTGGATCGCATGCGTGATCCGTATGACCGTGCGGTTCGTGACGTGCCGCGCCGCGTCGTTTTCATCGGCACGGCGAACGAGGAAGGCTACCTCAAGGACGGCACGGGCAACCGCCGCTTCTGGCCGCTCACGCTCGTGCGCGAGATCGACGTCGCGCCCATCGCGCGTGACCGGGACCAGCTCTGGGCCGAGGCCGCGCACATGGAATCGGATGGCGTGTCGGACGTGCTGCCGCGAGAACTCTGGGGGGTCGCCGCGGAGCGTCAGGCGGAGCAGACCTCCGTCGATCCCTGGGTCGATCAGGTCGCGGAGTATCTGCGTGAGCGCGCGGTCGATGAGTTCGACCCGAAGCCCGACGACAAGGTGCACACCTCCGAGCTTCTGGAAGCGCTCGGGCTTGGCGGGCGCCACGCGACGAAGTCCGCTGCTCAACGCCTGCGCGTCGTGATGGTCAACGGCCTAGGCTGGCGGGCGAGGGATGCGATCCGTATCGGCGAGAAGAATGGACGCGGCTACGTCCGTGTCGGCTGATCGCCGAGAATGTTGCGCATGTTGCCCTTCATGTTGCGCGTCGGGGCTGAGATTAAGCGCTTGATCCGGTTCACTTGTTGCGCATGTTGCTGATGTTGCTCTTGGATATAAAGTTTACAGGAAAATAGACGCTCGGATGCGTCATCGACGCTGCATCGGGCATGGTTTTTCCTGGGTCTATAAGGACCCGAGCGCAACATCGGCAACATGCGCAACAACGCAGCCGGATCAAGCACTTGGTCTCGATCTGCGAAGCGCAACGCATGCGCAACACGCGCAACGCTCGGTCACCGTGGAAACTTCTGATCTTGCCTTCCTCGGCACGACGGCCAGAGGAGACCGCACGGCGTATTTCGGTGCGGACTCGTAGGGTGACTTGATCTCACGCCAAAATACGACCACGCGCCACCGGAGCAGCAACCGCAAGCATTCCGGCAGGGCCCCCGCCTAACTCGGTTCCCCCCGGACGATCACGCAATGAGGGGGATGCGAAGCCCCGCGCTTTCGGCAACTGCATATTGTGCGTTTCTCTCCGGCTTCCGCGATCGATCGCGCCGTTTAGTAATTGCGGCGAAGCCCCGCCGACGCGGATCAATTCACGACTTCATGGCGCACAAACATCAAGCCTCGGCGCCGCGGAGCCTCAACGCTGGCGTAACTCGATCCGCTGGCGACGCATCGTGCGCTCCACAGAAGAGGAGCGAACTGATGACCGACCAACTGAAGAGACTTATCCGCCGATACAACGAACTCGCGAAGATCGCGAAGCAGCCAACAATACAATCCTGGGACCACGACGTTGAGTCGCTGCGTCGAAAGGTGGTCGCGCTGAGGTGCAAGACTCGGAAGGGCTCACTTGCCGACGCGGCAGCCGAGCTGATGTGCCAGGTTGAGTACGTCGAGCGATCCGATCTTCCGCGTGGGGAGAGCAACAGGTTCAAGCCGGGCTCGCTGCCGGTGGACGTGGCCTTCCGCACGGTCGGCCTCCCGCTCGCCGAGATCGAGCGGCTGCTCCACAGGCGCTTCCCCGAGAGTCTCGTCAGCAACAACACCCTTCGGTGGTACGCGACCAAGATCCGGCGCGGCGGGGGCGGCAAGCGTCTCGCTGGGCGGGTTCTGCCGGAACGGAGGTAGCCCGCGGGTTATCGACACTCAATAGGTGAGAAGCAGCCTGTCGCTCACGACTTCCTGTTCAAGCGTTTCGCCGCCCATTTGGAATCTGCGGAGCATCGATCGTCCGCAGTTAACGGCGATCTCTCGCTCGAACAATCCCGACGGAATTGGGAGGTCGCAATAGAAGCTGCCCGATTTTTTCGTGCCGTCGATGCTCAGTGCGACGAATACTCCGCGGTCCTTACATTCACCGATCACGCGAAATAGATCAGGCAGACTGAAACCCTGTGCGCCGTACAGGATCGCTTGGGAGAAGCTGTACGGAGGATCGCAGTAAACCAGGTCTCTAGGCTTCGCCAAACTCATTGCTTCCGCGTAGTCCATGTGGCGGAAGTTGGTGGATGCGACGCGGCGACTCCATTCATCGACGCGGTCAGAAAAGCTTTCGGGGCTGATCGGATTATGCGCTCCGACTGGCGTGGACATGAACCCATCGGCCTTGCGGAAGCGTACCACGCCGCCGTAGCAGCTTCGGCACAGGAAAAGTAAGTCAGCTCCATTCGGCTTCGAATTGTAGGATTCGCGCACAGAGTAGAAGACCCGTTCCTTGCTTTCGGTGCGCAACCTTTTCCATCGAGCGGCATACCAATCCTTCAGAGTCTCAGGAGAGCTGCTGAGGCACTGCCAAATCTCGATCAATGGACCGAAGCAATCGGAGCCGACGCCAGGTCGCGGCGCGAGCGTAGCCAGAACGCCACCTGAGCCGAGAAAGGGCTCGTGGTAGGTCCCGAACTCGCGCGGGAAAAATTCTATAATCTCGTGTGCGAAGCGCTGCTTGTTGCCAATCCATTTCAGCAGCTGAGATTTAAAAGGCGCAACGCGTGGCCCTTTTGACGCTGCGATGTCTTCTGCGCTGCCGGAGTCCAATACCTCTTTGCCGAACAGCGCGAACTGCATTTTCCTACTCGATTGAAATGGTCTGGCCCTTCTGCGACCCTAGGCAGCGAAACGGGCAAGTAAGCGATTCTCTTAGGAGCCTATCGCGACCTCAATGCGTCGTCAGCGCCGCATACCGCCCAAATGAACTTTACGAGCGGAAAAATGCGCCCAAATCAGAGGTTCCTACGAAAGCCGAAGTCCTTCTGGGCGTGCGTCAGGACCATCAGCCAAGAGGTAGGCTACACGGTTCGGGCGGCGGGTAGAGGGAATGGCCCCATTAGAGTGCCGTCAGCGCGGGAGATGGCTCAGGCATTTGCTGACCTCAACCTCGACCCGAAATTGCTGAGGAACGATGCCGGAGGGCCTACCGAACTCGGCGCGGAATTGCACAGCTATTTCGAGTACCGCGCTGAAGTTCTCAATAATCACGTGCGCAGTCAGCTAATGGACATGAAGGCCGCGAAGGCTGAGTTCGAGCGCCTACGCAAAGAGCTCTGTCCGAAGTGTCCGCTACCGATGAACAAACAGAAAGGGGTTATGAAAGCTCCCGCCTTCCTCACGGGAATGGTGAACATGCTGATTGAAGCGCACTCGCAGGGACTCCCGTGCGACTTCGATCCCAGAGAGCTGACAACGATTACTAAGGGAGGAGTGCCCGTACGGACTCTGGCGCGTCGAGTGGACGGAGCGTTTCCAAGCGCCGTGAACCCTGTCGCGGTCTGGGAGATCAAGGAATACTACTACACGACGACATTCGGCAGCCGCGTTGCCGACGGCATCTATGAGTCTTTGCTCGATGGCATGGAGCTAGAGGAGCTTCGCGAGCACGAGAAGGTCGATATTCGCCATTACCTCATGGCCGACGCTTTCAAGACCTGGTGGGAGGACGGCCGCTCCTATCTCTGCCGCATGGTCGATATGGTGCACATGGGCTACGTCGATGAAGTCCTCTTTGGCCGAGAGGTCATAAGCGAAATGCCGAGGATCGTGAGCGAGTGGGTTCGTCTCGAGAAAACTAGAGCAGATGCCGAGCCTCACTAGAGGCGTAACCGAAGCTTTAAGGCCGTTTTCTGCTCTTCTTCGCCGTCATCGCCTCAGTTAACTTCTCAAGACTAGTCTTGGTGTTTCTCAGCCGTTGAGCGAGTTCATCGTAGGGGACGATCTCCACGTTCTTTAATGCTTCATTGAGTAAGCGGAAATCGTCACCCTTCTTAATGTTGCTGCCGAACGTTTCGGCTTTGCCGGCGATAACGATGCCGCGTGGCTTGATGATGCGAAAGTCGATGCTGTGTACGTCTCGTAGTTTATTGCGAATAGCGTCGCTGTGCTTTGTAATGCTGTCGATGTAGTTCTCGACCTGAGAGATCGCCTTTGAAATCTCCGGTGCCCAGTAGAAGTTTGATCGAGACTTGTCCTCATTCAGCAGAACGGTCTCCGGGGTTTTGATCTCTATGACGTCAATATAGCCGTCCGAGGTCACGACCATGAAGTCGGGGAACTTCGTGTTTACTATCGATACGTTCTGCTTCTCCAGTTTTTGAATGTAGCTGTCTTGGAAAAACAGGATTCGCGTTGAGAAATAAGTCTGCCACCACGACTCGGCATGCGACTTATTCAGTTCTTTCTCAAACTGAAGGATTAGCTTCTCAAGCCCGATCAACTGGGTGTCGCGAGACTGCTTGTACGCCTCCGATATGTCGACGGCTGTCGCGCCTCCAAAGTCCTTCGTCATCGCGCGCGTGAGCGCCTGCTTGTCAGAGATGTCCAGCAGTCTGGGATCGAAGTCCGCCGAAAGAATCTCGGCGAACATCCCCTTCTGATACGAGTGAAAGTGCGCCTTCTTGAAGATGCTCGGGAAGAGCTCGTGAAGCGTTTGTTGCCCGAGCCGAAGTTGAACTTCGCGGTTATGCACAAACCGCTGCGACTTCATTTTCGTAATAGCCTTTGCCGATAGACGAACCTTGTAGGTGCTCCCGCTTTTCTTCAGCAAACTCTTTTCGTCGGCGACGATCGTCAGCGTAAACTTCTTCAGTCGCTTCTTCAGCAACTCTAAGAGGTGCTTGAGGCCTGCAAAGCCGTAGCCGCTTTCCGGTAAGAATTTT
>FKKE01001230.1_pt1 | contig 13846 bp, 10 predicted proteins | sample 1106331 | NCBI WGS metagenome assembly FKKE01 (sample SAMEA3931202, study PRJEB13176) | freshwater metagenome | biome: Drinking water system; feature: drinking water; material: freshwater | place: China | collected 2013-02-06 | reverse complement strand
TTGCTCGAGGCGCTCCGGAACGGGTTCGAGGTGCTCCGCAGTCCGGCCCGGCTGCTCCCGGCGGTTTTCTGGTCGGCCGGGCACTGGCTGCTCAACGGGGCCTCCTTCTACGTGGCGTTTCTCGCTTTCGGCATCGAGGTCGGCTTTGCCGGCGCCCTGCTGGTGCAGAGCCTCCTGGCCTTTGGGGTGGCCGCACCCAGTACCCCGGGCTACTTCGGTTTCTTCGAGCTGGTGGTGGCGGCCGCCCTGGCCCTGTTCGGAGTTCCCGCAGCGGTGGGAGTGGCGTACGGGGTTACCTACCACATCCTGACTTTCCTTCCCATCGTGCTGCTCGGCCTGGGGTCCCTGGCGCGGACCGGGCTCCGGATCGGGGAGCTGCGGCGGGGGGGGGCTTGAATCAGATCCTGAGCCGGCCGGCCCGGGCCAAGCTCAACCTGTTCCTCCGGGTGCTGGGCCGGGAAACCGGAGGGTATCACCACCTGGAGACCCTGTTCGCCCGGATTCAGCTCGCCGACACCGTCTCGGCCCGCCGGGTGGAGCCAGGCCTAGTCACCCTGCTGACCCCCGGTGCTACCCGACTGGGGCCGGACGAGGAGAACCTGGCGGTCCGCGCCGCCCGGGCCGTGATCGAATCACTCCGGTCGCCCATCGGAGTGGAGCTGACCCTCGAGAAGCGCATCCCGGCCGGGGCCGGTCTGGGAGGCGGCTCGGCCGACGCGGCCGCGGCCCTGCTTCTGGTCAACGAGCTGGCGGGAAATGCGGTTCCCCGGTCGGAGCTGTTTCTGCTGGCAACCCGGCTCGGAGCCGATGTGGCATTCTGTCTGAGCGAAGCGCCGCTGGCACTGGGGTGGTCCCGGGGCGAACGCCTGATGGTGCTGCCCCCACTCCCTCCGGCCCCAATTCTGCTGGTGAGCCCGGGAGTGCCCGTCGCGACCGCCGAAGCGTACCACTGGCTCGTCGAGTCGCGGACCGAACCGGTCCGCCGGGGTGCGGTGGTGCTCGACCCGGCCTCGCTGTCCCGCTGGAGCGACGTGGCCCGGATGGCCGGCAACGACTTTGAGTCGGTGGTATTTGCCCGGCGGCCCGAAGTCCGGGCGGCCTTCGAGGCGCTGGCCCGTACCGGCCCGCTGGTGTGCCGGATGACCGGATCGGGGTCGACCCTGTTTGCGGTGTACCGGAGCGAGCGGGAACGGGACCAGGCGGGGATGATGCTCGGGAGAAAACATGGTGTGGTGACCCCGAGCGAAACCGCCGCCGGCTACCCGTAGCCCGCAGGGCGGCGCCCCCCGCGGGCCACCCTCCTCACCCGCCCCGCCGCTTGGCTAGCTTTGAGACTGCTGGCCCCTCGTCCAATGGCAGGACATCAGACTTTGGATCTGAGAATGGTGGTTCGAATCCACCGGGGCCAATGGGAGTTAGCCGCAAGTGGGATCAATGGACGGGTAATCATCGGGGAACCGGGAGCCCCGAAGGTAAGTCTCCCTAGTCTTGGTTTCCGCCACAGTCTTTGCATAACAGTGGTCGCACCCTGCCGAAAGCTGGGTGCAACCGGTCATCGGATTCCAGGTCGCATCCGTCCACTCTATCCCGGTGCGGTAGCCCATGATCTGAGGTCCTGGATGGTGAAGGGTCGGTACCGGAAGCTACCTGTCCAGACGTCTGCAAATCGTGGGCTCGGGGCTCAGATGGTGCCGTTTGCCGACACGTCTCGTCGAGCCCAACAGGCCGGGAGGCCCGAAGGAGGGGGGCCCGACTGAGCCGAACAGCAACTTGTACTCCGCCGCCGGTCATCGTAGTATCCAGCAGCATGATTTCGCGCCTGCTCCTTTGGTTCTTGTTCATCGGACTCACCCCCGCCGGCCCGGAGTTGGTGGAATGGGCGACTCATTACGTCCGGGACGGGGACTTTGCGGACGCCCCGGACCATCCTCGCCAGCCGGCCCAGGACAGCGAGCACGGTTGCGCAGTGCTCTGCCACGCTTGTTCCTGTCATGGACCCTCGGCGGCTCCACGCTATGTCAGACAGAGCCCCGAGGTTGCCCACCGGCCGCGGCAGGTTACCTGGCCTCAGATGGACACATTCTCCCTGCAAGACCGTCCTCAACCTCCCACTCCACCACCCAACAGCTGATCTCCCTCGTTTGACGCAGGTTCGTTCAGGCCGATAACACAGGAGATCCTTTTCATGCTCGCACGCGGGATAGCCGTGTGCCTGGCAACGCTGGCGCTGTCAAACGCGACCGGCCCGGCCCAGGCCCAGGCTCCCGGCATCACGCTCGCCGAAGCGCTCCGGCGGGCCGCCGAATCCAATCCCGATCTGCGGATCGCCCGATCGGATGTCAGCGCCGCCCAGGGCATCGCCCGGGGGGCGCGGCGCCTGGCATTCAATCCGGAAGTCAGCGCGGAGCTGGGCCGCCTCCAGGAGTCGGGCGGCTACCGGCGGAGTTACGCTTTCGGGCTAAGCCAGCGCTTCGAGCTGGGCGGCAAGCGGGGATCGCGGATTCGGGCCGGGGACCAACACGCCCTGGCGGCTGAGGCCCGCCTGACCCGGCGTGGTCATGAGGTCGCGGCCCGGGTTACCCTCGCCTTTTCCCTGGCGCAGATCGCCCGACTGCGGGTCGCCACCGCGAAAGAAGCCGAACAGGTGGCGGTGCAGCTCAAAGCGGCGGCGGATGACCGTCTCGCCCTCGGTGCGGGGACCCAGCTCGAAGTGAATATAGCGGCCGCCGCCGCCAGCCGGGAACGCAGGGCCCGTCTCGAATCGGAGCGGGCCTACGCCTCGGCCGTCTTCGAGCTGGCGTCCGCGATGGGACTGCCAGCTGGTGAAGCGCCTGAACCCGTCGGCGAGCTGGTGGTTCCGATTCCCGAGGAACGCCCCGAGAGCGTGTTAGTGGCGCTGGCCCTGGCCCGACGCCCCGATCTGCAAGCCGCGGTCGCCGAACGCGACGCGGCGAATTGGAGCTTCCGCTTTGCCCGGGGCCTCGCCTGGCCGGACCCGGCGCTCGGCGCAAACCTCATTCGCGAAGACATCCGCCTTCTCAGTTTCGGCATCTCCATGCCGCTTCCTCTGCTGAATCAGGCCCAGGTCTCCCGCGCAGAAGCCCAACGATTCTTCGAGCAGGCGAGTATCGCGGAAGAGGCGCTCCGCCGGCAAGTCACCCGTGAAGTACAGAATGCCTACCAGGCCTACGCTCGGGCTCGGGAGGCCCAGTCCGGGTTCGATCGGGAAGCGGTCGAGCGCCTTTCCGAAAACCTCCAACTCGCTGAGGAGTCGTTCCGCGCCGGGAAGATCGGGCTTCTGGTCTTCAGCACAGTCCGGCGCGATCTGGTCGAGGCGCGCCTCTCCTACCTCGACGCCACCGCAGACCTCATCGAGCGGCGCCTCGCTCTCGCCCTCGCCACCGGAGAAAGCCTGACAGAAAGGCAGCCAGAACGTGAATAGCATCCGAAGCCGGTACTACCTCCCGTTCCTCCTCCTGTTCGTTGGAGGGGCCTGCGGCGGCGGGGAGAAGCCGTCACCGGAAGCCGTGCCGGAGGATTCCGCCCTGACCAACCGCATCACGCTCACTCCCGAGCAGATCGCCAATGCCGGAATCGCTTATGGAACGGTCGAGGAGCGGGCCGCAGGAGGATTGCTCGAAGCAACCGCCGAGATCGAGCCCGCCCCGACCCGCTTCGCTCAAGTCGGGGCGCGGGTCCCAGGCAGAATCACCCGTCTGACGGTCGCCGAGGGCGACCGGGTTGCCCAGGGACAGGTGCTGGCCACGCTCGATTCTCCCGAGCTCGGGCAGGTGACCGGAGACTACCTCGCGGCGGCGACGGCGGCCAGCGTGGCACGGGAGATCGCCGACCGGGAGAAGCTCCTGTTCGAGCGCAAGATCAGCTCGGAGCGGGAATGGCGGCTGGCCGAAGCGGAAGCGGTCCGCACCCGGGCCACGAAAGAGGCCGCGGAAAACCGGCTCCACACCCTGGGCCTGGCCGACGCCGAGCTCGAACACTTGCGGGTCGAGGGCCACTTCGCCTCCGAGGTTTCCTTGCGCAGTCCCCTGAGCGGCGTGGTGGCGTCGCGCACTGCTGCGGTGGGCAAGATCGTCCAGCCCGGTGAGGGGTTGTTCGAGATCGTGGACCTCCGCGAGGTGGCAATTGCCATTGACGTGTACGAGCAATCGCTCACCCGGGTGCACCCCGGCCAACGGGTCGAGGTGCAGACCACGTCAACCGGGACCACCACCTTCAGCGGCCGGGTCACCAGCGTGGGCGCTGTGGTCGAACGAAATACCCGCACCGTCAAGGTCCGGATGATCCTCCCCAACCCGGACCGGGTCCTGCGCCCCGGGATGTTCGCGACGGTGCGGGTGATGGGGGCCGGGTCCGATCAGCAGACCGGAACGGCTCTCTATGTCCCCTCGACCGCGGTGCAGCGGGACGGCGCGGCGACCATCGTCTTCGTCAGCGTCGGGCCCCGCGAGTTCGAACGGCGGGAGGTGGAGCTGGGGCCCGAGTCGGGAGGGTTCACCCTGGTTCACCGCGGCCTGGCGCCCGGTGAAAAAGTGGTCACCACCGGCTCGCTGGCCCTCAAGTCCGAGTTCCGCAAGGGCACTCTGGGAGAACCGGGGTAATCGACCATGATCGATCGCATTCTCGAATGGTCGCTGGGTAACCGGTTCCTGGTGCTTGCCCTGTCGGTCATCCTCGTGCTGGGCGGGCTCGCGGCGCTCCGAAGTCTGCCCATTGATGCCGTGCCGGACGTGACCAACGTCCAGGTGCAGGTCCTGACCACGGTTCCGGCCCTCGGCCCTGAGGAAGTCGAGCGGTTCATTACCGCTCCGGTCGAGCTGGCCATGAGCGGTCTTCCTCGGTTGCAGGAAGTGCGCTCGGTGTCCCGGTTCGGGCTCTCCGCGGTCACCGTGGTGTTCGAGGACGGGACCGACATCTACTTCGCCCGCCAGCTGGTCAACGAGAGGGTCCAGGAGGCGCGCAACAACATCCCCCCGGGCTACGGCGAGCCGGAGATGGGCCCGGTCTCGACCGGGTTAGGGGAGATCTATCAGTTCGAGGTGCGGGGCGCGGGCAAGAGCCAGATGGAGCTGCGCACCATCCTGGAATGGGAGATCGCCCCCCGGCTCCGCGCGGTCCCCGGGGTGGTCGAGGTCAACGCCTTCGGGGGAGAGCTCAAGACCTACGAGGTCCAGCTCCGGCCCGAGCGGCTGGTGCAGTACGGGATTCCCCTCACGACCGTCTTCGATGCCCTCGAGCGCAACAATGCCAACGCCGGCGGCGCCTACATCGAGAAAAGCGCCGAGCAATACCTGATCCGGGGCGAAGGGCTGATCGGCACCCTGGAGGACGTCGGGAACATCGTGGTGGCCAACGACCCAGAGGACGGTACCCCGGTCTACATCCGGCAGCTCGGCGAGGTGCGTTTCGCCGCGATGGTGCGGCAGGGTGCCGTTACCCGGGACGGCACGGGCGAGGTGGTGACCGGAATCACCCTGATGCTTCTGGGCGCCAACTCCCGTGAGGTGGTGGATCGAGTCAAACAGACCGTCGAGGACATGGCTCCCGCGCTGGCGCGGCTCGGGGTCAGCATCGAGCCCTTCTACGACCGGACCGAGCTGATCCGAAAAACCATCGCCACCGTAGCCAAGAACCTGGCAGAAGGGGCGCTGCTCGTCGTGGTGGTCCTGTTCCTGATGCTCCGGAATCTGCGGGCGGGCCTCATCGCCGCTTCGGCGATTCCGCTCTCGATGCTGGCCGCCTTCATCGGGATGCGGGCCTTCGGGATTTCCGGCAATCTCATGTCGCTCGGCTCGATTGATTTCGGCTTCATTGTGGAGGGTGCCGTCATCGTGATCGAGAACGCCATGCGGCTCATCGCAGAGCGGTCCCATCGGCTCGGCCGGGCTTTGACCGCGGAGGAACGCTCGGGGGAGGTCCTCCAGGCCAGCCGCGAGGTGGTGCGTGCGGCCGCGTTCGGGGTCACCATCATCTCGATCGTCTATCTCCCCATCCTGAGTCTCACCGGCATCGAAGGAAAGATGTTCCGGCCGATGGCACTCACGGTCCTGTTTGCCCTGGCCGGGTCGTTGCTCCTCGCCCTGACCCTGGTGCCGGTGCTCGCTTCGCTCTTCCTGCCGAAGCAGATCGCCGAAGTCGAGAGCGGGATCGTGCGCCACTCGCGCCGGCTGCTGGAGCCCCTGGTGCGCAAGTCGATCCGGGCTCCCCGGCTGTGGCTGGCTGGCGCGACCTCTTTCTTCCTGGTGAGCGTCGGCCTGGCGCCGCTCCTCGGCGCGGAATTCATCCCCCGCCTCGACGAGGGGGCCATCGCGCTGCAGGCCTGGCGGCTCCCGAGCGTCTCGCTGGAGGAGTCCGTCCGGCAAACCGGGAAGCTTGAGACGGTGTTAAAGCAATTTCCCGAGGTCGTGACCGTAGTGTCCAAGACCGGCCGGGCCGAAATCGCCACTGACCCCATGGGGGTCGAGATCTCCGACGTGCTGGTCATGCTGAAGCCTCAGGGGGAGTGGCAGACCGCACAGAGCCGGGAGGATCTCATCGCGGCCCTGGACTCAGCGCTCAAGGAGAACATCGCAGGCACCATTTTCAGTTATTCCCAGCCGATCGAGCTCCGAGTGAGCGAGCTGATTTCCGGAGTCCGCTCGGATGTGGCCCTGAAGATTTTCGGCGACGACCTTCCCACGCTCGAGCGAACCGCCGAACAGGCGGTGCGCGTGTTACAACGCGTTCCCGGCGCCGCGGACGTCAAGGCGGAGCAAACCGCGGGGCTCCCGTTGCTCCGGGTCATCCTCAACCGGGCCAGCATCGCGCGATATGGGATCAACGCCGCGGATGTTCTGGCCGTGGTGAATACGGTGGGCGGCCGGGAGGCGGGGATCGTCCTGGAGGGACAGCGCCGCTTCGTGCTGCAGGTGCGGTTCGCGCCGGAAGCCCGTCGTGACCCATCCCAATTGGCCGGCCTGACCGTGCGCGCGCCGGGAGGCCAGAGTATTCCGCTCGCGCAACTCGCCGATATCCGGGTCGAGGACGGCCACGCCCAGATCAGCCACGAAGCCGGGAGGCGCCGGATCACGGTGGAGCTCAACGTGCGCGGGCGGGACCTCGCCGGGTTTGTCCGCGAAGCGCAGGCAACCCTGGACCGCGCCGCGATCATCCCGGCGGGGTACTTCACCGAGTGGGGGGGGCAGTTCAAGAACCTCGCCCAGGCTTCCCGTCGCCTGCTCATCGTCGTCCCGGCCGCGCTCGGCCTGATCTTCGTGCTGCTCTTCATGAGCCAGGGATCCGCCAAGCTGGCCGGGATCATCTATCTCAATGTGCCGTTCGCCCTGGCCGGAGGGATTCTCGCCCTGGGAGTCCGGGGAATGCCGTTCTCCATCTCGGCCGGAGTGGGCTTTATCGCGCTGTTCGGCGTGGCCGTGCTGAACGGCCTGGTCCTGATGAGTTACGTCAAGCAGCGGCGCGACGAAGGAGCCAGTGCCGATGAGGCCGCGTTCGATGCGGCGCGGGTTCGGCTCCGCCCCATTCTCACCGCGGGCCTGGTCGCCGCCCTGGGGTTTCTTCCCATGGCAGTCGCCACCAGCGCGGGGGCCGAAGTTCAGCGGCCGCTCGCCACGGTGGTCATCGGCGGCCTGATCCCCTCTACCATTCTGACCCTGCTGATCCTGCCGGCGGTGTATGCCTGGATCGAGCGCCGCAGCGCGGCTCGAAAGGAGCGTGTTTCGTGACCTATCAGATTATCCAGGCCTATGTCCGGCCCCAACTCGCCGCGCGGGTGGTCCAGGCCCTGCTGGACGCCGGGTGTGATTCTCTCTTCATTGACGAGACGCGAAGAGTGGTGACCGGGCTGCAAGCGGAGGACATAGAGTATTCGGTCCAGATCGGTCAGAAGGTCGAGCCGATGACCCGGCTGGAACTCATCGGAACCACAGCCGAGGTGAGCCAGTGGGTCCAGGTCATTCGGGAGACGGGGTCCAGCCGTCGCCACGGCGACGGGGTAGTCACGGTATTCGAGGCGGGAGAGCACTTCCATCTCAGCGGCTCAGCCCACGGCGCAGGGCCCCACACCGGGGAGCATCGGACCGAGCCGTGACCGCCGCGACCGTGCCGGAACGCCCCTCGCCGTGGAGGACCCCCTTCGCGATCCGTACCTATGTCTCGGGGGCCTTCTGGCTTGCCGGTATCGCTCTGCAGGCCCTGGCAGGAGCAGAGGACTCGCCCGGCTGGCTGGCGGTACGGCTCGATCCGGCCGGACTCCTCTTTGCCGCTGCCTCCCTGATCGGAGGGCTCAACTTCTTCGGGGCGGGTCTCCGCGCGGCGAAGCGGCTCCGGCTCGACATGAACTTCCTCATGTCGCTTGCGATCGTCGCCGCCATCCTGATCGGTGAACCCTTCGAAGCGGCTTCGCTGGCCTTCCTCTTTGCCATGGCGGAGCTGCTCGAGCGCTTTGCCGTGGACCGCTCCCGGCGGTCGGTGGCCGAGCTGCTCCGGCTCGCGCCGGAGCAGGCCGAACGGTTGCGACCAGACGGAAGCACCGAGACCGTGGCGGCCGAAACCCTCAAGGTCGGCGATCGGATCCGGGTCCGGCCCGGAGACCGGATCGGTGCCGACGGCCGGGTCCTCGCCGGACATTCCAGCGTCAATGAGGCGACCATCACCGGAGAATCAGTCCCCGCCAGCAAAGGCCCCGGCGATCCGGTCTTTTCCGGCACCCTGAACCTCGAGGGCTTCCTCGATATCGAAGTCGCGCAGGACGCCCAGCACAGCGTGGTGGCGCGGATCGTCGCGCTGGTGCGGGCGGCCGAGGGACGGCGCGCCCCGATCGAATACTTCGTACAGCGCTTCGCCCGGATCTACACTCCGATCATCACCGGGCTCGCCATCCTGGTGGCCGTCGTGCCTCCCCTCCTCGGCGGCGATACCCTGGAGTGGTTCATCCGGGGGGTCACGCTCCTGGTGATCGCCTGCCCCTGCGCCCTGGTCATCGCCACCCCGGTCACCATCGTGAGCGCGCTCACCAGTGCCGCCCGCCACGGCGTGCTGATCAAGGGAGGGGAACATCTCGAGCGGCTCGGCACGGTGAAGGCGCTGGCCACCGACAAGACCGGCACGCTGACCGCCGGCCAACTTGCGGTGAGCGAAATCCGGGTGAACCCGGCAGACGCCGAGCCGGAGCTGCTGCCGCTCCTCGCAACCGTGGAGTCCCGCTCGGAGCACCCGGTGGCCAGGGCGATCGTGCGCTATGCCGCCGAACGCGGCTTCAGCCCGGGAGGAGAGCTCCGCTCGTTCAAGGCGTTCCCGGGCAATGGCATCAGGGCCCAGGTGAATGGCGTCGAGCTGACCGCCGGTACCGAGCGCTTCGTCGGGCCCGAAACAGCAGGCGGATGCGGCGGCGTGGCCCTGGATCCGGGCAAGAGCTGGGTCTTTATCGCGGTGAGGGGACCACGGACTCTTTCGGCTTGCATCGGATTGGAAGACCAGGTTCGTCCGGAGTCGAAGACCCTCGTCAAGCAGCTCCACCGGCTCGGAATCCGTCCGATCGTGCTGATCACCGGCGATCGGGCAGCGGTGGCGAATCGGGTGGCCGAAGCAGTCGGCATCGACCAGGTCCGGGCGGGCCTGCTTCCCGAGCAGAAAGTGACGGCGATACAGGAGCTGCGAGCCGCCTTCGGGAACGTCGCCATGGTAGGCGACGGGATCAACGACGCACCCGCGCTGGCGGAAGCCAGCGTCGGAATTGCGATGGGGGCCGCGGGGGCCCCTGCCGCCATCGAAACTGCGGATGTGGCCTTGATGGCGGACAACCTGGCAAGAGTACCCTATGCCGTGCGCCTCGCCCACCGCGCCCGGTCCACGATCCGATTCAACATCGTTCTCGCCATCGGCCTCAAGGGGCTGCTGGCGGTGGGCGCGGTTACCGGCACGGTGACACTCGCCGTGGCGGTGCTGGTCGGGGATCTCGGCGCATCACTGGTGGTAACCGCGAACGCGCTTCGCCTTGCGGCGGTCCGCGCCGAGTAGTGGCGGCGTCGATCTCCCCGGCCTAGATTGTGGACCGGACCTTCCTCTTCTCCGATACTACCATACCCGTGCCGAAGGACATCCGGGCGGATCTCCAGGAGCGGCTGGGCGCCGGCCTGCTCATAACCCGCGAACTCCCCCCTGGAGCAATGGCGCGGGTCTTTGTTGCCCACGACGCCCTGCTCGGTCGAGATGTGGCGGTGAAGGTCCTTGCACCGGACCTCATGGCCGGCGGCAGCGCCGACCGGTTCCGGCTGGAGATGCAGCATGCCGCCCGGCTCCAGCATCCCCACATCGTTCCGGTTCTGACCGCCGGGGTCGTCGAATACCCGGATGGCGAAGACGCCCCGTTCTATGTCATGCCGCTTATCTCCGGTGAGACGCTCGCGGCGCGGATTCGCCGGGAAGGACCTCTCCCCGCCGGGGAGGTGCGGCGGATCCTGCTTGATGTCGTTGACGCGGTGGACCACGCCCATCGCCTGGGCATCATCCACCGCGATCTCAAGCCGGACAATGTCTTCCTGGTCGGAAAGAGCGTCCTGGTCAGCGACTTCGGGGTCTCCAAAGCCCTGGGGCCAGAGGCCTCGACGGCTTCCGCCTCGGGCAGCGGCCCGATATTCGGCACCCCGGGTTACCTCGCGCCCGAGCAGGCCGGTGCCGATCCTGCCTCGGACCACCGGGCCGACCTCTACTCGATCGGCGTCCTCGCCTATGAAGCCTTGACCGGGCGGCGCCCGTTCCAGGCGGCCACCGTTCACGAGTTGCTGGTGGCCCAGGCCTCGGCGTCGCCGGTGCCGGTCCAGGAACTTCGACCGGATCTCGCGCCGGATCTCGCCAGGATCGTCATGCGGTGTCTGGAGAAACGCCCCGAGGACCGATTCGCCAGTGCGGCGGAACTCCATGCGGCACTCGAGATCGTACCCCCTCTCCAGGAACCGCTTCCGTCCACCCGCTTCGCTCCTCGAAGCCGCTGGCACAAGTGGGTCGCCGTGCTGGCAGGAATCGGCGTCCTCGCAGTCATACTTACGCTTACCTGGCACCACGTGGTGCCAGGCGCTCAGGAGAAAGACGGCCATGTGGCATCCGTGGCCTTGATCGCCCCGGACTACTTTCAGCCGGACGCCCCGGTGAACGCCACCGTCGCGGCGCTGGTGGACCGCGTCAGTACCGACCTGAGTCGGATGGAGAGCCTCAAGGTCGTCAATTACATGTCGGTCGGCGTGCTGTTCCGCCGGGGCCAGACTCCTACGTTCACCGAGATCGGGAGCGCGCTCGGCGTGGAGCACCTGGTGGTCTTCGCCCCCATCGGGGATGCCCGCAGCTCGCGGGTTAGGGTCCAGCTCGTCGAGTCACCGACCCAGGCTCAGGTCTGGGTGGGCCAGTACGCCCTCGATTCCGCCAATGTCCAGGCGGTCCAGGCGGAGATTCTCTCCCGCGTCACCAACGCCCTGCTGGGCACTTCCGCCCGGCTTCCCCTGCAGGCTCATTCCGCCCGGGCCCGGCGGGAGGGAGCTCACGCCGAGTACCTGGCCGGCATGCTGGCGCTCCGCCAGCGCACGCCCGATGGGGTCGCCCGGGCGATCGCCTACTTCGAGCAGGCGCTGCGGCTCGATTCCACGCATGTGGAGGCGCTGGGCCGCCTCGCGACGGCGCTCGGACTGCAGCTCAGCTATGGCTATCGCACCACTCTGTCGAGCTACCCGACCGCCGCGCGGGCCTTGATGCTCGCCGACCGGGCCATCGCGCTGGATCCCCGGCGGGGCGAATCGGTGGGTTACCTGGCCTATATCGAGTACCTCACCCTGGCCCCCCTTGCCCAGGTCCGCGCTGATTTCAACCGGGCCATCCGCCTCCGAGCCTCCGAGGCGGACGTGGCCGGCTGGAACGCGCTCATGCTGTTACGAGAGGGAAAGACGGAAGAGGCGCTGGCGGAGTCGCGCCGGGCTCTCGAACTGGATCCCTTGTCTTCGGTTCGTCACCTGACCTTCGCACTCGCGGCGCTTGGGGCGCGCCGTTACGACCTCGCCGCTTCGGAAGCCCGCCGGGCCAGCGAGATCGAACCCGAGCTGCGCCGGCCTCGCCAGGTCGAGGGACTCGCCATGCTCCTCCAGGGCCGCGCCAGGGAATGCCTCGGGCTGGACCTGTGGCCTCACCTGGGCGTCGAAGCGATGTGTCTGCGTGCCGCAGGCCGCGGAGCAGAGGCTCAACGGGTGGTGGACTCCTTGCTTCGGGCGGTCGAGCGCGAAGAGGACGGCGCGACTCCGTACGCGAACGTGGTACCCGCCCAGGAGCTGGCCACCTACTACGCCTGGGTCGGCCAGCCTCAGGCGTCCTTGCGCTTCCTGCGGCTGGCCTTCGCCCGCTCTCCTGCCGGCATCGACACGAGAATCCTCGAGTCGGGGGTCTACGACCGGGTTCGCGCCGCTCCCGCGTTCCAGGCCGAGCTCCAGCGCCTTCTCGAGGGGGTGTGGCCGCTGGTACAGGAGCACCGGCGCCGGATCCTGGAAAGCGAGGGCAGACTTCCGATTACTGCCGAGACAGGGCTCCCGGGTTACCGACCCGTCCAGGCTCTCGCGTCATCACCTACTGCACCGTAATCCAAATCCGCATCCCCAGGGGGAGGTGCGGCAAGCAGTACCCTTTGTACTGGCCGGTGGGTGCGCCGGCAAACGACACGTCGTAGGTCTCATTCAGTTGCGTCAGCAGCGCGCCTTGCAGTGGCGCGATGGCGTTCGGCATTGCCGGTTCCAGCACCGCGGCGGCTCCAGCTGGTATCGAATCGGCCCAGAACGAAATGTTGTGCGGAGGGCCCGACACGTTTACGAAGCGCAGCGTGGTTCCGGGACTGATGGTCACCCGATCCGGTTCATAGCGGGCCGTAGTAACGCCGTCGCCGGTCATCCGGATCTCGACCACGTTCCCGGCCGGCGCCGCCGGTGGGGCCGTCGGGGCGGCGGTATCGGGTGGGGGCTGTTCCTCCCCACTGTCCCTGCCGCAGGCTCCTGCAACCACGGTAAGAACGGTGACAGCGAAAAAGCTCGAGTGGCGTTGCATGGTCGGAACCCTCCTCCTGGTGACTCTTCTTCGTCAGGCTGTGCTCCGTCATCGGGTAAATCCTTCGGCCCCCGTTCCCTGAGGCCTCCCCCTTTCCTGCGTAAGGAGACGCTCGGCCAGGTCTTCGGTGCATAGGATGACGCTCCCCTTCAGCGAGAGGCTTTACAGCGGTGACCGCAGGACACTCTACCGTCGTCACCCCCTGCGCAGGGGCATCGGCGAGAACTTGGTGCCCACGATCACGCGCAGCCCGGGGATCAGCAAAGCCCTGCTGATCATACCGAACAGTCCGTGAAAGAGCCCATGGTCATGATGGGCGCGGGAGCACTATGCGCCATACCGGTGGGTGCAGGCCCCGGATCGCCGCGCTGTCGCTATGGCTCATCCTGAGCTCCTGCACACTCGGATACACCAGTGCCGGGCTCGCCTGGAGCGACGTGGCAAGCGGCTCGTTCGCGCTTGTCATGTCGGCTCTCGCCCTCATGCCGACGGGCGGACTCGTGTCTTGGCTCATATCGGTGGTGGGGCTTTGGCTTCTGTTCGCCCGGCTTTGCGTTCTGGGCTCCCGATCCGGCCAGCTACGCCAACGACACGATCGTCGGGACATTCCTGATCGGCTTTGCCGCTATGGCGGTAGTCCTGCTCAGCTTCTCGCTCGGACGGCTCCGCGACCACTATGGAACCTTGGACAAGATCGTGCCTTGGGGACTCCCGCCCGCGGCTCTGTCACCTTCCCGCGCCCGACCCGGCGCCCCCTAAG
>FKKE01006090.1_pt1 | contig 13849 bp, 9 predicted proteins | sample 1106331 | NCBI WGS metagenome assembly FKKE01 (sample SAMEA3931202, study PRJEB13176) | freshwater metagenome | biome: Drinking water system; feature: drinking water; material: freshwater | place: China | collected 2013-02-06 | reverse complement strand
GGACCTCGAGACCAACCTGTCCTCGCAGATGCTGGTGAATGTCGCGAGCCGGTTCGAGCGGTACAGCGACTTCGGCTCTCAGCTCAGCGGGAAGCTGGCGCTTCGCTATCAACCCTCGCGGCGCCTGGTGCTGCGCGGAGCGGCCAGCACCGGCTTCCGGGCGCCCGGGCTGCCCCAGAGCTTCTTCAGCCACGTCACCACCAACTTCATCGCCGGAGAGCTGATCGAGATCGGCAACTACCCGGTGAATCATCCCGCCGCCCGGCTGCTGGGCGCCGAGGATCTCAAACCGGAGAAGTCCATCAACCTGAGCGCGGGATTCGCCGTGACCCCGGCGGAAAACCTGACCTTCACCCTCGACGCCTTTCACATCAAGATCACCGACCGGATCCTCCTGGGGGCCACGTTCGACGACGAGGTAACCGTCTCGATACTGGCCGGCGGCGGATACACCGACATCGGCGGAATCCAGTATTTCACCAACGGCCTGGACACCAGAACCCAGGGCATTGACCTGAACGGCAGTCTCCGGGTGGCGGCCGGCGCCACCAGCTCGCTCCGGTTCGACGCCGGGGTCAACTACACCAAGAACCGGATCACCCACGTGGACGACCTGCCCGCCGTGCTGGCCAACTCCAGCGAGCCCGGGCTGATCGACAGCGTGACCTACATCGCCATCACGGAGGAGCGGCCCGACTGGCGGGGCACCCTGACGACCACCTACGAGGCGGGGCGATTCCAGGGGCTGGCCCGGGTCTCCTACTTCGGCAAGTTCTCCTCCGCGCAACCCGGGTTCTGCGATCTCTGCCGGGACCGCTATGGAGCGAAGACGCTGGTGGACCTGGAGGCGGGCTGGCGGCTCAACCGGATCCAGCTGTTCGTGGGCGCGCGCAATCTGCTGGATACCTATCCGGACCAGCCCAGCTCCACGGTGGTGGTGGACGAGAGCACCGGCGATCGGGCCATGGACTACAACAACAATTTCGGGACGTTCCCGTGGGCCGCGGCGTCGCCGTTCGGCTACAACGGGCGATCCCTCTATGCCCGGGTGGAAGTGATCTTCGGCTGGTAGATCGCCGGGGCGCGCGCCCGGCGGGTCAAGCCCCGGGGCGACAGCCCAACAGCCCGCTCAACCCGGAGTAGATTCGCCGCCGTGGGACTCCTGACCTTCAGCATCAACGTCACTCTCGATGGCTGCGTCGACCATCGGGAGGTGATCGCCGACGACGAGACACACGCGTTCTTCACCCGCCTCATGGACGAGAGCGGGGCGATGCTGTGGGGCCGCGTCACCTACGAGATGATGGAGAGCTACTGGCCGGCGGTCGCCCGCGGCGACGAGGAGGCGCCCCCGGCGATGCGCGAGTGGGCGGTCAAGCTGGAGGCCAAGCCGAAGTACGTGGTATCGTCAACCCGAAAGGACTTTCCCTGGACCAACAGCCACCGCATCGCCGGCGACCTGCGCACGGGCGTGCAGAAGCTGAAGGACGCGACCCCGGCCGGCGTGCTCCTCGGTAGCGGCAAGCTCGCGACCGAGCTGGACCGGCTGGATCTGATCGACGAGTACAAGTTCCTCGTCCACCCCAGGATAGTCGGCCACGGCCCGACCCTGTACCAAAGCGGGCTGTCCAGCTCGCTCCGGCTCGAGCTGATCTCCGCGAAACCGCTGCGCAGTGGCGCGATCGCAGTGCACTACCGACGCGCGCGCGGCTAGCAACCCGCAGGCATGGGCAACCCCTTCCTCCCCCGCGTCGGCGGAATCCTCAGCGCCGACATTGCGGTTCCCGAACACGACCGTGAAACACGCTTCTACTCCTGGGTGCTCAGCACCGGCGGTGACCCGCTCTGGCGTGAAGATCTGATGAACAACCGGGGCACGCCGATCATCGGCCTGGGCGCACAGACGGAGGAGCTGGCTCACCTTCCCCTCCAATGGATGCCGCACATTCAGGTCGCCGACGTCGCAGGCAGTGTGGAGCGCGCGCTCGCGTTGGGCGGGCGGGGGCTGATGCATGATGACAGTGGAAAGGACCAGTGGGCGGTGCTGCTCGACCCGAATGGAGCGGTGTTCGGGATTGTTCCCGTCGTTGCTGCGGAGGCGCTCCCCCCTACCGAGGCCGGCGTGGCGCGGGTGGGCCGCATAGCCTGGCTCGACCTGACGGTCTCCGACGCTTCGGCAACTCGTGACTTCTATCGACAGGTCGTCGGCTGGACGGTGATGGACGTCGCGATGGAGGACGCTGGCGAGCGCTACGCCGACTACAACATGCTCGGCGCCGATGGCAGCGCGGCGGCGGGAGTCTGCCACGCACGGGGCGTAAACCTCGGAATACCGCCGGTATGGATGCTCTACCTCCCGGTTGGCGATCTGGCCGAGAGTATCGCTCGGGTGCGCCAGGAAGGCGGGACCGTCATCAAGGAGTCGCGCGGACCCGATGGAGAGTACGCTTACGCGGTGATCAAGGACCCGGAGGGGGCGTGCCTGGCCCTGGTGCCGGGATAGAGTAGGTGTCTCCGCTCAGCGGGCGCTGCCCCCGAAGGAGCGTGAGCGGGTATATTGGATCTTCGCGGTTGCCATGTGATCACGCGTTTCGATGCGGTCGGCCAGGCGAAGGGAGACGAAATGGGCGCCAGACGGGTGCTCAATAACGCGTTCCACGAGGCCCTCCGGTCGATCAAGGATGATGAGCGCACCTTCGCCGCCTCCCGTTACGAAGCCAGTACTGTTCAGCGATTCCGCGCCTTGCGGGGAGCCGGGACCAGCGCCCCGGCCTCCTGATAGCAGGCTGCCTTGATCATGTCCCGGGATGGATCCACCGGACTCCGGCCAATCCTCAAGAGAACCCTCGGTGCAGCCCTGCTGGGGGCGGCTATCGGGGCAGTACCGGCGCTCATGCTCTGTGCCGTCATCCTGGCGGTGCTTGAGCTCGGGAGCGACGGTTCCGGCGTATTCACCGGCTGGTCAACCTTCGCCAGCCTTGCTCTGGGATGGGCTATCTACGGTGCGATGCTCGGATCGATACTCGGGTGGACCCTTCTGCGTCGGGTCCCGGCCCGCCCGGCGGCTTCCCAGTGCCTCCTGGGCGCGATCAGTGGGGCTTTCCTGGGTCTGTTTGCCGGGGAACTCTTCGCCCTTGCCTCAATGCTCCTTGCTGCGGCAGGCGCTCTCCTTGCCGCCATCCGGCTTTACCTCAAGCACCGGCGAGATGCTGTGGCCGCTTCCTAGCCGGCCGGCAAACCAAGCGGTACATTAACCCGCCCGCGTTTTCCTACCGGGCACTCCCCATTCCTCGGAAGGACCCGACCATGACCCGCCTCATCACCATCCCGCTGGCGCTCCTGCTCCTCGCTCCCCTGGCCCCGGCAGCCGCCCAGCAGCCCGCCACCGCCCCGGTCCGGGTTACCACGACCGCGGTGACCCGGGTAGTGCTCTTCCGCCTCGCTCCCGGACAGGGGGGCGCCTACAACCGGGACGTTATTGACCACCTGATCCCGATCTACGAGGAGTACAAGAAAGGCGGCCTGATCGTCGACTATGCCTTCTTCAGCAAGGCAACGACCGAGTCTCCGGAGGACTGGAACGTCGGGATGTCCCTGACCTACGCCAACTACGCCGCGCTCGACACCTTCGGCACCCGGGCCGACCCGATTACGCTCAAGCACTACGGGTCGGCGGAAAGCCGGACCGCCGCTGGTGCGGCCCGGGGCCAGTTGCGGACCGTGGTATCCAGCTTCCTGACCAACCGGCTGGCATACAGTCGTTGAGCCGGTGACGGCAACGCCGGGAGCCGGCCCCTCCACGGGCCGGCCCCCGGTGGCCCCCGGTTCGGTCAGGGCGGCCGTAACAAAAAGTTTTGGAGGTCTTCCTGATGGTACGATCGCTCCTGCCCCCCGTTTACCTGCTCCTCCTGCCACTCCTGGGCGCCCCGGCTGCCCAGGCCCAGAGCGAAGCCGTAGATGCCTACGTCCCCGCCGAGATGCAGAAACGCAAGATCCCGGGCCTGTCGCTCGCGGTGGTCCGGAACGGGCAGGTCGTAAAGGCGACCGGATACGGCCTGGCCAACGTAGAGCACAACGTGCCGGCCAGCGCCGGGACGGTCTACCAGATCGGGTCGGTAGGGAAGCAGTTCACCGCCACCCTGGTCATGATGCTGGCCGAGGAGGGCAAACTCTCCCTCGACGACCCGATCGGGAAACACCTCCCCGAGGCGCCCGATATCTGGAAACCGGTCACGGTCCGGCACCTGCTGTCGCACACCGCCGGCTTCTCGAACGGCCTCTATCGCCAGATCAACATGCGGCAGGACTACACCGAAGCGGAGCTCCTCAAGCAGATCGCGGCGCTGCCGCTCGACTTTGAGCCCGGCACCAAATGGAGCTACAGCAATCCGGGTTATGTAACCCTCGGCATTCTCATCCATAGAGTGACGGGGAAGTTCTACGGTGACCTCCTCCGGGAGCGGGTCTTTGCCCCCCTCGGCATGAACACGGCCCGGATCATCAATGAGGCCGATATCATCCCGAACCGGGCCGCGGGTTACCGGCTTGCCAACGGCGAACTCCGGAACCAGGAGTGGGTCGCTCCCCAGCTCAACACCACCGCCGACGGCAGCCTGTACATGACGGTGCTCGATCTGGCGAAATGGGATGCCGCGCTCCACGGCGAGCGGGTGCTGCGCCGGGCCAGCCTGGACCGGATGTGGACCCCGACCACCCTGACAGACGGCAAGACCCATCCGTACGGCTTTGGCTGGAGTGTCAGCGAGGTAAACGGACGCCGCCTGATCCAGCACGGGGGGGCCTGGCAGGGATTCACCGCCCAGATCTCCCGCTTCGTGGACGATTCTCTCACCGTCATTGTCCTGACCAATCTGGCGGGCGCCGACCCGGGCTCGATCGCCCAGCAGGTGGCCGGCCGGTACGTCCCCGCCCTGCGAGTGCCGGACCGCACCGCAATCCAGATTGACCCCAGGGTGGTGGATGGCTACGTGGGAGAGTACGAGCTGGCCCCGGGCTTTATCCTCACCATTACCCGCGAAGGCAACCGGTTCTATGTGACTCCGACCAACCAGAACCGGGCCGAGATGTTCCCGGAGTCGGAAACGAAGTTCTTTCTTACCGTGGTGGATGCCCAGCTCACGTTCATGCGCGATGCCAGCGGGAAGGTTACCCACCTGGTGCTGCACCAGGGCGGCGACCACCAGGCGACACGGATCAAATAGACCCCGCCTCGCACCCGATTCGCACCGTTGCGGGGCATGACCGCCCTAACCCGCGCAACCCGCCCGGCGACCGTAAGCGCGCTGCGGCAACGAAGTCCACCGACCACTCCACCCAGGGGGCAACGTGACACCCGCGATCCGCTTTCCCCAATTACTCGCGCTGGCCGCGGCGATAGCCGTTTTGGCCTGCGCTGCGCCGGCCGGCCGCACCCAGTCCCAGTCGGAAGCCGAAGTCTGTGCCCGGCGCCTGGCCATCTTCGATACCCTGGATTACGACGCCTTCAGCAACCAGAAATGGGCCCGCTTCGCGGAGAGCCACGCTGCCAACATCGTGGTAACCTGGCCCGATGGACGGGAAACGACGGGGCTCGACCCTCACCTCGAAGACCTCAAGGCAATGTTCGTCTACGCCCCCAATACCAGCATCAAGGAGCACCCGATCCGGATCTGTCAGGGTGACTTTACCGCGGTGGTGGGCGTGATGACGGGAACCTTCTCGCAGCCGATGCCGACGGCGGGCGGCGGCTCCATTCCGCCCACCGGCAAGTCGTTCCGGCTCATGATGACGACGGTGGGCCGGTGGGAGGGGGATACGATGGCCCACGAGTGGCTCTTCTGGGACAACCAGGCCTTCATGCGGCAGATCGGCCTGGCTCCCTGACCGAACGGTTGGAATACCGGGCTGGAGTATCCGGTGCGAGGCCGCGAGGCTGAGCCATGGATCCGGGCCGGTCCACCTTGCTCTCCCGGCCGGTAGACCCGGTCAGGGATCACCTCCTCGGCGGGCCGGACGCCGATTTCACCCTGGTAGAGTACGGCAGCTACGCCTGCGAGCATTGTCACGCGGCACATGACGTGGTGCGCAACCTGCGCAACCGGTTCGGCCGCCGTTTGCGGTACGTATTCCGCCACCTGCCGCTGGCTGACCGCGAGCTGGCAACCAGGGCGGCCGAGCTGGCGGAGTACGCCTCGCAGACCGAGGGGCGCTTCTGGGAGGTCCACGAGGCCCTGATGGAGCGCAGCCACCGATTCACCGACCAGGACCTTGCCGGCCTCGCCACCAGACTCAAACTGCCGATCGGCGCGCAGCGGGACGACGGGGCGCGAAAGATCGCCGACGCAAGGGTGCGAGAGGACGCGCTGAGCGGGCTGGACAGCGGCGCCCGGGTGACCCCGACCTTTTTCATCAATGGCCGGCGCTATGAGGGGGCCTGGGACGAAAGCGCGCTGGCCGAGGCGCTGGTGGGATCGCTGGGCCACCGGGCGCGGACCGCAATGCTGGATTTCGCGCGATGGGCTCCCTCCACCGGGGTCCTGCTGCTGATTGCCACCCTGGTGGCCATGGTAGCGAGCAACCTGGCTGCCGGTAGCGCGGTTGGGGCGTTCTGGCAGACGTCCCTCGGCATCCGTTTCGGTGAGCGCGGGTTCAGCCTGTCACTGGTCGACTGGGTCAACCACGGCCTGCTGAGCGTGTTTTTCCTGGTCGTGGCCCTCGAAATCAAGCGCGAATTCACGGTAGGCCGCCTCGCCTCCCGGCGGGCGGCGAGCCTGCCGATCGCGGCCGCACTGGGAGGGATGATGGCGCCGGCCCTGATCTACCTGGCCGTTATCGGGGGCGGCCCCCTGGGAGCGGGGTGGGGACTGACGATCGCCACCGATACCGCATTCGCCGTCGCGCTCATCGTACTGCTGGGCGACCGAGTCCCGGTGGATCTGCGGATCTTCCTGACCGCTGCGGTGATTGTCGACGATCTGGTTGCGATCGGAATCATCGCGCTCTTCTACACCAGCGGTATTGCATGGGACGCGCTTGCCGCGGCCGGTGCGGTGGTTGTGGTGCTGGGGTTGCTCAATCGCTGGAATGTCTATGCCGCGCTCCCGTACGCGGTACTGGGGGTCCTCCTCTGGTTCTTCCTCCATGAGGCCGGGATCCACGCGACTCTGGCCGGGGTAATCCTGGCCGTCGCCACCCCCACCCGCCCGCCTCCCAACCTGCGCGCCCTGATGGCCCAGGCCCAGACGGTCATTCAGGCCGAGGGCGGCCGGGGCAACGGGGCCATGCAACATGGTCCATCCGAGCCGGCGCTGCGGGCGCTCGACACCATTCACGACCGGGTGGAATCGCCGGCGAGCAAGCTGCTGCGCGGAGTCGAGCCATGGTCGAGCTACTTCGTTCTACCGGCGTTCGCGCTGGCCAACGCCGGCATGGTGTGGACGCCGGGCGTATTCGACTCCCACGGACGGCTTATCGTAGCGATCGTCCTGGGCCTCGTGGCTGGCAAACCCCTGGGAATCTTCACGGGAGCCTGGGTGGCGGTGCGGCTGAACCTGGCCACCAAGCCCCGGGAGTACACCTGGAGGCAGCTGGGCGGTGCCGGAGCATTGGGAGGCATCGGATTCACCATGTCACTCTTCATTGCGGGTCAGGCGTTTTCGAATCCGGCCGACTTCACCGCCGCGAAGGTCGCTATCTTCAGCGCCTCTCTGCTTGCCGGAGTCATCGGGGTGCTGCTGCTTTTCCCCCGGATGCCGGTGAGCCGCGACGGCGGCGGGCAGGGCTGAATGGAGGACACCCTGGGCAATACCGCCGCTCTGATCCGTCTGGTCCACTTCTTCGACGTCTTCGCGGCGGTGGTGTTTGCGGTCTCCGGAGCGCTGGTCGCATCGCGCAAGGGGCTGGACGTGATGGGGTTCATGTGGCTGGCGGTGATTACCGGGGTGGGCGGCGGCACGGTGCGAGACCTCATCCTGGATGTGCCGGTGTTCTGGGTGCACAACCCGGTTCACGTGTCCGCCTGTCTGGCGACAGCGGTGGTCATGCACTTCGTCGCCCCCCTGGTCGAATCACGTTACCGGACGCTCCTCTGGTTCGATGCGTTCGGATTGGCCCTCGTCACCATCGCCGGAACCGTCAAGGCGCTGGATGTGGGAGCTCCCGCCCTGGTGGCGGTTGCGATGGGCGCGGTGACCGGGTCGGTGGGGGGAATGATTCGGGATACCCTCGGTCAGGTGCCATCGGTTCTGCTGCGCCACGAGGTGTACATCACCGCCTCGGTGCTGGGCGCCTGTGCCTACGCGGGACTCGACGCGCTGGGCCTGGATCAGCCCACGGCGATGATTGCCGGATTCATCACCGCGTTCACCGTGCGGGGCCTGGCGATTGCCTACGGATGGTCGCTCCCGGTCTTTCGCCCTTCGGACCGGGCCGATCGCCGGGACCCCGAAGAGGAATCGCCGACCCAGCCGCCGGGTTGACCCGGGCGGGGCGATCGACGAGAGTCGCGTCCTTAACCCGCACACCGACGAAACGGACAAAACAGGCGGTCCTATGGATACTACCCGGCCCCTGCTCGCGGCATTCGCACTGCTGGGGTGCCTTTCCCGCCCGGCCGCCGGCCAGCCCGCGGCCCAGTCCCCGGCATTCCAGCGGGCCTACCTGGATACCACCTGCTCGCCCTGCAAGGACTTCTGGCGGTTCGCCAACGGCGCCTGGCTCGACTCGGTCCAGATCCCTCCCGCGCGCACCCAGTTCGGCCGGGACGACCTGATCAGCGACCGGAACCGGGCGGTGATCCGGGCGCTTCTGGATTCCCTGGCCTTCGCGCCGGCGCGGCACGCCCGGACCAACGCCGATCGGAACGTCGGCAGCTTCTTCCGCGAGTGCATGGACACCACCCGGGCCGGGGCAGAACTGCTGGCCCCGCTCGCGCCGGAACTGTCCCGGCTGGACCGGCTCGGTTCTTCCCGGGATGCAAGCGCGGCGATCGGGCGCCTCTACCGGGTGGGGGTCCAGTCCCTCATCTGGTTCTTCCCGGCCAGCGACCCGGACGATCCCACCCGAATGATCGCGGCAATCCGAAACCTCACCGGGACCAGCCTGCCGGGCCGGCAGGCCTACCTCGGCGGGGACTCGATCAACCTGAGATTCCGCGCCGATTTCGTTGCCATGCTGAGCGGCATCTTCGAAAAGCTGGGCGATCCCCCGGACTCCGCCGGCGCCAATGCCCGCCGGGTTCTCGAAGTGGAAACCGGGATCATCCGGGCCCAGCCGCGCGATAGTGGGGGCACCCTGGAAAAACTATCCCTGGCGGAACTCACCCAGCTCGCGCCCCGGTTCGACTGGAACGCATTCGCGGGAAGGGACGGCCTGGGCGGGGTCCGGATCCCGCTGATTGTGATGAGGTCGGCGGTGCGGCTCGGGCTCGACAGCCTGATGGCGGCGGTTTCGCTGGAACACTGGCGGGCCTATCTGCGGTGGCGCTACGTACGGTCCATGGCCCAGCCGCTGGATCCCGCCTTCGGCGGCGCATTGGACCGTTTCGATGCGCGTCTGTCCGGCCGGCGGGGAGCCATTCCCCGCGCGGTAACCTGCGTGACTTTGACGACCTGGCGGCTGGGCGACGCGGTAGCCCGGGCCTACGTGGCGCGGAGTTTCTCGGCAGCCGACCGGACCAGGGCAACCGAGCTGGTGGAGCGGGTCAGGGCAGTCTTCCGCACACGGCTGGAAACCCTCGAGTGGTTATCTCCCGCCACCCGGAACCGGGCCCTCGCCAAGCTGGATGCGATGCGGCTCTGGATCGGTTATCCCGATCGCTGGGAGGGAGATCACGGCCTCCGGCTCGGAGCTGAACCGGTGACCGCCCAGTTCCTAGCTATCCGGCAGGCCAGGGTTGATCATGAGTTCCGACAGATCGGCGGCAGGGTAGATCCCGATCAGTGGGTCGATGCTAACCCGGCTTTCGTTGACCTTTCGTACTACCCGACTTCAAACGCCATTCTCATTACCGCCGCCGCGCTCCAGCCTCCGGCTTTCGACCCGAACGCCGATTTCCTCACCAACCTGGCGGGGATCGGATGGGGGATCGGCCACGAGCTTTCCCACGGGTTCGATTCGGGAGGCCGGCTCCACAATGAATCGGGTGGGCGGGAGGACTGGTGGACCGCGGCGGACGCGGCGGAGTTCCGGCGGCGGTCCGACCTGGTGGTCCGGCAGTACGACTCCTACGTGATCATCGACTCGCTCCGGAAGAGCGGCCGGCTCACCCTGAGCGAGAACCTGGCGGACATTGGCGGGGCGGCCCTGTCCTACCTTGCGTTCAAGGACGCGACCGCCGGCCAGCCCAATGACGTGGTGGACGGCTACACCCGGGAGCAGCGCTTCTTCATCGCCCTGGCCCAGAGCTATCCCCGGATCGCCACCCGGCCCGAGCAGTTGCGGCTCGACGCCCAGGACCAGGACGGCCACCACGTGCCCCGCTGGCGGCTGAACGGGGCGCTGGCCAACCTGGCCGCTTTTGCCGCGGCGTTCGGCTGCAAGGAAGGCGACCCGATGGTGCTCTCCGCCGCCCTGCGGGGGAGTATCTGGTAGACCAGAGCGACCGCGACCTCGCCGGACCCGGCCTGACGGCCATCCTGCCGGGCATGATCCCGGGGCCACCCGCACGCTGCTAGCTTCCCCACTATGAACCTGCGTCTGGCTGGGGTTGCAACCCTGGCAACCCTCGCCGTCCTCACACCCTCGCTAGCGGCCCAGGGCACCGGAACTGGCGTGGTCCAGATCACCATCGAAGAGCCGATGGGCCCGGTCGAAGGGATGCTCATTCGCTCGGCGGGACAGAGCGCCACCACCGATGCGGCGGGGAGGGCGCGGCTCACCCTCCCCGCCGGGCGCCAGACCCTCTCCCTGGCCCGGATCGGCTATCTGCCCAAACGGGTACCGGTCGACGTCATCGCCGACAGCGTAGTGCTGCTAAAGATCGAAGTCGCCATGGCCGACATGGCGATGCCGATGCAGCTCGAGGAGGTCCGGGTCACCACCACCCGGATCGAAAAACTGTCGGGCGACGCCCCCATCAAGGTCGAAGTCATAGACGAGATGGAGGTGGACGAGAATACCCTGATGGCGCCGAGCGGCATCACCATGCTGCTCAACGAGACCCCCGGGCTCCGGGTGCAACCGGCGTCTCCCGCGCTGGGCACCGGCAGCGTGCGGATCCTCGGCCTGCCGGGCCAGTATACCGTCCTGCTCGCGGACGGCTTGCCGCTCTATGGCGGAAGCGCCAGCGCGCTCGGCCCCCTGGACATTTCCCCCGTCGACCTGCAGCGGGTGGAGATCATCAAGGGGGCCGCCTCGGCGCTCTACGGCGGGCAGGCGCTGGGCGGGGTAATCAACCTGGTGTCCAAGCCCCCCACCGGAAAGAGCGAGGTGCTGCTCAACCGTCGCACCATGGGGGTGACCGACGCCGCCACCTGGCTCAGCCGGCGGCTCTCCGCCGAGACCGGGGTTTCGCTGCTCGCCTCGGGGACGCTCCAGAGCCCTTGGGACGTGGACGACGACGGCTGGCGGGACCAGGCCCGGGGCCGGCGCTGGAACGTGCGCCCGCGGCTGGCCAGTGCGGACAGCCGAGGCCGTTCGCTGTTCGTAACAGCGGGTTATGGATATGACCGGCGCGACGGGGGGGCCAGCGACGACCGGTTCGCCCCGGGAGGCGTGCCCTTCCGCGAGGCGCTGACCAGCCACCGGGCCGACCTGGGCCTTACCGCGGCGGTCCCCCAGCGGGATTCCGGCAACGTGGCGGTCCGGTTTGCGGTGGCGGTGAACCGCCGGGCCCGCCTGATGGGCTCAGAATCGCCGGAACGGGATCAGACCGTGACCGGATTCCTGGAGCTGACCCGGACTTTCCTCCCCGGCCGCACCGCGCTGGTGCTGGGTGCGGCCGCCCAGCTCGACGACTACTGGAACCGCTCGAACGACCGGTTCGACCACCGCTGGCTCACCCCCGGCCTGTTTGCCACTGTGGAGCAGCCCGCCGGTCCGGTTACGGTGTCGGCCAGCCTCCGGGGCGACCTGCATCCGGAGGCGGGGATGCAGCTCACCCAGCGGCTTGCGCTGTTAACCCGGCCGGCCGAAGACTGGGCGGTGCGGCTCAGCGCGGGAACCGGCTTCGCGGCCCCGGCGCCGCTCACCGAGGAGACCGAGGCGATCGGACTCAGCGCGGTCCGGCCGGGCAGCGGCCTCAAGCGGGAGCGGAGCTTCGGGGTCATGCTCGACCTCAACGGGAAGCTCGTCGGCGGGGAGTTTCTGGTGACCGCCTACGGCTCCTTCATCCGGAATGCCATTCAGCTCGCCGATGCGGCGGGCGGAAGCACCGACGGAGTCCTGCAGAACGCCCCGGGTATCACCCGGATCGGCGGGGTGGAGTACGCGGGGATCTGGCGGTTTGGCGCCGGACCGCTGGGAGAGGGGAAGTTTCTGCTGACCTATGGATATTCCCGGGGGAGCCGGCCGGATGCGAATACCGGGGTCCGGGAACCGGTCCCTCTGCTGGCCCGGCACCGGGTGGGCGGCGACCTCATGTTCGAGCGGCCCGGCAAGTTCCGCCTCGGCGTGGAGGCCATCTGGCACGGGGTGCAGGACCTGGACGACAATCCCTTCCGGGAGCGGTCCAAGCCCTATCTATATGTAATGGCGATCGGGGTGCGCTATTTCGGGCGGCTGGAGGCGGTGGCCAATTTCGAGAACCTGCTGAATGTGAGGCAGACCGATACCGATCCCCTGGTCCGGCCGGCGCCCACCATCGGGGGGCGGTGGACCACCGACGTCTGGGCCCCGCTCGAGGGTTTCATGGCGAACGTGGCGCTCCGGTACCGCTGGTGACCGGGTCGTCCCGATCCGGCCCGGGAGCGGTATCTTGATCCCTGCATCACCCCTGACCCAATGAGGAGCGAGCCGATGCCCCGGATGACCGCCCACGATTTCGACCAGGAACTTCTGATCCTGTTCGATGCCTACGTCCACGGAGGAATTGACCGAAGGACCTTTCTGGAGCGGGCCGCCAAGTTCGCGGTGGGCGGGGTGACCGCGGCCATGCTGCTGGAACAGCTCAGCCCGAACTTTGCCGCGGCCCAGGTGGTCAGGACGGACGATGCCCGGATCAACCCGGAATACGTGGAGTTCGATTCGCCGGCGGGTTACGGAAAGGGGCGGGGCTACCTGGTCCGGCCGAGCGGGGCCACCGGACGGCTGCCGGGAATTCTGGTGATCCACGAGAATCGCGGCCTTAACCCGCACATCGAGGACATTGCCCGCCGGCTGTCCCTGGACAGTTTTGTGGCCTTTGCTCCCGATGCGCTGTTCCCGCTGGGCGGCTACCCCGGCGAGGAGGACCGGGCCCGCACCCTCTTCCCCCAGCTCGACCGGGACAAGACCCGGGAGGATTTCGTGGCGGCGGCCCGGTTTCTCAAGGGCCGGCCCGAATGCACCGGCCGGATCGGGGCGGTGGGATTCTGCTACGGGGGCGGCATGGTCAACTATCTGGCCACCCGCCTGGGAGCTGACCTGCTGGCCGGGGTCGCGTTCTACGGCTCAGCGCCGGACCTGGAAGAGGTCCCCAAGATCAAGGCGCGGATGCTGATCCAGTCGGCCGAGGTGGACGAGCGGATCAACGCCTCGTGGCCGGCCTATGAAGCGGCGCTCAAGGCGGCGGGGGTGAGTTACCAGCGGTATCTCTATCCGGGCACCCAGCACGGCTTCAACAACGACACCACCCCGCGGTACGACGCCGAGGCGGCCCGGCTGGCCTGGTCGCGCACCGTAGCGCTGTTCAACTCCGCCGTTCGCGCGGGGG
>FKKE01008012.1_pt1 | contig 13877 bp, 17 predicted proteins | sample 1106331 | NCBI WGS metagenome assembly FKKE01 (sample SAMEA3931202, study PRJEB13176) | freshwater metagenome | biome: Drinking water system; feature: drinking water; material: freshwater | place: China | collected 2013-02-06 | reverse complement strand
AACTATAGGGTCTCGCTGTTCTACGATCTTGTGAAGACTTCTGTGACGCGGATGGCGTGGGCACTGGCACATGAGCTGCGGTCTTATCAGTGTACAGCTGTGGCTCTCACGCCCGGTTGGCTCCGTTCGGAAATGATGCTGGCGATTTACGGTGTCGCCGAAGCCAATTGGCATGATGCGACGGCGAAGCAACCACATTTCGTCATCAGCGAATCGCCGCGGTATGTCGGGCGGGCCGTCGCCGCCCTCGCCGGAGATTCAGATGTGGCACGCTGGACCGGCCAATCCCTGTCGAGCGGCCAGCTTGCCAAGGTGTATGGCTTCACCGATCTGGATGGCTCGCAGCCCGATTGTTGGCGCTACTTTCCTGAAGTGCATGATGCCGGGAAACCAGCCGATGCCACCGGATACCGGTAGGCGCTGCAGAAACAGACAATCCTGACGTCGGCAAGGTCTGAGAATGGCGGATACGCCGAGGCAAATGCCGCCATCCGTCATAGGTCTCAACCCTGCGATTCAGCCATCCCTTCCTCCGAAACCGTAACCTCGAATACTGCTGACAGAATGCTGTCAGTAGCCCTCCGCTAAGATGGCCTCAGAGGAATCTCTTGGTTCAGGCCTAAAGGAGGGTGCAATGGATTCCATCATTGCAGTCAAATTGGCATCTTTTACGCTTGCAGATGGTGTCTCTGAAACTGCGCTGTTGGATGAGCGCGAACGGTTGAAGACAGACTTTCTCGCCAGGACCGACGGGTACCTTGGACGCATGTTGGTGAAAAAGGACCGCAAGACGTGGGCTGACATTGTGTACTGGCAATCGAGGGCACAAGCTGAGAAAGCCATGGAGCAAATGGCTTCGAGTGAGGCCTGTCGCAGGTACTTCACCTGTATGGCCGCAGAGGATCATAATAATCCTGCTCACGGGGTGACGCCTTTCGAGGCGATCAGACGATCTAGCACCTCGGTCGTTCAGCCAAATGGTCCACGATAGTTCTCTCTCATTCACGGCGAGGTAGTATTGACGCATGCGGCGCGCCGACCGACTCTTTCAGATCGTGCAATACTTGCGAGCGCGACCGCTCACGACCGCTGAATGGCTTGCCGAGCGGCTGGAGATCTCGAAGCGGACGGTGTACCGAGATGTCACCGACCTCATTCAATCCGGCGTGCCAATCGAAGGCGAGGCAGGCGTCGGGTACGTGTTGCGCCGCAAGTTGGATCTCCCGCCATTGATGTTCGACCGTACGGAGTTGACCACCATCGAGCTGGGGCTCCGTTTCGTCTATGCGTACACGGAGGCACCGCTTTCCTCTGCCGCTACCTCCGCCATGGCGAAAATCCGGAGCGTCTTACCGGGCACGATCGCCGCCGACACGCCGAAGAGTCACATCTATGTTCCTCGGATGGAGCGGAGGCGGGAACCGCATCTCAATGGGATCATCTCCGCGGTCAACGACAAGCGACGCACACAGCTTGATTACAAAGATGCCAATGGCGCAGAAACCAGGCGTGTGGTGTGGCCCCTCGGAGTATTCTTTTGGGGAAATACCTGGACGATGCTGGGCTGGTGTGAACTGCGGAATGATTTTCGTACCTTTCGCCTGGAGCGAATCCAGACGATGCACGTGCTTGATACGTCCTTTGAGGATGTTCCCGGCCGGCGGCTCATCGACTATTTGCGGTGGTTGGAAGCCACCCATGCCGTGCCGCTATCAGAATTCGATCCGGATCAGTGAGCCGCTACGTGAGAGAAGAGAAAGGGAAAGCATATGAAGGTCACTGAAATCGCGCTTGTCTGTTATCCCGTCACGGACCTGAAAAGGGCCCGTCGGTTTTATGAAGAGGTGTTGGGTCTTAACGAGTCTCGTCGTTTCGGGACAGAGGAGACCGGCTTCGTCGAATATGACATTGGGTCTGGCACCCTTGCTATCGGGAACGGTGCACTCGATTGGAAGCCTTCAGCAGGAGGTGGATCGGTTGGACTCGAAGTGGAGGATTTCGAGGCGGCCATTGCGCAGCTTAGAACGAGCGGCTGCTCGTTCCGCCTCGAACCATTGGAAACGCCAGTGTGTCGCATGGCTGTCATCTCCGATCCTGACGGCAATTCAGTGACAATCCATCGGAGGAAGGCTGGATGAGCATGTACGCGTGACGTCTGGGTCGTGCAGCAGATTAGTCCAGCTCGGCAAGCCGCTTCTCCAAGAAACGCCGTTCCGGTTCCTGCTGCGTGAGACTCAGAGCGCGTTGGTAGGAAGTACGGGCCTCGGCTGTCCGTCTCAGGCGTCGGAAGAGATCGGCTCGGGTCGCGTGCACCAAGTGGTAGGTCTCCAAGTCGCCTCGTTTCAGAATGGCATCGACGAGATCGAGGCCGGCTTGCGGGCCATCCCGCATGGCGACGGCAACAGCCCGATTGAGTTCGATCACCGGTGATGGCTCGGCTTGCAGCAGCAGATCGTAGAGGCTGACGATTTGGTTCCAATCCGTCGAGGCGGCGGTCGGTGCTTGGGCATGGACTGCCGCGATTGCCGCCTGGATGGTGTACGCGCCGATCTGGCCCATCGACAGGGCTCGTTGGACGAGTGTGACTCCCTCGGCAATCTGCTCCCGATTCCAGAGCGAGCGGTCTTGGTCTTCTAGAAGAATCAACTCGCCGGTCGATGACGTGCGCGCCGCTCTCCGCGAGTCCTGTAGCAACAAGAGTCCCAAAAGTCCGATCGCTTCCGGTTGGGGGAGCAGGGTGATCAACACCCGTCCCAGGCGGATCGCTTCACCACACAGATCATGCCGCGTGACTGCGTCGCCGAACGAGGCTGAGTAGCCCTCGTTGAAGACGAGATAGACGACGCGAAGCACCGCGTCCACACGATCCGGCAGTTCTTTTTCCGGCGGCACTTCGTAGGGGATGCGGGCGTCGCGGATCTTGCCCTTGGCTCGTACGATCCGCTGTGCGATGGTGGCGGGTTTGGTCAGAAAGGCCCGCGCGATTTCTTCGGTCGTGAGGCCGCAGACTTCGCGCAGCGTCATGGCTACTTGCGCTTCCGGGGGCAAGGCCGGATGGCAACAGGTGAAGATCAATCGTAGCCGATCGTCTTCAAGATGTTCATTTTCCTGAGGTTCGGTCTCGATGCTGGTGGCGTGTTCAACCTGCTTCGCCAATTCCTCAATTGAGGCATCATGTCGCGCCCGTCGGCGCATACCATCGATCGCCTTGAAGCGACCGGTGGATATGAGCCAAGCCCGAGGGTTAGCTGGCACACCCTCGAATTCCCATCGTTCGACGGCAACAGCAAAGGCTTCGTGCAGGGCTTCTTCTGCGGCATCGAAGTCCCCCAGTAGGCGAATGAGGGTTGCGAGGACTTGGCGCGACTCGGACCGGTAGATGGTCTCAACTTGCTTCCGGGCAGGTGTGGATTTTTCGTTACTCACGGCATAGGTTCTCGGAGTTTTTCACTCTCCAGAGGGACACGGGAGGTGCGACTCGGTCACGCCCATGCAGGAGCTACGGTACTGGGACTATCCGAGGGAGTCAACGCGGTGGTGTGGAGAAGAATGTCTGTTGAGAATATTTCGGGGACGACTCTGTGTCTTCATGGCGCCTTCTCTTGGTCGGAACGGAGGCAACTCACCGGTACTGTGAAGGGGCCAGCATCCCCTTGTAGGGTAAGGGATACAGGAGAGATATTGAACTGGAAAATCATGGTGATAGATGAGTCGCTCGTTTGCTCTCTGATGCCTTGCGCCTTCGCCTCCCGTTCATGAGGGTGTATTCCTCATCAGAATATGCGGCTATTGAGATAACTTTCTTTGCCCCGACAGGTATATCACTTGCTCACTCGTCTCCTTAGTATCTCACTCCTTGGAAAGGAGGCTGATGATGGCGGATCAACTGCTTCGGGACGTTTCAAGTTACCTGAGGGGGGCCACTAACGATGACGGGAATGTATCCTCCAGATCGATTATGGCTGCTGAAACGAACGAGATCACGGACTTGCGTAGATCCGATCGAAGGCAGGATCGGAGGGAGATCCGGTTCGAAGCCTGCACGTATGAACTATTCGACACCCGAGGTTGTGAGGCTCTCACGCACGAATGCGGGGAGGCCTACACCCTCAATCAGAGTCGAGAAGGAATCATGCTCCTGATGGATCATGCGCCGAGAACCAGACAGTACCTCGAAGTTCATATCGAGGGATCGATGGGGCGTCATGAGATCAATGTTTGCGAGGTGGCATGGACTAAGCCGCTCCCGATTGAGTCAGACGATGACTACTACATGGTGGGTTGCCATCGGGTGATGGAACCCTGTCGCTACCTCCAATTCTGACTTCCGTTCCGGAACTGATCCCGATCCCTGTTGCAGCGCCATCTACCACCGGGTCGGTAGGTCGCGGGATTTGTGCAAACGGTTTCTGACGAAGAAAATAAGCCCCATTACCTCCAGCCTCTGGATATCCATTCAAGAGCCGTCCCTGATTCGATAGGGCAGAGGTGGACTGAACTAACCATCCGAATCTATTGTGGTTGCGCCCAAGTCGGAACTTAGGCATAATGCGCGGTTAACGAGGGGAGCAGTCATTGACGACGCATCTCTTTGAACAATATCGGGCACAAGTAGAGGGAGTTGTCCGCCGGCCTGGCCAGCGAAGGGATTCCATTCGGGTGAGTACCGCGCCAAAAGATGAAGGAGATCGTCGGCGTGAGACGCGCCTCGAACAGTGGCAAGTTTGTACCTATGAAACGAGCGAGGTCCCAGGCGATGATTCTGCATCAACCCAAGTCGGAGAGGCTGTGACCCTGGATCAAAGTCCGGAGGGGATGCTGCTGTTGATGGAAAAGGCCCCGACTCCGACGAAAATGCTGGAAATCCACACGCCGCACAGCGTCGGAAGGAAGACATTGCTGGTGTTCGATGTCCGCTGGGTCAAGTCCGTGCAGGTTCCTTCTCTGGGTGAATGTTATCTCGTGGGCTGCCGCCGCACGTTCGGTCCCTATCACTACGTCCAGTTCTGATCCCGTTCTCACCCGTTAACTGTGTCCGGCCATCTCAGCTGTTCGGGTCGACCGCCCTCCCTCTAGTCTGGCGGAAGCCGTTCCAGGTCGAGTTCAATCACTCGATGCCGTCCGTCGCCTTGGTGCTCGATTCTCCAAGCCTGTTTGCCGACACGAACGGTCCCCACGACAGCTTCTCCCTTTATCGAAAGAATAAGCTCGGCGGCCGGCTCGTGATTCGACCGGCCTTGGACGATTGTAGAACCGAGGGTCCCGGAAGTTCTTGACGTGATCACCAGGTCAAGCTCAGGACGATCCGGTAGACGGATCGCCACTTGTTCCGGGAGAGCGCTTGTCGGGTCGCGCAACGCGGATAAGACGGTCGGGACAAACCGAACGGCCTGCTCCCGCAGAACCCATGGCTCGCGCGCTCTCTGGGAGTTGTCCGGTTCTATCGGCCCGGAGAGCGGTTCCCAGAGCGGGGCACCCGCGGGGGGGTGAGGAGCCATGCCCCATGCTGTGAAGCTTGAGAGCGCGGAGACAATCAGTGCGATTGTCGTGGAAAGCTGGATCATGGTGAGGGCAGCCTTGTGCTATCTGATGACGGTGCAACTGACGACTCAGGAAAAGAAAGTAAGCGGTCGACTACGGATCCACGATCCTGAGATTCGCCGGTGGGGGAGGAGGCGTGGAGTCGACAGGGCCTCCGCTATCACGGAAATTGGCGATCGTGCTGAGCGCGTTCGAGAAGGCTCTCGCATTGTCGGCCGAATTGGCCGGATCCGAGTTATGGTCGATCCCTGTTACCCAGTTCCCCTGATACCTGACGTTCGGATTTGAAAAATGGTTGATGCGAATACAATTGGTCGAACAAGGGTAGGCCATGATCGTGCGGAACTTTCCTCCCTCCTTGTGACCGAATGAGTAGGGATACGCTCCGGTTCCGCCTTCCAGGCGGTCATGCTGTGACCCCATGTTATGTCCCAATTCGTGGGCGAGCGTGTAGCCTGAAATGCAGCTGTCCTGTGTCACGCTGAAGGCCCATCCGGCAAATCCTGAACTGACATTGGTCATGACATACGCAACACCGCAGGCCCCTCCGAGGTTGTCTTCGATCAGCGCCACCAAGTCCGCTTTGTACGTGTTCCGCCAGCCGTGGACTTCGTCCATAAATCCGTCGTTCGTGCTGCGCAGACGGCTGAGGTCGGTGTTGTAGTTGCCCGACTCCGTGTAACTGACTTCGGCGGCATGAACGAGTTGGAATTGAGTGTTGATTTGACTGTTGTTGAAGGCGGTATTGGCCAGCGAAATGCCCAAGTCGATGAGCGCTTCGATTCCGTTTTGGCCGCCGTTCGCATTCTTCGCCGCGGTCGTGTACACGACCATGACGTCGATCACTGAGCCGTTATCGGCCGCCGTCGAAGGGGCGGTATTCTGTCCGGACGGTTCCACTGCGGCTTCCGCGGCGGTCAATTCCTCACGGCTCACCGGAATCGGATGGTGATCAGACGGCAAGGCATTGGCATCGATCTCGATCAGATCATGGGTTTCCCCGCTGCCAGGTCTGATCTCGAAAAGCGCCTGTCCTTTCCGGATGCTGCCGGCCATTACATGGCCATGAGCAACCAGCGTGACCTCGCTGTCCGAATGAGACTTCAATCTCCCGCTCCAGGCATGTGGTTCACTACCTCTCCGCCCTCTGCGGGGATTCGGTCGGACTGCCGCCGTTACTGTGCCCAGCGAGGGGAGGTCCAGAGAAAGCTCGGTCGGCTCTTCGATCCCGCCGGGACCAAGCCGCTCGAGGGCCGATGTTGTCAGCGTGACGCCCCGCCGGCTCCGAATCCATGGCTTCCGAGGATCTTCATGGGGAGAAACGGCTTGTGCGAGCGTCTGAGAAGCCGATTGGGAAGGGATAGTATAGAGTCGAATCGGTGACTGCTGAGCCGACAAAGATACCGGGCCTTCGAAGAACAGGCCGATTGCCAACATGAGACTGAAGAGTGGTGGGATTGATTTCGACCAGCACTGCCTGGTGTGCGTTCGTCGAGCAGATTGGTTATCGGAAGTGGAAACGATAATCGCAGTCCCTCGCTTAACAGATCCCTTCGTCTGATTTTCCCAAGCAGGCTTTGGGACCGAAGGGCTCATGATGATCCATCAGGCGACAAATGATAGCATCTAGGTTATGCGGACTCTAGAAGAATGGCAAGGGTCATACCGACCCGAATCGGTTCGGTGCTTCATAAATCCCCATTGCATAGAGACAGAGCTCGACCGAATTCCTTCGCGGCAGCACAAAAATGCGCCTTCAGGAAGGTGGAAACAGTCAGGCTGGATGCGTCAGCCGTGATGGGGGATCGATGATATGGGAGATTGGGAACACCGGTTGCAGGCATCGCCCTTGCGTTTGCCTCCAGCAGATCGGGTAAAATTGCTATGGTATGAACATGCTCGTCGGGAAGTCTCTTCTCGCAGTCCTCTTTTTCTTGCTGTCAGCTGCCTGTAGCGGGGGCGATGGCGGAGGCTCTCCTGGCTCCACCCCTGCTCCCGTGCCGGCTCCAGCTACAGGCTCCGTCACGCTCCAGTGGGATGCCGTCTCCGCCAACGATCTCGCCGGCTACAAGGTCTACGCTTCTACGTCCGCCGGGTCATTAGGCTCGTTGTTGAAGGGGGATATCCCGGCATCGACCACGAGATATACCGCCAACAATCTCCAGCTGGGAACGACCTACTATTTCGTGGTGAAGTCGTACGATGCGACGGGCAACGAAAGCACCGCCTCGAATCAAGTCGGCAAGCTGGTTGAGTAGCATCGCCGGCCGAACACCCCCTCCGTTACATGATCGTTCGCCCCACGCATCTGTTTCTCCAATCCGTTCAATGTGCTAGAGTGAACGCCTGCGAGCCGCCGATCCGATATGGGTCGCGTACCAGAAGGGGGTGGAGGATGAAACGCTTAGTTTGTGGAATCGTGCTGCTCGGTGGGCTTTCCTTCGGCGCGTCCATCGCACATGCCGACGGGCTCTTCGACAAGATGCTCGACCGCGCGAAGGATAGTGCCGAACGAAAGACGCGGGATCGGATCAACCAGCGGGTCGATCAGACCATCGATAAGGGTATCAACAAAACAGAACAGACCGTTGAGTGTGTCGCCACCGATCAGGAATGTTTGAAGCGCGCGAAGGAGCAGGGAAAGCAAGTCACCGTGGTCAATACGCCGGCCGCGTCGGATGCAGTCAAGTGCGTCGCGACTGACACGGCCTGCTTGAAGCAGGCAAAGGCCCAAGGGAAGAAAGTCGAGATTGTCGACGAAGCGGAACTCGATACTCTGCGCTGCTCCGTGTCGGACGCGGACTGTCTCAAACGTGCCAAGAGCATGGGCAAGAAGGTCGAGATCGTCGACTAACCCGCCATGAGTCCTGCTCGATCCCGCCGCTGTAGTTGGACCGGCGACAAGCCGCACATGATCCGCTATCACGACCGGGAATGGGGGCGGCCGGTTCACAGCGACCGGAAACATTTCGAGATGCTCCTGCTCGAAGGCGCACAGGCCGGGCTCACCTGGGAGACCATCTTGAAGAAACGGGCGGGTTATCGAAAGGCGTTCGCAGAGTTCGATCCGAAGAAAGTCGTCCGCTTTACCGCCAAGAAGAAAGCCTCGTTACTGAAGAATCCCGATATCGTTCGAAACCGCCTGAAGATCGACGCGGCAGTCACGAACGCCCGAGCGTTTCTCAACGTGCAGCGAGAATTCGGCACGTTCGATGCCTATGTCTGGTCGTTCGTCGGCGGAAAACCGATCGTCAATCGATGGGGCCGGATGAAAGACGTTCCTGCCGTGAGTCCTATAAGCGATGCACTTTCGAAGGATCTGAAGAAGCGAGGCTTTCGTTTCGTCGGCAGCACGATCGTGTACGCTTACATGCAAGCTGTCGGGGTGGTGAATGACCACCTCACAACTTGTTCGTTCCGCCGTGTGTAATTGTCTTCCTTTCCCCAGTCGAGCAGGGTCGAGGTCACGTCCCGAAGGACAGGATTCCGGCCAGCATCCATGACCTGGCCTCTTTCCTCGCCTGTGCAAGCAGTCTGTCCATGGGACAAATGTGCAGACAGATACTGGTCTACTGCGAATCGGTTACTGTGTCGTGGTACGATGGAACGGATCGTTGTGAAATCGTTCAGGTAGTCGACATGAAGACCCGGTTCAAAATCCGTTCGCAAATAGTCGCAGTGGGAATCATGTTTTTGCTGGTTCAGGAACCGTGCTCGGCACAGACGACATCCCCCTCGCTGAACAGCCAGGTGAACGCTCCGGTACCGCCGTCCGCTGCGTTGCCGCAAGCGGAGGGACCGGCTTCCGCTGTCGTGAACGCCGTGAATCCAGTGGTTGGCGGATCGGTGGGAACCGACCGGAGTTCAAGCCTCGGTAAGTCGTTCGGCACGGCCGGCCAAGGGCTCCCTGGGATGCCCGGCGGATCTGCCGTCAATGGGACGCTTGGTGCCCAGGATCCGTCCGGAAAATACATGCGTCCTCCCGTCATTCCTCCGCTTCTGTGCGACCCTGCGATCGATTTGCCTTGTTAGGGGGACGTGAACGGAGATCCGGTCGGCTCAGACAGCTGTGTTTCCCGTTTCAACCTGCTTGTTTCCAGCCATGACTCAACCCTCCCATTCACGCCGTCGATTCCTCTCGACTCTCCTTGGGCTTGCCGGTCTTTCTGTCCTTCCCTCGTCGCTTCTTCCGCCTGTGGTCCGGGTCGGTGATCCGCGCGACACCTGTGATGAGACTGCGTGGCTCGATGGAGGCCGCTTGCCCGTGGAGGGCTACGCGTTGGGCCGGAGTTATAGGCCGGGGGAGCAGGTGGCGCTCTGCATTTCGGCTCTTCGCCGGACCAAAGCCTCGGTGGTCGTCCAGCGGTTGGGGATGGAAGTAAACACGGTCAAGACCCTGTCTGTCGATGTGAAACCGAAGCCGTTACCGCGTGGCGCGTCGGAGCAGGGTTGTGGCTGGGATGAGGAAGGCCGGGGCGACGTGACGTTTGAGGTGCCGGCCGCGTGGTCGCCAGGCCTTTATCGAGTGAGTCTGCAAGATATGTCGGATGACCGCCGGCTGCATCCGGGAGAGGCATTTTTCGTCGTTCGTGACCCGGAACCTGGGAAACGGTCGAAGGTACTCCTCATGCTCGCTACCAATACCTATTTCGCCTATAACAACTATGGCTCTAGTCGCGGTGCGGACGGTCGGTCCACCAACGGCAGTTTTTATGAAAAGGCCAAGCATGCGTCGTTCCTCCGCCCGATGCCGCTCGGATTTCTCTCTCCCTACGACTGCCGTGCCGGCGGGCCGACCAGCCGGCAGGCCCGATATGCGGGTTGGGACAAGTGGGAATGGCCGTTCGTGCGGTGGGCCGAGCACGAAGGTCATACGCTCGAGTACGCGACGAATGAAGATCTCGATCGGGCACCTGGCCTTCTGAAGGCCTATCGGCTTGTGCTCAGCGTGGGGCATGACGAGTACTGGTCGGCAAGCATGAGGGACGCCATGGAGGAGTATGTCCGGACCGGTGGGAACGCAGCCTACTTGAGCGGCAACGTGTGCTATCGGAAAGTCGGATTCGATCGCGCGGGCTCACGGCTGACGCTTGCGGGGGAAATGGATGGTGACGCCCTCTGGAGTCATCGATCGGGACCGAACCGTCCGGAGAACCGCCTTACCGGGGTGAGCTTCTGCTACGGTGCGCTCAACCCCGATCCTGTTCCCTACCGGGTGTATCGGCCGGATCACTGGCTGTTCGATGGGCTCTGGACCATGCGAAGGAACTCGGGAGAGTTCCCGCTACTGGGCCGCATCGGCTATGAATGCGACGGGTGCGACCTCGAATGGAACAACGGCGTCCCGGTCGCAAGCGGTCGGGACAGCACTCCGGAAGGGTTTCAGGTCCTCGCCGTTGCTCCTGGACGCATGCCTGATTACGAAGCCACCGTACATTCCAAGGCCCTGTTCAATCGCCCTGACGGTTTCACGCCATGGGGTCAGGACCTCCGACGAGGGGCGGCGGTGATGGGAATGTGGAAACCGGGCGGGACCGTCCTCACAGTCGGCTGTACCGAGTGGGCAAAGCACCTGCACGATCCTCTCGTTGCTCGCGTCACCCAGAATATCTTTCAAAAACTGGCGGCCGGATAGTTCTCTATCCGAGGAAAGCGGCGACTTCTCCAACCGGTGTGCAAGAGAATCAGGGGCTCCCCCTCCTGAAGAATCACGTTACTTCGAAGGCCGGGCCTGTTGTTGCAGTATTTCGAGGCCCGGGATATTCACGGACTGAATAACGTCCCGAAGGGTCGTGAGCGCCATTGGTCTCGTAAACCCTTTTCGCCAGGCGAGGCCGATGGTCCGTTCGGGGACCGGATCGGAAAATCTGACCGTCGCGAGCCGCTTGTTGTGATGCCGTTTGGAGAGCGCGCTGCAGGGGAGAACGGTAATGCCGAGACCGGAGGCAACCATCTGGCGGATTGTTTCAAGTGAATTGCCTTGAATGCCCTCCGCATCCGGTCGGCTGATTTCGGGGCACGCGTCGAGCACCTGGCGCCGGAAACAATGGCCCGCATGGGGCAGCAGCACTTGCTCGCGGCCGAGGTGGTCGGGGTCGATACGGGATCGTTTGGCCCAAGGATGTCCGACCGGCACGACGACGTGGAATGGCTCCGCATAGACCGGTTGGGTGATGATGCCCGGTTCGTCGAACGGCAAGGCCAGAATGACCACGTCGAGTTTCCCATGCTTCAGCATCCCGCTGAGGTTTGCCGTGAGATTTTCCTCGATCTCGAGCGGCATGCGGGGCGCCCGACGGTGTAACAGCGGGATAAGTTCGGGCAGAAGATAGGGGCCGACGGTGGCGATCACCCCGAGCCGCAGCGGCCCGACGAGTTGGTCCTTCCCCTCCGCGGCGATCACTTTCACCTGCTCCGCTTCCTCAAGCACCCGTTGAGCCTGTTGGACGATTTTCTCGCCGATCGGCGTCAGGGCGATGTCCTTCTTTCTCCGCTCGAACACCGCGGCGCCTAGCTCCTCCTCCAGCTTCTGAATCGCCAGACTCAAGGCCGGCTGAGTGATGAAACAGCGATCCGCTGCGCGACCGAAATGCCGTTCCTGCGCAACCGCCACGATGTATTTCAACTCAGTAAGGGTCATGGCCTGTGGGGATCATCAACAATAAGTATTATAAATCAACCGTTCGTACACTATCAATTGGACCTATCGTTGGTTCGGGCCTATGGTTGAACCATCCAGACACGATGATTTTCACACACAGAAAGGAGAGCAATCATGAGAACGAGGAAACTCACGGGTCCGAGATACGCAGCGATGATCTCAATCGCGACAATACTCACCACCGGGGGGATACAGGCCTGGGCGCACGATTCGGCTGCGTCCGGGTCGACGATGCGTTTCCGACCTCCGCAGATGGAGCAAGGGGGAGCCGAAGCCGGTTTGCCCGGAACGACGATGCGGTTTGCCGGTCGACGCCCGGCAACTTCGTCTGAGTCTGCGAGGAACCGGCAACCCGGCACGACATTGCGGTTTACGGCACCGAGGAATCACGTGTCGGAGAGCGATGGGAGGAACGCCATGGCTTCCCGTGTAACGATTCCGACCGGCGCGGTGGAGTGACACGAACGTGACTGGAACGGACGTGGAATGAACCTGAATATGACATCAGGAGAAAGGAGAGGGGTCATGAAAACGACGGGATGGAGTGCGTTACGGGTGACAGGAAGTGTGCTGGCTCTGGCGAGCACATTGGCATTTCCGATGTTGGCTGCGGGTGGAGGAAAAGCGGCTGAACAGCACGCGGCGAAGACCTCGGCTTCCATGAGGTTGCCGGAGTTGTTGGGGCTGGAGGATCCTAACACGTTCGTGCCGGCGGATAATTCGCTGACAACGGAGAAGGTGGAGTTGGGGCGGCTGTTGTTTTTCGACAAGCGGCTGTCGAAAGACAACTCGATTGCTTGTGCAAGTTGCCACATGCCCGCGCTGGCGTATACGGATGGGCAGGCCGTGTCCAGTGGTGTCAGACACTTGCAGGGGGAACGGAGCGCGCCGGCGTCGATCAATCGGGTGTTCGCGAAGGCGCAGTTCTGGGATGGGCGGGCGGCGACGCTGGAGGACCAGTCGATCGGCCCGTTCGTGAGTCCGGTAGAGCATGGATTCATCGACCATGCCGAAATGATCAAGAAGATGAACGCAATCGAGGGCTATAAGAAACGGTTCAAGCAAGTGTTTGGATCGGAGATCACTGCGGCGAACATCGGCAAGGCGATCGCCAGTTTCCAACGAACGATTCTCTCGGGCAACAGCCCGGCCGACCGGTATGACAGCGGTGGCGAGGAACAGGCCCTGAGCCCTGCAGCCCAACAGGGCCTGGAACTCTTCCGGACAAAGGCCCGCTGCACCAGATGTCATTCGGGGTTCAACTTCAGCGACGAGAAGTTTCACAACCTCGGCATCGGATGGGACACCAATACTGTGGACCTGGGCCGGTACATGGTGACGAAAAACCCGGAGGACATTGGCGCTTTCAAGACTCCGACGTTGCGGGAGATCGCGAGGACGGCGCCTTACATGCACGATGGCCGCTTCGGCACGCTCGAGGAGGTGATCAATTTCTACGACCAGGGCGGGATCAAGAATCCGCACCTGGACAATACCATCATCCGGCTGGAGCTCACCGACGCCGAAAAGAAGAACCTGATCGAATTTCTCCGGTCCTTGAATGGAGAAGGATGGCAGCAGATTACGGCGCCGACGGAGTTCCCGCAGTAGACGGGCGCGTACAGGTAAGCACGGGGCGAGCGGGGTTGCCCCCGCTCGCCCCGTATCTTGCAGA
>FKKE01009004.1_pt1 | contig 13890 bp, 11 predicted proteins | sample 1106331 | NCBI WGS metagenome assembly FKKE01 (sample SAMEA3931202, study PRJEB13176) | freshwater metagenome | biome: Drinking water system; feature: drinking water; material: freshwater | place: China | collected 2013-02-06 | reverse complement strand
GATCTGAAGTTTCGAGACTGAGTTACCAGCTCGGTCTCACGGGCTCTCGCCCATCCCCGAAGGGACTGTCTTGCCGGACAGATCTCAGGGTAGCGTGCGCCCTCTCGGAGTGCCCGCAATCCCTGTGCTCCGCGTGTCGCACAACCACACGCGGGGAATCGACTGCATTCGTCCGCAGCACTCACCCACTAGTGGGTGGACATGCTGAGTGAATGGAGGCAGTGGTCGCCCCGCTCCACAGTGCGTGTCGACGCAACAAATGAACACAGATACCGATCAGCACCATGGCCAGAACGAATGCCACCGGTGCCTATCGCGACGTATCTAGCGGACCGCCATTCCCGGTACACGCTGCTCGCATTCGACCTGGATGCAGGACCGTACGGTCCCGAGGCCGTTGCTGTGGATGCCAACGTACTTACCGGCGTCCTAACCGACTTGGGTGTGAGCCACCTGCAAGTGCAGTCGGGGCCCTCAGGAGGGCGGCACATCTGGGTGCGCGTCATTGACCCAGGGATACCCGCGGAGAAAGTCGCCGACCTTGCTCGTAGGCTGCGCGCGCATCTTCCAACCCTCGACATCTCTCCGCTTACCAACCCCGTGTCGGGCGCAGTTCGGATCCCCGGGTCTGTGCACCGGTCGGGCGGAAACGCGAGCCCACTATTGACCGGACGGGAACTGGGCAACGCCGTCAGGGACATGCAGGCTCGGCCGGCGCCACCCGACCTAGCTGAGTGGCTGATAGCGAGGTTCCCAACAACCGCGCGGCAAAACTCCAGGCAGCGAACTACGACTATCGGCCTACGTCTGGTCGGGCAGGGGCCTGCCACACGGGTTGATCGCGCGCGAACCGAACTATCCTCAACTACGGCTGAGCGCCTAGTCAGGCGGCTCACAGCCGCCGACGATCGCTCGGCACACGCGTGGTCGATCATGCTCGGGATGGCCGCCAGCGGTTGGTGCTGGACTGATGTGCTTCAACATCTGCACAAGCCTGGACTAGTCCGCTTGCGCGAAGACCTCCGCCAGAACGAGGCGCACGCCCTCACGCAATGGCACAAAGCACTGCGCACTGCTGCCGAGACAGCGTGGCCACGAGCGCAAGGCGACCACACCGTCGACGACCCAGTCCGCACCCACATCGAGGCTGTCTTCGCTGCAGCGAACTCAGATCCCGCAACTTGGGCACGAAAGGGGTGGGCCAGTGCTGAACGGGTCCTGCACAGCCTCCTCGTTGTGTGCGCTGAGGCGCACACAACGACCGTGAACATCGACGTTCGCCGGCTAGCCGAAGCCGCTAACGTTCACGCTGCAACAGCATCGAGGGCACTTCACCGCCTCCAGGCAGAAGGCTGGATCAGACGAGTCGCTGAGGCGCAGGGGACAGAGTCGGCAACTTGGGAGCTCGCACATGTTCCGCATGACACAGCTGCAACACAAGGGGAAACACGCCCCCCGTTTGCCAGCTCCACCCTGCGACTCCACCATGCCCACCACGACATCTGGGTTTGGCGAGAAGGTTTAGGCGGAATCGCCGAGAGGATCCACGCAGCCTGGCAGGGTGGTCACGTATCCGTGATCGGTCTTGTGAGTGCCACGGGTTACTCCAGCCGGTGCGTCCGTGCGTGGCTTCGCTACTTCAGGGAGCTGAACCTACTGACTCCATCCAGAAATAGGTGGGACGAAGTAGCCGTCGCATTCGGATCTTACGGCGCAATGGTCCGACGGGCACAGAGCCATCTTGTCGATCGACTGGTTCGGGACTGGTGGGATGAAGAACTTCGCTGGCGAAAGCAAAGAGGGAAGCGAAGGTATCGGGGTCCGGGCAGAGTGGCAACGGATCCGCAAGCGATCGCACTGCCAATCGCAGCGCCCTCGCGGACACGGTATGGGCGGTTCCCGACGCGGCCCAACGGCAAGGTCGACTATCCGTCGGCTCGTTCGTTGGTGCGTAGTCACATGCAGACAAGTGAGGCTGCTTAGGTGTCACCGCGATCATCAGGACTGCGCGTGACAGTCCAACGTCACGCCACACCGAAGTTCCCGCGTGGTTCGAGGAGATAGTGCTGGGCTGGATTGAACGCCTGCTCACGCTGGCACCTCCGTTGGCGGGCCGTTGATGATCGGCCGGGTGTCGGGTGTCGGGCGTCGAAACTCGGGAACCTTTAGGTGACTACACAGCAACTGACGGGTGTAAGGGTCGCCGCAGCGGCGAACCTTACACCCGATCGGAGAACCACCTAAGGCAACAACCTCGACTGTCTGGACCGCCGGCGCTGTGCCCGCTGCGGGATTGGCCGGCCTCGGAGCGGCGTCGCGACCGCGGCGACGGGCCCATTCGTTCGTTTCGGACTTCGGAGTTCATCAGGTGCACGGCAGTGCCACCGAAAGCCAGGAGCCCTGCACCCTCGAAATCCCTACCGGTTTCCGAGGTCCGGTCAACAACGACGATGAGTTCACCCGTCGTGGTTACGGCGACCCGATCGGTGACGCCGGGCAGCCGAAGATCTTCCGCCCCTGACGGCAGGGTTAGTAGGTGCCCGGACCCGACTGCCGGGTCCGGAAACCGCTGTGTCTGCACCAAGAAGACGACGACCGGCGCGTAGCTGGACTCCGCCGGTCTGTGTGCTCGTTGGTCGGCGGTCGTCAGGATCGGCGCCGGATCTCTCGCGCCGGCTCAAGAAACTGTCAGTTTTCTCGGCAGTGATCTCGGTGCGGGTCACGACGTCGACGACCGCGTGGTCGGGGTCGTGGCCTGAAGCGCCGTCGGCTCCACCAACCGTGTCGCACCCCAAACCAGGCCGCGTCACCATGGGCGAGCTGACGCTGACCGGGCGGCCGTCCGGCATGCGATCGACGGATGATCTGGACGCAATCGCCGCGACCATACTGGCGATCTCGCAGCGACGCTGCTGGCACACCGGGTTCAATTTTCTGGCAAGACCACTCACCCGCTGGCTAGTAGCTGCCTACCAGCAGTGACCGCACCCATCGAAGTGGTCCAATCCGAGCTTTTGCAGTGCCCAATGTCTCGGACAGGCCCCGGCCCTGGTGTGAGCTATGACACAATAGTGGTCGTCGGTCGGGGAGTAACACCTACCGAAAAGGGGGCGGCATCTAGATCTACCTAGCCCATCTATCCGCACATTACGCGGCCTATTTGCAGTAGACGAACCGCGCGCCTTGCTCATCCTGGCCGAGGGGAGAAGAGACGTTCGATAGTCGTCGGTTGACTTCTACGGAACTCGAGGCGCTAGTTTCTCGAGGGCCGACGTCGTCAAGTCTTCGACCGAACAGATCGACTGACAAAGGGGCCAGGAGTAGATCGCCGCTCCTGAGGGGTGGGGTGTTCTGCTTTCCGACCACCGTGCGACTCATGAGCGTGTAGCGAAGTGCTCATGCATCGTCATCTTGGAGCGGGGTTCACGGGTCACTCACATAAGGCCCTGTGTGGCCCTTGTATTCGGTGTCCAAAGGGAGTTAAAAGTGCTCCGAGAGCGCTCACAGTTGGCGGGGCGAGTAATTCGGCCGGGTTCGTCTCGTCGATCATCAGGAAGCGGCAACCCTACGGCACAACGATCGCTCCGATCCGCGCTTCCGGTTCGGTTGCTCATCGTCGTAGCGGTGGTCTCCGCGGGTGCCTGCAGTTCGACTCAGGTGGCCGAACCACAAACAGCGGGGCCTAGGACTGCCGCTGCCGAGTCTACAATTACTACGCTGAAACCAACTAAAGAGACCAAGTTCCCATTACCGCAAGGTAGCAATCTGTACTTCAGTGGAACCGCTGTATACAGTGGATGCGTCCCTGAAATGGAAGAACCCGATCCGCGAAATAGCAATCGTGAGTTTTTTGACATCTCAAAGGGGCGGAATGTTGACATGCCAAACCCCACGCCCAAGTCGGGCGATACGATCATAGAGCAGGCCTGTGTTGTCACAGAAGACTCCAGCGGGAAACCGCTAGCCATATATCTCACCAAGACGAGAACGCCGTCTCATGGTCTCGAACCAGAAGTGATCCGCACAGAATTGTCGTCATACGATATCGTGCGCGCCGAATTGAGAGATTCTAGAGAATTCGAATGGCCGGTTGGGGATAGTGTCAATTGGTCATTGCATCCCGCCTCTGGGGGGGCGTTTTCTCTCATTACTGCCAATCCTGCTGGCTTTTCACTCGATCATGTGGCCTTTTTTGACGCGTCTACTCTTTCTCTGAAAAGTCAGACTCGGCCAGATGACAAACCGTACGATGGCGTTGATACAGGACCGCAGGGTGTGAACTACGGCGGGTATAGTCTCACGACGTCCAGGCAGGTCGGTGTGGGATACGTCAAAGACATGCACTTCTATGACAGCGACGGTGCGGAAGTTGGGGAGTTCCGGAATGTCGGACCCTACATGGTTACGCAGTTTGGAATCTTGATGGAGCACCGCCCGCGGACAGATGCGATTCCCGAGGAACGTAGGCCGGGCGTTTTCTATTTCGATTTTCGCAACAAGACCTTGGTTGGACCGATTGCGCCGTACTCCGATTTCGGTGACAGTTCATTCAATACCTGGTCTCAAGCTTCCCGGTACACCTACGGTGATCTAATCTTGCTGCGGGGCACGAGCACTTCGGAAGGGCAATATGTCTCGATTGTCGACTTGGGGAGCGGGCAGGTCGTCTTCGACCTCGATCGCACTAAGGTTGCGGGTCTACGGTTAAAGGAAGCGTTCCTTGGCGATCGTTATCTGTATCTGACAAAGTCGGACCAAAGGTCTGTCGTCGATTATCAAACGAAAGAGGAGGTTGCTACGGACTGGGCATTGCGCCCAGTTTTCAAACTCGCTGAGGGTTGGGCGCTCCTCAGGGTAGGTCATGAATCCGAAAATCACTCGCTCATGGCGAGTGGCATCTGCATCAACGTGTACTGGACAACGTGCACTCGTGGACAAAGTGTGCACCCAATAGCTAATGAGTACATCGCTGCTGGTGTCGGTGGGGGTGCAAATACGGGGCCCTGGTATTGACTGACAGGTATACAAGACCGCCGTGACTGCGGATTCGGGCGGTTAGAAACGGGGTGGGGTATGGGGTATTGGAGAGGCTTTAGGACTCCGTGGTTCGGGCTGCTTCTTGCGATATTGGCGGTAATCTGGATTGCGGGTTGTTCTTCTAGCTCGGACTCAAGTGAGGCCGTCGATGTCGTACTTGGAGATTCATTCGAAGACTGTGTTGATGCTCGGGGAGTAAACTCAACACCGGAGGAAATAGCCGAGGCGGCACTCAACGCGCCGATCTTTGATCTCGCTTCGATGCGGCAGCAGCGGGTGTCCGACCAGATTGTCGGCGATGGTCAGTACGCTGTTGTGCTGGATCAGGTAGTTCAGCAAGTCTTTCGTGATGTTCCATCAGGAGGCGACGCAGCTTTTGCCCGCGCGTTTTGTCAGATGAGGGGATGGGCACCCGACCTGATTAACGGCAGCTTCCTGACGCTATCCACAGGGTTTGGAGTTCCTGGCAGCGAAGTCTTTGGACGAACCCCTCACCTACTTCGTGGAATCGGTCGCCACGAATGTAGTGCTGCAGAGCAGGGCGGGGCGGATTGGATCGAAGCGCAGGCTACTCTTGACGCCGAAGTGTTCGAAGCTCGCGCCGACCCCGCGCAGTATAAGCAGTCTTTGCTTGCCCAAATCGACGATTCGCCTGGACTGAGGCGAGAGTTAGCTGCGGCGAAGCGCGAGAAGATCCTCGCTGCTTCACCCGAAAGCCTTGTGGATCGTTTGCAAATGACGTCCAGCGTGGGCCGCCTTGCAATCGATTATCAGTGCCCACACCTGCAACAGTGACTAGTCCGGGCAAACTGCGGCAGGGCTCCGATCCAAGAAGTGGCCGCGTCGCCATCTAAATCGTGCCACCCAGGTCCCGACCCCAACTATCGCCATTCGGGTGATATGTCGTGCTCATCCCGACCAGCTCGCCTACAGGGTCAAGGTCAAGTCTGACGTGTCGGAATGAAAGCAAAGCCTCATGGAACCAGCGGCCGCGACCGGCAATGCACAGCACGCCAGATATGGATAGGTCGTGGAAGCAGTGGGGGATCGCTCGCGCGACGTCCGCCCCCGAGCCGCGACCTCAATAATCGACGACGGGCCGTCGCGCGATAGGTCGGCGTTAGTCCGCGAACTCGAAGATGTGCCTGGGAACCTTTCTGTGGTGCGGTAGCAACAGATGGGGTGCAAGGGTCGCAACAGCGGCCGCCCCATTCCTTCGAACGGAGAACAACTCTCATGGCAATAACTTCGACTCGTCTGCTCGCCGGCGCTGTGCTCGCTGCGGGGCTGGCCGGCCTTGGAGCGGGTGTCGCGACCGCGGCGACGGGCCCGTTCGTTTCGGACTTCGGAATCCACCAAGTGCATGGGGGTGCCACCGAAAGTCAGGAGCCCTTCACCTTCACATTCGGTGCGGAGTACGGCGATCCAGTTGGCAACGACGACTTCACCCGTCGTGGCTACGGTGATCCGATCGGTGACGCTGGGCAGCTGAAGGTTTTCCGCCCCTGACATCCGGGGTGAGTTCGGTGCCCGGACCCGCAGTGGCGGGTCCGGGCACCTCTGTCTGCGGGGAGATGACGACGTGCGCGATGTCGTCGGTCAGTGTGCTCGTTGGTCGGCGGTCGTCAGGATCAGGTATTGGGCCGAGGCTTGTTGGTGAGCATCGGTTTTGGTGTTGCCGATGACCTGGGCGCCGTATCGCCCGACCGTCAGTGCGCAGCTGTGTGCTTGGCTTGTCGGGTGCTTTTGGCAGGTGGCGGTGGGCAAGCCTGGTGGGCTGTCGGCGCCGGTCCAGCCGCGGGTGCGGTTGGACCCGAGGAAGCTGTCGAGATAGGTGCGCGCGCCTTCGGCGGTGTCCGCGCGGAAGACCGCCGAGTTCTCCACTGCGTTGGCATCCGAGCCAATCCTGGTCAGCACCTGGAAGTCGGTGACGGGGTCGGTGCTGGTGTGGGCGATGCCGCGGGGCCCGTACACCGCTCCGCGGTCAGGGGAGTCGGGGTTCGCCCGGAGGTAGGCCGCGGTGAACGGCAGCGCGTAGATGAGGATGGCGTCGGGGTCGATCAGCGGAGTTTCACCGTCGGGGGTGGGCGTGAACTCGTCGATGAAAATCTTCTGCTGAGTGATCGCGTTGGCCATACGCACCAACGACTCTCCGCTGCGGAACTGCGTCGTGGGGCCGTAGTACCGATCGAAGAACACATACGAGTCGTGAGCGGTGACAGCCAGGATCGCTGTGGACGCACCGAAATCTTGGATGACAGTTCGAGTGTCCGGCGCCCCGTCGAGCGGCACGATGGGCTTGTTGTCGATTTCGGCGACCGCGGCACTCATTTGCTCAGCGGCGGCCGAGGCGTCGGCAGGGCTGCGATACTTCAGGACCGCATGCCGCAGCAGGTGACGAGCAGCCCCGACGTTGGCATCCCCGTTGTCGGCGGTGGTGACAAATCCGGTGACGAACTCCGCGTTGGCCGGAATGTCGGCCGCGCCCGGGACGACCGCGCGACCGATCCCGGCAGCGTCGTCGAGCTCGCCGACAGGCCATTGCCCATGTGTGAGATCGGGATTGACCTCGAACGGCGCCAGCACGAACTGCGCCATCCGGGTCGCCTCGACCCGCTCGGGGTCGGTGACCGCGCGCCCGAACGGGGCTCGCGCCCGGGTGGGGTAGTCGCCGGTGTCGAGGGCATCAACCTGCACGGCAGGGTCGGTGAATGTTGCCGAGCTGGGCTGACCGTCGACAGTGCAGCCGGCCAGCACTGCGGTCACCGCCGCGGCCGCGGCGATGGAGCGACCGAGGTAGCTGCGCGTCATCGTCGCCTTTCGTCCCGTCTACTTGGCGTTCTGGTCGGCCTTGGTGAGGATCAGATATTGAGCCGCGGCTTGCTGGTAGACGTCAGTCTTATTGGGCGACTGCACTTCTCCGACGTAGCGGCCGACCTGCACCTTGCAGTGATAGATCGTGTACTTGCCGTCGGCGCTGGATTGGGCAGAGCAGTTGGCGGCCGGCAGCCCGGGCGGTGCGTCGATCTTCTGATCGTCGGCTTCGCTCGTAGCGGCCAGCGTGGCGGCCTGCTCCTCGGTGTCGGCGCGGTAGACGATGGAACGCTCGATCGCGTTCGCGGTAGATCCGGCCGCACGAAGGTCGTTGAAGATGCCGGCCGGGTCGCTGGAGAAATGCGACAAGCCGCGCGGCCCGTACACCGCGCGCATGCTCTGCTGCGGCCGGCCGGTGATGCCGTTTTCCATCTCGGTGTCGGTGTAGGGCAGGGCGTAGATGAGGATGCTGTTCTCATCCATCTTCGGCGGCTGAAAACCTTCGCCGTTGCCGCGGGCGGCGTTCTCCGCAGCCGTGGGGGTGCGTGGGAATTGGTCGATCAACGCCGACTGTAACGTGATTGCTTTGCGGGCCATCGGCTCGAGCTGGTCGGAGTGGGCCGCCAGGGAGGAGGCGAACTCGTAGATTACGTACACCCCGTGCGGGGTGTAGGTCGTGAAGTAGCTCTTGTCGTTGCGGGTGGTCTCGAGGGCCCAGGCGCCCTCCACCCCCGGCAGGCTGGTGACCGGGCTGTTCTGCTGGCGGGCGCTGACCTGGGCGAGTTGCTGTGCGGCGGCGCGGGCATCAGCGGCGGTTTCGTAGCGCAGCACCATGTTGTGCAGGCCACGCGGGTTGTCCCGTTCGGTCGGCGCGGTGGTGAACAGTGACGAGAAACCGCCAAGCAGTGCGTCGTTGGCCGGGATCGTCGCCGCGTCGGCGTTGATGTGTGGCACCAGGTTGCGGCGGCTGGTGATCGGTGCGTTTGATTTGTCCGGGGCGGTCAGGTCCGGGTCGACCTCGAAGGGCACCACGATGAACTGCGCCATCCGCTGGCTTTCGACCTGCACCAGTTGCGAGTCGTCGGCAACACCGAACGGTGGGCGAGGTTCGGTGGGGTAGGCGCCCGGATCAAGCGCGGTCAGATCGACCGTCGGCTCGGCGCTACCGGGCGTCGAGGATTCGGGGGCGGGTTCGCCGCCGGTGGAGCATGCGGCCAGCATGCCCGCGGTGACCGCGGCTGCGGCCGCGAGTGGGTACCAACGCTTCATCAGGGTCTCGTTTCTCTCCTGCAGCCCCTGCCGCGGAGGACCAACGACCTCACCCGGGCCAGCGCCGCACACACTGGTGTTGCTCAGTGAGTTGCTGCGCGAACCCCGAACGGTTCCCCCGAAACCCGGATCTGCACGATCCTCTTGTTCGGCTGCAGAATAGTGCGCCCACCCTCGCGCCCACACAGTCGGGTCTGCCATCGCGGGCGAACGGTCCGCTGAGGTAGCCGCGGCGAATGAGTCCGGGCCGGGGTCCCGCACGATCATCTGGGCCTGCACCGCCGGCGCCTGACGCCCACCGTTTTGCGTTTGCCCTGCCGCTTCGACCAGCATGCTTTCCATGACCGGTCGGGGGAACGGCGGCACTGCTACGAGACGATGGTCGGCGTGAACGCGCCCGCAGCACCCCAGACAGGGGTCGATGCGGCCGCGGCGGCGGTCGTGGCTGAGGCGGGAAAGGTGCTGCGCGCCTACAAACACGACGCCGTCGCCGACCTCGCCGAGACGAAACTGCATCGGGCGCCGCAGCGCACCGTGGTGGTGGCCGGCGAGGTGCAGCGCGGCAAAAGTTCGCTGGTCAACGCCCTGGTCGGCTACCGCGACCTGTGCCCGGTGGGGGTTGATGTCACCTCCTCGGTTGCGGTGTCGGTCACCACCACCGGTGATCTACCCGCCGCCCACGCCGCCGAGTTGTTCTTTCCCTCCGGCCCGCGGCCGGCTGAGATCGGCGAGCTGGCCGACTGGGTGACCACTGGCGGGCGGATGGTGTGTGATCGCAGCGTTGAGGAGCTGCCCACTGCGGCGGCGATCGCGCTGCGTGAGGCGGCGGTGGGCGATATGACCCTCATCGACACCCCCGGTGTCGGCGGTCTGGACCCCGGTTTGGCGAAACTGGCGTCGCAGTCCACGCAGCAGGCGTGCGTGCTGGTGCTGGTCTGTGATGCTTCTGCCCCGATCACGGCCCCGGAGATGGCCTTCGTCCGCGAGGCCAGCGCTGGTGTCGATGCCGTTGTTGTGGCCGTGACGAAAACCGACAAACACCTGGGACGCTGGCGGGCGATCGTCGCCGAGAACCAGCGCCTGATCGCCGAGCACCTGGGGCGTACGGTGCCGGTGATCGGGGTGTCGAGCCTCCTCGCCGTCCTGGCCGCCGAGACCCCCGACCCGCAGGCGCGTCACCGCCTCGAGGCCGACGCCGGGATCGCCGCCCTGCGCGCGGCGATCACCGACCGACTTGACGCCGCCGCGGCGGCCCCGCACCTGGATGCGGTCCGCACCTGTCTGGACGGGCTGCGCACCGTGCGCACGACCATCGCCGACGAGCTCGCCGCGCTGGCTGCTGGAGCGAAAGCGTTGCCGGATCTGACCGCCGAACGCGACCGGCTCACCGACCTGCAGGCCCAGTCACGCCAATGGGAGCAATACCTCGCCCGGGACTTGACCTTGTTGCGGCAATCGGCGGTCGATGACCTCGAACGCCGCCTCGATGGGGTGCGCGAGAAGTGGACCACCTACATCAACAGCAACGGCATGGCCGTGTTGCGGCGCAGCGAACAGAAGTTCACCGCCGACATGCAGGTCGATCTGCAGATGGCGATGGCCGAAACCCTCGCCGGGTTCCTGCAGGAGCTGCACGACACGATCATCACCCCACGCTTCGCCGACGACCCCGCGGTGTGGGAACAGATCAGCGACCGCATCGTCGCCTCGATGCAGGACAAGAAGATCGAAACCCACCAGGTCACCAGCAAACGCCAAGGGCTGCTCGACCCGACGTTGCTGACCATGGGTGTGGTCGGGTCCTCCACCCTCGGTGGCCTTGTCGGGCTGTCGGCGCTGATGGGTGTCGGCGCCGTCATCGGCGCGGTGTGGGTCGGAGTGAACTTGAGCTTCCGGGCGATCCGCGCCGGCAAAACCAACCTGCTGGCCTGGCTGCGAGAAACGTTGGCCGCCACCAAGACCGCCACCGGCCGACTCCTCGAAAGCGCCGTCGCCCAAGCCCGCCCCGACATCGTCATCCGCTACCGAGATCACCTGCGCGCCAGCATCGACCAGCTTCAAACCACCATCACCCACGTCCAGGAGGCCGCGGCCGCCGACGCCGCCACCCGCGAAAAGTCCACCCAACGCCTCACCTCGAACCTGGCCATCGTCGACAAACGCATCACCGCCGCCCAAGCACTGCTCGACGGAGACCCGACATGAGTAGCGCGACACCAGATTCGGTGCACACCACGCTCGACCGCGGGCTGCACCAGCTGGCCGCGCTCGGTGGGGACTGCATCGATCACGCCAATGCGATCGGCACCATCTTGTGGTCACCGCCGCGCGTCGTGGTGGTCGGCCGACTCAAAGCGGGCAAATCCACGCTGGTTAATGCGCTGATCGGCGCCCCGGTCGCCGAGACCGCCGCCCTGGAGGCCACCAACGTCGTCACCGTCTACCGCGACGGGTCCCCGTCCCGGGCTGAGGTCCTCGCCCTCGACAGCACCCGCCACCGCGCCGCGCTGCGCCCGGGCGCAGGGATCGAGNNATCCCGTCAGCCGAGGTCGCCTACGTCGACCGGTGGCTGCCCTCAGCGGCGCTGCGCGAACTCACCCTCATCGACACCCCCGGCCTGTCGACGCTGACCGCCGCCAACGACGCCGCCACCCGCCGAGTGATGATCGACGGCTTCGAACAAACCCGCACCGCCTCCATCGATGCCGATGCCGCGGTATTCCTCTTCGACGCCGCACCCCGCGTCGATGAGATCGAGTTCCTGCACCGGCTGCCGTTCACCCCGTTGACCATGCTCGGGGTGCTCTCGCGCGCCGACTCCTTCGGCGAAGGCGCCTTCGGCCGCCGCGACCCACTCACCCACGCCGCCGCCCACGCCGCCACCATGGCCGGCCCGCTGGCCGGGATCGTCCACGCGATCGTCCCGGTGTCCGGGCTGATGGCGCAAACCAGCCACACCGGCATGCTGACCGAACGCCACGCCGCGCTGCTCGCCCAGCTCCGCGACATCGCGCCGCTAGAAGTGCTGCGGATCTTCGACTCCGAAGACCCCACCAGCGGGGGAGTACCGCCGGCCGAACGGCGTGAACTCCTCGCCCTGCTCGGCGAGTACGGCGTACTCAACGGCCGCCGTATCGCCGCCGACGGAGCCGCAGCGCTCAACACTTGGCTGGCCGAACGATCCGGGATCGCCGCCCTGCGCCACGCCCTGACCGCGGCCACCGGCCGGTTCGCCATGCTGCACCGCGCCCACCGCATCCTGGCCCGCCTCGATCAACTGGCCTTCACCCATCCCGCCCGCGACCACATCCGCACCCTGACCGCCGGATTGCGCGCCGACCCGGCCCTGGCCGCGGTGACCGTGCTCGAGGACTACCAACGCATGCTCGACGTCGACCCCGACGCCGCGGTCACCGACGAACTGCGCACCATCCTCACCGCCACCACCCCCGCCGGCCGCGTCGGCCTCGACGGCCACTCACCACCGGCCGCCGTCACCGCCGAAGCCCACCGCCGCCTGGCCGCCGCCCAGCAACGCACCCTGGCCACCCGGTCGGCGGCCGAGGACGCCGCCCTGGTCACCCTCATCCGCACCTACACCGCTCTGGCCGCCGGCCACTGACACCCCCTCCCGCACAGGACGATCCGACACCATGACATCTGCCACCCAGACATCTGCCACCCATGCCTGGTCTCTGGCCATCGACTTCGGCACCTCAAACTCGGCGGCCGCGCATTCGGGCGCCACCAGCCGCAGCATCGAAGCGCTCTCGCTGACCCACACCAGCAACCTGATGCCCTCGGCGGTGTTCGTCGACACCGCAGGCACCGTCCTCGTCGGGGGTGCCGCCCTCAACTCCGCCGCACAGAACCCGGCCGGGTTCATCGCCTCACCCAAACGCCTCATCGGCGCGCAACCGGCCGTCGCAGCCAACGGGCACACCCTGCCGATCTATGCCCTCGTCGCCGCCGTGATGCGTACCATCATCGGCCGCGGGGTCGCCGCACACGCCGGCACCATGCCCGACCGGGTCGTGCTCACCCACCCCGAAGCGTGGGCGCCCCAACAGATTCAGGTTCTCACCGACGCCGCAAGGGCCGCCGGCATCCCGGCCGAGCGGATCACCACGATCTCCGAACCCCGCGCCGCGGCCGGGCACTACTCCCGCTCCCACGCCCTGCAACACGGCACCAGGATTGCGGTGTTCGACTTCGGCGGCGGCACCCTCGACATCGCCGTCCTCGAGGTCACCCCCACCAACACCTTCCAGGTCATCGCCGCCCGCGGCGACAACGGACTGGGCGGCAAGAACTTCGACGCCCTGCTGCAACGCTGGGTCGAGGATCGCCTCGCCGACCGCGACCCCGACCACGCCGCCTGGCTGCGCCGCGCCGCCCCCATCGACGCCATCCAGTCCTTGCAGGACTCCATCCAGCAGGCCAAAGAGCTGCTGTCCGAAACGCCGTCGGCCACCATCACCGTGCCCGGCCCGAATGAACGCACCACCCTGCAGATCACCCGCGACGAGTTCGACGAACTCATCACCCCCGCCGTCGACGCCGCCGTCCACCTCACCCGAACCACCCTCGCCGACGCCGGCCTCACCCACCCCGACCAACTCACCGCCCTCTACCTCACCGGCGGGTCCTCCCGCATCCCCCTCATCCAGCAACGCCTCGGCGAACTCGGCCCCGTCGCCACCCTCGACGACCCCAAAACCGTTGTCGCCCAAGGTGCACTGCTCACCGTGCTGGCGGACTCGGCGCCCA
>FKKE01001758.1_pt3 | contig 13908 bp, 16 predicted proteins | sample 1106331 | NCBI WGS metagenome assembly FKKE01 (sample SAMEA3931202, study PRJEB13176) | freshwater metagenome | biome: Drinking water system; feature: drinking water; material: freshwater | place: China | collected 2013-02-06 | reverse complement strand
GCTTTCGGACAGTTCCCCGAAGGCGCGCATCGGCGTGCCTTGCACTCCAAGCGTGATCGTGTTGTACAAACCATAGAGGCTGCGCTGGCGCATCCGAGTGTCATCATGAAAGTTGCGTGGAGCAGGGTCCATCCCTATGGACAGTGGCCCGTCGCCTTTTCCCTGCGTGCCGTGGCAGGCGGCACAGTGGCGTGCAAACAACTGTTCGCCCTGGAGAAGATCCGGAGCCTGGCGTGGAACTACACTGAGCTTCCAGGTCTGGATGACCTGAACAAGCAACTGATGAGCGAGAGTCGAAATTTCACCGCCGGAGGCCTTTGCCTCGATGCGGGCCACGAGCTGGTGGGCCTGTTGCACCAGCAGGTCTTGCTCCGGCACCGCGGGCAACTGGCGGAGCAGCGTGAGAACCTGGGCGGCGAACTCACGTTGTTCCGCATATTCTTCTGGCTTGATCACCTGACCGTTCTGAATGGATTCGGGATAATCGACGCCGACATAGTCGAGCATGTGGACAATGGCCTGCGCCTTGTCGTCATCGGTCACTTCTGCCAGTGCCACCCCATGATCGCTCGCCATCAATACAACAACGGCCAGCGACCAGCGTACTGCGTTGAAAAGGGGAAATCGCATGAATGACATCACAATCGAGTCTTCGTGGTGTCTGAAACGTAGGCCTTCACGGACTGTGCTCGCTCGGATCTCGCTGAATACGACGGAAAGCGTGATTGATCCGTTGCGTGAGTGCCGTTGTGGCTACGAGTTAGGTCGGTTCCTTGTCAGTGGCGCCCTCGTCTGCCGAACCGGAGGTGAAAGCAGATCGGCATCATACAGACTAAAGGAAAGCCGTCTGATTCTGCAAGGGTGTGGACCTGGTCGGTTTCCCTATGAATGGTGCGATGCCGCAGGCCGAGTTGAGGTCGATCGACACGGAGAGATACACTCCGGTCGCTCACCGACTAGATTCAACTCGACGAGGGAAAGGTCAACTCTGCCGGAAGCCGGATCGAGACCTGACCGTCCATGATTCGCACATCACAACGGGCCACCTGAAAGTTTGGATTGCCGACGCGTTCTCCGGACACGACATTGAATTTCCACCCGTGCCAGGGGCATTCCACCTCGTTGCCGCACAATGTTCCTTCGCCCAACGGGCCGCCCGCGTGAGGACACGCGTTATCGATCGCATAAAACGTTCCGTCTAGGTTAAACACGGCGATCCAAACTCCCTCGACTTCCACCGTCCGTCCTGTACCGGGGGAAATCTCGGAGACGGACGCTACGGTTATATATTTATCCATAGAGTGAAGCCTTTCCCTTCATCGGCGGACGCCGCAATAGGCGCGTCCTCACTTGATTTCATCACAACCTTATGGCATACAAACACCAGTGATGTAGCTGGGCCCATCGGACGAGTCTATCCCGCATTCGGGAGCTCGAGTGAGGATGAGGTTGCTGCATGGAAATGACCCTCCTGCTGAATTCCACGTTCGAACCCTTACGGGTTGTACATTGGCAAAAAGCGATCGCGCTCCTCTGGCAAGGGAAAGTAGAAGTCTTGGAGGTGTACGATCGCGAAATCCACGGAATTTCTCTGTCGATCAAACTTCCTTCGGTCATGCGGTTATTAAAACTGGTACGATTGAAGGACAGCCATCGCGCCGTCAAGTTTTCCCGCATCAATATCTTTACGCGAGACGGATATTGTTGTCAGTATTGTTACCATAAATTTCGGACGGAAGAATTGACGTTCGACCATGTGGTTCCCATTGCCAAAGGCGGCAAAAAGACATGGGAGAACATCGTGACGGCCTGTTGGCGCTGCAATAATCGGAAAAGCGGACGCACGCCTGAAGAGGCCGGGATGAAGTTAAAAAAGAGGCCGGTGAAGCCCCGCTGGAATCCCGTCATTACCATTACCATCGGCATTAGGAATACACCGGAAAGTTGGCGTGATTATCTCTATTGGAACCTCGAGTTGGATGCTGATCCGGCGGGGACCTAACATCGTGACTCATTATGCAAGAACGCGCGCGCTGGCGTGTTGTACGGGGGCTTCCCAGCCTGCTTTTGTGATTCGGTCATCTCATTTATACATTCCTCGGATGCCTCGTTCATTATAGCTCTCCCGCACTCAGAAAAGGAGACGAGGTTTATGAAACCCACGGCTGCATCCATCTTCCGTGGCGGACTACTGGGAAAGACAGGCAGGCGTGACGTCCTGCATCGAGTGGGTGAAGTCCCTCTTGCATGTGACCTCTCCCTTCACGGATACTAATCCTTTGACCGTCAGTAAGGGGTGGGAATAATGGCAGCCAATCCTGGTTTTCCGTTGGTATTAGATGTCAAAGGTTGGCCGGTTCTGGTGATCGGCGGTGACGAGGAAGCCTCTGAAAAATCGGAGCGTCTTCTTGAGTCCGGTGCACGGGTGACGGTGATCAGTCCGACATTGAATGAGCCCCTCCGCCAGTTAGCGGCTTCCGGGAAAATCATCCATCGGGGACGGCATTTTCGTGACACGGATCTCGATCATGTCATTCTCATCCTGAATACCGTTCGAGGCGATCGGGATTTCGCCAAAATGCTCGTGGCCAAGGCCAGGGAAAAGCGGGTGTTGCTCTGGTCGGTTGACTATCCCGAGGCCAGCAGCGTCACCATGCCGGCCGTGGTCGCGGCGGGACATGTCCGCGTGGCCATCAGCTCAAGCGGTGTCGCTCCCGCCCTCTCTGGATTCATGAAAGAGGATCTGGAACGGATCCTCGATGCCGAATTTACCGAATTCGTCGAGTGGCTGGGCGAACTACGGGAACAAGCCAAGGCGAATGAGCCGGATGCCGAGAAACGACGGGCGCTGCTTCGGGAGGCCTTGGACGGTTTTCGTTTTCTTGGCAAGGTGCGTTATCCCTCCGTATGGTCTGCACGACGTGCGGAAGCCGTCGCGAGTGTGTCGTCTGGCACGAGCGCGGAACCTCAATAAGGAGTGACGATGGTATTGCTCGAGTTCAGCATGTCGCCGTTGGGCAAAAGTGAGAGCGTCGGGAAATACGTGGCGCGCTCCCTGGACATCATCGATAAGAGCGGAGTCTCCTATCGGTTGAACCCCATGGGAACGGTCTTGGAAGGGGACTGGGAACACGTGTTCTCAGTGGTCCAACAGTGTTATGAGCGGATGAAGAAAGATTGCAACCGTATTTCCTGCACGATCAAAGTGGACTACCGGAAAGGGCATGCCGGACGTCTCCAGAGTAAAGTCGCCAGTGTCGAGAAAAAACTCAAGCGGTCCGTCAGGCAGTAACCGATCCCGCGTTCCACCACGTATTTGAGCGGCGGTGCCTCGTTCTGGTCCCCGCCTTCGCGTTGCTGCGTGTCTCCCGGATAACCCCAGCTTTTGACCGGTATGGCCCCACGAATGCGAGGGGCAGGCCCTTCGTATTGCAAAGCAGTGGAGGGCGTCGCTATACTCGCCAACCTACGTGCTATTCCGGTGGGAAAATCGTGATGATACGGAACGCGTGTCTTGCTCGTCGCAGGCTGTGGGCAAATGATGTTCGTTTGTGCTTCAGCATGATCGAGGAGCGCGCGCGGATGCCGTCTGCATATCAATCCAGACGGAACGGTAGTCCTTATACCGTGCAGTGTGCGGACAGACAGTACGCGTGTCTCTGCGCATCCGAGCAGGGCATGCACCATTCCTGATAACGGGAGGACTGTCCGGCATGGAGATAATGCCATGACAAGCAGCACGCTCGACAGCGCCGAAGCCAGGTCCCTTCCCGAGATCGAACTGTTCCCTAAAGATCGAACCATACTCGAACAGAGTGCGATGGTTTTTCGCCCGTTCGGATTGGATGAGCAGGGACAGACCATCCGAGATCTGAGCGGTGTCAGCATCAGAGCCGTCACGGTCTTTTTAGAGAAGCTCATCACGTCCGCAGAGGGATCGTCCGCCGGCCATGCCGCCGTTGAAGAGTTGTGCCGCCAGTTGAATGCTCGCATCAAGGATCCGGTCTACCATGTGACTCCTGAGTTTTTGAAGAACCCGTGGAATAGTTACTCCTATGAATTTGCTTCATATTTGTACGAGCTGTGTGAGCGCATCTCAGGGGACCCACGTTTCGCGTACAAGGCAGGCGTCGAGAAGGTCTCTCCCATCATGCTGGCGCTCACTCGCCCGTTTTCTCTCTCGCAGATCTATACGATGTTTCCCTATTTTGGGAACAAGTTCACTTCTGGGTCCGTGGAGTTTCGAGTCGTGGAAGTCACCAGCCAGTCCGCTACCGTGGGGATGCAGTTTACCGACCGGACGCTTCGACAATTTGGGGCGTATCGGCGGCGCTGTGCCTGCCTGGTCTGTCAGTCGGCACAGGGCATTATGGTCGCCATGGCAAATCGCATCCCCGGGCTTTCACAACCTGAGGTGAGCGAACTCTCCTGTATCGGCAACGATGATGCCTGGTGCCAGTGGACGATCCGATGGCACAAAGCTCCTCAGTTCCAAACTCGGTTTTGGCGAAAAGCCGAAGCACATGAACACGCTCACCCGGTGCGGCGGATCGATGGGTCCCGCAGTGAAGAAGCCGGCCATCGTGGAATTGTATCCTCGGCGGCGGCCGACGGTGAACTCACACGCCAAGTACGGCAGAGTTTTACCTGGTACATGTGGGGAGGGGTGGTGGGTCTCGCCCTCATGGCGGGAGTCGGTGTTCTGAATCCGATGGTGAGCCTCGGCGAAGTGTTGTTGGTCGGTGTGTGCCCGGTGCTTGCCGTCGGTATTATGGCGAATCGGCGGCTCTTGCGGGAGAGTGAACGGCGTGAGGCCTTGATCCAGGAACAGATTACCTTCGTCGAGTCCCGTCACGAGGAATTGCGCGAAGCCTATTTGGAACAAGAACAGATGCGGGTGGAGTTGCGACGAAAAGTGGCCCAACTGACGGCACTGCATCGGGCGGGACTTTCCTTCGGCTCGACGTTCGAACGGGATACGTTGCTGCATCAGGTCTTAGAAGCGCTGACGCATGAGCTCAACTACAACAGTGCCATGGTTTCCATGTTTGATCCCGGGGAGCAGACCGTCCAGCATATTCGGCTCATCGGCGCCCCGCCCGAGGTAGAAACATTCGCCCAATCCTGTCGCATTCCGATCACCGATCCCAGTAGCCCGGAAGGAACGGTGGTGTTGCAAGGTCAGCCCCTGTTGGTGAAGGACATTGAGCTGATTCGGCATCGTCTCCATCCCCTCAATCAACGCTTGGCCGAGTTGAGCAAGACCAAAGCGTTGGTCGTGGTTCCCATCAAGACGAAGGACCGCATCTGGGGAATGTTGACGGTGGATCGCTCGCACAATCAAACCGTGACGGAAGATGATCTTGAACTGATGACGACGGTTGCGGGCCAAGTGTCCATCGCCCTCGACAATGCGTCCGCCTACCAGCAAATTGAAGAATGGAACGAAGGACTGGAAGTGAAAGTCAGGGAACGTACCGAAGCACTGGAGCAGGCCGATCGTCTTCGGGCTCAATTCCTCTCACATGTGTCCCATGAACTGCGAACTCCACTGACCTCCATCAAGGGGTTCATTCAGAACTTGCTGGACGGACTGACCGGCCCGCTGAATGAGAAGCAACAGCGTTACCTCGTGCGGATGTCGGAAAACTCCGATCGCCTGGTACGCATGATCGAAGACTTGCTTGATCGGACCAGGATCGAAACCGGACGGTTGGAGGTGCATCCCGCCGACGTGGAGCTTGAGCCCTGCCTTGCGGACGTGCTGGAACAACTCAAGCCCTTGGCGCAAGCCAAACAACAGACACTGGAGTTCTACAGCGCCGACACCAAGGTCGTCGTCTGGGCGGATCGAGATCGACTCATCCAGACCGTCGTCAACCTGGTCCAAAATTCCATCAAATTCACTCCGTCGGGAGGCACGATCACCGTAATCTGTACGATGCCCAATCACCGAACGGCAACCGTCCTTGTTCGAGATACGGGGCCGGGCATTCCTCCGGAATGCCTCGACAAGATTTTTGATCCCTTCTTTCGAATTCAACAAGGGCACCGTACGGGTCCGAAAGGATTGGGGTTGGGGTTGTCCATCGTCAAAACCTTGGTCGAGCTCCAAGGCGGTGAGGTGTCGGCCCGCAACCGTCCGGAGGGCGGGGCTGAACTTTCATTTACCGTTCCGATCCATTCTGCGGCGGCACCACATCGGTCAGACTCTCCATCGACCGCTCGGCACATCCTCGTCGTCGATGATGATCCGGATATTCAGCAATTGCTTCATGATCGGTTGAAAGCCGAAGGGCACCTGACGTACACGGCACTCGATGGGCAGCAGGCATTGGCCTTACTTCAATCCCGTGAGTTCGATGGAATGATCCTTGATATCGGAATCGGGCAGATCGACGGGCTTGAAGTGTTACGACGGGTACGCTTGACGAACCAACGCCTCCCGATTCTCATGATCACGGCATCGGGGTCTCAGGAACTGGCCATGAAGGCGATCGGGTTAGGGGCTCAGGCCTATGTGCTCAAGCCATTCAATACACACGAGCTGCTGCAAACAATGGGTCGGTGGTTTGGCCATGCATGACGAGATGCAGGAACACATGAGGCAGTACCGGAAAGCCTTGTGAGAGGAAGGAGGGCGATGGACTGTGCTTGACGCTCAGAGCGGCATAAGACGGGTGCTGATGCTTCTCACGCTCACGGTCATTGTCGGCATTACGGCACCGGTCTCAGCCCAGGTTCCTCGCGTCTATGGGCAGGGGTCTGCCGCTTCCGGGATGGGCAACGCCTTTGCTGCGCAAGCGGACAACCCTTCAGCGCTTCATTACAACCCGGCCGGTATGACGCAGCTACGGGGGGTTCAACTGATGGGTGGACTGAGTCTGGTGGGAGGGGTCACCGACTTTCGCAGTCCGGCCGGAGTCACGACCACCGGTGACCACGATGGCACCGTTGCCTGGCCTGGCCCCGGCCATGGCTACCTTACGGCAAATCTCCAAGACCTGGGGGTTTCCTCGCTTGGGAATGTGACAGTCGGAATCGGAATCACGACACCATTCGGGTCGGTGATGCGATGGCCCGACAATAGTCCCCTTCGAACGATCACTACATTTACGGCGCTGCCCTTATTTGATATCAAACCTACGATTGCCTATCAGGTAACGCAGGATCTCTCCATCGGCGTCGGAGCCGATATCTATACCTTTGCAAGCTTTTTCGGCGAAGGACATGCAGAACTGCGATCGATTTCCCCGGGTGGGTTGGTGCCGGCAGGAAGCAAGCTCGAGTTCAACGGCAAGGACACTGCGGCTGGATTCAATGTCGGAGGATTGTATACTGCCCTTCGTAATGGATCAGGACAGCCGATCGCAAATCTCGCCGTGGTCTATAGAAGCCAGGCCACCCTCCACTTGGATGGGGCTTTTTCAGCCAATGGTGTCAAGATCCAAGACGCAACGACCACGTTGGTATTGCCACAGGTCATCACAGGAGGCATTGCGCTCTGGCCGATCCGGAATCCGGAACGCGAGTGGAAAGTGGAGTTGAACGTGGACTATGTTGGCTGGAAATCCGTCAGAAGTCTCGACATCCACCTTGCAAATGGATTCACTATTCCACAGCCACAAAACTGGAAAAGCACCTACACCATTCTGGTTGGAACGGAGTACAGATGGCTCCAACTCGAACGATTTCCGGGATGGGAGGTTGCAGTGCGAGGTGGATACACAAACCAGCAAACGCAAGTACCGGATCTCACCTTCAATCCTGGTGTCCCCTCTGCAGATCTCCATGTCATTTCAGGCGGGATCGGATTGATCTGTCGAGAGAACGGCTCCTTTCTAGGCCTCATACCATGCGGAAGCCTGGGAGTAGGACCGCTCAAACCAAAACTTGTCGGCTTGGATCTGTTCTACCAAGCGTTCCTCTACGAGCCACGAACCATTTCAGGAGTTTCAGGAATTCGTGCGCCGGTCAATGGACGCTACGATACCACTCTGCACGCTGGAGGTCTGTCTGTCCGGGTGAGTTTTTAAATATCGTTTTCTGGTTCAACCCGATGATCCCTTTCGCCAGACAGCGAACCATCGCTTTGATGAGAGCGGTCTCTCCTCATGAAGAGTGCCGATAGTGTCTTGGAACTCTCGGGCTGATCGCACAGAGGACTTCATACGGGATTGTTCCTGTCCAATCGGCGATATCCTTCGCCGTAATCTTTTCTCCCCCTTGTCGCCCGATCACGACGACCTCATCGCCAACCACCGCATCAGGGACGGTGGTCACATCAACCATCACCATGTCCATACACACCAGTCCAACGATCGGAACACGCTGTCCCCGAAGGAGGACGACCCCTCGATTTGAAAGCCGTCTGTTGAGTCCATCCGCATAGCCGATCGGAAGCACGGCGATGCGGGTGGGGCGACATGCAATGAACGTTCCGTTATAGCTCACCCGATCACCTGCTCGAAGAAGACGGAGTTGCGCGATGCGGGTCATGAGCGAGAGGACCGGTTGCAGCTCCGGTGCCGGTACCGTACTCGGAAGTGTATGGTACCCGTACAGCATGATACCGGGACGGACCATCGTATAGTGAGCTGATGGAAATCTGATGATACCGGCGCTGTTGGACAAATGAACCAGTGGAACGTCATATCCCGCATTACGGACCACTGTGAGGGCTTTACTGAATCGAGCGATCTGTAGATCGGTCTCGTTGCAGTGATCACCATCACTATCCGCCAGATGCGACATGAGTCCTTCGAGTCGCAGGGAGGCGGGAAACGTGTCCTTGTTGATCAGGGTTTCAAGATCGTTATGAGTGAGACCCAGCCGATTCATGCCGGTTTCAATTTTCAGATGAATCGGGTAGGGAGACCTCCGTGAACGGGCGGCGTGAGCCAACACCTCAAGTAGAGACCGATCGCTGACCACCGGAGTCAGGTTATAGGCGATGAGGTTCTCGACCTGTTGGGGGAAACATGGGCCAAGTATGACGATTGAGCCATCGAGTCCGGCCTGGCGCAGCACGATGGCTTCCTCGATTGAAAACACGGCAAGATGATGTACCTCCTGCCGAATAAGCGCCCGTGCGGTTTCGACGGCGCCATGCCCATAAGCGTTCGCCTTGATCACGGGCATAACGGCACAGCCAGGAGCAAGACACTTTCGTATCTGTGAGAGATTACGGCTAAGGGCAGTCAGGTCGACAGTCGCGAAGGTTGGGTGGAAATTCGAATTGCTCGACATGTAACGAAAGGAGGGTCAGGAGGAAGCCACCCTACACTTCCATGATTTCCTGTTCCTTTTTCTTGATGATGTCATCGATTTTTTGTCCGTACTGTTCGATGAGTTTCTGGGTCTCTTGTTCGGCCTTTCGTAATTCATCCTCGGTCAGCTTCGCATCTTTTTGGAGTTTCTTCAACTCCTCGTTCGCTTCTCTTCGGAACCCTCGGATCTGAACCTTTGTGTCTTCCCCATGCTTCTTGCAGACCTTCGTCAGTTCTTTTCGGCGTTCTTCAGTCAATGGGGGGAGGGGAACTCGAATGATTTTGCCGTCATTGGATGGAGTCACGCCTAAACCGGCATTCGCGATGCCTTTCTCAATCTCTTTGATCAGCTGGGGCTCCCACGGTTGGATGGTGATCAATCGAGCTTCCGGGGTCGACACACTGGCAATCTGTTTTAACGGGGTCATGGTGCCGTAGTAATCGACACGAATCCCATCGAGCAGCGCGACGGAAGCTCGCCCAGTTCGTAACCCGGACAGATCCTTCCGTAAATGCTCGAGTGATTGATCCATACGGGAGACGAAGGCCTGGCGAACCGGGGCAGCGTTGGACATGACACACCTCGTAATGGGGTCAGCGGTTACCGATCGTGACGGAGGTCCCGATCGGTTCCCCCAAAGCCACTCGTTTGAAGTTACCGGGTACCTTGAGGTTGAAGACGGTGAGCGGCAGTTTATTATCCATACACAGACTGATGGCCGTCGAATCCATCACTTTGAGATTCTGATTTAAAATAGAGAGAAATGAAATCTGATCATACTTCTTTGCCGTGGGGTGGCTGACCGGATCTGCGTCATAAATCCCGTCAACTTTAGTGCCCTTCATGATGACCTGCGCACTGATTTCCATGGCTCGAAGAACAGCCGCCGTATCCGTTGAGAAGTAGGGATTTCCGGTACCGCCGGCAAAAATAACCACCCGATTCTTTTCGAGGTGGCGAATAGCCCGCCGTCGAATGTAGCCTTCAGCCAGTTGACGCATTTCAATGGCAGATTGAACTCGGGTAATGACTCCAATGCGTTCCAATGCATTTTGAAGCGCCAAGGCATTCAGAACGGTCGCCAGCATCCCCATATAATCGGCGGACGCCCGCTCCATACCAGCCGCGCTTGCGGCGATCCCTCGAAAAATATTTCCGCCTCCTATGACGATAGCCACCTGAACTTCAAGGGCCACGACAGAGGCAATCTCTGCTGCAAGTGTTTCCAGAATCGAGGGTTGGATACCGTACCCCTGCTCACCGGCCAGCATCTCCCCGCTGACTTTGAGAAGGAGACGCCGGTATTTGGCAGAGCTCATACTTCGCCCAACTGATAGCGGGTAAATCGGCGGATGTTCATATTCTCGCCGATCTTCGAGATTTTTTGGGCCAGTAGATCTTTGACGGTCACGGCCGGATCTTTGATGAAAGACTGCTCCATCAAGCAATTCTCTTGATAAAACTTCTCCAATTTGCCCTCGACGATCTTGGGCCACGCGGCAGGCGGCTTACCCATTTCTTTCGCCTGTCCCTCGTAGATCACTTTTTCTTTCTCGGCCATGTCGGCGGGAACATCCTCCCGCTTGACAAATGTCGGTTTCGCGGCGGCGATCTGTAGGGCGAGATCGTTGACAAAGGCTTTGAACTCCTCATTGCGAGCCACAAAATCCGTTTCGCAGTTGACCTCGATCAAGACGCCGATCTTTCCCCCCATATGGATGTAGGAATGAATCAGCCCTTGATTCGTCTCGCGCCCGGCTTTTTTCGCCGCCGCCGCGAGACCCTTCTGTCGCAAGTAGTCAATGGCTTTTTCGACATCATTGCCGTTTTCAGTAAGGGCCTTCTGGCAATCCAAAATGCCGGCCCCTGTTTTCTCACGAAGCTCCTTCACAAGCTGACTAGATCCTGCCATGATTCGTTCTTCCTTCACACGGGTGTTGAAAATACAAGCGTTGATGAACCGCTCTGCAACGAGGTTTATGATATGGCGGCGCCTTCGGAACGCACCATCGGCTTCTTCTCACCCGAGGAGGCAGGCGTTGCCTGGAACTCCGCTTCCTCGCGCTGTGCTTTTACATGGGCGCCTTCGATGCAGGCATCGGCAATTTTTGACGTGATCAGCTTGATGGAACGGATTGCATCGTCATTCCCAGGAATGGGATAGGTAATGTGATCCGGATCGCAGTTGCTGTCCAGAATCGCAATGACCGGAATATCAAGGCGCGTCGCTTCTTGAACGGCGATCTTTTCGATTCTCGTATCCAGGATAAAGACGGCTCCCGGAAGGCTGCGCATGTTCTTAATGCCGGACAAGTACTTTTGGAGTTTGGCGATATCCTTCTGCATGAGAAGGATTTCCTTCTTTTTCAAGCCATGCTCGCTTGGGTTGAGCAAGGTTGTTTCCATTTTCTTCATTTTATCGATACTGCGGCGAATGGTCTGGAAATTGGTCAACATCCCTCCCAACCACCGTTGATTGACGAAGTACATGTTGGCCCGTTTCGCTTCCTCTTCAAGAATTTCCGCGGCCTGTCGTTTTGTCCCGACGAAGAGGATGGAATCGCCGCCGGCAACGAGATCTCTCACGAAGGCATAGGCCTGTTCCATTCGTGTGAGGGTCTGTTGTAAGTCGATGATATAAATACCGCTGCGTTCACCAAAGAGAAACTTCTTCATCTTGGGATTCCAGCGATTGGTTTGATGTCCGAAATGCACACCGGCTTCCAACAATTCCTTGATTGCCACTACCCCCATGCCTTCACCTTCCTCCAGGCTTGCAGAGCACCCGCACAACGGGCGAGGGAATCGCTTCCCTTATTCTCAAGCCACACAGCGAACAACGCGCTGTTATTGATTTGAATAATCGGCCGGTTCTCTTTCTGTGAACACGACCCCTGTCAGATATCGATCGGCGACGCTACCATAGTCACAACGAGGTTTCAAGCGACAAACGGTCTTCACGGGCTAGGATCGATAACTTGCATTGATGCGGACATAATCGTACGAAAGATCCGTGGTCCACATCTGAGCGCATGCGGTACCCAGGCCAAGATGGACTGCGATGGTAAACTCTTTCCGCTTGAAGACCTGTGCGATCTTGCGCTCGGCATCGAGCCCCATTCCGATACCCTGTTTGACCATCTGGATGTCGTCGAAACTCACGGTCACTTTGGCCGGGTTGATCGCAACGCCTGATCGTCCAATGGCCGCCATGACTCTTCCCCAATTGGCATCTTCCCCAAAGAGAGCGGTTTTCACCAGATTGGACGTGGCAATGGTCGCCGCAACGCGCTTTGCATCAGCGACTGTCTTGGCTCCTTCAATCAGTACCTTGACGATCTTCGTCACGCCTTCCCCGTCACGGCAGATGAGTAAGGCCAAGGTCTGCGCCGCGTCGGTCAGAAGGCGCTCAAATTCGCGAGCAGCACGGCTGTGTGGTTCGATGACCCGATTCCTTGCGACACCGTTCGCCAAGCACAGAACGGTATCGTTCGTGCTGGTATCCCCATCCACGGTGATGCAGTTGAATGACCGGTCGACTGCGGCTTTCAGGGCCTGTTGCAGAGCGGAGGGTGTGATATCGGCATCTGTCGTCAGATATGCGAGCATCGTGGCCATATCGGGATGGATCATGCCTGATCCTTTGGCCATCCCACCGATCGTGATCACGCGACCGCCGATTCTTGCTTGCACCGAGACGGTTTTGGGCCGCAAGTCCGTGGTCATGATGGCTTGAGCCGCTTGTGCACCACCCGTCACACTGAGACGCGAAAACAATGCCGGAATCGCTGTCGTGATCCGGTCAATGGGGAGGGTGCGTCCGATCACACCCGTCGATCCCACGAAGACTTGGTGAAGCGGGATCGAGAGCTGTTGAGCAACCGTCTTGGCCATCGTCGTGGCTGAGACCAGCCCCTGGGCTCCCGTGCAGGCGTTGGCATTCCCGCTATTCACGAGAATGGCCCGACCGCAACGGTGGCGAAGATGGCGACGATCGAGAAGGACCGGAGCGGCGGCCACACGATTCTTCGTGAAGACTCCGGCAATCGGTCCGCTCACATCAGATACACACAACGCAAGATCGAGGAGTCCTGGTTTCTTAATTCCACAATGGATACCGGCCGCTTGAAACCCTTGCGGGGCGGTAACACCGGTCTGCTTTGCCTTCATACCACGAGGTTCCCTGGGGGTGACCAGTTCAGACTGAGATCGTGAAAGATAAAGATAATGGGCTTATGGATAGCTACCAGGGGCCGTCAGGCCGGTCTCCTCGGGAAGACCCAACATGAGATTCATCGCTTGAATGGCTTGGCCGGCGGCTCCTTTGACGAGATTGTCGACGGCCGCCACAGTCACGACCCATCCGGCCCGTGCATCCGCATACACGCCCACGTCGCAGTAGTTTGTCCCCTTGATGTAGCGGGGATTGGGGACGATTTCATCGAACAACCGCACAAATCGTTCGCCTGTGTAGAACTCACGGTACAAGTCTCGTAGGTCCGCAAGGGGCAGTGCATGAGTCAGTCGGCAATAGGCGGTACTCAAAATTCCACGATTCATCGGGACAAGGTGTGGCGTGAATGTCACGGTCACCGGACCGACTTGGTCCCGTAAACCAGAAAGCTCCTGCTCGATTTC
>FKKE01004076.1_pt2 | contig 13910 bp, 11 predicted proteins | sample 1106331 | NCBI WGS metagenome assembly FKKE01 (sample SAMEA3931202, study PRJEB13176) | freshwater metagenome | biome: Drinking water system; feature: drinking water; material: freshwater | place: China | collected 2013-02-06 | reverse complement strand
GAGAGGTCCAACAGGCTCTTCAACTCGGCGACGGCGGGAGCGCGCCAGCCGTCGATGCCGCCGATGTGCTTGCCGCGGCACCGTTCTATCGAAGCGCTCCAGACGTCATGCACATAGTCGGGCTGCTGTTCCCACACGAGGCCGGTAGTCGTATCTCGCACCCCTTCCCCGTCCAGCACGAGGGAGAACCGGCTCTCCGCGGAGACCGAAGGGGGGATGGCCCCCAGGATCAGGACCAAGCAGAGGAGTCCACCAAGGCTGCGGATCGGCGTCATGGAGCACCCTTCCCTTTCCCAAGAAGGTAGATATTCAAGCTGGTTCGCAGGCTTGCCCGGCGCCTCGAGCTTCATGTCGGCACCCGATTCCACTGCCCCTGGTTCTCTTGTCTTTCGCCCACGGGATTGACTACAATGCCCCTCCAATTGGCCCCTAGGCAGGAGCGCCTGTGAAAGGCTTACGCTTCGAACGGCTGGGAACGGGACGGCACTACAACATCGTGCTGCACATCGGCAGCAGCTATATTCCCGTGACCGACGAGACGTTCGAAGAGCTGAAAGACAAGAGCCTCATGGCGCCCGAGCGATTCCTCGAACTCCTCATCGACAAGCTCGGCTACTCCTCCTACCTGCGCGACCAGATCCGCGGCGAACTCGACCGCGCGGGCAACCCGGTCACCCAAATCACCGTCCTCCAGGGCGCGCTCCGGGAGTTGTAATCAACGTCATTCGTCATTGGTCATTCGGTCGAGAGTGCAATGGCCGGGCTTGGTCAGCACCAATGACGGATGACTGTTGACGATTGACGCGTTGCCCCTACACGTCCCACGTCCCTCCTTCCTTGAAGAGGTGCGTCATGATCTTGCTCTTCTTGTCGGGGTCCTTTTCCAGTTTCAGCGCCTTTGAATAGTTTTCCCAGGCCGCCTCTTTCTTCCGACGGATCGCATAGACACGCCCGATCCCATAGTACGCGTCGGGGTTATCCGGATTGGCGCGCACGGCCTTATTGAAGGCTTCCATGGCCTCGGGGATGCGGCCCTGATCCAGGAACACCCATCCCATGGCCGAGTGGGCCGGAGAGAAGCCGGGGTCCGCCTCGACGGCATCGTGATAACTTTTCAGCACCAAGTCCTTCCGACCCTTGGCTTCGTAGATGCCCGCCACGGCAAAGTGCGTCGGCGCGTCATGGGGATTCAGCCGGAGCGCCTCCTTGTATTCCACGAGCGCCGGCTCAAGCTTGCCCTGTTCGGCCAGGGCGCAGGCGAGATTCGCATGGGCCATCGCGTCGTCCGGCCGCTGGCGAATGATCTCTCGATATTGCGGGATGGCCATTTCCACGCGCCCCTGCTCCTGATAGGCCACGCCGAGGTTCATGCGGGCGGACAGGTAAGCCGGGTCGAGCTTCACAGCCTCGCGATAGGCTTTGATGGCCAGCTCCGTCTGGCCGGCCCGCTCGTGAATCTGACCGAGGAAATAGTGAGGGGAGGGGAGTTGCGGGGCGAGGACCGAGGCCTGGCGGTACCGATCCATCGACTGCTCGGACTGGCCCGATTGGGATAAGAACAGGCCGGCCACCAGGTGGATCGTCGCCTCCTTGGGGTGGGCGTCGGTGAGCTGCTCGACCCAGGCCCGGACCGCTGCGATGTCGGCGTCTTCCTGAAGTGACTTGGCGTGGGTCTGCCAGGCCTCCCCGAAGTGGCCTTGGATCAACTGCGCCACATTCTTCGCAAAGTAGGGGCGCGGATCGTGCGCGCCAGTTCGCTCGAGCTCCCCCATCCAACGACCGGCCAGCTCGGCGACCGTGGACCAGTCGCCTTGGAGCATGGCTTCGGTGAGACCCGACAGGTGTGCCGTCATCGTGATCATACGGGAGCCGGAGTATAGCATCGGCGGGCTGGTCGACGGCAACTGGCCTGCGTGGCCCCATGATGGCGCTCAGTCACGTCGGCGTGGTAAGCAACCGATACCTCCGAGAGGGGCTTTGGGCCGTTCGACCATGCAACCACGATCCTACGGAATCCTGCTGCTCTGCGTGATCTGTGGGCCGGCGATCCCCGCCCAATCGGCGGGTGCCCCGAATCAGGGCGGGACGATCGTCGGCGAAGTAATCTTTCGCGGGACGGTCCCGCCGCCACAGACGCGGACCGTCTCGCGAAATTCGGACTTTTGCGGGAAGACGGTCTCGGTCCAGCCGCTGTTGGTCGATGCCGCCTCTCGGGGCGTACAGGATGCCGTGGTGAGCGTGGAGGCGCAGCCGGGCGGAACAGAAGCGGCCCCGACGCCGATCTTGCTGTCGGCGCGCAAGTGCGCCTTCGAGCCCAAAGTGGTCGCGGCGCAAGTCGGACAATCGGTGATGGTCGGGAATGACGATCCGGTCATGCACAACGTCAACGTGACACTCCGAGGTCGGACGGTGATGAACGAGGCCTTGGTCGCGGATGGGAGCGCCGTCGAGAAGACACTGGCCCGCCCGGGGCCCCATAGCCTGGTCTGTAACGCCCATAAGTTCATGACCGGGCACCTCCTCACCTTCGAGCACCCCTATTTTGCCGTCAGCAGTGCGACCGGCCGGTTTCGTATCGCCGGGCTGCCCCCCGGCTAACAGGAGGTGACGGTCTGGATGAAACGCTCGGGTTCTTGAAGCAAACCGTCACCGTACCCGACTCGGGAGAAACCGCTGTCACCTTCGAGTATCGGTGAAGGCGTCCTGAGATGCGGATCGATCCTCGTTCGGTGTCCGCCCCGTCACCCGCATAGTTCAAGTCGATTCCTGGGGGCTTCTTCTCGGTGTAGCTCCTTTAGTTCCATTGTCATCGGGCCGATCAGACTAAATGGGGGTCTGGAGGTCTGTGGTGGGACGGGTCTGTGCGGGGCAGGGGAACCGAAGATCGCCGTGGGGATGGGGGACCCTGTGCGGGGTCCTGCTCCTGATCTTTGCCGGCTCGTCTTATCTCGCGCCGAGCGCCAATGCCGTACCCGCATTCGCGCGCAAATACAACATGAACTGCAATGTCTGCCACACGCGGTTTCCCAGGCTGAACACCTTTGGCGAGCGATTTCAGGAAAACGGCTATCAGATTCCCGGCACGGAAGACGGCGGCGCGACGGCCAAGAAGCGCTTGGGTGAGCTGACCCTCAACGACGTGACCAACTACCTCGGATTCCGGCTGAGAGGGAGCTTCAACTATTTCACCGACACGGGGCCTCGGTCGGATACGAGCGGGCTGGAATTTCCTCAGGCATCCGAATGGTTCATCGCGGGGACCCTGTCCAAGAATGTCGGGTTCTGGATCGAGCCGGAGTTCAGCGTGGAAGAGGGGGAGGCGTCTCTCGAACGGGGCTTCGTCACCTTCAATAATTTAGGCGGCCATGACATCGCCCATGTTCGCCTCGGGCGATTCGATCCCTCGGCCTTCTGGTCCTACTCGACCATTCGTCAGCAGATTCAACCGATCGCCGCCAAAGTGACAGACAACGGCAACTTCATGAACCCGACCATCACGCGGATCGGCCTGGGACCGAGCGCGATTGCGGCCAAGTTCTCCGGATTGTTCGACAATGCCGGGAAGGCTATCGATCCCTTTCATGAAGCCCTCTACAACTCGCATGCCGAGATGGGCGTCGATGTGCACGGCCGTCCGTTCGGCAAGGCGTTTCTGTACCAGGCGGGCGTCCTCAACGGAGCGGGTGAATCCTTCGGCGATTCGAACAAACAAAAAGACTGGTATGTCATGGGGCGGCTCGATGTGGCGGAATCGAATCTCTTCTCGGCCAGCCTGTCGGGCATGGGCTATTTCGGGAACAACAATGCCAAGGTCAGCACGGGACAGAATGTCGACTGGAGTCGGTACGGCGTGGCCGGCAACGTGCGCTATGGCATGCTGGATGTCAGCGCCGCCTACACGCTCGACCGCATCACGCGCCTGCCGGCCGGGACGACGAACTTCGATGCCACCGCGGGGGGCTTGACGGTGACCATGGACGCCCTGGTCACGGACCAGACGCTCCTGAGCGCCCGTTACGATCAACTGGACGCTGGCGGCGAGTTGGCGTCCCGCAAGAGCACGACCATTCTGACCGTGCAGGCCAAGCACTATGTCTGGTCGAACCTGTCCCTGTCGGTCAGGGACGATATCAACCTCCGAAGTCCCGGCGACAGCGCGGACGCCCGGCAAGGCTTTCGAAACGCGTTCCTGCTCGGATTCGATCTCGCGCTCTGACGGAGTGGCTATGCGCGTCATTCGCTCATTGATGATCGGGATCGTCCTGTGGGTCGCGGCGGTCGGCTCGGTGTCCGCGCTCAAGCCCGATGACAATCCGGACACTCTGGCTCGGGGGAAGAAGCTGTACGACCGGAGTTGTCTCTTCTGCCACGGCATCGAGGGCAAGGGCGATGGCCCGGCGGCCTTCTTCATCGGCGCCTACAGCGCGCCGCGCCCCAACGAGTTCACGACCGGCGGGTTCAAGTTCCGGTCGACGGCCTCGGGCGAACTGCCGACGGACCAGGACCTCTTCCGGACGATCACCAACGGGGTGTCCGGCTATATGCCGCCCTTCGTCGGGTGGACCGAGGAGGAGCGGTGGCAAGTGGTGGCCTACGTCAAGTCGTTCTACCCGGACTTTCGAAAAGAGAAGCCTCAGCCGCTGCCGATTCCTGCGCCGCCTTTTCCGTCCACGCCGGAGCACATCGACAAGGGCCGGAAGGTCTATCTCCTGAGCGAGTGCTACGCCTGCCATGGCGGCGACGGCGAGGGCGATGGGCCGACGGCCCGCGCGGGCGAACTGAAAGACGGCCGCGGCATGAGGATCATGCCCCGGGACCTGACAAACCCCGCGTCGTATAAGAACGGATTTGCGCCTCGCGACATCTATCGCACGATCGTGACGGGGTTGGATGGGACACCCATGCCGTCGTACGCCGGGCAGTTTGCCGGCCGGGAAGAGGAAATTTGGCAGTTGGTCTACTACATCCGTTCGCTCTCGGGAGAAACAGGCCCGTGAGCGTGCGCCGCGGGCGCCAGGCAGAGGAGAAGTCATGGATCAGCCACGATCACGCGTGAGATGGGCCCCGGTCGCCCTCGCCGCCGCGGCGGCCGTCGCCGGCCCGGCGCTCTGCCTCACAGTCACCGACGGGATCGGGCGGGCCGATGGCGGCGGCGCGACGGTCGTCGGGCGCGTCCTCTACAAGGGCACGGTGCCTCCGGCTCAGGAAATCGACGTGACCCGCGATGCGGATGTCTGCGGCGCCAAGCAGAGCCTGCAACTGGTCTCCATCGATGCGGCGACGAGGGGGCTCCAGCAGGCCGTCGTCAGCGTCGAGGGCGCGCCGTCTCCGGGAGAAGCTCCCGCATCTGAGACGGTGAGCATCCTGAATCAAAAGTGCGCCTTCGCGACCCGCATCATGACGGCCCGGATCGGCGCGACGCTGGAGATCAAGAATGCCGATCCGGTCATGCACAACACCCATGTGCGGCTGGACAAGCGCACGTTCCTCAATGTGGCGCTGGTCTCGGGCGGGCGGCCGGTCCAAAAACCCGTGAAGGTTCCGGGCCTCATGAACGTGCAATGCGACCGCCACAAGTTCATGCAGGGCTATGTCTTGGCCTTCGACCATCCGTTCCACATCCTCACCGATGCGACGGGACAGTTCCGGCTCTCCGGCGTCCCGGCCGGGACACGCACGATCACCGTGTGGCATGAGACGCTCGGCACCGTGAAAAAAGACATTCAGGTTCCGGCGAGCGGCGAAGTCCAGGTCATGCTGGAGGTCGGGTCCTAGGCGCGCCCCACCACCCATGGCTACCCCGTCCGCGCAGAACGGTTCCGTGACCGGCCCCAGCCCTTCAGGCTGGGCTCGGCTCCGCCGCCGATGGCAGGGCGATCTTCGTCTTCGCTTAATGGCGGGGTTGGGCAGCCTCATCCTGCTCCTCATGGTCGCCAGCGGGGCGATGATGATCGTACACCAGGAGCAGGTGCTGCAGCGGGCGGCCGAAGAGCGGGGCCTGGCCTTCGCCCGGACCTTTGCCAGCATCGGCGCCGCCGCCGTGATCGAGAACCTCTTTCTCATTCAGGAATCCATGGGCGCCTACTTGAACGATCGGGATCTGCTCGATCTGGACGTGGTCGATCCCGACCAGATGATCGTCGCCGCCAAGCGCGCGGAGCGCATCGGCGGCCAGGTCGATCCGGCCGAATGGCGGGAGATCCTCGCCGGCGGCCGTGAGTGGCTCAGTCGAACGACGGTGGAGAACGGGGAACCGGCCTTGGTGGTGGTTGAGCCCCTGCTGGAGAAGGGGGCGCCGGCCGCCTGGGTGCGGATCGTCTTTTCCTTGGCCTCCGTGCAGTCCGAGAGCCGGCACATGGTCTGGCGCATGGTCGGCGTGACGGTCGGGCTCGTGCTCCTAGGGCTGTTGGCCATTCACGTCTCGCTCCAGCGCGTGGTCGCGGTCTTTCGGGGGGTCATCGGCCAGTTGCGCGTCGCCGATCGTCGTGGCCACGAGGCCGGCGGGGACGGGGGCGAGGGCGAGGTCGAGCGGCTGGGAGCGGTCGTCAGTCAATCCGCGGGGATGTTGCAGTCGCAGTCCGAGGCGCTGCGCGAACTCGCGCTGAACCTCGAAAAGAAAGTCGAGGAGCGGACTGCGGAATTGGAGATCGCGCGCGATGAGGCGCTCGAATCGGCGCGCATGAAATCCGAGTTTCTGGCCAACATGAGCCATGAAATCCGCACCCCGATGAACGGCGTGATCGGCATGACCCAGGTGCTGCTGGACACCGACTTGACCAAGGAGCAACGGGAATATGCGGAGACGGTGCGGCGATCGGCGGACAACTTGCTGGTGATCATCAACGATATCTTGGACTTCTCCAAGATCGAAGCCGGCAAACTGACGCTGGACATCATTCCGCTGGATTTGCACCAAGTGATCGAGCAGACGCTCGAACTGCTCGCCCCCAAGGCCGCGGAGAAGCGCATCGACCTCTGTTGCCGCCTCGGCGAGGGGGTGCCGCGCGGCGTGCTGGGCGACCCGGGGCGGATCGGGCAAGTGCTCATGAATCTGGCGGGCAACGCGATCAAGTTTACGGAACGAGGCGAGGTGGAAGTCGGCGTCGACGTGGAGAACGCGGAACGCGAAACGCGGAACGAGGAACAGGAAAGGATTGAGATGAGAGGCCCCGTCTGCTTGAGCTCCGAGGATCGAGGTTTGAGGCAGCCGCCTCGGACCTCTAACCTCCAACCTCCACCGTGTTTGCCTCAAACCTCAGGCCTTCAGCGTTCAGCGCTCAGCGTGGTTCGTTTTTCCGTCAGGGATTCGGGCATCGGCATCTCGAAAGAGGCGCAGGCCCGGTTGTTTCAGTCGTTCTCCCAGGCGGATGGATCGACGACCCGCAAGTACGGGGGCACCGGGCTGGGCCTTGCCATCTGCAAACAGCTCGTGGGGATGATGGAAGGACAGATCGGCGTCGAGAGCGAACCGGGTGTCGGGAGCACCTTCTGGTTTTCCATCCCGCTCGCGTTGAGCCAGGAGATCGTTCCAGCGAGGACCGATGGCCGCGAGGATCTTCGAGGGCTTCACGTCTGCGTGGTGGACGATAACGCCACGAATCGCCGCGTCCTCGAGGAGTATCTCGCGCGCCTGGACATGACCGTGGTTGCGGTGGATGGAGGACGCCGTGCGCTCGAGGCGCTGCGGAACGCCGTGGCCGGCGGGCGCCCCTTCGACCTGGCGCTGCTCGACGAGGGCATGCCGGACATGAGCGGGATCGACCTGGCGAAGGCCATCAAGAGCGCGACCAGCCTCGCCCCGACCCGACTCTTGCTCCTCAGTTCCTATGGCAAGCGTTGGGACAGCGCCGCCTTGGCCGCTCTCGGGATCGACGCGTTCCTGAGCAAGCCGCTGCGGCAGTCGCACCTGTACGACTGCCTGGCGACGGTGATGATCGGATCGCAGGTCGGTGATCGGGCGCGGGTGGCGCCTTCCCCGGCCGACTCGCGCTCGTCTTCGACACGCGAGGGCTCGGAGGTCCTGCGTCCTGAAGACAAGGGCCTCCGGATCTTGCTCGTCGAAGACAACCAAGTGAACCAAATGGTCGCCGTCGCCATGTTGCAGAAATTCGGCTACCACGTGGAGGTGGCCAACCATGGGCGTGAAGCGCTGGAGCGGCTCCAGGCGGGCGCGTACGCGGCCGTCCTCATGGACTGCCAGATGCCGGAGATGGACGGCTTCGAAGCGACGCGGCAGATTCGCGCGCGCGAATCTGCCGCAGGCACGAGGTACGAGGCCCTGGGCGAGAGGGCGGAGACCCCCTCTCCGACCCCTCGCCCCTTGCCCATTACCCCTCGCCATATTCCCATCATCGCCATGACCGCCAATGCCATGAAGGGCGACCGGGAGAAATGCCTGGAGGCCGGCATGGATGACTATGTCACGAAGCCGGTCAAGCAAGAGGAACTCGCCAAAGTCCTCAAGAAGTGGACAGATCCTTCTGCAGGCTCCGGTGCGATGCGCCCTGCAGCGTAGTCGTGGCGCAGGAGCGCCCCATGTCTCTCGTCGCGCGTGAAGCATATCTCGCCAGGAGGCGTAGGGTATGCAGTCATCAGTAGTCGGTCATCAGTTCCGGAAACTGAGAACAGACAACCGATAACTGCCAACCCTTCCTTGGTCCTGGACGAGATACGAACGACGAGAAACGAGCGACGAGATACAAACCACGAACGACGAGTTACGACGCGACACGCAGCACGCCGGCTCCCCTGATCGCGCCCCGTTTCAAATCCTGCAAGGCCCGATTCGCGTCCGCAAGGGGATAGGTCTGCGTGTGTGGGCGAATGGGAATGGCCGCGGCCTCTCTCAAGAGGTCGCGGCCGTCCTGCCTGGTGTTCGCGGTGACGCTGCGAAGGACCCGCTCACCGAACAGATCGCGTGTGTAATCCAGAGGCGGGATGGCCGAGAGATGAATGCCGGCGACGGCGAGCGTCCCGCCGCGCTGCAAGGCGTGGAGGGCCGGCGGCACCAAGTCGCCGGCCGGCGCGAAGAGGATTGCGGCATCGAGCAGTTCAGGCGGGGCCTCGGCGGCCGTGCCCACCCAGACGGCGCCCAGCTCGCGCGCCAACAGTCGATGCTCCTCCCGCAACGAGCAGACGAAGACCTCGCAGCCCCAGGCGCGGGCGATTTGAATGGCGATGTGCGCCGACGCCCCGAACCCGTACAGGCCGAGGCGGTGCCCCGGCCGGATGCCGCTCACGCGCAGGGCCCGATAGCCGATGATGCCGGCGCAGAGCAGCGGCGCCGCCTCTTCATCGGAAAAGGTCGAGGGAATCGGGTAGGCGAACGACTCCGGCACGACCGCATACTCCGCATAGCCCCCGTTCGCGTGGTACCCGCTGAATTGCGCATCCCGGCACAGATTCTCGCGGCCGGACCGGCAGAACCGGCAGACCCCGCAGGTCTGGCGGAGCCAGGCGATGCCCACCCGGTCGCCGACGCGGAGCGAGCCCACCCCCGGGCCGACCCCTTCGACGATCCCAACCGTCTGATGGCCGGGGATCAGGGGGAGCCGGGCGTCAGGGAGCTCGCCTTCAATGACGTGGAGATCCGTCCGGCAGATGCCGCAGACCCGTGTCTTGACCAGGACTTCGGCTGGACCGGGTGCAGGAGGCGGCGCCTCGCGCAACCGGAGCGGGGAAGATTCCACCGGTCCCGGCCGATCTAACAGCATGGCGCGCATCGTAGAGGAGGTATACCATCGGATCGGCCCTTGACACCAGGGTAGGCGAGGCAGAATGATAATCAAATACGCCTGTGCGTCCGGTTCGAACAATGAGCGACTCACGAGAGGGCGAGAGGAGGAGACTATGAACGGGGGACAGAGCCGCGAGGGGTTGCAGCGAGGAGCCCTCTTGATGGGTCTGCTGGCTGTCATGTTGAGCTGGTTGAACGAGGCGCCGCTGGCCAACGCGCAAGCGGCCGGCGCGCGGGTCTCGGCCACCGCGACGCTCTCGGTCTTGGGAGGCGCGGTCCAACATGTGACCAGCGGAGGCACACAATCGCCGGCCAAGGACGGCATGGACCTGGCGCTCGGTGAGCGCGTGCTGACCGGACCCAAGTCCACGGCGGTCATTACCTTCTTGGACGGCAGCACGGTGACGGTGCAGCCGGACTCCGACGTGACCGTGAAGAAAGCCGACATTACGCCGAAGAAATCGTCCATCAGCGTGAAGATCAATCTGGGCGTCGTCTGGGCCCGCGTCGTCAAGCTAGCCGATCCGAAGTCGAGCCTGTCGCTGGAATCCAACACCGCCACGGCCACCGTGCACGACGGCCTGATCGGCGGCGAGATGATCCCCGAGCACTTCATGTGCTGGACCATGGCCGGGCCCGTGACCGTGACGAATCCCGCAGGAGAGGTGATCATGGTGGTGCTGCCCGGCGAGAAGACGATGGTGCAGCCGAACGGGAAGAACCAGCCGGTGCCGGCCGCCTTCTCCGTGAATCAGAGCACGTTGCGCGTGACGGCGTCCTCGGGGGTGCTGCCGCTCGTGGTGATGGATGACGGCGCACGGGTCGCCGGGTTTGTGGCCCCCACGATCGAGGTCAATCACGTGTTCGGCTCGCTCACGCAGGCGAATGACGACGGCACGCACGTGGTGCAAGTGCCGGCGGGCGCCGCGGGACCGTTCACGGTGGTGGTGGAAGGCGTCCGTGACGGCGCCTTCACGCTGTCGCTGGTCGGCAGTTTCAAAGGCCAGAAGGTCTATAGTCAGGAATTGTCAGGTTCCCTCAAGAGGGGCGAACGGATGAAAACCGCCGTGACCCACCAGATCGATCCGGCCACCGCGTCGGAACGTAAGACCGCCAAGCTGGACGGCGGCAGCGCCAGCCCCCTCGAAGCCCATGCAGGCCCCTTGCCTGGGAAGGTGCTCCTGTCGCCGATGGAGCTGCAGACGGTGGGGGGAATGTAGGCCCGGGCTGCCGCGAGACGGGCGAGAAACGCGAGAAAGGCGGGAGGGGGACGCTAGCGGGCAACAGCCGCAATCTGGTCGATCGAGTCAGTCGTGTCAGGCCTTTCCCGTTCGTCCCGCTTGTCGCGTACTTCACACCAGTCTCGTCAGAGCCGTCCCTCGCGACTTTTCCCGCGTGTCCCGCTTTTCTCGCTCATAGTGCCTCTTGCCTATTTGGTTTTCGCCACAAAGACGCCGTTCCAATCTTCGGGCGGCGGGTGTTCCAGAAAGGCCTGGCTCCGTTTGAGATAGAGGGCCGAGGGGCCGTCGGCCACCCCGTCGTCCTGCATGCGCCGGAAGCAGTCAGCCGCCTCGCGCCAGCGGCGCTGCTGATAGTGCGCCAGGCCTTGGGCATAACGGTCTAACGCACCCCGTCGCGATTCGGTGTCCTGCCCAGCCGTGGCCACCACTTCATAGACGGCCAACGGTTCGGTCCGGCCTTTCACTGCCACCAGATCGAGAAAGCGGTACTCCAGCCTGTCCCCCGCGGCCGCGCGGGTCCCTTCCCCGATCACAATTCTGGTTCCGTATTCCTTATTCAAGCCCTCCAGGCGGGATGCCACATTGACCGTATCGCCCAAGACCGTGTAGGCGAGGCGCTCGCGCGACCCCATATTGCCGACCACCATGCGGCCGGTGTTGATCCCGATGCCGAGGTCCAGTTGCGGCAGCCCGCGCCTGGCCCAATCCGCCTGCATCTCGCGGATCCGCGCCACCATATCCAGCGCGGTCTGGCAGGCGCGCAGGGCGTGATCCTCCTGCCACATCGGGGCGTTCCAGAAAGCCATGATGGCGTCGCCGATGTACTTGTCGAGGACGCCGTCGTGCTTGAACACGATCTCCGTCATCGCCGTCATGTATTCGTTCAGCAGCGACGTCAACGCCTGGGGGTCCATGTTTTGCGACAACGTGGTGAAGCCGCGCAGGTCGGAGAAGAGCACGGTCATCGTCCGCGTTTCGCCGCCGAGCGCGAGCCGCTCCGGGTCCTTCAAGGCCCACTGGCTCACGGAGGGCGAAAGATAGCGCGCCATGACGCCCTTGATCGTCCGCTGCTCCGCCTGCTCGATGACCACGCGGTAGATCATGATGAGGGAGAACGAGAGCAGGAGCGCGAGCGGGGGATAGACCATGTTCAACAGAAGGCCGCTGTCGAAGGCCAGGCTGGCGGCGATGAGATAGAGAATGACCAGGCCGCCGGTGGCCACCGTGGCCCACATGGGGAGCAGCGCGGCGCAGAGCGCGGCGGCGAGGGCCAAGGCGGTAATGAGGCCGATGGTGAGCCCATTCGACGCCGGCGCGAGATAGCGCTCGGACAGGATGGTCTCGATCGCGTTGGCTAGGATTTCCACGCCCCACATGCGGGTCCCCGTCGTGGTGGGCGTCGCAAACTCATCCATGCTGCGGATGGTCAGCCCGATGAGCACGATCTTGTCCTTCACCAGACTCGGCTCGAACATGCCCTTCACGATATCGACCAGCGGAATGATGGGAACGGCGCCTTCTTGTCCCGGCGATGAGGGCGGCCCGAGATAATTGATGACCATGCTGCCCGACTCGAGAATCGGAACGGCGCGGCCCGCCGCAAAGACAGCGGAGGCCTCCGGCGCCCCGTCGAGCACTGCCGGACGCCGGACGAACCGCGCCACGGCCGCCAACGCCAAGGCGGGGAGGTCTTGTGTCCCCGCGCGGATGACCAGCGGCAAGCTGCGAATGACGCTGTCTTGGTCCGTCGTCACGTTGACGGTGCCCTCGCCGGCGGCGGCCTTGACGATGGGATCGATGGGACGCACGAAGGCCTCGAATTCCTGGGCGATGCCGGGGCCGGGGAGGAACTGCCGGGGACCTTGGGCCTCGACCGGTGTGATTACGTTGCCGGCGCGCTGCAAGGCGTCGATCAGAGCGGCATCCTTATCGGTCGGGGCGTCGAAAAAGAGATCGAACGCGATCACGCGGGCGCCGGCCTGGGTCAGCCGATCGACGGCTTGGGCGTACAGGCTGCGCGGCCAGCTCACCATGGGGCCGTACTGCGGCAGTAATTCGCGGTAGCTGCGCTGGTCGATGCCGACCATGACGGTCGAGGGAGCTTGGGTTTGCGTCGACGAAGCAAACAAGAAGTCCGTGCTGCGGACCTGGGTCGTCGAGAGAAAGGTCAGCAGGTAGGACGCGGTGAGCAACCCCGCCACGAGCAAGGCGATGGCCAGGCTGATGAGCAAGCGTTTGCGCAGGCGGCGGGGCATAAGGACCGTGGTTCGTCGCTCGTGAAACGTATCTCGTCAGATGATCTGACGGAACAGGCGCCAGTGTCCGTGTTCAGGGCCAAATTTTCAAGTCTGTACGGCGGCTCCACGGTGTGAGCCTGTGCGTGGGATCTGCAACAGATGAGATACGAACGACGAGATACGAGAGACGATCTTACCGAATGACGCCCAATTCCCGGCCGACCGTGGCGAAGGCGGCGACGGCCCGATCCAATTGCGCGCGGGTGTGGGCGGCGGAGAGTTGGAGCCTGATCCGAGCCTGCCCCTTCGGCACGACCGGGTAGCTGAAGGCGATGACGTACAGGCCCTCCTGCAGCAGGCGGTCGGCCATGCGGGTGGCCACGACCGCATCTCCGAGCATGACCGGAACGATGGGGGAAAGCGGCACGCCTTCGGTGCGCGTCGCGGGGCCGAGGGTGAAGCCGAGTCCGGTCAACTGCCGGCGTAAATAGGTCGCGTGCCCGTGGAGGGCGGCCCGGAGGTCTTCACCCTCCGCGACCAGCCGGAGTCCATGCAGGGTCGCGGACACGATCGGCGGCGGGAGGGCGTTGGAAAACAAATAGGGTCGGGAGCGCTGCCGAAGCAGTTCGATGACCGAGGCCGGCCCTGTGGTGAAGCCGCCCGACGCGCCTCCGAGGGCCTTGCCCAGCGTGCTGG